>Ga0335085_10012201_pt1 | contig 12679 bp, 13 predicted proteins | sample Lox_Sample_45_FD_206712 | JGI IMG/M metagenome (GOLD analysis project Ga0335085, IMG submission 206712) | Soil microbial communities from Loxahatchee National Wildlife Refuge, Florida, United States - Lox_Sample_4.5 | ecosystem: Environmental > Terrestrial > Soil > Wetlands | place: USA...
CTTGTCCTGCTCGGCCCCCGTACCGCCTTTGGACGCGGCATTGCAGCCCTGCTTGGCCACCCCCTTGCCTTCTCCTTCAGCGGTCTGGTGGTTGGATCGGTCATCTACAGTTTGCCCTTTGCGGTGCAGCCGCTCGTCGCCGGCTTCACCTCGGTCGACTCGTCTTTGGTCGATGCTGCGCGGCTCCTCGGCGCCGGTCCCGCGCGGCTCGTCTTCAGCATTCTCGTTCCACTCGCCCGGCGTTCGCTTCTTGCCGCAGTCGTACTCAGCTTTCTGCACACCATGGGCGAGTTCGGCGTGGTGCTCATGCTCGGCGGCGACATCCCCGGCGCCACGCGCACGCTTTCCATCGTTCTCTACAACCAGGTTGAGAGCTTCGACTACGCCGCCGCGGGACGGACGGCGGCGATTCTGCTTGGCTTGAGTGTCCTGGCTCTCGTCGTCATTTACTCATCGAGTCAAAAACGCGGGAGCCATGGCCGTGCTTGATCTGGCGCTCGACGCGCGGCGGGGCGGCTTCCATCTGCAGGTGGAGTGCAGGCTCGCGTCTGCCTGGACCGTAGTCTTCGGCCCCTCGGGCTCCGGCAAAAGCACGCTTCTGCGGCTGCTCGCCGGGCTCGACAGAAATCGGCAGGACGAGCCGGTGCGAGGGCGCGTGAGCTTCGACTTGCAAACTCTCACCGATACGAGCCGCGGGCTTTGGCTGCTGCCCGGCCATCGTCAAACCGCGCTCGTCACGCAGCAGCCCGCGCTCTTCCCTCACCTGAGCGCGGCTGCGAACGTCGCCTTCGGCCTGCGAGGCCTCGACCGCACCAGCCGCGCCCGGCGCATCGAAGAGATGCTCACATTGGTCGATGCCGTGGATTTGGCCAACCGCCGTCCACAAGAGATCTCCGGCGGCCAGGCGCAGCGCGTTGCATTGGCAAGAGCGCTCGCGCCCCAACCCAGTCTGCTCCTGCTCGACGAGCCGTTCTCCGCGCTCGATGGCGCCGCCAGCGATGCGCTGCTCGAACGCCTGCAACAATGGCTCCGCCAGAAGAACGTGCAGGCTGTGCTCGCCACTCACGACGTTGCCGACGCCCTGGCCACTGAAGCTGAAGTCTTGCTGCTTCGCGAGGGCCGCCTCGTTGCGCTAGGCCCGGCTCGGGAGGTCCTGGCAGCCGAGCAGCAGCGTCTGCTCGGCCGATTGACATCGTCTTAAAACCCCACCAATACCGGCTCCATCTCAAATCGGATCCCAAATTGCGATTCAACTGCGGCGGAAATCTCCGCCGCCAGAGCCAGAATCTCGGCAGCCGTTGCGCCGCCACGGTTGATTAGCGCCAACGTGTGCCGTGAAGAGATCCCCGCGTTCCCCATCGTATAGCCCTTGGTAAAGCCGGCCTGTTCGATGAGCCAGGCTGCAGGAATCTTTACGCGGCCTGCGTCCGCGCTTCCCGTTCCTGCCAGAAACCTCGGCGGCGCGGCATCGCTGCACGCGGCAATCTTTTGGAAGAGTTCTTCACGCACCACAGGGTTCTTGAAAAAACTGCCTGCACTGCGGCAATCGGGATTGCCATCAACGAGCAACATACCCTTTGAGCGGCGAATCTGCCGCACCATATCGGCAACTTCCTTCAAGCCGGGTTCGCAGTTGGCCGCGCCTCGGCTCAATCGATTCGCTTTCATCGCCTGCTGCAACTCCGCATAGCGCAGTGTATGCCCGCCTCCGGGCGTCAGCCGGTAATCGACCCGCGTCACGATAAAGCGGCCTCGATCCGTAGAATTGAAGCGGCTCCTGCGGTACGCAAACCCGCACTCGGCATTTTGGAACTCAGTAAACTGCCGCGTCTCCAGATCGAAGGCGCGCACGCGATCGATGACCGACGCAACCTCCTGCCCGTATGCGCCCACATTCTGAACCGGCGTTCCGCCCACGGTCCCGGGAATCCCGGCGAGGCACTCCAATCCCGCACAATCTGCTCCAAGAGCCTGCTCAACGCAGTGGTCCCAATCTTCGCCGGCGCCCACGCGGAACAGCCCGCCGTCTCGCTGAATGCCCTTCACCGCAACGTGCAGCACGAGCCCGGAGAAGCCCTTGTCAGAAACGAGAAGATTGCTGCCGCCGCCAAGCACAAACAGCGGAACTCCCCGGCCCTGCGCCCACTCGGCCGCCTCAGCGATCTCCTGTTCGCTTGCCGCCTCGGCAAACCACCGCGCCGGACCTCCGATGCCGATTGACGTGTAAGGAGCAAGCGGCTGATTTTCTCTGATATGCACGGTTCAAGGCTACACCATACCCTAATGCGTTTCTCCAGTTGGCGCAGAGCGGAGCCAATGCCCTCCCGTGGCGTTCGCCACGGCGAACGCTACCCAGCACGATGCTGACATCCTCACAGTAAAGGAAGTAATACCGTAATGCGGTAAATATACCGTGTGTTGATACGGTAAAATGGAGTCAGGCAGCTTCCCCTGCCGGAGGGAAAAATGTACGCAGAATCGAAAGAATCCATCATGCGCGATGCATTGACGCGCGCCGGAATCAATGAAACCCGCACAGCCAAAGAGGTAGACGCCGCGCTCTCAGAGCCGGGCACAACCCTCGTCGTCGTCAATTCCAGTTGCTGCAGTGCCGGGAGCAAGGCCCGCCCCGGTGTCCGCATCGCGCTCTCCAAATCCATCAACCAGCCCGATCGCAAGATCACGGTCTTTGCCGGCCATGATCTGGAGGCTACCGAACGCGCGCGCAGCTACTTTAGAGGTTATCCGCCCAGCTCGCCTTCGATCGCCATCCTGCGCGACGGCAAGCTGGTCTACTTCATGGAGCGCTCCGACATTGAGCAGTCCACGGCGCTCGACATCGGCCGCGATCTGATGCGCGCCTTCGACGAGCACTGCGTGAGGACGGCGGCGTAAAGCGCCTTTTTATTGTCATCATCAAAAGCTTCGGCCTCCCTTGCCGGGAGGCCGCTCGTGATATGGCTGCGCCCTCAAGCGCAGTCAGTCCGCTGCTTCTGCCTTCGCCATCTTCTGCACCTTGCTGTGCCTGACCGAATAGCCGAAATAAATAATCAGCCCGAAGACCAGCCAGCCGAGCATCACCTCCCATGTAATCGCCGCCAGCCTCGACATGAGGTAGACGGCCGACACAATGCCCAGCAGCGGCACCAGCGGCACCAGCGGCGTCCTGAACGGCCGATGCAGCTCAGGGTGCTTTACGCGCAGCACCCAAACGCCCGCGCACACGATGGTGAACGCCAGCAACGTTCCGATGTTCACCAGATCGGCAAGCCTTGAGATCGGCAGCAGAGCAGGAAACACCGCGGCAAAAATCCCAAAGACAATCGTGGTAATCCACGGCGTGCGAAACTTCGGATGCACGGCCGAGGCCCACTTCCACAACAGTCCATCCTTTGACATGGAGTAGAAAACGCGCGTCTGGCCGAGCAGCATCACCAGCATCACTGTTGCCAGCCCGAAGACAGCACCGATCTTCACCAGCAGCGCGCCCCAACTTACGCCCGTCGCGTCGATGCCGAGCGCCACCGGTGCACCCACATCCAGCGTCTTGTAGCTCACAAGGCCGGTCAAAACCAGCGACACCAGAATGTACAGAATCGTGCAAATGAACAGCGATCCCAGAATTCCGATCGGCATGTCGCGCTGCGGCTTTTTGGCCTCCTGCGCGGCCGTCGACACCGCGTCGAACCCGATATACGCGAAGAAAATGCGCGACGCACCCTTCGAGATGCCACCCCATCCAAAGTTTCCCGCTGCGTCCTTCGGTGGAATAAACGGATGCCAGTTCAGTTTCGCCACACCGGGATGCCGGATGAGAAAGTACCCTCCGATCACCAGAAAAATTGCCACGACAGCCAGCTTGATAAACACAATGACCGAATTAAAATTCGCCGACTCCTTGATGCCGATCACCAGAATCACCGTTATCGCCATCACCGCCAGCATGGCGATCAGATTGAAGAATCCTGTCGCGTGCGGCAATCCAGCTTCGCTCACTCCCGGCGGCAGCGAAGCCGCCGGACCCCACATGCCTTGGTACTTCACCAGCACCGTTCCCGGAATCGCCGTCAACTGCGGCGGGATCACGATGCCAATCTGTTGCAGCAGGCTGTTGAAGTAGCCGGACCAACCTGACGCTACAGTCGACGCGCCAAATGCGTACTCCAGCACCAGGTCCCAGCCGATGATCCACGCCACCAGCTCGCCCAGTGTGGCGTAGCCGTACGTGTACGCCGAACCGGCGATGGGAATGATCGATGCGAACTCGGAGTAGCACAGGCCTGCAAAGGCGCAGGTGATGCCGGCCAGCACAAAGCTCAACGCCACGGCAGGCCCCGCATAAAGCGCCGCTGCCTGGCCCGTCAGCACAAAAATACCCGCGCCGACCACAGCTCCAATGCCCAGCGTAACCAGGTTTACGGCCCCGAGCGACCGCCTCAGCGTGTGCTCGCCTTGCTCGTTCGCTTCCTGCGAGAGCACCGACATGGGTTTAACGCGAAGCAGTCTGGACTTCAATGGGCTTCTTCCCTCCTGGCATACGATCCATCGGTTAGACGACATGAACTAAGCTGAAGCACCGGAGCGCATTGAGGCGGCAGCGTGCAGCTGATTTTGCACGCCCCGACTTGTAACGCAATCATACGATAGCAACCCTGCCCCCTCCGGATCACGTGCAGGCCGCGACATACAGACGGGCTCTCAATCTTCCGGAGTGTTTCATTTTCAAACAGTCATTGCCTCAAATCGGGTCTCTCTTGTCTCGTTTTCGGACATTCACTCCGGTTCGGACTGGCGTGTCTCGTTTTCGGACACCCATTCTAGCTTCGCGTCTCCTTGAGCGCACTCACCCATCGCTTGAACTCCGCAACCGGATCAGGAGCACGGAAAACCGCCGCCGCAACTGCTACCACGCTGGCGCCGGCGGCAAGAACAGCCGGCGCGTCCGCCAGCGTTATCCCACCCACAGCGACCAGAACCGTATCGGGACCGGCATCGTCGCGCAGCTTTCGCACGCCCTCGATCCCGATCGGCGGCTTGGCCGTCTGCTTGGTTGTTGTGGAAAACACTGGACCAACGGAAAGGTAATCCGCCGGCTCCTTCAGAACTCCAGGCACAAGAGCCTCGCTGCCACCAAACGTGCCCACGATACGGCCGGGTCCTAGCAGCCGGCGAGCCTCTTTCGGCGCCACGTCGCCTGCGTCCACATGCACACCATCAAATCCAGCATTTTCAACCAGATCTGCGCGATCATCGAGAATTAACTTAACCTGTCCCGCCGGCAGCGCGCGGCGAAGAATCCGAGCGTCAGCGAGTATCTCCGCGTCGGAGCCGGTCTTGTTACGGTACTCGATCAGCGTCACTCCAGCCTCGGTCAATCCGCTGCCCAATTGCCGCAAAAAATTCTCGCGGCCGGCCTTGGGAATCACCGCGCTGTCTAGAATCGGATAAATCTTCGGAAAGGAAAGTTGCATAGAACAAGATTAATCGACGAGCGAGCAGCTTGATGCGTGCCGTCTGGCGATAGAAGCAAAACTAACGCACGCTGCGGCTCTACCCCGGACCTGAGGCGCCCTCAGTTCATCGCTGCGCATTTATTCCCTTGTTCTGTTCCCTTGGTCCCTCGTTCCCTGTCCCTCACATCTCGTCCGCTGAAGGTCCATACATCCCGGGAATCTTTGCGTTGAGCAGCCTCAAATACACTCCCAACTGTGCGCGATGGTGAACCATGTGGCTCAACACCATCTCACGAAAGACCTGGTGGCGAGGGTTGTCGATCCAGGCGTGACCGCCGAAGATGAACTGCCAGTGCTGGTCCCATCCGGCTGGCGAAATGCCGCCGATGGCAGCGCGAACCTTGGGCAGGTCGCGGTCGAAGTGTTCGAGCAGCTCTGCCTTGCTGGCGGCCACGTAGGGGTCCCATTTGTGATCAGCGGGAAGATCGAGCTTGTCCTTGGTCAACGTGGTCAACGCCCAATTTCCGGTCATGTCCGTCAGGTGCCCTCCCAACCTGCCAAGGCTCATGGATTTTGGGTTGGGTTTGTAGTTGAAATCGGCATCAACCGGAATAGCCTCGAGCATCTTTCGTGTCTTCGCGGTTTCGCGGTCGTATTCGGCGATCAAATCTTTTTGAAAGTCCATCGAGCAACCTCCTTATTGCCGTTCAGGATATACCAAAGTGATGGACTGTCCGGCGCTTCAAGCTTGAACCTTCTCCGCTTCTGCCCGCGCCGCCAGAAACCGCTCCATGAAGCCGGTGTCGAATTCGCCGGCGCGAAACGCGGGATCCTGAAAGATCGCCTGATGCAGCGGAATCGATGTATCGATCCCCTGCACGATGAATTGGCGCAGCGCGCATTCCATCTTGGCAATGGCTTCTGGCCGGTCGGCGCCGTGCGCAATCAGCTTGGCGATCAGCGAGTCGTAATAGGGAGGAACCACGCCCTCGGCATGCTGCGCGGTGTCCACGCGAATTCCGTTGCCGCCGGGCACATTGAATGCAGTGATCTGTCCGGCTGATGGCGTGAACCGTTGCGGATGTTCGGCATTGATGCGGCACTCGATGGCGTGCCCACGGATTTCAAGCTTTGCCGGCAAAATCGCATCCAGCCTCTCGCCGGCGGCAATGCGCAGTTGAGCCTTCACAATATCCACGCCGGTAATCGCCTCTGTCACCGGGTGTTCCACCTGAATGCGCGTGTTCATCTCGATAAAGTAGAGCTGGTGGTCCCCATTCATGAGGAACTCGACCGTACCGGAGCTCTGGTACCCAATGCCGCTCAGGCATCGGCACAGCATGCTGCCGACCTCCTCTCGCATCCTGGGCGTGACCTGCAGGCTTGGAGCTTCTTCGATCAGCTTCTGGTGCCTGCGCTGGATGGAGCATTCCCGCTCAAAGAGCGAAGCCACGTTGCCATGCTCGTCGGCCAGAATCTGGAACTCGATGTGGCGCGGCTGCTCAATGAACTTCTCCATGTACAGCTCGCCGTTCCCGAAGGCATTCGCTGACTCGGTAGACGCCTCATGAAAGAGATTGGGCAGATCCTCGGGTTTGCGGATAATTCTCATGCCGCGCCCGCCGCCGCCGGCCTTCGCTTTCAGAATGACCGGATACCCCACCTCATCGGCCCATTTGCGCGCCTCTTCCACCGTGGTCAGCACGCCGTCTGATCCGGGCAGGATCGGCACTTTCGCATCCCTCATCGCCTGCCGCGCTTTTTCCTTTTCGCCCATCAGGCGCGTTATTTCAGGAGGAGGCCCGATGAACTTGATGTTCGATGCGCGGCATACTTCAGCAAAGTTGGCGTTCTCGCTCAACAGGCCGTAGCCGGGGTGGATCGCCTCCACATCGGCGATCTCGGCCGCCGAGATGACCGCAGGCACGTTGAGATAGCTGTCGGCCGCCCGCGGCGGTCCGATACAGATAGCCTCATCGGCAAAGCGCACGTGTAACGCATCGCGGTCGGCCTCGCTGTACACGGCAACCGTGCGAATGCCGAGTTCCCGGCAGGCGTTCAACACGCGTAGCGCGATTTCGCCGCGATTTGCAACCAGCACTTTACGAAACATGGACGGCCTTAGGAGCGGAGTTAGCGGGGCTAGCGGAGTCAGCGGAGTTAGACCTCGCACCTGATCGCAATGACTTGAGCAGGCCGTTCAAAATGCGCCCTACTTCCTGTCCTTGCTCCATCAACCTGCCCCCTTTCTCTTTGTCTAAATAGCCCAGGTCGATCGCCAGCTCCACTTGAGTTTGCATCTCGTAAAGCGACCCGCGCGCATTGCCCAAGAAATGCCGAAACTGCGAATCGGTCAATCTACCATGGCCCTCTGCAATGTTGCTGGCAACGGAAACTGAAGCACGGCGTATCTGATCGGCTAATCCGTACGCTTCACGCCTGGGCAACGATTCAGTAAGCGCATAAGCCTGCTTCGCCAAATCCATCGCCTTTTGCCACACAATCAGGTCCCGATAGCTCTTTGGCCGTGCCATGCTTCCCTCTGCGGCTGGCCTCACTCCGCTAACTCCGCCAACCCCGCTAGCGCCGCTCCCGCCTAACTCCGCTAACGCCGCTTCCCCCGGTCACACCGTCCGAATAGCAAACAACGGCTGGCCAAACTCGATCGGCTGGCCGTTCGTTGCAAGGCACTTCACAACTTCGCCCGCGGCGTCGCACTCGATCTCATTCATCAGCTTCATCGCTTCAACCATGCAGATCACCTGTCCCTTTTCCACATGATCGCCAGGGGAAACAAAGGGTGCGGCGCCCGGTGATGGAGAGCCAAAAAACGTGCCCACGATCGGCGATTTAACAAAGTGCAAACCCGCCTCAGCGTCTGCGGGGGCTGCAGGCGCCGGCGGTACCGATGCCGTGTGCCCTGGGGCCGCGGCGGGATGCGTCACGCTCTGCGGCGCAGCCTTCAGCCATTGCGTCAGGTCACTCAGGCCAACAGGAGCACTCGCATTGGAATTGAATTTGAGCCGGATCTTCAAGTCGCCGCGGTCCACATCGAACTCAGCAACCTGATGCTGCTTCAAAAACTCAATCAATTCCCGTAGATCCTCAATGTCTTGTTTCTTCATTCGTTCCTTAACGCTCCTATGGGATGCCCGAGGTCTCCCTATTTCGAGATCCGGAAACCACAGATCTTCAAGATCGTGGTTACCCTAGATCCTAAAGTTCAATAAGCGCCTTGGGCGCCGGAGTCAGCACCTGCCCCCCTGTGCGTGTTACAGCCACCATATCCTCAATGCGGATGCCGAATCGGCCGGTCAAATAAATGCCGGGCTCAATGGTCACCACCATGCCGGACATGAGCCGCGTCGTTTGTCCCGCGCCAACCCGCGGTGGCTCGTGAATCTCCAGGCCAACTCCATGGCCGGTGGAGTGGGAAAACGCCTCGGCCAAACCCTCCCTGCGCAGCACGCCTCGCGCAGCCTCGTCCACTTCCTCGCATTTCACGCCCGGGCCCACGGCCTCTACGGCAGTTTCCTGGGCTTCGAGCAGCGTTTGGTACGCCTTCCGCTCTCCGGGCTTGGGTTTGCCCAGAAAAACAGTGCGGGTCATATCCGAACAATAACCCTTGAGGATTATACCGAAGTCGAGTGTCACAAACCCCCGCCTTGGCAGCGGTTCGGTCGTAGCCCGCCCATGCGGCATGGCCGAGCGCAACCCTGAGGCAACAATCGTCTCAAACGACATGCCCTCGGCGCCCAGCAGCCGCGCCTGGTGCTCCAGCTCCGCGGCAACCTCTACCTCGGGAATGCCCGGTCGCAGCGAGCCCAAAATGCGCTCAAACAGACGGCAGCCCATCAGCGCCGCCTCCGTCATCACCGCTAGTTCTTCTTCGTCTTTAATGCAGCGCAAAGCCTCAACCAGTGGCGAAGGCGCAGCCTGAAGGAATCCGCGCCGCATGCGGGTGGGCAGCTCCGATTTCCAGCGCGCCAGTTCCGCTACCGTGGTCCTGGCAGGATCGAATCCCGCTATAGCCAGGCCGGGCTGCGCGGCCAGCCACTGCACGGCTGCAATCGAAGGCTGGCCTGAAACGATCTCGACCTGCGCAGCCTCGACCTCTTCGGCAGCTTGCGCCGTGTATCGGCCATCGGTAAACAGCCTCGCCGTCCGCCGCGTCACAGCCAATGCCGCGCTGGAGCCGGTAAAGCCTGAAAGATAGCGGAGATCGGGGAGATGAGTGACCAGCAGACCAGGGAGTCCGGCTCGCGTCAGCTTGCGGCGCAATTGACCGATGCGGCGAAAGTAGTCCACTCGCTTAGTTTTACCACAGGGGTCAGATGCGGATTTCAGGGCTTGGAATCAGGAGGCTGCATCATGCATGACCGGCGCCGCCGCTTCCTTGCCCACTACTGTTGCCCACTCGCGGACGTACCAACGTTTGACGAGACCGTTCGCCACGTATGGATCATTTCTCGCAAAGTTCTCGGCTGGTTCTGGGGACTTGCCCTGGAACAAAAGCACCGCGCCATCTGCAGGATTCGCCAAAGCGCCCGCCAACACCAGTTCTCCCCGTTCGCTTGCCTCCCACGCCTTTCTTAGGTGCGCATTTCTGAACGCGGAGCGCCGGGACAGATAATCTTCGCTTACCTCGTAAAACAGCAGATAATGCACTGCAGCATCCTGGTTTCGATCCCTAATCCTCGATCTCTGGTCCTTGGATCTCTGATCCTCTGACCCCTGAAACCTGACACCTGTTTCACACCGCCGGCTGTACCGGCTTCTTCTTGGCCGGGTCCAGCTCGCCTCCGGGCGCATGCAACTCGCTCTGCTGGTCCATCCATTCGTCCAGGCGGCTGCGCTTGAAGCGCCAGCGGTTGCCCAATTTAAAGGCGGGCACGAAACCCTCTGAGGCGTACTTATAGAGCGTATCGGGAGAGATCCCGAGATAATCCGAGGCTTGGCGGATGTCAAGAACTTCGCGCACTTCGGGAACCAGCAGGTTCGAGCGGGCTGCAGCGTTACGCATAATCGTCTCCCGAAAAATAAGATGCTGTTCGCCTGGATTCAGGCAGAAATCCCTGTCATTCTGTATTGAACCTGAATTGATCAGGTAATTCAAGGATTTTCCGGAAGTTAAAGGAAATTCAGGCACTTTCGCCCGCCCCGCTGTGACGTACTCCGTTCCCCGGAAACCCCATCCTCTTGTGAGGCACGCGGGTTCACTGCCCTACAGATTGGGCCATTGGAGCAGATGGTGCGGAAGAGTGGCGTTCTGTTCGACTGCGGGCAGGAAGAAAGGCAAGTCGCGCCCCGATCCCCGCTCGTCCGTCCCTTGTTCCCTCGGTCCCTTGGTCCCTGCTTTTCGGTCCCTGTCTCTTCACATTGCCTTGCGCCACCATGCTGTTTCTTCCGCGTTCAGGAACCGGGTTTTTGCGCCGCGGGAAAGATAAAAATCCAGCACCTCATCTTTTTTAAAGGTGGAGCACTCAGGCCAGCTGGAATCCTTTTCGAGCTGCGTCTCCGTCTGATGGTTATCCACAAGCGTAATTTCCGTGGGTGAGCATTCGACTACATGCTGGGCGTAGATCCAGAAGGAAATTCCAGCCGGCGGGTCGGGAGGAACCTGATTTGCGATCTTTGTCAGCAAGAGGATGAAAACAAAGACGGCTGCAACAGTGGCAATCTTCTTCATGGCATTATGGGTACACACGCCCTGAGATTGGCTTCAGGCTTCCGCGGAATTCAGTTTACTGAAGCATAGTCTAAGACGTGACCCGCGCGAAGTGCCTGCGCGCACACAAATCTTCCGTCTCCCAAGTTGGAAAAGAAATTTCCCAGGATAATCGCGGCGTAAGGAGGTGCAGGCGCATGCAGCAGTTCTAGTTCTGGTCGTCGCGGCGGTGCAGCGTCGGCGGCCCGTCGCCGGAGTCAGATGAGGAATCGTCGCCGGCCTGGCCACCCGAGTTATTGCCGCCGGTACTCGCTCTCCTCAGCGACGGACGGGTGATGCCTTTGCTATCGGTCAATCGGCGCTTGTTTTCAATGCGCGCCAGCCGCGCCTTTACGTCGTCAAACTCTGACGTCGTGACCGTGTACTCATCCCTCGCCGGCAGAATATGCGCGATCTCCTCCTGCGTGTGCAGGATGCGATCAGGAGTCTGCGGATGGTCGCTAAATGCCTTGGCGACCAGCCCGGGCTTGCGCTTCTCCAGCGCCTGAATCTTCTCAAAGAAGGTGATGAAGGCTTGCGGATCGTAGCCAGCGCGGTACATGTACTGCACGCCCAGATAATCGGCCTGGGCCTCGAAATCACGCGAGAATTGCAGGAACGTGACCGGAATCGCCAGTTGCGCTGCCTCGTAAATCCCGTATCCGGTCCAGTCGTATGGCAGCATGATCATCAGTGGCACCATGCCGATCTGCGCGTAGTTCATCCGTGTCATCTCGCGGGCAGCGTGGTGCGCGCAAACGTGCGCCGTCTCGTGCGCCATCACTCCAGCCAGCTCCGCTTCTTCGTCCGCTGCCAAAATCAACCCCGCGTTCACATAGAAAAATCCCCCGGGAAGCGCAAACGCGTTAATCTCATCCGAATCAATCACCTTGATCGTGAATGGCACCTTGCAATCGGAGTTCTTTACGATGTTCTGCCCGATGCGATTCACGAATTCGTCCACTACGGGATCGGTGATGAACTTGGTGCTCTTCTCGATCTGGTCGGCGTACTGCTTGCCCATCTTGATCTCGCCGTCGGTCGAGTACCAGTTGCCCAATCCCCGCTTGCCGATTTCGCGATTCCCAACAGCGCTCACGTCCTCAATGCTGCCCGGCTTCACATTGATCATTTCACTGCCGGGCTCGATGACCTTCTCCGGGTTCACCTGATTCGGTCCCGAGCAATCGCCTCCCACTGGCGTCGTTCCGGCTGCGGGAGCCGAACCTTTCTCCTTATCCTTTTCCTTATTCTTTTTTTTGTCTTTGTCGTCTGCTGGCGCGTTGGCTATGGTCTCACAGGGCGTCGTTTGAGCAGTAGTACTCGAACCTGATGAGCTGGAAGCGTCCGGCTGCTTTTGAGATGCTGGAGAATCCCCGCCCACCGGCGTTGTCCCCGGCGCCGGCTGCGCCGCCGGCGTACTGGTTGAGGTGGTATTGCCGGTCGAGCCGTTCGGCTGTGCCGCAGGTGTATTGGTTGACGTCCCCGCTGCCGTCGGTTGTTGGTTTGAAGTGGTATT
>Ga0335085_10012203_pt1 | contig 12678 bp, 11 predicted proteins | sample Lox_Sample_45_FD_206712 | JGI IMG/M metagenome (GOLD analysis project Ga0335085, IMG submission 206712) | Soil microbial communities from Loxahatchee National Wildlife Refuge, Florida, United States - Lox_Sample_4.5 | ecosystem: Environmental > Terrestrial > Soil > Wetlands | place: USA...
GTGGGGGTATGCACAAATTCTCTCAGCAGAGAGAAACCGAGGTTGCTCAACCTGTTGCGGACATCCTCCGCCGCTGCCGACTCATATGGAAATCCGCCGAGCCAATCGTGAATGTCGTGCGACCAACTCATTCCACGGCCATTGTAAGACTGCTGAATTGATTCCAGCGGCCTGTGTCCCCGGTAGAAACCGTGCAGAATCCACAACGTCTTGTACAGCCCGCCGGCAGCCGCCTGAATATACCTTGGCGATCGTGAATATAGTCGTTTCTCGATTTGCCAGTAGCGACAGGCCGGAGTTTTCCGATAGAGAGCTATCGCGAACGTTCCGCCAGGCTTCACCATGGAGGCAGCGCAATCGACTGCTCGCCACATGTCGCCGGTATGGTGCAGTACGCCCCAGCTGTAGGCAACGTCGTATGGAACACCCAGCTGCGCCGGCAAGTCGAAAACGTTCGCCGTATATACAGTCCATCGCTCGGCCGGGGCATGTAGCGTAAGAATCTGCCGCGTGGTTTCGACCGAGACTGGATCAATGTCGACGGCATCGACGGACGAGGCGCCCAACCTCAGCGCCGCAAGTGAGGATAAACCGGAACCGCAGCCGATATCAAGAAATCGTGCGCCCTTCAGTTCATCTCCAGGAAACAGCCGGCGCAACCCAATCACTGCTTGCTCAATTCGTCTGTCGTCCACCACGCGGGCGAAAGACTTCCAATTTTCTCCGAAAGCAAAATGTCCTTCGACTGTAGATGAGCAATTCATGAGCTGTGTCCCGGTGCGCCGGCTATTCTTATCGGATGTGGCGTCGCATCGCCAATAAAATGCTGTCCGAGCCTGCCATTGAACACGTTCGGATCACATCCTCGTCGCTCCGAGCCCGGCCTTGCAACCATGCCCACTGGTGTCAGGGAACGCCGGTGCAGTCGCCCGCCGCAGGTGGGCGAGGAGGTCTCGACACGCGCGGTGCGAGGTCTCCAGAGGTGACGATTTCGCTATGGGCGTATCGAATGGCGGAGGTTTCGGGGACAATAATCTGCGAATCGGGGATGCCTCGGTAGAGCTGAAACTGTGCGTACGGCTTGTCGTTGGGGAAGCCGACAGGTCCCCGGTATGAGACAATCTGTTCGCCATCAAGATAAACGTCTGCTCCTCCGGCCTTGGTGGCGGGCGTGGGGTCCATGTTGATGCGGGTGACGAGATCATGCCATGTGCCGCGTTCGAATGGCCGCACGGCACGATACACCTCGTTCTTGGTGTTTTCCGGGAACAGATTGGTGCCATGCAGCTGCACATTGAATATATCCCCCGCATCCAGCTGAAACTGGATGGGAACGGCGTGCGCATGGGAGGCGCCATAGTCGCTGTGGATATCGGCCAAGATGAGCCACGCGTCCCAATGGGGGCCGGGGCCCATGACCGGAGGACCGGGCTCGACAAGAAAAGAGAACGCCCACCACACGTCCTGGTACATAGGCAGGAACCGAGACACGGCGGCCTTCTTACCGGAAACGGCCTGCACCATCGTGCGCTCGACCTTCGATCCGCGGGCAAGATCATCCGGCCAACGATCGTCTGATCGCAGCTCCAGTCGCAATAGGCGACCATCCCCGCTCAGCTGACACGAATAGGGGTGTCCGCAATTATGCGCTTGCCAGAATGCGGGCTGGCGGTCGAGCGTTCCGAATGCAAAAAAGGATTCGGGGCTGCCGTCCACCGAGGCCTCGTGTGGTATCCAAGCATTGGCGCATCGCGCATTCAGCGGTCGGACCGTGAGAGACGCCGATAAGCCAAGGAGGCCCATCAAAACAGAGCGTCTTTCGAGGATTCCGAACTTGAGAGCGGCATTTACCAGTGTCATTGCGGCCCCTTTTCAGTCAAGCAGGCTATTCCCGAACCGCGCTCGCCCATTGCTCATGCCAGCGTGGCTTTAAACGGGCGCGCCATGATACCAAGGCTGGCGAACATAATCGACGTATGCGCTACGTCCGGGAAACGAGACTTTGACGACAGTCGAAACTGGCCCCATCTTCATCGTCGGAACAGCCCGCTCCGGAACCACTTTGACGGGGCAGCTTCTCGGCAATCTGCCGGGTCTATTCATTCCGGGGGAGACGCACTACCTCGCGGATATCTATCAGAACAGGAAACGTATCGGTGACTTGGCGCATGCCGCTTCGAGGCGGCGGATTGTGGAGCGGCTGGCCACAATCTATCAACGCCTTGGAATGCTGGCCGATCAGCGCCGCATCGACAAGCTCGTTGCAGACGGCAGCCTGGCCTCGGCGTTGTCCCAGTGCCGTACATATCGAGATGCGTTCGCAGCCTTCATGGGCCTGCAGGCATTGGTTGCCGGCAAGGCGCGATGGGGGAATCATGCCCCGAGAGATGTATTCGCGATCGATACGATCCTCGGAATGTTTCCGAATGCAAGGATTATCGGTTGCATTCGAGATCCGCGAGATTTCCTCGCGTCCTACCGCGACTACTGGCGCACCGCCGGGGGGCCGGGCGCGGCGCGGATTCGGGCCCTTTATCACCCCGTCATCATGTCTCTTTTGTGGAAGGCGAGCGCGAAGGCCCTCTTGAAGGCACGCGAGCGGCACAAGTCGAGTGTGCTAATCAGCAGATACGAAGATCTCGTTTCCAACCCGGCCGAACACGTGCAGCGGCTGTGCAGGCATGTCGGCGAAACGTTTGATGCGGCTGCTGTTCAAACCGACCACAACAATTCGTCGGAGAACACCGATGCGCAAGGCATTTATGGCGTTTCCGTTGCCCGCTGGCGCAAGGCGCTGCCGGCTGAGGAAGCATTGATCGCCCAATGGCTGTGCGCGGCGGAAATGAAACGGTTCGGCTACCACGCGGCGCGCGTGGACGCTTCGTCGGCTCGACTGCTTGGCATCCTGTTCTCGACGCCGCTTGGATTTTTGAAGGCACTCAAGCAAAACGCGACCAGCGAGAACTTGTCTATTTCCTACGTGACGGCGCGCTTGCGGTCATTGGCGCCCGGCGGACGGTCTCATTGATCTGGAGGGCTAACCGGGAAGTTGGCTTTGCGGCGGTTGTGATGGCCGATGCAGGCTTCGATGAATGTTGCCCTCAGGGGACAGGCAATCCAGCCGAGACGGAACAATTTGATTGTGCGGGCGACGCGACCGTTTCCGTATTGCAGCCGCGAGTCGTCGAGGCTGAGATAATCGCCGAAAGTGCGATGGAACAGCGCGCGATATTCTCTCAGACGCCAATAGTGCAGTCCGTTCACGCAGTAATCCTTGTTGAGTCTGGCGACTTCGCGCCATGCCAGTCCCTTCTGGAATTGATTGCGCACGCCCACCCACGCCCAAAACGAAAGCCACCAATCCGGGACGTTGGGCCACATCCACGATACCATCGGCACAAAGACGTGCGGTTCCGAGAATATCCATTTTGCGGGTATCAGATGCACGCCGAACCCCTCCGGTTTCAGCACACGTGAAATTTCGGCAAACGCCGTCTCCTTGTTGCGCGCATGCTCGAACACCGACGTGCTTACGACCACGTCGAACGAATTGTCGGGAAAGGGAAGGCGATATGGTGCGGCGGCAATCGGGCGAAGTCGATCCATTATCTCGCCCTGCCACGAGGTTGCGGGGGAACTGCGTACCCACTCGCCCTCTCCGCCCGGCCAGTCGAATCCGATATCGCAACCATAGGCATCATAACCCAGGGCGAGAAATTGCCTTACGTTGGCGCCTGTGCCGCAGCCGAAATCCAGGAGCCTTAAGGAGGCTGGTTCCCGCTTGAGGCTGCGCCCGACAATCCAGTGGCAGAGGTCTGCAAATGCCATTTTTTTTACGGCAGTCTTCTCGCTACGAGGTAAAACCAGCTGTCGGTCTCATCGTATCCTGGCGAAGTTCTGGTGGCGCCGATCACCGCCTCGATCGAAAACCCAAGTCTTCGCAGAGCGTCCATTTCATGGGACGCATCGCTGTAGCGCGTCATCAGCGAAAACCCCAGCCCCGGATCATTGACGTAGGCGAAACCATCGCCACGCCATTGCCGCCAATAATGTGTCATGCGCCGCGGCAGGCGACGCGCCAACGCCCGGCCGTGGCCGAGCTCGCCGACCCAGAACGACTGCATCCACGTTTCCACCCGCGCATAATGCAGATTGTGGGTGGAGTATATGAACAATCCTTCCGGGCGCAGATTGGACGCAATCCCCTCAAGAGTCACGCGCCGTCCAAGTTCATCGAGGTAATCGATACCATTGTAGGAGAACACGACGGCATCGAACTTGCGTGGAAATGCAAGAGCCTGGGCATCCATCACGAGCAGCCTGTGATCCGGGAACCGCCGCTTTGCGGCGGCAATCAGCGGCGCGGAGTAATCGATGCCGGTGTAATCGGCGAATTTTGAGGAGAGAAACGGCACTGTTCGTCCGGCGGCAAAGGCTGTTTTCTCCGGTTCGTAAAGTCCCAGCGGGGCAGCGTGTGCATAATTGTCGACCGCCAACGGACTTTCGAATGCCGATCTGTTTGATGCCATCTTGATTTCCCCGCCGCTGAGCGCAATGCGCGCACCGTAAAGGCCTTCCCCTGCGACCCAGTTCAACCTGTTCGGATGAAGACATCCACGCGGTCTGCCGGACCTCTATCGTCGACACCGCCCATCGCGCGCACGTCTATTCGGCCGGAGGGAATGCCGTCGTCGATCAGAAGCTGGCGCACCGCCAATGCGCGCCGCAGCGAAAGGCGTCGGGCGTCGGAGGACTTGTCGCCCGGCGCGCCGCCATAGGCTTCGATCTGAATTCGCGATGCGCCAGCTTCCAATGCGGTGTTGAGAGCCCCCGCCAGAATTTGCAGGCCGTGGTATTGCGCAGGCGACGGCGCCGGAGCGTTCTTGTCAAACAAGATCGCGCCGCGTTTGGTGAGGTTGGCGTGGTCGCCGCCGCCGCGGGCTGCCGTCGAAGCCTCATGCGTGACAGCGCGCGCCGGGGGTGGCGGAGAATGTGCCGCCGGTGGCTGCGGCTCTTGCACTTGCGGGGCGGGCGGTTCGACGCGGGCAACCGGCGCGGGCGGGGCGGCGGGAGGCTGAGCGTTGCCGTCCAACGAGAATGGAATGCTGGCGGTGGTCTGCGGTTTCGCGCGCTGCGGCATGGTATTGGCCACCTTCGCCGTAACGTGCTTCAACCGGTGCAGATGAATGACCGGCGCGGCCGAGTGATCCGCCGTCGCATTCGGCGTCGAAGCCGGAGCAGCGGGCGACGGGCTCGCCGGCATGCGCAGGTGTATGGGTGCCTGGTCGTCCTGCGCCCACGCGACTCCGGCAGCAGCAAGGCCTGCAACCAATGTGGCAACGCTCAGGAATGATGATCGCATCGTGTTTCGCTGTTGGGCCGTCCTGGCTGTTCCATTTGCGGCGGCAAGGCGGCCAAACCTCGGCTTATCGCGAAGCCGGCACGGTTTGCAGACTAAACTTGCCGGCGCTTCGCCTCAACTGGTGCTTTTCAGAAGCTTCAGAAGCTGCGGATGCAATGTCTCGTTGGCCGCCAGAATGCCGCCGGTTTCGAACACGCGCGCGCCGCCGGCAAGATCGGTGATCACGCCTCCTGCCTCTCGCACCAGCAGTATCCCGGCTGCGACGTCCCACGGCTTCAGGTCACGTTCCCAAAACCCGTCATAGCGGCCCGCCGCCACATAGGCGAGATCCAGAGCGGCGGAGCCGAAACGGCGTACCCCCGAGGAGAGAGCCATCACCGCTTCGAGCTCCTTCAGAAATCGGGCATGGCCGTCGCGTCCCATGAAGGGAATGCCGGTGGCAAAGAGCGCCTCGGCGAAGGTCCTGCGTGCCGCAACCCGGAGGCGTTTGTCGTTCAAATAGGCGCCGTGGCCCCGCTCCGCCGTGTACATCTCGTCGGTCACGGGGTTGTACACCACGGCCGAGACGAGCTGGCCTTCGCGCTCCAAGGCGATCGAGATCGAGAAATGCGGGATGCCGTGAAGGAAATTCGTGGTGCCGTCCAAGGGATCGATGATGAAACGATGGCTCTTGTCCGGCCCTTCGATGCTGCCTTGTTCCTCGACGAGAAAATTGTAGCCCGGCCGTGCCTTTGAAAGTTCGGCAATCAGCATTTTCTCGGTGCGCTCGTCGGCTACGGATACGAAATCGGCAGGGCCCTTCCTCGAGATTTGCAAATTCTCGACTTCGCCAAAATCGCGCGTCAATTTGCGGCCTGCACGGCGCGCGGCCGTTGTCATCACATTCAGGGCCGGTGAAAGATAGGGCATTACTCGGCGCGGCGAACGTAAGAGCCGTCTTCAGTGGAAATCACCACTTTCGTACCGGCGTTGATGAAGGGCGGCACCTGAATCTTCAGGCCGTTTTCAAGCACGGCGCCTTTGTACGAAGGCGCGGCCGTACCGCCCCTCAGCACGGCATCGGCTTCGACGACTTCCAAAACGACCTGCTGCGGCAGCTTGATGCCGATCGGCCGGCCCTCGTAAAGCTGGACCAGAACCTTCATTCCGTCCTGGAGGAATTGGGCCTGGTCGCCGACGAAGTCGCGATCGAGTTCGATCTGGTCGTAGGTTGCCGTATCCATGAAGGTGAGCGAGTCGCCGCTCGCGTAGAGGAACTGGAAATCCTTCTTCTCGAGATAGACTTCTTCGACGCTTTCATCGGCACGAAAGCGCTCGTTGAGCTTGGTTCCCGTGATGACGTTCTTGAGCTCGACCTGATTGTAGGCGCCGCCCTTGCCCGGCTTGACCGCCTGGCACTTCACCGCCATCCAAAGCCCGCCGTCATGGGAGATCATGAGGCCAGGACGGATTTCGTTTCCTGCAATCTTGGGCATCGGCTCCTCATGGACGCGGATTGGCCGGCATTCTGGCCGAGCGCGCGGGTTCTAGCAGGCCGCCGCGCAATCGAGAAGGGTCAGAACAGCGCGTTAAAGGCCTTCACGGCCGCTTGCGGACCTTGTGCGTAGTCCCAGACGCCCGACGAGACGGCCAGAAAATCGGCGCCGGCTTCGATCAGCGGCTTGGCATTGTCGACCGTGATGCCACCAATCGCGACGCAAGGCACCACCATCAGCTGTGACCACCACGCGAGCAGATCGACATCGGCCCTGGTCTTTGCGTCCTTGGTGGAGGTCGGAAAGAACGCACCGAATGCCACGTAATCGGCGCCGGCTTCCGCCGCCTCTATCGCAAGATGCCGGGAATTGTGACAGGTGACCCCGACAATCCTGTCCCTTCCCACCATCTCACGTGCCACGGCATAGGGCGTATCCTCCTGGCCGACATGAACGCCGTCGGTATTCAGCTCCGCCGCGAGGTCGGCGCGATCATTGATAAGAAAGGCCGCCCCCGCGCGATGAACAATCGGCATCAGCGCCTCAGTCGCGCGCCGGATCTCGTCGTCGGAGATATTCTTCAGCCGCAGCTGAACCGTTGCAACATCTCCGCCACCGAGCGCGCGCTTGAGCGTCTCGTCGAAGGAAACCGGTTCGAGCTTCGGCGGCGTGATGAGGTAGAGCCGACAGCGATTGCTGGTCATGTGCAGGATGCGCGCTTGGAAGCGAGCGGTCCCAAAATCACGCCGCTTTCTTCTCCAGATCGGGCTTCCACTGGCCTTGTGCTGCAAGGCCGTTCATGCGCGCGCGATGGGCGAATGCATGCTGTGCCGCGGCAACGTTCTCGCTCTTGCCGCTCCACGCTTTCTGTGGTGCGGCCTGAAGCGCGCGGCCGTACGAGAACGTGAGCGGCCAGGGAAGCGTGCGGCCGGCGTTCATCGCATTCAAATGCGCGGTCGCCTCCTCGTCGGATTGTCCGCCGGAAAGGAATGCGACGCCGGGAACGGCTGCGGGTACGCAGCGCTTGAGGATGCTCACGGTGCGTTCGGCCACCTCTTCGGCACTGGCCTGTTTCGGACATTTCGCGCCGGGCACGATCATGTTCGGCTTCAGCACAATGCCTTCCAGTTCCACGCGTTGCTTGTACAGCGCGTAGAAAACTTCCTTGAGAGTCCACTCGGTAACGCGCGCACAAGTTTCGATATCGTGGTCGCCGTCCATCAACACCTCGGGCTCGACGATCGGGACGATGGCCTCTTCCTGGCAAAGCGCGGCATAGCGCGCGAGCGCGTCCGCGTTGGTCGAGATCGCGGTAAAGGTAGGGATGTGATTGCCGATGTCGATCACCGCGCGCCATTTGGCAAAGCGCGCACCGAGATTGCGGTATTCCACCAGCCGTTCCCGCAATCCGTCCAGGCCCTCGGTGATCGTTTCGCCCGGGCAAAGCGCCAGCGGCTTGGCGCCAAGATCGACCTTGATGCCGGGAATGGAGCCCGCCTCCTCGATCAGCTTGACGAGCGGGGTGCCGTCCTTCGCCTTCTGGCGGAGGGTTTCATCGTAAAGGATGACGCCGGAAATGTGGTTCTTCATCGCATCGCTGGTGCGGAACAGAAGCTCGCGATAGTCGCGACGGTTCTCCTCGGTCGAGGCCACGCCGATCTTGTCGAACCGCTTCTTGATCGTGCCCGAGCTTTCGTCGGCGGCCAGGATGCCCTTGCCTTTGGCTACCATCGCGTGGGCTGTGCTGGAGAGCGCTGCTCTGTTCATGGTCATCATTCCTTTGTTTTCGCCAGCGCTTCAACGCCCGGCAAAGTCTTCCCTTCCAGCCATTCGAGGAACGCGCCCCCGGCGGTCGAGACATAGGAGAAATCTCCCGTCACATCGGCCGCGTTCAGTGCTGCGACCGTATCACCGCCACCAGCCACCGAGAGCAGATCGCCTTCGCGGGTCCGCCGGGCCGCTTCCCTTGCGGCAGCGACCGTCGCCCGGTCGAAGGGTGGCGTCTCGAAGGCGCCGAGCGGCCCGTTCCATACGAGCGTGCGCACATTTTGAAGCCGTTTTGCGAAGCCTTCAACCGTCGCAGGACCGAGATCGAGGATCATCTCGTCAGGTGCGATGGCTTTGATGTCGGTGATGCGATGGGCGGCGTTTGGCTTGAATTCCTTGGCCACGACGACGTCGCCCGGCAGCACCACGGCCGCCCCCGCTGCTGTGCCCGCCTGCACGATATTTCTCGCAGTCTGGAGATGATCGGGCTCGTAAAGCGACTTGCCGATCCCGAATCCCGATGCAGCCAAGAACGTGTTCGCCATGGCGCCGCCGATGAAGAGGACATCCACGCGGCGAACCAGATTGCCCAGCAACTCGATTTTCGTGGAAACCTTGGCACCGCCGACGACAGCCATGACTGGCCTCGTCGGACGCTCGAGCGCCTTCTGCAAATGCGACAGTTCGGCTTCCATCGAGCGGCCGGCAACGGCCGGCAGGAAATGCGCGATGCCTTCCGTCGTCGCATGGGCCCGATGGGCGGCGGAAAATGCATCATTCACGAAGATATCGCCGAGCGAGGCGACGGATTTGGCGAAGCCGGAATCGTTCTGCTCCTCGCCGGCATGAAAACGCGTGTTCTCGAGCAGGAGAACCTCGCCGTCCTTCAATCTCGCCACGGCAGTTTCAGCCTTTTCGCCCACGCAATCCTGGGCAAATGCCACCGGCCGATCCAGCACCCGTGACAGGGCGTTCGCCACCGGCTTGAGCGACATGGCGGGCACGACCTTGCCCTTTGGCCGATCGAAGTGGGAGAGAATGATTACGCGGGCGCCCTTCCCGACAAGCTCCCGGATCGTGGGGGCTTGGCGTTCGATGCGCATCGTGTCGGTGACTGTGCCGTCCTTGACGGGCACGTTCAGGTCGAGCCGGACGAGAACCCTTTTTCCTTTCACGTCGACGTCGTCGAGGGTCTTGAAACCTGCCATGTCAGAGCAGCTTGCCCATGGCTACCGCCGTATCGGCCATGCGGTTCGAGAAACCCCATTCGTTGTCGTACCACGCCATCACGCGCACGAAATTGCCGTCGACCACCTTCGTCTGATCGGCTGCGAAGCTGGCGGAGGCGCGGTTGTGGTTGAAATCCGACGAGACGAGCGGCGCGTCCACGATATCGAGAATGCCTTTGAGGGGGCCCTCCGCAGCGGCCCTGGCCGCCTTGTTGACCTCATCGACCGTGGCTGCGCGCTTGGCCATAAACTTGAAATCGATCACGGAAACATTGGGTGTCGGCACGCGAATCGAAACCCCGTCGAGACGGCCTTTGAGTTCGGGCAGCACAAGTCCGACCGCCTTCGCCGCTCCGGTCGACGTGGGAATCATCGACAACGCGGCGGCGCGTCCCCGGTAAAGATCCTTGTGCAGCTGATCGAGCACCGGCTGATCGTTGGTATAGCTGTGCACCGTCGTCATGAAGCCTTTCTCGATGCCGAACGCCTCGTGCATCACCTTGGCGACCGGCGCCAGGCAGTTGGTCGTGCAGGAGGCGTTGGAGACGACGATGTGATCTTTCGTGAGCTTGTCGGTGTTGACGCCGCACACGACCGTGAGGTCGACGCCGTCGGCGGGCGCCGAAACGAGCACGCGTTTGGCTCCGGCCTGAAGGTGCGGCGACGCTTTCTCCTTCGAGGTGAAGATGCCTGTGCATTCGAGTGCAATGTCGACGCCGAGCTCCTTATGCGGCAGCTCGGCCGGATTTTTGATGGCCGTCACCCTGATGCGATGACCATCGACGATCATGTGCTGGCCGTCGACTTTCACCTCGCCGGGAAACCGCCCGTGCACGGAGTCATAACGGAGCAGGTGTGCGTTGGTCTCCACCGGGCCGAGGTCGTTTACCGCCGCCACCACAATGTCCTTGCGGCCCGATTCCACGATGGCACGCAGCACCAATCGTCCGATGCGGCCGAAGCCGTTGATCGCGACGCGAACAGTCATAGTTTCCTCCTAAACCGATTCATTCAATGCTGAGAGAGCGGCTTTTGCCGCGGCTTCGGCAGTGATGCCGAAGTGCTTGTACAAATCCTTATACGGCGCGCTCGCCCCGAAACCGTGCATGCCGATAAATGTTCCCGATGGACCAAGGTAGCGCTCCCAGCCCATTGGTCCAGCGGCCTCAACGGCGATCCTGGCGGTTTGCGGCATCAGGATGCCGTTGCGATAGGTGGCCGGCTGCTGCTCGAAGAGCTCCCATGAGGGCATCGAGACGACGCGGGCCGGGATGCCTCGTGCCTTCAGAAGCGCGCGCGCGGAAAGCGCGATTTCCACTTCGGAACCCGTTGCCAAAAACGTCACCTTGGGTGGGCCGTCTGCGGCGGCGAGCTCATACGCGCCGCGGCGCGATAGATTCTCGTCGGTGTGCGCGGCGCGCAGCGTCGAGACCGCCTGACGCGTCAACGCAAGGACGGAGGGTCCCTGGTGAGCAAGCGCAAGTTCCCAGCATTCGGCAGTCTCCACTGCATCGGCGGGACGGAACACCAGCAATTGCGGAATGGCGCGCAGCGCGGCCAGATGCTCGACCGGCTGATGCGTGGGGCCGTCCTCGCCAAGGCCGATCGAGTCATGTGTCATCACATACATGACGCGCTGCTTCATCAGCGCCGCCAGACGCATCGAGGGACGGCAATAATCGGAGAATACCAGAAACGTGCCGGAATAGGGGATGATGCCGCCGTGCAGGGCCATTCCGTTCATCGCCGCCGCCATGCCGTGCTCGCGCACGCCGTAATGAACAAAGCGGGCGCCATAATGGTCCGGCCCGATCGCCTCCATGCCCTTCGTCAACGTATTGTTGGAGCCCGTGAGATCGGCCGAGCCGCCAACGGTCGACGGAACCTGCGCGTTGATCACCTCGAGAGCGAGTTCCGAGGCCTTGCGGGTTGCCAGCGAAGGTTTTTCGGCGGTCAGTTTCTTCTTCAACTCGGTGAGCGCGGAAGCGAGCGTGGCCGGCGGTTCTCCGCCAAGGGCGGTTTCGAGTTGCGTGACAACATCCGGATGCATTTGTGCCTTGCGCGCGAACCACGCCTCACGTGCGGCTTTGCCGCGGGCGCCTATATCCAGCCAGTCAGCGCGAATGTCTTCAGGAATGACGAAGGGAGGATACGGCCATTCCAACGCCTTGCGGGCACCTGCTACTTCCTCCGGCCCCAAGGCTTCGCCGTGCGCCTTGGAAGTGCCTGCGCGCGTAGGCGCGCCGAAGCCTATGGTGGTTCGGCAGGCAATCAGCGTCGGCTTGTCGTTCGACAGTGCCTGCGCGACGGCCCGAGCCACATCTGCGCCCTCAAGCCCGTCACAAGCCAGCGTGTCCCAGCCCGCCGCCGCGAAGCGCGCCCGCACGTCGGTCGAATCGGCAAGTGCTGTCGGGCCGTCTATTGAGATCCGATTGTCATCGAAAAGCACGACCAGGCGATTGAGACGCAGGTGCCCGGCGAGGCTTGCGGCTTCGTGGCTGATGCCCTCCATGAGATCGCCGTCGCTGGCGATGACCCAGGTGCGATGGTCAACGAGGGCGTCGCCGAAACGCGCATTCAATATGCGTTCTGCCAGCGCCATTCCGACCGCAGTGGCAAGGCCCTGGCCGAGAGGGCCCGTTGTCGTCTCAATGCCGGCCGCAAGACCGAATTCCGGGTGCCCGGCACAAGGGCTTCCGACCTGCCGAAAGCGGCGAATATCGTCGAGGCCGATCGATGCGTATCCCGTGAGGTGCAGCAACGCATAGAGCAGCATCGACCCGTGCCCGGCCGAGAGAACGAACCGGTCGCGGTCCGGCCAGGCCGGGTCCGTGGGGTCGAATTT
>Ga0335085_10012205_pt1 | contig 12676 bp, 10 predicted proteins | sample Lox_Sample_45_FD_206712 | JGI IMG/M metagenome (GOLD analysis project Ga0335085, IMG submission 206712) | Soil microbial communities from Loxahatchee National Wildlife Refuge, Florida, United States - Lox_Sample_4.5 | ecosystem: Environmental > Terrestrial > Soil > Wetlands | place: USA...
CAACCTGGGAACCTTGATCGACCGCTATGCCTCCAAAAACGACCATGCCAAGACCGCCGAGTTCGCCCGGGCCCTTCTTTCACTGGATGAAAATTCATTGACGGCCCATTCCAAATTGTCCGAAGCCCTGCGCCAAAGCGACGACAAAAACGGGGCCGCGGACGCCTATTTCAAACTGGCGCTCCTCCATGAAAAGCAGGGAAAGAAAGACGCCATGATGGAGGCGGTCCGCAAGGCCCTGGAGTTGAACCCCAACCACTCAGAGGCCCAAAAACGGCTTATAGGCGATGTGGCAGCCGGGGCTCCTGCCCCCATCAAGCCCGCCGAATCCGCGCCAGCCGCACCCGCCCCTAAGGCGGAGGCCGCGCCACCCAAGGCTGCAGAGTCCAAGGCTCCACCGGCCGGTGTTTTGGACTTGGAGCAAGAGATCGTCAAGCCTTTTTCCCAGGCTCCCAAGGCGGCCCCGCCCACGCCCGCCCCGTCGCCCGCTCCGGTCCATGCCCCGGAAAAGGCAGCCGCCCCCGTTGAACTCGACGCCCAGGAAGAGCTCCGGGCGCAGCTTTCCATCGCGGATAATTACTTGAAGCAGGGAATGGTGGAGGAGGCCATCGAGGTTTACCAGCAGCTGGCCGAAGCTCATCCTGAAAACGCCGAGGTCAAGCAAAAGCTCAACCAAGCCTATACGGCTTACGTCAAAACTGGCGAGGACGTGATCGGCGCCCTGGAGGCCGAAAAGAAGGCGAAGGAAGAGGAGGAAAACCGTCTGCGGGCCGAGATGGAAAGGAAGGCCCAAGAGGAAGCCAAGCGCCTCCGGGAGGAATTGGAGATGAAGGCCCGCCAGGAGGCGGACCGGCAAGCTCGCGCCGAGTTGGAGAAGAAAGCCCGGGAGGAAGCGGAGAAAAAGGCCAAGGAAGAAATGGAGAGAATGGTTCGGGCCGAGGCCGAACGCCGGCAAAAGGACGAGATGGAAAAACGCCTCAAGGACGAAGCGGCGAAAAAGGTCCAGGAAGAGATTGAGCGCAAGGCCCGTGAGGAAGCGGAAAGAAAAGTGCGGGAAGAAATGGAACGCAAAGCGCGCGAGGAAGCCGAGAAGAAAGTCCGGGCGGAAATGGAAAAATCCGCCGCCGCAAGCGCCACCGCCACTTCGCGCACCCCGCCCCCTTCCAAGGGGGACGCCCTGGAGGACAACCGGGATGAATTCATGACCATTGCCGTGGCGGATATTTATGTCCGCCAGGGGCTTTTGGAGGAAGCGGCCAAGATTTACCGACGGATTACCCAGGCCGAGCCCGATAACCTGGAAGCCCGGAAAAAATTAGCGGACGCGGAAGCCAAGATCAAAGCCAAGGGCGGTTCGGCCCCCGAAAAACAGGCGCCCCCCTCGTCAACCGCATCCAAGCCCGCCGAACCCCACGCCGCGCCCCCGGCGGTCCCGCCTCAAGCCGCCCATCCCCCTGATGGGGAAAAAGATTCGGGTGGCAAAAAGAAATCAAATAGGGTAGGCTACGTTTAATTTTCTGCGGAAAAGGCCCATCGTTTGGGCTTTTTCCCGTATTCGATAACCACCCGGGCCTGGGGCTCCTTCCGGCGGCCCATCCGGGACGACAGGCTTTTGAGTAGCTCTTGCCTGTTCCAAGGACTACCCGATGAGCTACGAGAACTTCTACGGATTAAAAGAGCAAGCCTTCTCCAACGCGCCGGACAGCCGCTTTTATTACGAAAGCAGCCAACACGCCGAGGCCATGGTCCGCATGCTTCATTCGGTGGACACCATGAAGGGCCTCACCGTGGTGGTCGGCGACATCGGCGCGGGCAAGACCCTCCTGGCGCGCAAGGCCCTCGAGAAGCTCGAACAAGACTCCCAATACGAAGCCACCCTGCTGGTCATCGTCCACAGCGAAATTTCCGCCGAATGGATGCTCAAGAAAATCGCGCACCAATTGGGCGTGGAAGCCCCGGGGGAAACCAAGGGTCAGGTTATTTCCCAGCTCTATGAGCGCCTCATGAAGATCTACGAGGAAGGCCGCAAGGCGGTGGTCCTCATCGACGAAGCCAACATGCTCCAGAAGAAGGAGATCTTCGAGGAGTTCCGCGGCCTCCTCAACCTGGAAGTCCCGGGCCGCAAGCTGATTTCCATCGTACTGCTGGGCCTGCCCGAACTGGAAACCTACCTGGGCCTAGACCCGCCCCTGTTGCAGCGCGTGGCCATGAAGTTTTTCATCAAGTCCCTGACCCGGGAAACCAGCGAACAATACATCCGGCACCGGTTGAGCGTGGCGGGTTGTGAGAGGGATGTTTTTACTCCCAACGCTTACCAAAGGATTTTCGACTATACCAAGGGAATCCCCCGCCTCATCAATACAACCTGCGACAACGCCATGCTGGAAGGCTATCTTTTGAAACGGGAACAGATCGACGCCGATATCATCGAACAGGTAGTCAAGGACCTAGGGCTTAAAAAAGACTGAAAAACCACAACCGGACGCAAAGCGTTTGATCGGTTTTCGATCCTTCACAAAGCAGCCCCGACCGGCCCGGCCTCTTTTGACGAATTGACTCCCGGCATCCTGAAAAGTATAATTTCGCTCCGTTCAAGAAGCCTTAACTGGCTTGAAACGCGGGAATAACTCAGTGGTAGAGTGCAACCTTGCCAAGGTTGAAGTCGCGGGTTCGAATCCCGTTTCCCGCTCCATATGTCCCCGGGCCCTGTCCGGGTATAGAAGGTGAGAGCTGGCTGGGTGAGCTGGTGAAGCATCTCAATCCACCGTTCGCCTGTTCCGCTGCTCACCTTTCTGGTTTCTAGGGGCGGCATACCCAAGTGGTTAAGGGAGCGGTCTGCAAAACCGCGATTCGGCGGTTCAAATCCGCCTGCCGCCTCCACTATTTTTAAACGACACGAACCTGCGCCGGACCTTTTCACGGATTTCCCATGACTCCCACTTCCTGGACTCCTGACGACCTCAAGCAAATGAAGGCCCTGGGGATCGACCCCAGGGAAGCCTCCAGGCAAGCCGAGCTTTTCCACAATCCCCCCCCTTTTGCCGAATTGGTACGACCCGCGATCTTGGGCGACGGCATCCACCGCCTTACTCCCATCGAAAAAAAGAAATCGCTCAGCCAGTACCGAAAGGCCGCCCTCGCGGGCCGGTTCTCCAAGTTCGTCCCCGCTTCGGGGGCGGCCAGCCGCATGTTCCACCTCCTGATGAAGTTTCTCCAAAGGGCGCCTTTCTCTGAGGCGGATTTGAAAGAAGAGGTGCTGGCCGGGGAGGTTGAGAGCCGCCAGTTTTTGGAATTCATGGACTCCCTTTCCCGGTTCGCCTTCTTCGACGAACTGGGCCGGGCCCTTTCCCGTCACGGCCAGGACTTGGAAACCCTCCGCCGGGAGGGCCGGTTTCAGGACATTCTCCGGATCCTTCTCCTGCCCGAAGGCCTGAACTATTCCCAGAAGCCCAAGGGCCTAGTGAGTTTTCACGGATACCCCGCCGGCGGGCGGACTCCCCTGGAAGAACATCTCGTCGAAGGGGTTCAAACCGTCAAGGACCGGTTGAAGCGATGCCGCATCCATTTCACCGTTTCCGAGGAGCACGAGGCCGACTGCCGCGGCCACTTCATGACCTTGCGGGAGAATTACGAGGAAAAATACGGCGTGAAGTTTGACCTGGGGTTCTCGGTGCAGGGGGCGTGCACCAACACCCTGGCGGTAGACAGGGACAACCGGCCCTTCCGCGATCGGCAGGGGAAACTGGTCTTCCGGCCTGCGGGCCACGGAGCCCTTTTGGAAAACCTCAACCGGCTCAAGGGGGATCTGGTCTACATCAAGAACATCGACAACGTGACCCTCGAACACCATCTGGAAACAACCGTTATCTGGAAAAAAATCCTAGGTGGATACTTGGCGGGTGTCCAGGAAGGGGTCTTTAAGACGATCAAGAGGCTACATGCCAAGAAAATTGCCCCGAGGACGCTTCGGGAGGCTGCCCTTTTCACCCAACGAGAATTGGGCCTGGATTTGGGGGCGGACTTCAAGAAACTTTCAGACAAGGCCCGGGCCGACCGCCTCAAAAATCTTTTAAACCGCCCCATTAGGGTTTGCGGCGTGGTGCCGGCCCAAGGGGAACCTGGCGGGGGGCCCTATTGGTCGCGGGATTCCGACGGAAAAACTTCCCTCCAGATCGTTGAAAAGGCCCAGATCGACCTTGGGCGCGGGGATCAGAAGGGCATTTTCGAAAGCTCCACCCACTTCAACCCGGTGGACCTGGTTTGCGGGGTCCGGGACTGGAAAGGAAGGCTTTTTGACCTGAAAAAATTCCAGGACCCCAACGCGGTCTTCATCAGTTCCAAGTCCATGGAGGGAAGGGAATTGAAAGCCTTGGAACTACCGGGCCTTTGGAATGGGGCCATGGCCCATTGGATCACCCTGTTCGTGGAAGTCCCCCTGGAAACCTTCAATCCCGTCAAGACGGTGCTGGACCTCTTGAAACCCGCCCATCAGTAATATGTCCGGGGCGTCGACCGATTCGATATAATTAGGCGCGGTTATTTCAATGAACGGGTCATCCATGCAAACCATCGTCGTGACCGGCGGAGCCGGTTTCATCGGCTCCAATTTCGTCTATCACCTCCTCACCCATGCCCGCGCCCACCGAATCGTTGTTTTTGACAAGCTGACCTACGCGGGAAACAAAGCCAGCCTCCAAAAGGCCCTCCGAAGCGGCCGGGTCCTCTTCATCCAAGGGGATATCGCCCATGCCGGGCAGGTTACCGCCCTTTACCAGAGGGTTCGACCCAGCCTCGTTTTCAATTTCGCGGCTGAAAGCCATGTGGACCGCTCCATCGAGGGGCCGGAAGCCTTTGTCCGGACCAACGTGGAGGGGACTTTCCAAATGCTGGAGGCGGGCCGCCGCTATTGGGCAGGGTTGAAAGAGGGGGATCGGAAGAGGTTCCGGTTCCTCCACGTATCGACCGACGAGGTCTACGGGAGCCTGGGCTCGACCGGGTTTTTTACGGAAAAAACGCCTTATTCCCCCAATTCCCCCTATTCGGCCACTAAGGCGGGGGCGGATCATTTAGTGCGGGCCTACCACGAGACATACGGGTTGCCGGTCGTCTTGACCAATTGTTCCAATAATTACGGGCCTTACCAATTTCCCGAAAAATTGATTCCCCTCATGGTTTTGAACGCCCTGGAAGGGAAGCCGCTTCCGGTTTATGGGGATGGAAAAAACGTCCGTGACTGGCTTTATGTGGAGGACCATTGCGAGGCACTCTGGAAAGTGATGACCGGGGGACGGGTGGGGGAAAAGTACAACGTGGGCGGGAACAGCGAGAAAACGAACCTGGAGGTCGTCAGGACCCTTTGCCGTGAGCTTCAGAAGGTCTTTCCGGCCAGGAAAAATCCCGTTCTTTTGAAAAAGGGCATGTCGGATTATAGTGAGCTCATCATTTTCGTGAAGGACCGTCCGGGACACGACCGGAGGTACGCCATTGACGCTTCCAAAATCCGCCGTGAATTGGGGTGGAAGCCGCGTCATTCCTTTGAAACGGGTATGGCGGCCACTGTCCGGTGGTACCTGGACAACAGGGACTGGTGCCGGAAGGTTCAAACCGGAAATTATGGGCGACAAAGGCTTGGACTCCTGAAAAAATAGGCCGTACCGGGGGACAAAATGAAAGGCATCCTATTAGCCGGTGGGTCGGGCACACGCCTTTATCCCATCACCAAGGCCGTCAGCAAGCAGTTGTTGCCGATCTACAACAAGCCCATGGTTTATTACCCCCTATCCGTCTTGACGCTGGCCGGGATAAGGGAAATCCTGGTTATTTCCACGCCCCATGACCTGCCCCAGTTCAAGAAGCTCCTGGGGGATGGCCGGTCCCTGGGCCTCCGCCTGGAGTACGCGGAACAAAAGCGGCCCGCGGGCATCGCCCAAGCCTTCCTGATAGGAAAAAAATTCATCGGCAAGGACCGGGTCGCCCTGGTTTTGGGGGACAATATTTTTTACGGTTACGGTTTGACGGGCCAGCTCCAAAAAACCGCCCACAGCACCTCTGGGGCCACGATTTTCGCCTATTGGGTCAAGGACCCCCAACGATACGGGGTTATTGAGTTCGACAAGAACGGCCGGCCCCTGGATATCCGAGAAAAGCCCGCCAAACCTAAGTCGCCTTTCGCCGTGACGGGCCTTTATTTTTACGACAACGAAGTCGTTTCGATCGCCTCCTCCCTGAAGCCGTCGGGCCGGGGAGAACTGGAAATCACGGACGTGAACCGGGCCTACCTGAAAAGAGGGCAGCTCAAGGTTGAAAAGCTGGGGCGGGGCGTGGCTTGGCTGGATACGGGGACTCCCGAGTCGCTGATGCAGGCTTCCCTTTTCATCCAAACCATCGAGGAGCGGCAGGGCTTGAAGGTGGCCTGCATCGAGGAAATCGCCTATAAGAACAAGTTCATCGGCGCGGCGGAGCTAAAAAAATTGATACAGCAACTTGGCAAGAGTGGTTACGCCCAATATCTTGAAAGCATCCTGATCCAGGAACACTGATGCGCCTGACCCCCACCCGCCTGAAGGACGTCCTTGTCGTGGAACCGGATGTCTTCAAGGACAACCGCGGTTTCTTCCTCGAATCCTTCCATGCCCGGAAATTTGCCGAAGCCGGCTTAAAGGCCGTTTTCGTCCAGGACAACCACTCCCGGTCCGGCAAGGGAACCCTGCGGGGCCTTCATGCCCAGGTCCGGAAGCCCCAGGGCAAGCTGATCCGCGTGGTGCAGGGGGAGATTTTCGACGTGGCGGTGGATGCCCGGCCCGACTCGCCGACTTTTGGGGAATGGGTGGGGGAAACCCTTTCGGCGGGTAATTTCCGCCAGTTCTACGTCCCGCCCGGCTTTCTCCACGGTTTTTGCGTGACGGGGGATTTCGCCGAGGTTGAATATAAATGCACCGATTTCTACGACCCCTCGGATGAAATCGGGGTGCGGTGGAACGACCCGCGCTTGGCCATCCGATGGCCCGTCTCCGATCCCGTTTTATCCGCGAAGGACAAAGGTCTGCCTGGTTTTGACGAAATCAAAGAGAAACTCGAAATCTACCGCCGACAAAATTTTTAGGCAAAACTATGGGCCTTCCGGTTCCCGCTTTCTTCATCCAGGCGGGGAACCCCACCGCGAATCCGCCGGTCTTGTCCTGCCTTTCACCCAGGTTTCAGCAAAGCAGGGCCTCAAAACTGTTGAAACGGCCCGGTGAAAGCCTTATAAGGATAGTCCCTTTTGGGGATGTTTCGGGGGGCGTATAGCTCAGTTGGTTAGAGTACTTCCTTGACATGGAAGGGGTCACTGGTTCGAGTCCAGTTACGCCCACCATATTTTCCCCTCTGCGGGAAATGGCCCCGTTCAGCGACAAAGCCGATTAGCCGGAAGAGAACCAGGAGGGGGGCCCCACGGTTCCGAAGGGGTCTCATAGGGAGCTTTTCCCCTAGGGCGCGAAGCGCGGTTCGACACCCTGTTACGCTTCAGCTTCCACGATAGGCAAATCCCATGTCCGAAAAATACGAACCCAAACACAAGATGGATGAATCGCTCTTCCGGATGCGGCATTCCCTCGCCCACATCCTGGCCGAAGCCGTGCTCCAGGTTCGCCCCAAAGCCCAGCTTGGATTCGGCCCTCCCGTGCGCACCGGCTTTTATTACGATATGCTCCTCGATGAACCGATCACCGAAAACGACCTCCCCGACATTGAAAAACGGATGCGAAAAATCATCCAGGAAAAGCAGGCGTTCAAAAGGGAAGACCTGCCCAAGATCGAAGCCCTTAAAAAACTGGAGGGCATGGGCCAGGAATTGAAGGTCGAATACGCGAAAGAGCTGCTCGCCAACGGCGAAAGCCTGAGCTTTTACACCAGCGGCCCCTTTGTGGATATGTGCGAAGGGCCCCACGTGGCCGATACTTCCCAAATACCCGTCAATTCCTTCAAGCTGGATTCGGTGGCCGGTAGTTATTGGCGGGGGGATTCCAAGCGCCCCATGTTGACGCGGATCTACGGCTTGGCTTTTCCGTCGGAAAATGAACTCAAGGAATTCATCCGGAACCGGGAACTGGCCCTCAAACGCGATCACCGCAAGTTGGGCCAGGAGTTGGAACTGTTCGCCATCGACGAGAAAGTGGGAAAGGGCCTTCCTCTCTGGCTCCCGAACGGCACCGTCATCCGCGAAGAATTGGAAAAATTCGCCAAGGAAATGGAATTCAAGGATGGTTATGTCCGTGTGGCGACGCCCCATATCGCCAACGGGGAACTCTATAAGCTTTCCGGCCACCTCCAACTTTACAAGGAGGCCATGTTCCCCCCGATGCGCAGCGTGGAGAAGGATCCCAATTCACCGCCCGAAGAGTTTTATATGAAGCCCATGAATTGCCCCCACCACCACATGATTTACCTGAACCGGCCCCGCAGTTACCGCGAGTTGCCCTTGAGGCTGGCCGAATACGGCACGGTCTACCGTTTTGAAAAATCCGGGCAATTGGCGGGGCTTTTGCGGGTCAGGGGCTTGGCGATGAACGACGCCCATATTTACCTGACCCGGGACCAGATCAAGGATGAGATCAAAAAAGTCGTCGCCATGCATAAGTTTTATTTCGAGAAGTTCCGGATGGACAAGATCTGGGTCCGGCTTTCCCTGCACGACCAGGACAAGGAGAAGTTCACGGACAACGAGGCGCTTTGGAAGGAAACCGAGGACATCCTGCGCCAAGTGTTGAAGGATCTGGACGTCGAATACGAAGAGGTCCTGGGCGAGGCGGCCTTTTACGGACCCAAGATCGATTACCAGACCGAAAACGTGTTGGGACGCGAGGAGACGGCCGCCACGGTGCAGTTGGATTTCACCTCGCCCGAGCGGTTCCAGCTGGAATACACCGCGGCCGACGGCTCGAAACAACGGCCCTTCATCATCCACCGGGCGCCCTTGGGAACCCATGAACGGTTCATTTCCTTCCTCATCGAGCGCTGGGGCGGGGCCTTTCCAACATGGCTCTCACCCGTCCAAGTCCGGGTTGTCCCGGTGGCCGAGGAGTTCCTGCCTTATGCCGAACAGCTTTCCAACGATTTGAGGGCGCAGATGGTCCGTTCGGAAGTGGACCCCTCCAACGACTCCTTTGGCAAGAAAGTGCGCAACGCCGTCACCAAGAAGATCCCCAACATCTGGATCGTGGGAGCCAACGAGGCCAAGGATAAGACCGTTACCTGGCGCCGCTACGCGGTGGAAAAACAAACCCAGTTGCCGGCCGACAAGGCCCAAGTCGCCCTTTCCCAAATGATCCAATCCCGGACCATGGATAATTTCGCGGACGTGGATTTACCCCTCTAGCCGGCTTTAAAACCCTTTGACAATAAATGGCCAAAAAGCTAAGATTCTGCCCTCGCACAGTTCCTCCCTTGGGAGCGATACCGTGCCTTCCTTATTCCCCCCGGGGATGAGGACAAGCAGGGGCCTCCGTCCCTCACCCGCAGCCCAATCGGTGCGAACGGGTTCTTGATCGTATCCACGCTGACGGATATGGATATTTTCATTCAAAGGACGGACTTTGCCTTGCGCGAGGTCCGTCCTTTTTTTTAACTAAAACTTCGGGAGGTAGCCCACATTTCTTCGAAAGAACTGAGAATCAACCACCAAATCCGCGCCCGCCAAGTGCGCCTAGTCGGTGACGCCGGTGAACAACTTGGAATCGTTGACTTAAGCAAAGCCCTTACCATGGCCCGTGAGAGGAACCTGGACTTGGTGGAGGTGGCCCCGGACGGGGTTCCGCCGGTTTGCCGTATTTTGAATTACGGCAAATTCAAGTACGCCCAAAGGAAAAAGGAAAAAGAAGCGTCCAAGAAGCAGCGGGTCATTAAGGTGAAGGAACTGAAGATCCGCCCGAAGATCGATGAGCATGACTACCAGACCAAACTTAAGATGGCCTGGAAGTTTTTTGAGCATGGCGACAAGGTGAAAGTATCCCTGCAGTTCCGCGGACGGGAAATGAGCCACAAGGATCTCGGGCGCCAGCTGATGGAACGCGTGATCGAGGATTTCGCCGAGTTTGCTGATTTGGAAGCGCCGCCCAAGGACGAGGGCATGCAGATCATCGCGGTTTTCAACGGCAAGGCCCCGGCCCACAAGCCCGCGGCGAAAGAGACAACTCCGGAAAAGGAAGTGGAAAATGGGTAAAGGACCGAAGACGAAACACAGTGTGATGAAGAGGTTCAAGGTGACGGGAACCGGAAAATTAAAGGTGAAGAAAGTCCAGGGCCGGAGCCATCTTTTGGCGCACAAGTCGTCCAAGAGGAAGCGGCAATTGAAGCGGCAGCCCGTGTTGGGCTCAACCTTGACCCACTCGATGAAAACCATGATGAAGATCTAAGGGGGAAGAGAAATGGCAAGAATCAAACGCGCTGTCGCCAAGAGAAAGAGGAAGAAGAAGTTCTTCAAGCTCACCAAGGGGTATTTCGGGGCCAAGAGCCGCCAATACCGCACGGTGCGCGAGGCCTCCAAGAGGTCGGGGAACTACGCCTTCCGGGACCGCAAGGCCCGCAAAAGGGACTTCCGCCGCCTTTGGATCACCCGCATCAACGCCGCGACCCGCGAACACGGCATGAGCTACAGCCAGTTCATGAGGGGCCTGAAGCTGGCCTCGGTGGAGCTGGACCGCAAGGTCTTGGCCGACCTGGCCTTGACCGACCCCAAGGCTTTCAGCCAGCTGGTGGAAGAGGCGAAAAAAGCCAAGGTTTCGTAAGGCGGCTGTCGGCCGGTAGATGTCAGGTATCTGCGACTCAAACACCCTTCGCCGTTCAGGCGGGGGGTGTTTTTTTATTTAGAGGGTTATTTGATTTAAGGCCATAATTGTCCGGGACGGGACCCATCGTGGACAGGCCATAAGGAAGGGATTTTCATGCGGATTTCATTGGAATTGGTTCCCCGGAGCAAGGAATCCATTTTGGAAGAAGTTGAAAAAATTTCCAAAAACCTAAAAAAAGTAAACACCATCAACATCCCGGATTTGCTGCGATTCGACCTGAGAAGCTGGGAAGCATGCGGATACGTGAAGCCCTATTTCCCAAACGCGATACCCCATTTCAGGGCCGTGGATATCAATTTAAACGAACCCTTGCCGATGGCCGCCGCTCTTTTGGAGAAACAACTAAAGGAGATTATCGTGATCAGCGGTGATATCCCCCAAGACATGTCCAGGAGGATGTACCCCTCCGATGTGTTGGAGGTCATCAAAAAATTCAAAACGGAAATTCCCGGGGTAAAGATTTATGCCGCCTTCGATCCCTACCGGCAAGGAATCCACAAAGAACTCGAATATGCCCATGCCAAACGGGATGCGGGCGCCGATGGCTTTTTTACCCAACCCTTTTTCGATCTTCGCCTTTTTGACATTTACGCGGAGTTGCTCCAACCCTTCGAGGTCTTTTGGGGCGTTTCCCCGGTTTTAAGTTTGAATTCGAGGAATTACTGGGAAACACGAAATAAAGTAATATTTCCAAAGGAATTCAATCCAACCTTGGAATGGAACCGTGATTTCGCCAAGTCTGTTTTGAGCCGAATTACATCCATGGACGGCAACGCCTACTTCATGCCCATCAAAGCCCCGCTCTTGGATTGTTTTAATGGGATTCTCTGAAATAATTTACCTGTCCACGACGCGGGGACCTGTCGTGGACAGGTAAAAAAATCATTAGGCGGTCGAAAATGGCATTATCGGGTGATGAATTAGTTCTAACCTACCACCCCGCCGCTACCCAAGTGGGCTATGAAATTCTCCATTCGGGCGGAAACGCCTTTGACGCTTTTGTTGCCGCCACATTCGCTGAATATGCGTTGTCGGAAGGTGTAACAAGCCCTGCGGGCCCATTGGGCGCGCTCCTTTATGAAGTAAATTTGCAAAAGAACCATTTTCTCGACGCCACCTTCAACAATCCCATCAATCCAAATGCAAAATGGGATCCTGCCGATCCGAAACCTGGGGCTTCGGCTTTGATACCCGGCGCAATTGCCGGACTCGAGGCAATTTCCAAGCGTTTCGGCCGAATGTCATTGAAGGAAACCCTTCAGCCTGCGATCGAATTGGTTCGGGATGGTTTTCCCCTCAACATCGGCTACGAGTGGCTTATACGTGCAAATGAAAAAATATTAAAAAGCAGCGATTATGGAAACAAAACCTTTTTCCCTGGGGGAAAGGCCCTTGTAAAGGGGGATCGGCTCCAACTTCCGGAAGTTCGTGATTTTTTGGAAAGTATTTCAAAAGAAGGTTCATCCCATGTCTATCAAGGGGAATGGGCGAAAAAATGTCTCGAAATCGTACGCCAGAACGGCGGGTTACTGGGTCCTGAGGATTTTTCTTCCTACCAAATTCAGTGGCTTGAGCCTTCGAAAATTACTTATCGAGGCTACCAAATTTATTCCACCGCAGGCATGGTGTGGGGAGGGCTCAATGTTCTCTTGGCCCTGAAGGTATTGGAAAACACGTATATGCTTTTCGATGGAGAGCATTTTTCTGAATCCGCCGACGGGTTGGAAACCATGGTACGAATATTTAAAGAATCCCAAATTGGAATCTTTTCGAAAATATTCCCTGAAGAAAAAGTAAACGACAATCCGAGATGGGCAGAAGGTGTTTTTGGAAAGTCCATGGTGGAAGAG
>Ga0335085_10012206_pt1 | contig 12676 bp, 11 predicted proteins | sample Lox_Sample_45_FD_206712 | JGI IMG/M metagenome (GOLD analysis project Ga0335085, IMG submission 206712) | Soil microbial communities from Loxahatchee National Wildlife Refuge, Florida, United States - Lox_Sample_4.5 | ecosystem: Environmental > Terrestrial > Soil > Wetlands | place: USA...
GACCACGGCCGCGCCGAAGCGCTGCACGATCGCCGCCTTCCTCAGGAAGTCGTCCTCTCCCTCTTTCAAACTGATCGAGTTGACGACCGGCTTGCCCTGCACGCATTTCAGCCCCGCCGCGATCACCGACCACTTCGAGCTGTCGATCATGATCGGGACGCGTGCGATCTCCGGTTCCGTTGCGATGTAGTTGAGGAACTCCGTCATCGCGCGCTCGGAGTCGAGCATCCCCTCGTCCATGTTCACGTCGATCAGATTCGCGCCGCCGCGGACCTGATCGAGCGCCACCTGCGCGGCCGCGGCCCAGTCGCCGGCGCGCACGAGCCGCGCGAAGCGCGCCGAGCCCGTGACGTTCGTGCGCTCGCCGATCATGATGAAGTTGGAATCGGGTCTGATCGTGAGCGTCTCGAGACCGGAGAGTTGCGTGTACGCGCTGCCCTCCGCCCGCTGCCCTCTGCCCTTCCGCGGCTCCAACCGCGCGACAGCGTCGGCAATCGCGCGGATATGGTCGGGAGTGGTTCCGCAGCAGCCGCCGACGATGTTGAGGAAGCCGCTGTCGGCGAAATCGCGCAGCGCGGCGGCGGTGTCGGCGGGCCGCTCGTCGTACTGGCCGAACGCGTTCGGCAGACCGGCATTCGGATAGCAACTGATGTAGCAATCGGCGACGCGCGCGAGCTCCGCGACATACTGGCGCATGTCGCGGGCGCCGAGCGCGCAGTTGACGCCGACGCTGAACGGTTTCGCGTGCCGGATCGACGTCCAGAACGCGTCGATCGTCTGCCCGGAGAGCGTCCGTCCGCTCCGGTCGGTGATCGTCGCCGAGATCATCAACGGCAGACGCGCGTCGTGCGGGGTGTGGCGTGCGTCGTACAGCTCTTCGATCGCGACGATCGCCGCCTTCGCGTTCAGCGTGTCGACGATCGTCTCGACGAGCAGCAGGTCGCAGCCGCCGTCGATGAGGCCTTGCGCCTGCTCCTTGTAGGCGGCGCACAGCTCGTCGAACGTGAGGTTGCGGAACGACGGGTTGTTCACGTCCGGCGAGATCGACAGGATCTTCGTCGTCGGACCCACCGAGCCGGCGACGAACCGCGGCTTCTCCGGCGTCTTCTTCGTCCACTCGTCGGCTGCCTCGCGCGCCAGGCGCGCGCCCTCGACGTTCAGCTCGTAGCAGATCGACTCGAGCCCGTAGTCTGCCTGCGACACGGCGTTGCTGCTGAACGTGTTCGTCTCGATGATGTCGCTGCCCGCGGCGAGATACTCGCGGTGGATGCCGGCGATGACGTCGGGACGCGTCAGCACGAGCAGATCGTTGTTGCCGCGCAGCTCGCGCGCGTGAGTCGCGAACCGCTCGCCGCGGAAGTCCGCTTCCGTCAGCGTGTGCCGCTGCACCATCGTCCCCATCGCGCCGTCGAGGACGAGGATGCGCCTGGACAACAGCGCGCTAAGGTCGATCGTCTTCGGATCGTCGTGTCTTCGTGGTTGCATGTGGTTTTGTACCGGACGCGATCAGGACCGTGAACGGATCGCCTGATTTGCGCGCGCCGACGCCGACCGCGACGTCGGCAAGCCCGGCGCCCGCGAGCAGTCGCCTCAACTCGTCGTCGTCGAAGCCCAGACGCCGGTCTCCGAGTTTGCCGCGCACCCATTCCTCGCCGTGACGCCGCAGGTCGAGGACGAGGACGCGTCCGCCAGGCGTGGTGATGCGCACCGCTTCGGCAATTGCGCGCGCCGGGTTGTGCGCGTGATGCAGCGCCTGCGAGAGCATCGCGACGTCGACGGCGGCGTCGCGCACCGGCAGCTTCTCGAGCTCGCCCTTTTTCCAGATGACATTCGCCACGCGCCTGCGCCGCGCGAGCGCCTTCGCGCGCGTCAGCACGGTCTCGGATCGATCCACGGCGATGACGCGCGAGGCCCATCGAGCGGCCTCGATGGTCAGGTAGCCTTCGCCGCACCCGAGATCGGCGACCTTCATTCGCGGCATCAGCAGGCCGAGCGCGCGCGACCATGCCGCCCAGCTGCGGCCCGGCACGAGCTGCCGCGCATCGCGCGTGTCGGGGCCGGCGTGGGCGTCGAAGTTCTCCTTGCGGAGCCGCAGCACTTCCTGCAGGCGCGCCTCGTCGGCGCGGACGGTGGCATCCGAGGCCGCCGTGCCGAACTGCGCGCGCAGCACCGGCGCGAGCACGTGATCGCCGTCGGCCAGCGGCGCGGCCAGCCGGTAGTAGCTGAAGCCGCCGTCGCGTTCCTCCGCGACGAGCCCCGCCTCCTTCAAGAGCCCGAGGTGGCGCGACACGCCCGACTGGGCGAGGCCGAGGACGCCGGTCAGCTCCGTGACGTTCAACCGTTCCTTCGACAGCACGCGCAGCAGGCGCAGCCGCGCCTCGTCGCCCAGCAGTCGGTAGAGCGCCGACGCCTGTCGCATATCTATAAATCTACATTTATTGATTGCCCGATGCAAGTTCGGTCGACGTCGCGGCCGGGTTCAGCGCCCGCGCCCGATCCATCTCGCGACGCGCATCGTCGAGACGCCGCATCCGCTCGAGCCACCACGCGTAGTACAGATGCGTGCGCCAGTCCGACGGCGCCAGACGCTGCGCGGCGAGGAACTCCTTTTCCGCGTCCCCCGGCCGTCCGATCTCGCCGTACGCGACGCCCAGGTTGATGTGCACGAGCGTGTAATCGGGCGCCAGCACCAGCGCGCGCTCGCACGCGGCGGCCGCGTCGACGTAGTCGCTGCGCGCCATCAGCGCGACGCCCAGATTCATCCACGCGCGCGCGTTCTCGGGGCTCTTTTCGGTCGCGTCGCGCCAGAGCGATTCGTCGGTCCGCCAGACCTCGTTGCGCGCATGGACGCCGGCCGCTTCGGCGAGCAGGATCACGACCGCACCGGCAGCGCAGCCCGTCAGGGCTGCCGCCGATGATGCACCCCTGACGGGCTGCGCCACCGACGCCACCGCTGCAACGAGGGCGATCGCGAGACCGACGAACGGCAGCAGCATGCGCCAGTCGTTGCCGACCTCGCTGAGCGGCACGACCGCCGTCGGCAACTGCGCGATCAGGAACCACGCGAGACCGAACGCGATCGCTCGCGAGGACGGCGACCGTCGCAGTCCCCAGACGATCGCGACGAGCGTCGTCACGAACGCCGCGCCGGTGATAAAGGCCGGATCGGCGACGCCGCGGACGGGCATCCAGTCGTAGTCGACGCTCAGGCCGATCGGCGCGAAGAACGCGCCGAATTCGCGCAACGCGACGAACGGCTGCGTCAGACGGTAGAGCGCCGGCGACGCCGACACGAACGTGGCGGCCGCGGGCGTCCGCACCGTGATCCAGATCGAGGCGGCGCCAATCACCACGACGGACACAACTGTGTCGCGAGTGATGATCCGACGTTCGTAAATCCACAGATACGCAATCAGCAGCAGCGGGAACGCCGCCGCCGTCGCCTTCGCGAGCAGACCGGCGACTGCCGGGACGAGATACAGACCGCTGCGGCGCGCCGACGGCGAACGGATGAACACAGCCAGCGCCAGCACGACCCCGAGCGCCGCGAGGATCTCGGCGCGCTGCACGATGTAGTTGACGGTGTCGGCGATGGCGGGATGCAGGCCGAACACCGCGGTCGCGACAAGCGCCTGCCACTCGCTGCCTGTCACCGCGCGCGCGAGGGCGAACATCGACGCCAGCAGCAGGACGAACCAGATGAAGGTGTCGACCTGAAACACGCGCGCGTCGTACCCGCCGATGCCGTAGTCGATCGCGAAGGTCGTCTGCGCGACGGGACGGTAGTTCTGGTTTTGCGGCAGGACGCTGAACGTGGCGGCATCCACGAAATAGCGCGGAATGAATCGCAGGCTCCGCACGTACGGATTGCCCGTGATGGCGTGGTCGTCGTCGAAATGGAATCCGTTGCCGAAATGATTCGCGTACGCGCCGAGAAGAAGCGCGACCAGCGCGCCGGCGGCCGCCGCGCGGGAGATGGACATGCGGCGCGGCGATCTTACAGGTCGTCGATGGATTTCGGCCAGTCGTCCTTGAGCAGCCTCGAGAGCGACCGATCGGCCAGGAGACGGCCGCCGGTCTGACACGCCGCACAGTAATTGCACTCGTTCTCGGCGTAGACGATTCGCTGCACAGGCTTTCCGCACACCGGACATGGCAGCTTGTAGCGGCCGTGCACCGCCATCTCGTCTCGAAACGCGGTGACCTTCTCCGGAAAACCGTCCTTCGCGTCGCGCCGCAGCCGATCGACCCAGAGGCGCAGCGTGTCGCGCGTGGCGTCGAACAGACGCTGCACCTCTTCATCGGAGAGCGACCGCGACAGCTTCATCGGCGACAGCTTCGACGCGTGCAGGATCTCGTCGGAGTACGCGTTGCCGATGCCGCTGAACAGATGTGGATCGGTCAGCGCCCGCTTCAGCGTGTGGTTCCCGCGGGTCAGCGCGGCGCGAAACTGATCCAGCGTCGCGTTCAGCGGCTCGAGCCCGCCGGGATCGAGCGCGCGCAGCGCCGCCTCGCCGCGCACGAGTTGAATCGACGCGCGCTTCTTCGAGCTGGCTTCGGTGAAGAACAGCGTCCCGTCCTCGAACTCGAACGATGCGAGGACGACCTTCGGTCCCATCCCGAGTTTCTGTTTCGGCGCGCGCCATCGCAGACGGCCGGCGATCATCAAATGGATGACGAGGAACAGGTCGCCCGGAAACTCGAGAACGATGCGCTTCCCGATGCGGCGGACGCCGCGGACGGTCTGACCGGTGATCGAATCGATAGGCGGATCGACGGATCGGAGGACGAAGGGGCTGAGAAGATTCAGGCGCGCGAGGCGTCGCCCGGCGATGTGCCGCTCGAGCGCTTCGAGGTAGACGACGACGTCTGGAAGTTCTGGCAACTGACTGGGGCTGGGCGCCGGGGACTGGAGCTGGCGCCGGGACTAATCCTGGCGCAGCCAGTCCGCGATCTGCTCGCGCGTCCAGTGATGATCGTCGTTCAGGTGCAGGATGATCGCATTCAGCGGCAACCGCTTCTTGCACCCCACCGGGCACCGACGCCGCACGTTCTCGAGGCAGTCGAAGAGCCGCTCCATGCGCGGACGAATGGCGTGCGCTTCGTGCGGATCCCGCGGCAGCGCATACGCGCCTTCATACGCGGCGCCCAGCGCGCACGAGCCGCCCGTATCGGAGAAGTATTCGCCGAAGGCTTGCGTCGGACGCCGGCGCGCACCGGCCGCGATCGCGTCCGCCAGCTCCAACTGATCTTCGCGAGGGACTTGATGCGTCATGGCCTCGAGCTCCTCTCCTGAGCCAGATTCTACGCGTCACGCACGCGCCTTGCATCTGTTCGAGAGTGGACGATCCGAACAGGCGAAGAGCCGAGGTCGGAGGGCCTGGATATGCCGCTGATTCCCTTGCTTTTGGCCGCGCTGCTGGCGGCCCATCCGCCGCCGGCCCAGACGTCCGCGTCGCAGGACAGGCCGCTCGATTTGCCCGTTTCCCTGGACAGGATCCGCGAGGGTCTCGAAGACAACAGCCTGCCGCGCCTGCGGGGACTCGACGAAACGCCGAACTTCTCGGTGGCGATTCAAGACTCCGGGCATGCGTTCACGCTCGACGAGCTCATAAAGAGCCTCGCGCCCGGCTTCAAGGCGGGACCGGTGCCGGCTGGCGGCGTCTACGCGTACGAGCTGAACCGCGTCACGAACAACTCGGTGTCGCACCCGCTCACGCAGCCCTACGCGGCATTCAACGAGCCCGAACTGCTGACGGTGCTTGCCGAGAATCTCGCCGGTTACTACCTCGCGGGGAAGGCGGCCAACGCGATCACGTCCGCGGAACGGGCGCGCGCCGAGGCGCGCGCGAGCGCGGAGGTACAGCGCGCCGTCGCCGAGTACTGCGCGGCGCAGCCGGACGCCGGCCGCGGAATCGCCATCTGCTTGACGCCGGCGCGCTGATCGATATATCCTTTCATCCGGTTTAACGGATGAATGTATCCGACGGCAAGTCCCTCGCGATTCTCGACCACCTGGCCGCGCTCGCCGACACGACGCGGAGCCGGCTTCTGCTGCTGCTCGACCGCCACGAGCTGAGCGTGTCGGAGCTGTGCGGGATCACGCAGCTGCCCCAGTCCACGGTGAGCCGCCATCTGAAGGCGCTCGCCGACAGCAGCTGGATCGCTTCGCGGGCCGAGGGCACCAGCAACGTCTACACGATGACGCGCGACGACCTCGATGCGGGTGCTCGCCGGCTGTGGCACCTCGTACGCGAGCAGGTCGGCTCGACGCCGGCGGCGGCCCAGGATCAACGCCGGCTGCAGACCGCGCTCGCCGAGCGTCGCTCGAAGTCGCAGGAGTTCTTCGCATCGTCCGCCGGCCAGTGGGACCGCGTTCGTGACGAGCTGTTCGGCGATCGGTTCCATCTGGCGGCGCTCGCCGCGTTCGCGGATGCTGACGCGGCGGTCGCCGATCTCGGGTGCGGCACCGGCCAGGCGAGCGCCGCGCTCGCACCGTTCGTGCAGCGCGTCATCGCGGTCGACGGATCAGCGGCGATGCTGCAGGCGGCCCGGCGGCGTCTGCAGCCGTTCGACAACGTGGAGCTGCGGCGCGGCGATCTCGAAGCGCTGCCGATTGACGAGGCGCAGGTCGACGTGGCCACGCTGATGCTCGTCCTGCATCACGTGCCGGAGCCGGCGCACGCGTTGAAGGAAGCGGCGCGCATTCTCAAGCCGGGCGGGAAGGCGATCGTCGTCGACATGCTGGCGCACGATCGCGAGCACTATCGTCAGCAGATGGGTCACGTGTGGCTCGGCTTCAGCGAAGCGCAGGTCGCGCGCCTGCTCGAAGACGCGGGTTTCACGCGCACACGAGTCGTCGCGCTCGCGCCCGACGCGCGCGCGAAGGGTCCGGGATTGTTCGTCGCAACAGCACAACACAGACGAAGACACGAAAACACCAAAGACGTTTAGGTCTTTTTCGTGGGTTTCGCGGTTTCGTGTGTTTCGTGGTTGGAAGGAGATGAGATGGCTACAGTGACCGAGAAGATGCACGCGTTCGACGCCGCGAAGGCCGCCGGCCGCGAGCCGTACAAGGTGAAGGACCTCTCGCAGGCCGAGTTCGGCCGCAAGGAGATCCGCCTCGCCGAACAGGAAATGCCGGGCCTGATGGCGCTGCGGTCGCAGTACGGCGCCAGCAAGCCGCTCGCCGGCGCGCGCGTCATGGGCTCGCTGCACATGACGATTCAGACCGCGGTGCTCATCGAAACGCTGACCGAGCTCGGCGCCGACGTGCGCTGGGTCTCGTGCAACATCTTCTCGACCCAGGATCACGCCGCTGCCGCCGTCGTTGTCGGCCGCCACGACACGGGCGGGACGCCCGCGAGCCCGAAAGGCACTCCGGTGTTCGCGTGGAAGGGCGAAACGCTGGACGAGTACTGGTGGTGCACGGAGCAGGCGCTCGAGTGGCCTGACGGCGGCGGCCCGACGCTGATCGTCGACGATGGCGGCGACGCGACGCTGCTCGTGCACAAAGGCGTCGAGTTCGAGAAGGCCGGCAAGGTGCCCGCGTTCAACGCCGACACGGAACCCGAGGAGTGGGGCGTCATCCTCGAATCGATCCGCACGTCGATGGCGAAGGACAAGAGCCGCTACACGCGGATCGCGAAGACCATCCGCGGCGTCAGCGAGGAAACGACGACCGGCGTGCATCGCCTCTATCAAATGATGGAAGCCGGGACGCTGCTCTTCCCCGCCATCAACGTCAACGACTCGGTGACCAAGTCGAAGTTCGACAACATCTACGGCTGTCGTCACTCGCTGCCCGATGGCCTCGCGCGCGCGACGGACGTGATGCTCGGCGGCAAAGTCGCGGTCGTGTTCGGCTACGGCGAAGTCGGCAAGGGGTGCGCGCAGGCGCTTCGCGGCCAGGGCAGCCGGGTCATCGTCACCGAAATCGATCCGATCTGCGCGCTGCAGGCGGCCATGGAGGGCTTCCAGGTGGCGACGATCGAGGACGTCCTGGAAACCGCGGACATCTTCATCACGGCAACGGGAAACCACAACATCATCACCGCCGCGCACATGGCGAAGATGAAGGACAAGGCGATCGTCGGGAACATCGGCCACTTCGACAACGAGATCGACATGGCCGGCCTCAAGAAATTCAAGGGGATCGAGCGGATCAACATCAAGCCGCAGTACGACGAGTGGAAGTTCCCGGACGGCCACTCGATCCTCGTGCTCGCGGAGGGACGTCTGTTGAATCTCGGTTGCGCCACGGGCCACCCGAGCTTCGTGATGTCGGCGTCGTTCACCAATCAGGTGCTCGCGCAGCTCGATCTCAACGCGAACTCCGAGAAGTACGGCAAGAAGGTGTTCATGCTGCCGAAGAAGCTGGACGAGGAGGTGGCTCGGCTGCACCTCGACAAGCTCGGCGTGAAGCTCACGAAGCTGTCGAAGGATCAGGCGGATTACATCGGCGTCCCGGTCGAGGGACCGTACAAGCCGGAGCATTACCGATACTGACAATTGCAGAGTGCAGGAGTGCTGATTACAGAATGGGCGGGCCCGCGGGCCCGTCTTTTTCTTTTTCACGGGGCGTGATAGATGGTTTCTTCCGCATCGTGACTGTAGAAATGGTGGCCGAGCGCGGCTCCACCAACGGCGCCGGCAAATCCAACCGGCACGGCGTAGTTGAAGCAATTCAAGTCGTAGCAATGCGCCAGGTTGCCGAGCCATCCGCCGAGTGCGAGGCCACTGAAGAAGCCGACGAAGCCGAAGTACACGGACGCGGCAACGGGTCGGCCGACGCGAAGGTTTCGACGGACCTCGACGACCTGCTCCCGTGGAACCGTCGTCATCGTAACGTCCCCGAGATCGTGCGCAATCGTCAGCGACGCCGCGTCCGCGGCCATGACGACGCGCCGCAGCGTTCCCAGTGACTCGACCGTCACCGTAACGTCCGTTCCGCGCGCGAGGTCTTGCACGCGCGACCACGCAGCATCGGCGGGAACCGGCGGTTTGTCATCGAGCGCGACGAGCGCCGCCGCGTGCATCGCCGACGCCTGAATCGGACCAATCGCCGGCTGCGCAGCGGCAGTCGCCGCCCATCCTGCCAGTGCAACCACAAGAGCGAATCGGGACATGTTCGTGTCTCCGATTCTGAATGTGAGATTCGCGGAAGATGCGGCTCATGCCGGCGGCTCGTGCTGGGATCCGACGGCTCGCGCAGTCGACTTGTCACGCGTGGGGACAGTCGCTTCGCTCGGCTGAAGCCTCGCGCGCCGGCGAGCACTCGGGGCATCCGCCTTCGCCGCTTCGCGGCTTCGGCGTGACAAGTCCGACTCACTTGACCCACCCGACCTACCCGACCCTTACCGACGCATCGTCATCGTTCCGTTATTGAACGCGCCTTCGCAGGTATCCGACCCGAGATATGTCGCAGCGACGGCGCCGTTCGACACGGACGTCGACGAGACACTGATCGTCGCGCTGCATTCGGGCGTTGGATCGCCGTCGGCGCCCGCCGCAAACGACATCGTCAGCATCAGCGACGCACCGGAGAGCGTTCCGGTGACCGTTCCGCTCTTGTTGCGGTGACACGATCCGCACGATCCATCGTCTGGATGAAGTGCCGCAGTGCGGACGGTTCCGCCAACGGTGGACCCGGACTGCGTGAGCATCCATGCGACCGTCGTCGGCCCCTGCGAGTCGGTGCCGCTGCCGGACCAGTTACCGCTGACGTCGATGGCTGTGGATGCCGGTGGAGGCGCGGCCGGCGCAGGAGTGGACGGCGACGCGGGCATCGCGGACGAGCCGCAACTTCCCGCGACGATCGACAAGACGAAGAGTCCGATGAGCCGGCGCGCGTTCATACAAAACACCCTCGCCCCTCATCCCCAGTCCGGTTTATACGCGTATGATCGCCCTTATGCAAATCACCACTCGACGCATCTGGCTGACGGTCCTCGGCGCCGGCGTCTGCGCGGCGGCGCTCGTGCACGCGCAGCAGGGCGGCGGCCTCACCGCCGCGCAGAAGCAGCAGCGCTGGGATGTGGAGCACGAGCTCGAGAAGATCGCGATCGTCGATCGCAAGGTGATGATGCCGATGCCCGACGGCGTCCGGCTCGCAACGGACATCTACCGTCCGAAGAACGCGACCGGAAAAGTGCCGATCGTCTTCGTGCGCACGCCGTACAACTTCAATTACTGGGACATTCAGAACGGCGTGCCGGCCGACATGAGCGCGCAGCTGATGGCGGTCAAGCGCGGCTACGCATACGTCGTGCAGAACGAGCGCGGACATTTCTTCTCCGAAGGCAACTACGACATCCTCGGCGCGCCGAAGAGCGATGGCTACAACGCGATCGACTGGATGACGAAGCAGCCCTGGTCGAACGGCAAGGTGGGCACGACGGGATGCTCGTCCACGGCGGAATATCAGATGGGGATTGCGGCGCTCGGGCATCCCGGCTATGCCGCGATGAACGTGCAGGGCTTCGGCGCCGGCGTCGGCCGCGTCGGTCCGTACTACGAGCAGGGCAACTGGTATCGCGGCGGCGCGGTGCAGATGCTCTTCATCACGTGGATCTACGGCGAGCAGAATCAGGTTCGGCCGATGTTCCCGAAAGGAACGTCGCAGGCGGATCTGATCCGCGTCTCGAAGTCGTTCGATCTGGCGCAGCATCTGCCGCCCGTCGACTGGTCCGAGGCGCTGTGGCATCTGCCGGAGCAGGACATCCTGAAGTCCGTCGACGGTCCGAACGGCATCTTCGCGGACGCGATGCCGGTGGAGACCGGCGGGCGCATGATCCAGCGTGAGCCGAACGATCCCGCGTGGTATCGAGGCGGTCTGTTCCACGACGATCAGAAGATCAACGTGCCGGGTCTCTGGTTCATGTCGTGGTACGACGTGTCGATCGGCCCGAACCTCGAGCTGTACAACTACGTGCGCAAGACCGCGTCGCCGCAGGTCGCGAGCGAGCAGTGGGCGGTCATCGCGCCGGTCGCGCACTGTTCATACACGCGCGCGACGGAAGACACGATCGTCGGCGAGCGCAGCATGGGCGACGCGCGGCTCGACTACAACGAGATCGTCTACAGCTTCTTCGATCGCTTCCTGAAGGGCGAGAACGCGCCGCGGCTCGCGTCGATGCCGAAGGTCACCTACTACACGATGGGACTGAACAAGTGGCAGACGTCTGACACGTGGCCGCCGGCGGGTGCGCAGCCGACGACGTTCTATCTCGCGAGCGGCGGCAAGGCGAACTCGCTCGCCGGCGACGGCGCGCTCGCCCCGGCTGCGCCGGACCCCGACAGGCCCGACGCGTTCACCTACGATCCGATGAACCCGGTGCTCTCGTACGGCGGCAACGTCTGCTGCACCGGCACTGCCGTGCAGGCGGGATCGTTCGATCAGCGGCGCATGGAGGCGCGCGAAGACATCCTCGTCTACACATCGGAGCCATTCAAGGAAGGGACCGAAGTGAGCGGTCCGATCACGCCGACGCTCTACGTCTCGTCGGACGCGAAGGACACCGACTTCACGGTGAAAGTGATCGACGTCTATCCGGACGGGCGCGCGTTCAACCTCGACGAATCAATCCAGCGGATGCGGTATCGCAACGGCTACGACAAGCCGCTCGCGTGGATGGAGTCCGGTCAGGTCTACAAAGTCACGCTGCAGCCGCTGAACACGAGCAACTACTTCGACAGCGGCCACCGTCTGCGAATCGAAGTGTCGAGCAGCAACTTCCCGCGCTTCGATCGCAACCTGAACACCGGCGGCCGCAACTACGACGAGACGAAGGGCGTCGTGGCGCACAACTTCGTGCACCACTCGAAGCAGTACCCGTCGGCGATCACGATCACCGTCGTGAAGAAGCCCACGTCGACGACCGCGCAGCGCTAGCTGACGTACCGTCAGGCACGGCTCACGCCAGCCAGCGGTACCAGCCGACGAGGCACAACGCCGCGCCGAGGATCGCGATGATCGTGAGCACGATGCGGTTCGAGCGATCCGAGTCGATCTGTGTCGTCATGACTCACCCCCAGTAGGCCGTGCCACCGATCGTCGTCTCCGGACGTTGACCGGTCGCGTTTTCTGATGAGGACGAACGCGATCAGCGCGCCGCCGACCAGTCCGGTCGCGATCAGCCATTGCGCCTCCGGAAACTGCCAGGCCAGCGCGATCGCGATCAGCACGAGCATCAGGCCGGGCACGCCGATGACGTTCACCGGCGTGAGGTTGGTCGGGATTTGACGGAATCGCTCGCGCATGTGATCCTCCTACTTCGTCAGCCCGCAAAGCTTCTTGACGCGGTCGAGCTCGGTTGTGGGCATACCGGTGAGCGGGATGCGCCGAAGATGTTCGTCGATAAAGTCGCGGTCCGCGCACACTGCGGGCGATCGCTCGGCCGAAGTGTAGGGAGCCAGCCGCAAGACGGCGTCGTACTGCTCTTCTCGCTTGAGGCTCGCCCACTGGTCCCTGGGCAGCGGTGCGAACGTACCGTCCGCCTTGACCGACACGCGCGGGAGACCGAGCGGCGGCACGTCTTCCGATCCCATCGTCGTCCCGCGGATGATCGCCAGGCTGGGCGTCGGCCACGACCGCACGTCGTCCGTGTCCGCCACTCGCGTGACAATGAACGTGCGGATGCCATCGCGCTCGAGGAGGCTGACGAGGGTTTGCGCC
>Ga0335085_10012209_pt1 | contig 12673 bp, 7 predicted proteins | sample Lox_Sample_45_FD_206712 | JGI IMG/M metagenome (GOLD analysis project Ga0335085, IMG submission 206712) | Soil microbial communities from Loxahatchee National Wildlife Refuge, Florida, United States - Lox_Sample_4.5 | ecosystem: Environmental > Terrestrial > Soil > Wetlands | place: USA: Florida...
ATAGTCCTGGAATAGCCGGAACCCAATTAAAAAACCGAGGATGACGAGCAGATGATGGGAACCGCTCAAGCCGGCTACGAGGATTACGATGGCTCCTCCAGCAAACGGGCCCACCATCGGAAGGAACTCGAGAGGGAACGCAACCGCCGCGAGCAAGATTCCGTAGGGGACGCCGATAATGGGGAGAAAGATGGCGTAAGCTAAGGAAGCGACCATTCCCAAGAGCACCAGCGCCCGCATGTATTGCGCCAGCAACACGTGCAGGTCAGCGGCAATTCGCTCCATCATATTGCGGCGCGATCCCTCGGCAAAGAGCGCAAGCACGGAGTCGCGGATTTCCTTGCCATCTTTCAAAAAGAAGAAACTAAGGATCGGGACCAGCACGATGAAGATAAGGCTGCCGGCGCGCGATACGACTCCCAAGGCGGCGTTCGAAAGCAGGGCCAGAATATCTCGCGAATGATGGGCAAGTTGCTCTTGTGCGGTTGATAGAATAGTTCCCTTCAACGTTTGTGGAGAGGGGGTGCTGGTAGGCGCGGCAGAAGGCTGGAATCTGATGAGAAGTTCCGGGAGCTTGGCTGCCAGGGCATTGGCTTGCTGTACCACGCGCGAGCCGATGGCAAATCCCATGACGGCCAGAAAACCCACGATCGCCAGGTAAACAAGGCCGAGGGCCAACACCTTGGATCGTCCGGGCAGCCATCGATCGAGCAGATTGACTAAGGGCCAGAGAAGGTAGGCAAGAAGGAGCGCTACGATAAAAATGAACAGAGTTTCGCGAATGCGGTATAGCAGTCCGACGAGAAGGACTATGAAAACTGCCGTCCACGTGTAGCGCGCGGCGTTGCGGTCAAGTCCCAGCAAGATTCAGCTCCCTCCGCACCCTGATGGAGTGCATTGATTGGGAACAGCGAGCTTCACCCATGCGCGACCCGCTGGGCGGAAACCGGTGGCCCTGCCGTTGCGTTATTTTTGCCGCTTACTGGCCTTGCTGATGGAGGATATCTTGTAGTAATCGATGGTAGCGCCGATGCCGATGCGCCCCCCCTCTTGGGGAACGACACGCGTGATAATGCCCTGGCATCGGATCTTCACTGGGTTTCGAACCACTTGCCCGGGCAATTCGAGCTCCAGCTCGAGCGCAGTTCCGACAGTCCAATTTCCCGACGCCAGGAAAAAGAGACCGCCACTGCTCACGTTCTGAGTTTCCACTTCGAGTTCTGGAAGCGGAGGGCCCTCTCGCGATTCTCGAGGTTTAACCCGGCAAGGAAGTTTTACGCCGTATCGCCGGAAACGCCGCTGATTCGATGGACCGTCTTGCTCCATAGTACCCTGTAACGGGAGAACCTTACGTACGGCCGCCTTCACAAAATCGTCAAGCCCGGAAACAATCTAGTCAAGATGGACGCCCTGGGTAAATCGCCCCGTGTCGGAGGTCACCTTACCCCCAGTCCGAAATCACTCAAGAATCCTACATCGAGCCAGCGATTACTGCAAGCAGACATTCGTGGCATGAATTATCTCGTTGACCACCCTCCCGCGAAGCGGCGAAGAGAGCGTTTCCAATTGCTGCCGTTTTTTTCTTTTGTTTAACAAAATGCGTGCTAAAATCGGCGTCGCAGTTTTAATACCGCAGGGTCTCGCGGCAGCCAACCCGCGAAATCGGCATCTGCTCTCGCGACCCGCGGCATTAGGCGGGGTTGTGGTCTTGACGCAGTATCCCTGCTTCACAAATTGCCAATCCACGATTGGGTATTGTCTGAACGTAGGGAAAAGCGATTTGGAGGCTGCGGAATCCGATGAAATCCTTCCTTGCCGAATCCGTGAGCAGGGATTTCGTCCATCCTCCGGCCAAAATGAATCACGGGTCTCGCTCCTCTCGGGAGTGTCAGCGCCGAAGTTCCGAGGTCCAAAACGGATCGTGTCGTGCAAATCTAAAAGGCAGAGGCGGCGGATCGAAGCGGCCTCTCCATCGGGAGCATCTCATGCCGCAAAAGTTGTTCGTGGGGAATCTGCCTCACGAAGTGACAGACAACGAACTCCATGATTTCGTCAGTAATGCAGGGTTTCAATCTGCTTCTGCCGTCGTCATTCGAGACAAGACCACTGGGCAATCGCGGGGCTTCGGCTTCATCGAATTGGCGGAAGGCGAGGATATGGAACGGGCTATCGCAGGCCTCAATGGGCAAACTCTGCAAGGGCGCCGATTAACCGTAAACGAAGCGCGTCCGCCGCGCTCCGACTTCGGGGGAGGTGGCGGTGGGCGCCGCCCGGGAGGTGGAGGCGCTGGGGGCGGCCGTGGCCGCGGGCATTCCGGCGGAGGCGGTGGGGGCGGAGGCCGTCGCCGCGACTGGTAGAGTGTTGGTTGGCGATTGACGATTTATGATAGGGGCCTGTCACCGAGGTTAGAGGGGAAAGCAAAGGCTCAGAAATCAGAATCTCAATCGGCAATCGCAAGTCGGAAATTGTCATCACTCTGAGCCCGCCAATCGTCGGTAAACATACCGTACCTGTTGTTGTGTCTCTCGGAGCTTTCCGGCGAGTGTCTGCCCTTCGGCGATCAAATTCCAGCGCCGGGCCACGCTCTCGGCTGTTTCTGCGTCTGCACCGGCTTCCGGCAAGCCACTCGGCGCCTTCCCCGTGACTAGGCGCAGGAGGTGATCCACGGACCGGAGGAAAGCTCCCCCCTCGGTTAGGGTAGAGCTGTCCTCGGAAGAAATGGCTTTTGCCGCGCGGAGAGCTGAAATTTGTTCGGCCATGTTTGCTCCCGGCGAGGCAGCTACATGGCGCTGCAGGCGTGTATAGGAAACGGCAAAGTCTACATCGTAATATCCCCCGGGAGCGGTTTTAGTGTTGCTGCTGGGGACCTCCACTTCCCGCTCCAGGCGCCGCCTCATCTGGTGCAATTCGCCCTCAAAATCCTTGTATGCCGAAAACCGGTTGAATATTGCTGCCTGAAGCTGAGCCGCAACCATTTGGCCAAGTTGCGGGTTTCCTGCCAAAGGATGGGCCTTCAAATAGGTGAGCAACTCCCAGGCCTTCGCATCCTTGGCGATATAATTGAGTAATTCCTCCAAGGTTACGACCAATTCTCCTTCTTGTCCGCGCGGGCGCAAGCGCGTATCCACGGGAAATAGCGTACCGTCGCGGGTATAACTGGAGAGTACTTCAATCGTTTTTTCGGCGAGGTGGGTCCAGCGCACCAAGTCCTCGCGCGTGGATTCTGACCCCGCCACGAAAACCAAGTCGGCGTCGGAAGCCAGGTCAAACTCACTCAGCCCCAGGCGACCCATACCCAGTACGACCAGGGGAATGTTGTCGCCCAGGTGGCCCGCCCCATCAGGCATACACGAGCTCAGGGCGACGGTCTCGGCGCTGGCAATGCATCGTGCCGCATTCACCGTCCATCGCTTCAAGATCGCAAAAATGGCGCCGCCGAAGGTAAGATCAGCGGTACCGAGCTCCAGCAGTCGGGCGCGGTTTTGGCGGCGCAATATCGCCATTTTCTCGCGTAGGTCCAACCCCGGTTCAGCGGCCCAAGGATGTGCTCCGGGTAACGAAAAAACATCCAGCCCCATTTCCATCTGACGGTCTTCCGCTCCGCTCGCATCGGGTTGCACAGATTCGAGCACTTCCAAATCTTCGGGATGATGGACCAGCAGTTCGGTCAGGTAGGCGCTGGCTCCGGCCACCTCCAGAGCGCGCCGCAGACTAGCCTGTTTCACACGGGCTGGGGCGAACCGTTCCGGCGAACTGGTCATGGCTGTCAACAAGCGAATGGCATTCCGGCGCGAGCCTTGCGGCAGGTTTGCCTCCCGCACCAGGTTGGCCACTTCCGGCGCCTGACCGTCCAGAAAACTCAGCAGCGAGTCAAACGACTGGCGCCCGACATCCGGGAGGAACGTGGGGGTAGGTTTGAGTTCGAATGCAGTTCCAGGCTCGGAAGGATTTCTGGGATGAATCACCCGCTGATATACTTCATCTACCACGGCGAAAGCTCCGCGGACTTTGCGCAGCAGGGCATCGCCCGGGCGCTCGCCGGCGCTGGTCTCAACACTTGTCCGGCGCCCGAGGCGATCGAGCGCTCTAGCATCCGCAGGGAGGCGGTGCGTTTGCTGGCCTGCTTCCATTTGAATCCGATGCTCGACCTTGCGCAGGAATTCGTACGCAGAATTCAAAGCGGCGTAGTCCAGGTTGGAAAGCCAGCCCTTGTCGTTGAGTTTACGCAAGGCGAAGAGGGTTCCTCCCGACCTGACCCAGTGATCCTGCAAGCCGTGCAAACGCTGCAGGCACTGCACTAGAAACTCAATATCGCGGATGCCTCCACGATGGCGTTTGACATCAATCGTTTGCGCTCGGCTTTCCCGCAGCTTTTTGGAGATCCTCTCACGCGAAAGCAGGATGCTCTCCACCGCCACAAAGTCCCCGGGCGAACGATAAACATACTCTTCCACACTGCGCAGGAAGTCGCGTGTCACTCTCGCGTCGCCGGCGGAGTGGCGCGCCTTGATGAGCATCTGCAATTCCCAGTCGCGCGCCCGGTGTTCATAGTACTCGCGGGCGGAGTTCGTCGAGATCGCCAAGTCACCCTGCTCGCCTTCGGGGCGGAGCCGGAGGTCTACACGGAAGACCTCACCTTGCGACGTCGCCTGGGTGATCGTGCGCGTAATGGCGTGTGCCAAGTGTACGAAATACTCCTTATTCGTAATAATGGACTCGCGCTCATTTCCACCCGCCGTTTCCCCGTCGTGGGAATAAAGGAAGAGCAGATCGATGTCGGAGTTGTAATTCAGCTCGTTTCCACCCAGCTTGCCGAGCGAAACGATGCTGAACTCGGCACGCGCAATGCGTCCCTGCGCATCGCGAAACTGCGGTTGTCCATAGCGCTTTTCGAGTTCGCGGTCGCAGAACAAATAGGCGTCAGAAAGAATCACATCGGCCAGCGTGGAAAGCTCCAGTGTGGTCTCGCCCAGCGTCGAGAGACCCAAAACGTCCTTCAGCACGATGCGGAGATAGTTCCTCCGTTTGAAGCGCGCCAGCGAGGCCGCCAACCAGGGATCCGGGCTGGTGGTGGCGAATCGGGCGAAGTCCTGCATCAAGTCTTCTTTGGATTTCAACTTCGTGAAATTTCGGTCGCGCGCGAATTGCAAGACTAACTGCGGCTCCGAAAGCAGGGTCTCTGCCAGGTAGCCGCTATATCCAAATATGGCGATGAGATAGGAGAGTGCGGCGGGGTAGCGGGCCAGTTCCGCCAGCACTTGCGGCGGAGCGCTTTGCGCATAGCGCTCCAAAAGGTTAAGCGCGCCATCAGGATCGGGAGACGGAGATAAAAGCGATGCCAGCGGCGCGAGCAGCGTGGGCGCCAGTTGTTCTTCCAGGCGCTCAAGGTTGCTCACCGCTTTGACGGGATCTTCAAACTGAATCGCCGCGAACTCCGCTCGCATCGATGAGATTATAACCTGTGTTTACATGGATAGACACGATGGATAGGACTTCCTTGCGAATTTACTGTTTCGGCCGAGTTTTGGGTGCCGCCCCTTGGCCTGAGAGGGAGCGGGGCGCACGATTAACGTTAAGATAGCGGACTCTTAACTCGGCACGGAGGCTATTCAATCCTAGGCGGCGGAAGGCAATAGGGCTGTCGCGGATGAAGACAGGCTTGGCCAGTTCCATGAATTCGGGGAAATTCGGTTCGTCCAGAAATCGCCGAGGATCATCGGCCCAGGTTGGGATTTCCAGCTCCCAGCGCCTCGCCAAGTGTTCGCCGGCCGCCCCGACATAAGCATCCTGGAAGGCCACGCCCGTGAACACCGGTTCCTCGCCGATCATGTGCTGCCGCTCCGATGCGCTGCTGAGGTAGAACTCGTCGAGAAACTCACTGACGGCATCGGTGAAGCCATAGCCCTCTATACTTCGATCCACGGCGTCCTTAAGGCTTTTCGGACGCACTTATTTCCCTCGCGATGCTCCGAATTTGCACAATCTTCTCCGCCAGGATCTTTTCATCAGGGTAGTAATGCTCAACCAGCTTCAGCAGGTCCTTGGCGGACGTGCAGCCAAGCTGCCGAGCAAGGTGGACGACGTCCTGCATGTCATGTCCGTATTGCCATAAGGAAAGAAGCCTCATCGCCAATAAGTATCGTCCAGTTGCGGTCAGCACCCGGAGTCCGAACTGGCCTTCCGACGGATAAGATTTAAATAGTTCAAAATCACTATGCTTGGCAAGATAGCTGGTGCCCTGCTCATTCAGCCAATTGTGGGGCAACCCCAACTCGGTGCCCACTTCCTCCTGGGCTTTGACCACCTGCCCGGTCGTCATCATCGTTCCTCCAGCTTTTCCGAGGAACTATCCGAGGGCGCCAACACGCCGATGTTCGTGCGCAAGGTCGCCGAGGCCGCAGAATCAGGGGGATGAGCGCCAAGGCGGCCACAGGGTCGGCCCACGGTTTGTGCCAAATTGCGCTGACCGCCAAACCAGAAAGGGCTACCCTCCGGCACCGTTCCCTCTTGGAGGGCGCTAAAATCATGGCCCCCATACCACCGCTATCGGCAGAATCGGCGTATATAATGAGACAAGCTGCCGGTGATACCACGATGCCTGATGTTCCCATCCTCGGGTCGGTGATGTTCCTGACCCTCTACGATGTCTGCGAAGAGATCCGCCTGCCGGAGGTGCGCGAAATCTTAAAGCTCCAGCCCGCCGGGCGCGAGCCCAGCTTTAAGCATCCGACGCCGGAATATGTGCGCTTTGAGCAGCCTCCCGTGGTGGAATCGCTGGAGGAGATCACCCTTGCCTCCGGGGAGCGCTTGCGGGGCCGGATTAAATACTTCGATTATGGCGTGGCGGTGGTGGAGTTTGTCCTGGCGTTCGAAGGCGATTGGCAGCAGCTCGTTGACCTTTCCTGCCGCTACGTCAGCGGGTTTGAAATTGAACGGCATGCCTCCCGCATCGCTCGCGAGCGAGTGGCGCGCGTCACCCGCGCCCTCGTCAAACCCTATGAGAATTGGCTTGCCGAAGACTATTTCATCTTTCATGTAATGGAGATTGCCGGCAATCCCACGGCGGCAGAGGTGTGCCATCAACGCAAGAGCGAAATCGCCCAAATCGTCCGCGGAGAAAATTGCCCGCTTTCGGAAGCGGAGCGCGCCGAGGTTCTAAATTCCGCCATGTCGTACTATCCGGCCGACCTGGTGATCATCGGGTGGAACGGCGCGTTCTTGTACGACACGGCCGCAGGCGGCGAGACCACCATCCAGCTTCTCGAGTACGCGAATTCGCAGCTTCTCGAATTCCGGTACTACGATGAGGTGCTCACCCGCCGGCTCAAGCAGGTGTACCAATTTCTCGATCGCGGCACCGGATTTTTCGCCCGCTGGCGGTTGGCGCGCGCCTCCGCCCAACTCTATACTCTGCTGCTGGACGTCACGGAGCTCACCGAACGTACGGACAACTCCATCAAGTTCCTGAGCGACATGTATTCTGCCCGGCTCTACCGGCTGGCCGCCGCCAAGGTGGGAGTCCCCGATTACAAGGAATTGGTGGATCGTAAGCTGCACACCGCCGATGGCCTTTACCGCTTCATGGTGGAGCAGTTCCACCAGAGCCGCGCTTTCGCCTTGGAACTCCTGGTGGTGGTCATTCTGATTGTCGAGTTGGGGGCGCTCTTCTGGCCCGTGCAGGTAAGGTAGGGGCGAGACGGCGAAGCTGTGAATTTTTCGTAGGAATTTCTAAGTGCGAGTCGGATTCGATTTAATTTAGGCTTTTGTCGGCGCGGCTGGATCTGCCATGGCTGCCCTTGGGCGCCCAACCAACAACGTCATCACTCGTGCCTCAGCGCCACCATGGGATCGACGCGCATCGCGCGTCTCGCCGGGAGATAAGAAGCCAGCGACGCGACAGCCGTCATCAAACTAACCGCGAATAGAATCGTCATCGGGTCATACGGCACGAGTCCGTAGAGCTGGCTACGTAGCAGGCGCGCTACACCCAGAGCGGCAGGGATGCCTACCACAAGACCTGCCAAAACCATCAGCGACGCTTGGCGCAGAATCATTCCGGCGATCTGCACGCGTCCCGCACCAAGCGCTATGCGAATGCCAATCTCGTTTGTCTTGCGACTCACCCTATAGGCCAGCAGGCCGTAAAGGCCGACACACGCCAACAGCACCGCCAGTGCCCCGAACAAGCTAGCCAGAGACGCGATCAGCCGCTCCTGCAGCAAGGAATCGTCCATCTGATCGTTCAGCGTCCTCATGCCACTAAGCGGTAGTCGGCCATCCACTTGGGCAATGACGCGAAGCACTGTGGGAGCGGCTGCCGCAGCATCGCTCGCGGTTCGAATTTCGAAGGTCACTCCAGCGGGCGCCTCGGTTTGTGCGAGTGGTACGCAGAGCATCGGCGGAACCGCACCGCGGAGATTTTGGTCTCTTGTATCGGCCGCTACGCCGATAATGGAGTACCAGCTTTTGTCGCCCATCCACCCGGGTATGCTGATGCGTCGTCCTATCGGACTCGTGTCGCCGTAGAATTCCTGCGCCATGCGCTTATTGATGATCGCCACCTTGGGTGCCCCCGCACGATCCTCCGTTGTGAAGTCCCGCCCTTCGAGGACGCGTGTTTCGAGGACCGTGAAATAGTGGGGACCCACGACACCCAGCTCAACTGGGGTAGGCGTGCTGCCAGAAGCTGGTTCGTAGCCCTCGATCGTAACCGTGCCCATGAGCGGCCAACCGGAAAGCGGCGCAGCCATGGAAAAGCTCGTTCCCCGTATTCCCGGGATCGCGTCTACCTGATCGGTCAGCCTCTGGTATAACGCATTCGTCTGCGCCATCGTATACCCAAGCATCCGTGGGTTGACGGGGAACAGCAAAATATTCTCGGTGCGATAGCCGGGATAGAAGCTTCTTAGATTCTCCAAGCTGCGTACCAGCAGACCCGCCCCCACGATCAACACCAGGGATGCTGCCACCTGTAATGCGATCAGTGCTTCGGTGCCGTGAGAACGCCCGGTAGTTCTGCCCGCACCGTGAAAGTACGGCGCCAGGCCGGAAGGCATATCCGACAGCAGGAGCTGCCAGGCCGGAATCAGGCCGAAGAGAATCGCCGTCACAACGGAAATCAGTAAAGTAAATCCCAGCACCCGGAGATCGGGCCGCACCGCCAACACAATGGAGGTATGCTTCATCAGCCTCATGAGCGATCCGCAGGCCCAGAATGCCAGAACGATTCCCACCAGGCCTCCCGCCAACGCCAGCAAAACGCTTTCGGTGATAAGCTGCTGCGCCAGTCGCAGCCTTCGCGCTCCCAATACCAGCCTTGCGGCCATTTCGTGTCGTCGAGATTGGGCTTTCACCAGCAGCAGAGTGGCCACATTCGCGCTTGCGATTAACAACAACAGTCCGACGGCCGCCATCAGAATCCACAGGGGTTTTGAAAATCGCTCGCGCAGATCGGCGAGCCCCTGCCCCCCCGCTGCGAGCTGCAGTTTTGCCTGGCGAAGCATCTCGCGGGACTGGGGTGAGTCGAGCGGCGTCCCCGCCAAACCCTCCGCCATGTCATTCATCGCCTTCCGAAATGCCGGCTCCATGCGGGCCTGCGCCATGGTGAGCGTGGACCCCGGTCGCAGTCGTCCCATGATGAGAAAAGCGCGGCGAAGCGGGCTCGTTAACACATTATAGCGAGTGCCGGTCATGGCATATCCAGGGCGAAGCGGCGCAATCATCTTCAACGGGACAAACACGTCGATGGGGTAGCCGGGCTGAAGACCCAAAAACTCCGGCGGTGTGACGCCGATGACGGTAAAGGGATAGCTATTGAGAAGTATTTTGATCCCCACCACCTTAGGATCGCCTGCCAGGCGCTCGCGCCAATATTTGTAACTGACGACGGCCACGGCATTCCCGCCGGCCACTTGGTCGTCCACCGGATCGATCGTCCGGCCGAGCATGGCTGACACTCCAAGAGTCGAAAAGTAGTTTCCAGATACCACCTGTCCGTTGGCGATCTGGCCATGCCCGTTAACATCAACATCCAAATCCTGCATGTTGGCGAAGGCGATAATCGAAGAAAAATCCTGAGTATCTTGCTGGAAGAGTTGGAACGCCGGGTAGGAAAAAGAATCATTCTTGCCGAACGCCGGGTCGATTTCGTTGACCTGCACGAGCTCCTGCGGATTCCTTACGGGCAGCATTCTCAATAGAGCCGCATTGATCAGGCTAAACACGGCAGTATTCGCCCCAATGCCCAGCGCCAACGTAAGCACCGCGACCACCGTGAAGCCAGGGCTGCGCCCCAACTGACGCAGGCCGAAGCGGACGTCCTGCCAGACGGACTCCACAAAAGTCCATCCCCACATTTCCCGGCAAGCGTCTTGTACCGAGGTCACGTTTCCGAAGCGCCGCAGCGCGGCATAGTGAGCTTCGTCGGGCGGCATGCCGGAATTAAGATTCTCCTGCTCTTCCATTTCGAGATGCGCGCGAATCTCTTCCGCCAGATCGTCCGCCGGCTTCCGCCGCCGAAACAGCGCACCGAGTTTGGCAAGCTCGCGCCGCCAGCGCATTCTTGGCTCTCAGCTATCAGTTTTCAGCCATCGCCCGCCACTAAGCTCGATCCTGCGCGGCAACGCGCCACGCCCGCTTATTCCGTCCCATTTGGCCAATTGACCATCGTCAATCGCCAATTATTCGTTTCGCAACGCCACCATGGGATTGACCTTCGCAGCTCGCCGCGCCGGAAGAAAGCTCGCTCCCAGAGCCACCGCCAGCAGCACCAGAGGAACTCCTGCAAAAACGGTGAGGTCGCGCGGGCTCGTGCCAAAAAGTAATGAGCTCATGATGTGTGACACGGCGAGCGCCGCCGGGATGCCCAGCGCAACCCCAGCGCCTGCTAAAAATGCACCCTTCCGCACGACAAGTTCAACCACGTCGCCGTAGGACGCCCCGAGGGCGACTCGGATGCCCATCTCGTGCATGCGCTGGGTGACCGAATAAGAGGTGAGGCCGTAGACTCCGATGGCCGCCAGCAGCAGGGCAAACACCGCAAAGCTCGACAGAAAAGATGCCAGTAGTGCGGGTTCAGAGAGCGAATCGGCAATCACCTTCCGCATGGTCCGGAGACCCAAGACTGGAATGTCGGCGTCGAGGTTATGAACGATTCCCCTCACGGTGCCGGCGATTTTGCTCGTATCGCTGGTCGTATGTACCGTTACCCACATATGCCTGCTGGGCCGCTGCGCGAAGGGCAAGTAGATCATTGGTACTGGAGCGTGCATAGGCTGCTGGTGCTTTACCGACCCGGCGACGCCGATAATCGTGATCCACTTGTTTCCCAACTTGATTCTGCGTCCGATCGGATCTTCACCGCGGAAGTACACTCGTGCCAGCGCATCGGTGATGATAGTCACCGGCAGCGAATTGGCGTCGTCGTGTTCGTCAAAGTCGCGGCCCCGCAATAGGGGAATCCCCATGGTCCGGAAGTAGCCGGGGGTTGATTCGTTGTACTGCGTGTCCATATTCGTCCAATCGGCGGGTTTTGGGTGGCCTTCGATTTCGAAAGGGCCGCCGCTGTACGCGCCGGTCATTGGAAGCGTATCGACAGCGGCGGCGCCGTCAACACCCGGCAGAGCTCGCAGTCTTGATAGCAGTTCCTGGTAAAGTCCCACACTCCGCTCCGGAGTGGAGTACCGCGCGCGCGGAGGGTCGAGCGTAAACGTGAGTACATGGTCAACGCGAAGCCCCGTCTCCACATGAAGAAGGAGGAAGAGATCCTTCACGATTAGCCCCGCGCCCACGAGCAACACCAGGCAGAGACCGGCCTGACCCACCACCAGGGAGGACATCAGCCGGTTGCGCCGCCGAGCGCCGCTCCAGGCATTGGCGTCGCCTTTGATGGCGCAGTTCAGGTCGGTCCGCGAGCCGAACCACGCCGGGGCTACTCCAAACCCGACACCGGCTAAAAGGGATGCCAGAAGGGTGAAGAGGAGCACGTGAGCGTCCATGCGCAGCGTGGAATCCAGGGCAAAGTCTTCGGGCGCCGCCGAGCGCAGCACGCCCATCGCCCCTTGGGCGAAAACGAGCCCCAACCCACCGCCGGCCAGGGCCAGCAGCGTGCTCTCCGTCAACATCTGCCGCACAATCCGCCCACGGCCCGCTCCCAAGGAAGCCCGAAGGGCCATCTCCTTTGCTCTTCCCGAAGCGCGCGCCAGTTGCAGGCCGGCGATATTTACGCAAGCGAGAAGCAGCACAAACGCCACCGCCGAAAAGAGGAGGAGCACCGGCTTCCTGGCACCTCCGAGCATGGCTTGGCCAAGAGACTCGACTTCGATGCCCCAGCCAGTGTTGGTCGCCGGAAATTCCTGCTCCAATCGACGCGCGATGGTGGTCATGTCCGCCTGCGCCTGTTCCTTTGAAATGCCAGGTTTGAGGCGGGCGATCGCACTGTACTGGTGCTGCATGCGGCTTCTCGCAGGGTCCTCCTGCAACGCCGTATAAAACTCGCAGGTTTTGATGCCGGGAAAAGCGAACCGGGCGGGCAGGACGCCGATGATCGTGAAGGGGATGCCATTGAGAGTCATCGTGCGCCCGAGAACATCCCGGCTGCCCGCAAAACGGCGCTGCCATGCCGCGTAGCTCAGCACGATGACGCGCGCCGCACCCGGTTTGTCTTCTTCGGCCG
>Ga0335085_10012210_pt1 | contig 12673 bp, 11 predicted proteins | sample Lox_Sample_45_FD_206712 | JGI IMG/M metagenome (GOLD analysis project Ga0335085, IMG submission 206712) | Soil microbial communities from Loxahatchee National Wildlife Refuge, Florida, United States - Lox_Sample_4.5 | ecosystem: Environmental > Terrestrial > Soil > Wetlands | place: USA...
CTTCGTAAGCAAGATAGCCATGGGCCAGGTATTCCACCGTAATCCGAAGCAGAAATACGAAGTCGCTGTCGGCGGCGATGGCGTCTATGTCATCGACAGAAACGGCAAGCGCTACCTCGACGCCAGTGGCGGCGCCGCAGTCTCCTGCCTGGGGCATAGCGACCGCGAAGTGATCGAAGCGATCAAGGCGCAACTGGACCAATTGCCCTTCGCGCACACTTCGTTCTTCACCAACAAGCCGATGGAAGCGCTGGCCTGCGAGTTGGTCGAGAATGCTCCCGCTGGGATACAGCGGGCTTATTTTTGCTCGGGCGGATCAGAGGCGATCGAGGCGGCGCTCAAGCTCGCGCGCCAGTATTTCGTCGAAATCGGCCAGCCGCAGCGCCACCACGTGATCGCGCGCCGCCAGAGCTATCACGGCAATACGCTGGGCGCGCTCGCCGCCGGCGGCAACCTATGGCGGCGCAAGCAATTCGAGCCGCTGCTGGTGGAGGTTTCGCATGTTTCGCCCTGCTACACCTATCGCGGCAAGCGCGACGGCGAAGCCGACTCCGCCTACGGTGCGCGCCTGGTACGGGAACTCGAGGAGGAAGTGCAGCGCCTGGGGCCCGATCGGGTGATCGCCTTTGTCGCTGAAACTGTGGGCGGCGCGACCCTCGGCTGCGTCACCCCGGTGCCAGGGTATTTTGATGGCGTGCGCGCCGTGTGCGACCGCTACGGCATGCTGCTGATCCTGGACGAAGTGATGTGCGGCATGGGCCGCTGCGGCACGCTGTACGCCTGCGAACAGGAGGGCGTCGCACCCGACCTCGTTTGCATCGGCAAGGGTCTGGGCGCGGGCTATCAACCCATAGGCGCGCTGCTGGCGAGTGCGAAGATCTATGATGCGGTGGTGAACGGCTCGGGGTTCTTCCAGCATGGCCACACCTATACCGGCCATGCCACTGCGTGCGCCGCCGCGCTGGCGGTGCAGCGTGCGTTCAAGCAGCGCGGACTGCTCGCGAGAGTGCGCGAGCGCGGCGCCGGGCTCGAAGCACGTCTGCGCGCGCGCTTCGAAGCGCATCCGCACATTGGCGAGATTCGCGGCCGCGGCCTGTTCTGGGGGCTGGAACTGGTGCAGGACCGCGCGAGCAAACAGCCGTTCGACCCAAAACGCCGCATCAATGCGCGGCTCAAGCTCACGGCCCTCGAAAACGGGCTGATGTGCTACCCGATGGGCGGCTCGCTCGATGGAGTCGCCGGCGATCACGTGCTGCTCGCGCCGCCTTATATCGTGAGCGAGGCGCAGCTCGACGAGGCGGTGGACAAGCTTGGCCGTTCGATCGATGAGGTAATTGCGGCGAGTTAGCAGGGGGTGCGCCGCTATGCGCATAGCGGCGGCGGGTCCGGCCTCAGGCATCCGCGCGGCAATGTCGTTGAATCAAATTCGGCCGCGCGCACCCCGTATCTGGACTAGCGACAATAGATATCGACCAAGGCGCGCGCAATCGCGGCCGGTGATTTCTTGCCAGTCTTGTACCAGACCTGCGTCCAGTTCAACGCACCCAGCAGCGCCAGCCGGAACACGCGGCGATCAATGCGCGGAGGAAGGTCGAGGGCATCGACGAGGGCGCGAAAGCGCGCCTCGTACGCGTTGCGGATTCGGATTAGCCTGCGAGTCAGCATTCCCATGTCGGGAGTGAACAAGGAGCTTCCGGTGAAGCCGGCCAGCGCGTCATCGGAGAGCAGCACCTTGAGATGAGCTGCGCATGCAGCTTCTAACCTCAGCCGCGGCTCCTCGATGTCGTCCAGGGCCTGGTCCAAGGCGGCGTTGATTTCCCTGAATCCCTCGTCGTGGACCTCGGAAAACAAATCCTCCTTCGAGCGGAAGTAGTGATAGACGGACCCGGGCAGGATGCCCGCTGCCTCGGCAATTTCCTTGAGCGTGGCGCCCTTGTAGCCGTGTCGATGGAACGCGCGCGCTGCGACCACCAGCAGGTGACGGCGCAGAGACTTGGATCCGTCGGCGCGGCCGTTCTTGGCGCCGGTCTCGAGCAGCTGCCGGCGGCGTTCGGCGCGCCGGAATCGCGCTTGCTGCGCGTTGCTCAGGCGGGACCTGCCGCGAGGATCGCGTTCCTGGAGCGCGGCGACGCGCTTGTAGAGGGTTTCGAGCTGGTGGCGCTTCCAGATCGCGCGTACCCCTGACGGGGAGATCTGCATGCCACGACCGCGCAGCGCGTCGGCGACGCGAAATTGACCCAGTTCTGGCGCGGAAGCGGCAAAGCCCAGAACCAGCGCTTCGGCTTGTGATCGCGACTTCGGTGTAGGCGCTTTGGCCATGGATGAATTTCTCCGGTGCAATTGCGCGGTCTTCCGTCAGAACAAGTTGCCCTGCGCGGCGATGCATTCGCCGCAGCTTGACAACGTCCGCAGCGCTAGTTTACCCTGACTTCGTCTTCCCAAATATTAATTCAATAAGGCACTTTGGGGTGGATCCGCTTCCCCGGCGGGAGTTCGTATCGAATCGTTATCGAAAGGAGGGTGCATGGCTTGCGTGCCGTGCTGCAAGTTCAACATTGCACGATCGGATTGCGCATCCTGCGGTGAAACTTCCGCACAAGTTCGCGCATCTCGTCGCGCCAGATGTCGCCTGGAGCTGCACGTTGCGCCGATGGCGCTTGCATGGCGTAGCCGGCGCACCTGGTTTAGGCGGTACCCGCGGTGAGCAGGTAGACTCCACGGATCGCTTCAATAACGGTTGCAGGGCACACGGCCCGGGCCGATTCAGACCGCATACCAGACTTGAATACTGAAATCGCCTTATTTCTGATCCAGGACGGCCTCACCAACGGCGCGATCTATGCGCTGCTGGCGCTGGCGCTGGTATTGGTTTTTGCAGTGACCCGCGTGATCTTCATCCCGCAGGGCGAGTTCGTCGCCTATGGGGCGCTTACCCTGGCCAGCCTGCAGCTCGGAAAATTGCCCGGCACCGCTTGGTTGCTGCTCGGGACCGGCGTTGTGGTCGCAGCGGTGGAGGCTATTCAGGCATTGCGCTTGGGTAGATTTCGGCGCCTGCCCGCCATCCTGATAACCTACGTTCTTGCTCCAGCTGCTGTGCTTTGGCTCGCCTGGTGGGCCGCTCCGCAGAAGCCAGCGCTCACACTCCAGGTTTTGCTGGCGCTGCTGCTGGTGGTGCCGCTAGGACCGTTGGTCTATCGCCTGGCGTACCAGCCGCTCGCCAACGGGTCGGTCCTGGTGCTGCTAATCATTTCCGTCGCGGTGCACTTCGCAATGACGGGCCTGGGACTGGTGTTCTTCGGCGCCGAGGGTTCGCGCACGCCGACGTTTTCCGATGCCCAGTGGAGGCTCGGCGTGCTCACGATCTCCGGCCAGAGCTTATGGGTAGTCGGTGCGAGCGTGGCGCTGATCGCCGCGCTGCTGCTGTTCTTCGAGCACACCATTCACGGCAAGGCGCTGCGCGCCACCGCGATCAACCGCATAGGCGCACGGCTGGTTGGCATATCCCCGGCGATGGCGGGAAAGCTGAGCTTCACGCTGGCTGCGCTGATCGGCGCGCTCTCCGGGATTCTGGTCGCTCCGATCACGACCATCTACTATGACTCGGGTTTCCTGATCGGATTGAAGGGGTTCGTCGGCGCCATCGTCGGCGGACTGGTGAGCTACCCGATTGCGGCCGCAGGCGCGCTATTGGTCGGACTACTCGAAGCCTATGCTTCGTTTTGGGCGAGTGCCTACAAGGAAGTCATCGTCTTCACCATGATCGTTCCGGTGCTGATCTGGCGTTCCTTCGCCACCCGCCATATCGAGGAAGAAGAGGAATGAGCGGCGCCCGCATCGCGCTTGGCGCCTTCCTGGCATTAATCTTTGCGGCGCCCCTCGCGTTGCCGGAGTTTCATGTCACCTTGCTGAATTACATCGGCCTGTACAGCATCGTGACCGTTGGTCTGGTGTTGTTGACGGGAATAGGCGGGCTGACTTCTTTCGGACAGGCCGCGTTCGTCGGCATGGGTGCCTACACGACCGCCTATCTCGCTACCAGATATGGATGGTCGCCCTGGCTCGCCCTGGCGCTAGGGTTAGCCCTTACTTTCGTTGTTTCGCTTTTTCTCGGTTTCATAACGCTGCGACTTTCCGGCCATTATCTGCCGCTGGGGACCATAGCCTGGGGCATCAGCCTGTATTTCCTGTTCGGAAACCTGGAATTCCTGGGTGGCTATAACGGCATATCCAGTCTGCCCGCCGTGCACATTTTCGGTCTGGCGCTGGATACGAGCCGCAAGTTCGACTACCTGATCTGGGCGCTCGCGTTGCTCGCATTGCTGTCGACGCGCAATCTGCTCGACTCGCGCTCGGGCCGGGCGATACGCGCGCTGAAGGGCGGGGGTTTAATGGCGGAGAGCTTCGGCGTCGACACCGCCCGCATGAAGATTGTCATCTTCGTGCATGCCGCACTGCTGGCGAGCTTGTCGGGCTGGCTTTACGCGCACCTGCTGCGATTCGTCAACCCGACGCCGTTTTCGATCAACGCCGGGATCGAGTATTTGTTCATGGCGGTGGTCGGCGGCGCGGCTTCGGTCTGGGGTGCGGTGGTCGGCGCCGGAATTCTTACCGTACTCAAGCAATGGCTGCAGGACCTGCTGCCCAGGCTTCTCGGGCAGAACGGCAACTTCGAGATGATCGTGTTCGGCGTGCTGCTCGTGTTGCTGTTGCAGCGCGCACGCGAGGGCATCATCCCGCTCGCCATGCGCTATTTTCCAGCGCCCAAGAGGGTATTGCCGCAAGCGGCGTCCATCCTGCCGCAGCGGCCGCGGCCCGCAATGGGTGAGGTCTTGCTCGCGGTCAAGCGAGCGCGCAAGTCTTTCGGCGGCCTGATTGCGGTCAACGACCTTTCCTTCAGCTTGCACGGCGGCGAGATTCTGGGCCTGATCGGTCCCAATGGCGCCGGCAAGAGCACCGTGTTCAATCTCATCACCGGCGTTCTGCCCTGTACAGGCGGGGAGGTGCATTTCCGCGGTGAACGCATCGATAGGTTGCCGGCGCGGGCCATCGTCCTGCGCGGCATGGCGCGCACGTTCCAGCAGGTGCATCTCCTGCCTACGATGAGCGTGCTAGAGAACGTGGCGCTCGGCGCGCATCTGCGCGGCACAAAAGGTACGATCAGCGCGGCACTGCGCCTAGAGCGCGCGGAGGAGGCGATGCTGTTGGCGGAGGCCGCACGCCAGCTCGAACGCGTCGGACTGGGTGCCACCATGCACGAGCAGGCCGGCAGTCTTGCGCTCGGCCAGCAACGCATACTCGAAATTGCGCGCGCGCTGTGTGCAGATCCGATATTGCTGCTGCTCGATGAACCTGCCGCCGGGTTGCGCTTCCAGGAAAAGCGCGCGCTCGCCGAACTGCTGCGCAAGCTCAAGTCGGAGGGGATGAGCATCCTGCTGGTCGAACACGACATGGATTTTGTCATGCGCCTGGTCGACCGCCTGGTGGTGGTGGATTTTGGCGAAAAACTCGCCGAAGGCCTGCCGCAGGAGGTCCAGACCAACCCGCTGGTATTGGAAGCCTATCTCGGGGGCGTCGAATGAGTGCGCTCCTGGAAGTACATGACCTGTGCGTGGCTTACGGCAAGCTGGAAGTAGTGCACCACGCCACGCTGCATCTGGAAGAGGGCAGCATTGTCACCGTGATCGGCCCCAATGGCGCCGGCAAGACCACGCTGCTGGCGGCAATCATGGGCATGTTGCCTTGCCGCGGCAGGGTCAGTTACGCCGGCAGGGAAGTCGCGCGCATGGAACCGGAGCAGCGGGTCAGCAGCGGGCTTTGTCTGGTGCCGGAGCGGCGCGAGTTGTTCGCGGCCATGACGGTCGAGGATAATTTGAAATTGGGCGCCTTTCACCGCTACCGCAAACGCGATCCCGCCATAGGAGCGGATTTCGGACAGGTGTATCAGCTGTTTCCGCGATTGCAGGAGCGCCGCCGGCAGCTTGCCGGCACGCTTTCCGGCGGCGAGCGGCAAATGCTTGCGCTGGGCCGCGCCCTCATGAGCCGTCCGCGCCTGCTGATGCTGGATGAGCCTAGCCTGGGCTTGGCGCCGCTGATCGTGCGCGACATCTTGCGTGTCATCGCCGGGCTGCGCGGGAGTGGCGTCTCGATCCTCCTGGTTGAACAAAATGCCCGAGCTGCGCTGCAGGTTGCCGATTATGGCTACGTGCTCGAAACGGGCGAAATCGCTATCGAGGGACCGAGCGCGGACCTCGCCGCCGACCCGCGCGTGATCGAAAGTTATCTCGGCCTGACTGCGGCCGGCGCCGGCTGATCGGCCCGTGAAACCGGGCCACCGGAACGTTCCACGTGGAACGGAGGCGGATCCGAACGGCGGCAGCCACGCGCATCGCGTCGGCGCAGTCCTCCGCCAAGGGACCGATCGCCGCCGCCGCTTGTTCCACGTGGAACAGCTGCTTACGATTTGGAGGAAATGGGCGTAAAATCGCGCCTCTTTGGCACGGCGGTGCGCATGCATTTCCCTGAAGAATTCGATGTGATCGTGGTTGGCGGCGGGCACGCCGGGACCGAGGCGGCGCTTGCCGCTGCCCGCGCCGGCTGCAGGACGCTGCTGCTCACGCACAACATCGAAACGCTGGGCCAGATGTCCTGCAACCCTTCCATCGGGGGGATCGGCAAGGGGCACCTGGTCAGGGAAGTCGATGCGCTCGGCGGCGCCATGGCGATCGCCACCGACGAAGCGGGAATCCAGTTCCGCATCCTCAATTCTAGCAAAGGCGCGGCGGTGCGCGCTACGCGTGCCCAGGCCGACCGGCTGCTCTACAAACAAGCGATCCGGGAGCGCCTGGAGAACCAGCCGAATCTGACCCTGTTCCAGCAGGCCGTGGACGATCTGACGCTGCAGGGTGACCGCGTCAGCGGCGTGGTGACGCAGCTGGGCGTTCGTTTCCGCGGTCGCGCCGTAGTCCTGACCGCGGGCACCTTTCTTTCCGGCCTGGTCCACGTGGGCCTGGTCAACTATCAGGCGGGAAGGGCGGGCGATCCGCCTTCTGTGAGCCTGGCGGCGCGCCTGCGCGAACTGAAGCTGCCGGCGGGCCGATTGAAGACCGGGACGCCACCGCGGCTCGACGGCCGTTCCATCGATTTTTCCAGGATGCAGGAGCAGCCCGGCGACTATCCTGCGCCGGTGTTTTCCTATCTCGGCAACCGTGGTATGCACCCGCGGCAACTGCCGTGCTGGATCACCCACACCAACGCGCATACGCACGAAATCATCCGCGCGGGGCTCGACCGCTCGCCGATGTATACCGGCGTGATCGAGGGCGTAGGGCCGCGTTACTGTCCTTCGATCGAGGACAAGATTCACCGCTTCGCGGGCAAGTCCAGCCACCAGATATTTCTCGAGCCGGAAGGCCTCGGCACCAACGAGTTCTACCCGAACGGGATCTCGACCAGCCTGCCATTCGACGTGCAGCTTGAACTGGTGCGCTCGATAACGGGCCTGGAGCGGGCGCACATTCTGCGACCTGGCTACGCCATCGAGTATGACTACTTCGATCCGCGCGGGCTCAGGTCCACGCTGGAAACGAAAGCGATTGCCGGATTGTTCTTCGCCGGACAGATTAACGGGACCACAGGCTACGAAGAGGCGGCGGCCCAGGGCCTGCTTGCCGGGGTCAATGCGGCGCTGCAAGTACAGGGCCGCGAGGCATGGTGCCCGCGACGTGACGAGGCCTATCTGGGCGTCTTGGTGGACGACCTCATTACCCGCGGCGTGTCCGAACCCTATCGCATGTTCACCAGCCGCGCCGAGTATCGGCTCATGCTGCGCGAGGACAATGCCGACATGCGCCTGACGGAGACGGGACGCCGGCTCGGGCTGGTCGACGACGTTCGCTGGGAAGCGTTCGAACGCAAGCGCGAGGCCGTCGCGCGCGAACTCGAGCGGCTCAAGTCCACCTGGATCAATCCCAAGGTCTTGCCCCAAGCCGATGCCGAGAGGGTCTTGGGTAAATGGATAGAACGAGAGTACGCACTCACAGACTTGCTGCGCAGGCCGAACGTGAGCTATGCCGGGCTGATGTCGCTGCCGGGGGCGGGCGAGCGCGTAACCGACGCAACCGTGGCCGAGCAGGTCGAAATTCAGATCAAGTACGACGGCTATATCGAACGGCAGCGCGACGAAGTGCTGCGCCGCGAGCAGTACGAGGCAACGGCGCTGCCGCGCGACCTCGACTACCGTACCGTACGCGGTTTATCCAGGGAAGTGCAGCAAAAACTCAACCAGCACCGGCCCGAAACCATAGGCCAGGCGTCGCGCATCTCGGGGCTGACGCCGGCCGCGATCTCCCTGCTGCTCGTGCACCTGAAGCGCGGCTTCGACACTGCGGGGAAGCGCGCGCAACCATCGTTTGAAACACCGCCGTCGAAACACGAGCAGCCGCACCCCGACGCCGACCTGCTGGACGCTCCCCGCACGCAGCGGCCCGCCGTATGAACACGGCGGAGCAACTGGAGCGCGGGCTCGCCGCATTGGGACTGACGCTGGATCGGGACACGCGCGCGCGATTGCTCGACTACGTCGCGCTGATCGAGAAATGGAACCGCGTGTACAACCTCACCGCGATACGCGAGCCCGCGAAAATGGTAAGCCATCACCTGCTCGATAGCCTCGCGGTGGCGCCGCACTTGCGCGCCAGGCGCCTGCTCGATGTCGGCAGCGGCGCCGGGCTGCCCGGTATTCCGCTCGCGTTGGCGAAGCCGGACATGCAGGTGACCCTGCTCGACAGCAACCACAAGAAAGCCGCGTTCCTGAATCAGGCCGTGATGGAGCTGCAGCTCAAGAATGCCGAGGTCTGCGGCGCGCGTGTCGAGTCGTGGCAGACCGAGAGCACATTCGATGTGATCATTTCGCGCGCCTTTTCCGACATCGGCGAGTTCGTGCGCGTCGCCCGGCACCTGCTTGCGCCGGGCGGGATGTTCGCGGCGATGAAGGGCTTGCATCCGTATGAGGAAATCGACAAGTTGCCGCCGGAATGCAGGGTGTGCAACGTGCTGCCGCTTTCAGTCCCCGGCGTGGATGGCGCGCGACACCTGGTGCTGATCGGGCGGGCAGAGCAGGAGGCGTCATGCAATACGAGCGCTTAGCCCAGCATCGCGCGCGTGACCGCGCACCGGCGCCCGGGGCGCAGGTCCACGACGGGCGCATGCTGCTTAGGGGGCGTGCCGAGTGATGTCGCGCATCCTCGCCATCGCCAACCAGAAGGGCGGGGTAGGCAAGACCACGACCAGCGTCAATCTTGCCGCCGGGCTCGCCGGTGCCGGCAAGCGCGTGCTCCTGATCGACCTCGATCCTCAGGGAAATGCCACCATGGGCAGCGGCGTGGACAAGCGCAATCTGGAGCGCTCGGTGTACCAGGTGCTGCTGGGGCTGACGACAGTGCAGTCGGTGCGCGTGAAATCCGAAAGCGGCGGTTACGATCTGGTGCCGGCCAATCGCGAACTTGCCGGCGCCGAGGTGGAGATGGTGGAGCTCGACCATCGCGAGACCCGGCTCAAGTCGGCATTGGCCGCGATCGCGGAAGAATACGACTTCATCCTGCTCGATTGCCCGCCTGCGCTGAACCTGCTGACGCTCAACGGCCTGGTCGCGGCCGACGCGGTGATGATCCCGATGCAGTGCGAGTATTACGCTCTGGAAGGATTGAGCGATCTGGTCGAAACCATACGCAAGGTGCGCAAGCATTTGAACCCGGTGCTCGAGATCGAGGGCTTGCTGCGCACCATGTATGATCCGCGCAATTCGCTGGCGCAGCAGGTCTCGGCCCAGCTGCAGCAGCATTTCGGCGACAAGCTGTATGCAACCATCATTCCGCGGAACGTGCGCCTGGCGGAGGCCCCCAGCTTCGGCGCGCCCGCGGTGAACCTGGACCGGGCATGCAAAGGTTCGCTCGCCTACATGGCGCTCGCGGACGAGCTGCTGTCGCGCTCCGCCGTTGTGCCGGTCTGACAAAGGAAACAAGGATGAAAGGACTGGGACGCGGGCTCGACGCGCTGTTGGCCAAGGACGAGGACGCCACCTCCGGCGACACCCTCAAGACGCTCAAGCTCGACGAGCTTCAGCCGGGCAAGTACCAGCCGCGCACGCGCATGGATCAGGCGTCGCTGCAGGAACTGGCGAACTCGCTCAAGGTGCAGGGCGTAATGCAGCCGATCCTCGCGCGCACGCTGGCCAAGGGGCGCTACGAAATCATCGCCGGCGAGCGGCGCTGGCGCGCGGCGAAACTCGCAGGTCTGCGCGAAGTGCCGGTGGTAATCCGCGAAGTACCCGATTCGGCCGCGCTCGCCATGGCGCTGATCGAGAATATTCAGCGCGAGGACCTGAATCCGCTCGAAGAGGCGAGCGGCATTCATCGCCTGATCAACGAGTTCAAGCTGACCCACCAGGAAGCGGCGGATGCGGTCGGGCGATCGCGCGCGGCGACATCCAACCTGTTGCGCCTGCTGAACCTGCCGCAATCGGTGCAGGCGCTGCTCTACGACGGCAAGATCGACATGGGCCATGCGCGCGCGCTGCTCGCGCTGGAGGGGCGGCGCCAGGAGGAGGTGGCGCGGAAGGTCGCGGAGCGCGGGTTGTCGGTGCGCGAAACCGAAAAGGCGGTCCAGGACGTATTACATCCGAAGCAGAGGCGACCGGGCAGACTCAAGACCAGCCGCGACATCCTGCGCTTCGAAGAAGAGCTGTCGGAAAAATTCGGCACCAAGGTTGAAATCAAGTCCGGCAAGAAGGGCGCGGGCAAGCTGGTCATCAGCTACGCCAGCCACGAACATCTCGACGATCTGCTGGCCAGGTTCAAGGGCTGAGCTGCGCGGCGGGCGCGACGCCGTTGCCTAGTTGCTGCGGGTAAGCGGCACGAAACGCACCGGCAGGCTGCGCTGCGTCGAGACCGTGCCGTCGGCGCGCTTCGCGATTACTTGCAGGAACTGGACGTCACCTTCAGCCCCGACCGGAATCACCATGCGCCCGCCGCGCTTGAGCTGGTCGACCAGCGCCGGCGGAACATGCGGCGCCGCCGCGGTGACGATAATGCCGTCGAAAGGTGCGCGTTCCGGCCAGCCGCCATAGCCGTCGCCTATCCTGGTTTCAATATTCCTGTAGCCCAATTGCTGCAGCAGGCTGGCAGCGTCCCTGCCCACGGCTTCGATGATTTCGATCGAATATACCCGCTCCACCAGTTCCGCCAGCACCGCGGCCTGATAGCCGGAACCTGTGCCGATTTCAAGCACCTCATCCCCGGGCTTGGTGTCGAGCAGCTCGGTCATAAGGGCGACGATGTAGGGCTGGGAGATCGTTTGGCCGTGCCCGATCGGCAGGGGCCGGTTGGCATAGGCCAGCGCGCCGTAAGTTGCGGGCACGAAGCGATGGCGCGGCACTTTGGCCATCGCCGCCATGACGCGGGCGCTGAATGCCGCGCGGCCGGTCTCCGCGCCGGTTTCGCGCGCCATCGCCGCGATCTCATGCAACAGGGCCTCGCGCGCGCGTGCGTACGGGTCCTCCGCCTGGGTGGTGCCGCCAGCGAGCGCGGCGACCAAGCCGAGTGTGCCGAGGATCGAGCGCTGTCTTGTCCGGGGCGCCATGATTTTCAGTCTAGTTCGCCCGGTCGCCTTTGTCATCTCGTTCACGGCGCAGGATCAAACGCCTCCCGCAGAAAGCGCCGTGCACCCGCCCGAGTATCGCCAAGGCACACCGTCCATATTGATGTGGATCAATGCATTGCGCCGGAATTGGCGCATTTCCGAATTGACCGAAATCCGCTTAAGCCGATATAATCTCGCCGTTTTGCAGCGAGGATAGCGGCGAGTGTGGCGAAAGTTCCGCCCGGTGATCGGGTCGCAAGTACTGGCCACAATAATCGTCGCATCGACTGCAGCCTGGATTGCGGGAGCCCCTAGCGCGATTTCGGCGCTTCTGGGCGGTCTGATCAGCATCATCGCCGGGCTGGCGTTTGTGTTTCTGGCTGCAAGAAGCACGGGAGAAAAGGGAAAATCCGCAGGGGAAGTCGTCTTCGCCGCCCTCAAGGCCGAAGCGGCCAAGCTATTCCTCGCAGGGTTGCTGCTTTCGCTGGTTCTGGCGTTATATGAAGAAGTCGTCGTAGTCGCGCTGCTCGGGTCGTTTGTCGTCACGATCCTGATATTCAGCCTGGCGCTATTTGCCGGCGATAAGAATTAGAACCCGTTGCAAAATGAATTTTGCGACGGGCCAATATAGGGTAGGGGAGTATGAGGGGAGGTATCCCCTCATTTTGAGACAGACTCTTAAAGGCCGTTTCAGAATTGGCGTAGCGGCCGCCGATTGAGGGGATCTTCAGGGGGTGCGCCCGAAGGAACTCCCCCTGGGGTTCATCCCTCGTTTTGCAGTACGCGCCAAGCGCGCCCTTGGACATGGACCAATCAGGCTAGACATCATGGCTGCCGAGCAAGAACTCAACGCGACAAGCTACATCCAGCACCACCTCAGCTTCAAGGCTGAGGCGGTCGGCGACGGCTCCTTCTGGACGCTGCACGTCGATTCGCTGGTGACCGGCCTGATCCTCGGCGTTGTCGCGACGCTGCTGATGTGGCTGGTGACGCGCGGCGCAACCTCCGGCGTGCCCAGCAAGCGCCAGGCCTTCGTCGA
>Ga0335085_10012211_pt1 | contig 12673 bp, 13 predicted proteins | sample Lox_Sample_45_FD_206712 | JGI IMG/M metagenome (GOLD analysis project Ga0335085, IMG submission 206712) | Soil microbial communities from Loxahatchee National Wildlife Refuge, Florida, United States - Lox_Sample_4.5 | ecosystem: Environmental > Terrestrial > Soil > Wetlands | place: USA...
TGGATGGGCAACCGTGCCCGGCGACAACTTGGGCGTGGAAATCGACAGTATCCTTGGCTACGACTACAGCAAGGACGTGCGGATGCAGCTTGTCTATGCCGCGTTCATCCCCGGCAACGGGTACAAGAACAATACCGCGTACGGAGCCCAGACCGTTCAGGAGGTTCGTGGCGAACTTAACGTCAAGTTCTAGCATTACTTAGAGCGACGTGTCGGAAAACCCCCCGAACCGCGGGGGGTTTTCTTTTTGCCGAGGCTGTGCTTTCATGGATCCGTGCAATCCCCCGACGAGCTGTTTGATGTCGTTAATGATGCCGACGAAGTCATTGGGCAGGCCGCCCGTCGCGAAGTCCACGAGCGCGGTCTTAAGCACCGGGCCGTCCATGTCCTGCTGTTCAGTACGCAGGGACAGCTCTTCGTGCAGAAACGCTCGGCATCCAAGGACACGTTCCCGTGCCGATACGATTCCAGTGCTTCGGGTCATCTTAACAGCGGCGAGTACTATGATACCTGCGCAGTTCGCGAATTGCGCGAGGAACTCGGGCTAGGAGTTGCGCGCCGAAGACTTGTCAGGCAGTTCAAGCTGGACGCTTGTCTGGAAACGGGCTGGGAATTCGTCTGGGTCTATACGCTTCACGGCAAATACTGCCCACATACTAACACTGCGGAGATCGAGAGCGGAGAATTCTGGGATCTTGATCGAGTTCGCCGCGTAATTGATACGCACCCGGACCAATGCGCACCATCGTTTCGCAGAGTCGTCCGTGAATTGCTTGACCGCGGACTCGCGCCCCCAAATGGTTGCAAACCGGCGCGTTCTTCCGTATAGAAGAAGCCCATGCCGACGGTGGAATTTCTCAACGAGGGAAAGAGAATTGTGTGCGGACAGTACGCGAACCTGAGAAAGGTGGCGCTGCTGCACGGAGTCGAGGTTTATAAGCCAATCCACAAGCTGCCGCCGCCGATCGGGAATTGTCGCGGGAACGGTATGTGTGGGTTTTGCGTGATGGAAATCGTGGAGGGTATGGATCACCTTAGTCCCAAGACGCTTCGCGAACAGTTCAAACTCAAGGGCAGGCCTGCGAATTATCGGTTGAGCTGCCAATGTCAGGTGCTTGGCGACGTCGTCTGCATCACGGCCCCTGCTTTGGACGAGGAGCCGGTCGGAGCCGCCAAAGCATGACGGCAACAAACTTGTCAGACTGGGCATCTCAGAGGTAGACTGAACCAGGATCGATTAATTCCACGGGACATCGTTTGGGAATGAAGCCGGCTACAACTCTCAAGGAGATTACCAAGGGTCTCTTCAACTGGTCCAGCTTTCACGATCAATGGAAAGTGGATTTTCACAGCTACGCACTGAGAACGGGCGACGGCGTGGTGTTCGTCGACCCCATGACTCCCGAGGCGTCCGTGGTCAAGAAACTCGACGCACTGGGCGAGCCATTGGCCGTCGTGCTCACCAACGCGCATCACGACCGCGAGGCCGACTGGTTTCGCAAACACTACGAAATCCAGATTTACGCCCACGAAAAGGCCAAGTCAGATTGTGACACCAAGATTGACGTGCAAGTCATGGATGGCGAGAAGCTTCCCGGCGGGTTGCGCACGGTTTACCTGCCGGGCGTGACCACCAGCGAGATGGCGCTTTTCGTCAAAGACCGGGGCGGCGCCCTGTTGTTGGGCGACGCGCTCCTGAATCCTGCCGGCAAGGGCCTGCAACTTTTGCCCGAGCAGTTCATCGAAGACAGAAAGCAGGCGCTTCAATCCCTCCGCAAATTGCTCGACCTCAATTTCAAAACGGCGACGTTCGCCCACGGTGACCCCATTGTTGGGGACGCGAAGAAAAAGATCGCTGCCTTCCTGAAGAAGCCGCCTCGCTGAATGCTCAGGTCGCCGTCGTCGGTGCTTCCGCGGTCTGCAGTCCGAAGTTTTGGCGATACAACTCCCCGAGGCGCACAAGCTCTTCGTGGCTGAGGTCGGGCGTTTCAGGTGCGACTACAAACTCGTGGAGTTGCCGCTCATTGTAGATGTTCGGCAACACCGAGCCGATGCAGGGCTCGCTGAGGATGAATTTGATGGCCGCCTGGCTAATGGTGCGTCCTGTGTCTCTTGTCAGAAACGCGAGTTGCTCGACCTTTTTCAGTCCGTCAATCAACCATGCCTTGCGCTTTTGATCGTCGGTCAAGCGGAAGCTGCGATGGTCATCCCTGCTGAACACGGTCGCCTCGTCGTACGCGCCTTCGAGCAGGCCCGAGCTGTGCGGTACGCGCGTGAACACGTTCACGCCCCGCCGCCGTGCGACGGGCAGAATCCTTTCGCCAAGCATCTGCTCCAGCAAATTGTAAATGATCTGCACATGGGCGCCCCGTTCCTCGATAGCCGCAACGCCTTCGTCAATCTGGCGTCGGTCGATCGCAGGCCCGAGCGCGACGCCAAACGACAGAATCTTGCCCGCATCCCGCAATTGATTCAGCGTTTCGAACACCGCGTCGTTGCTGATAGTGTCGAGACGGGGATTGTGAAGCTGGTAAAAATCGATGCGATCAGTGTTGAGCCGTTGGAGGCTGCGTTCGCACGCCATGCGAATGAATGCAGGCGACCAGTTCTGCGGCCGTTCACGCTGACCCGGTTGGACGCCCGGATGAGTGTAAAAGTCGTAGCCAAACTTTGTCGCGATGACGATGTGGTCACGTTGCCCCTCGAACGCGCGCGCCAGCAACACTTCGCCTTTGCCATCACCATAGACGTCGGCCGTGTCGAAGAAATTGACGCCGAGGTCGAAAGCTTCCCGCAGAAGCTGAATCCCGGTGTCATAGTCCTCGTCGGGCACGCCCCACATCTTCGTGCCGACGGTCCAAACGCCGAAGCCGACTTCGGAAACTTCCAGGTTGGTGCCCTTAAGCGCTCGGTATTTCATTCACGTTGCGACCCTGATTATTGCCAACACCGAGCGCGACCTTAGTGTGGCGGCGGCGATGGCGCCCCGCCGGGCGGCGCGCCCTGTTGCCCGATCTGGCGAAACGCATTCTCCCAAAACATCGGCGGATAGGTCACGCGCGGAATGTCGCTCCAAAAACCGTTCGGCAACACATTGCCCTGTGGCCGCTGGTAGATCCATGTGCTCCCTTCTTTCGTGTCGACCAGGAACAGCACCGTGCCGCGATCCCCTTCGCTGGCGACGACCACTTGAAAGCGGCCGACTTCCGGTGGAGCGGGCGTCTGGGGCGGCGTGATACTCTGCTGCGGTTGCTGGCATGAACAGGCCAATACAACGAGCAGACCGGCGGCAGCCCCGAGCCGAAACCACGACAAGCGAACGTCAACTCTCATATCCTTTGCCCGATGGAGATCGCGAGTGGCTGACTCAATCGACACGGGCGCCTTTGTAACAGCGGCTGTGGGGCAGTGTCAAGCGGCGCAATTTTGTGTATGGACAGGGTTTGGCAAATGGTTTAAAAAACTTTGGTGTCATGAGGGTTTCCTCCGACATCGCCTTCAAAGAATGGGCCGTTGTGGTCGACACATTGGGTCGTGGCGAGCAAATTCTCATCCTTCGCAAGGGCGGGATCCGTGAATCGCGCGGCGAATTCCGTGTCGAGCACGCGAGTTTCTGGCTGTTCCCGACGCAATTTCACGAGGCCGAGCATTCAATCATTCCATCCAAACAGCCCGTGTTGCGTCAGATTAGAGAGGCGGCCTCGAAAGACTTCGTCGACATCGAATTCTTCGCCGTGACGGATTACGTCATCAGAATTTGCGATGCGGGTCTGCTGGAGCGACTGCAGGGCCGACACATCTGGAGCGAACGGGTCTTGAGAGAAAGATTTGAGTTCGGCCGCGAACGTGGTCTGCACGCCCTCATTACACGCATTTACCGGCGCGCGCAGCCACAGCGAGTCGCTTGGCGCACGGAGTACGGCGGCTGCAACAGCTGGATTAAACTCGAGCACCAGATCGACGGCGATGCCGTACCCGTGTTGGCGGACGCCGAGTATCACGCCCAACGAGAGGAGATCCGCGCTCTAGTAAATGACCATGCCCTTGCTCATTCATAAACGGCCCGACGGCAGCGACAAAGCGTTGGAGTTTGGCAATAAACCCATCATTGTGGGGCGCGTGCCTGAAGCGGAAATCCAGGTGCGTGACTCGTTTGTCTCGCGCGTGCATTGCGGCTTCGGACACGCCAATAATCAATTCACGCTCAAAGATCTTGGTTCCACCAACGGCACGTATCGCAACGGTGCGCGCGTGTTCGAATGCAACTTGGTGACAGGCGACAAGATTCAGGTCGGCAACACCACCCTCATGTTCGAGATCGATCAGGCCACCGGCAATGGTGTCATCCGCCAGATCCCCCAGATGGTGGCCCCGGCTCGCACCGCTGGCATGCCCGCACCTCCAAAGCCCGGCGAAATGGGAGTGACCGTTCAAGTCAAGCTGCCGGGCCAGAATCCACCGCCGCAGTCAGCGCCTCCCGCCGGCTGACCGGACACGTTCACGTTTATGAAAACAGTGCCCAAGGCAGTCGCCGCAGGACTGTTGACACTCGTCGTGGTGCTTGTGGCCGTCGCTGAAACCGGCGAAGTGGCTGGCGTCAAGACGAAGAAACCCATCGACGCGTATCCATTCGCCAAGGGAGTAATTGAGAAACTCGATCTCACGTCGCAGCGAATCACTTTGACAACCGAAGGTGGTTCGCGTGTATTCGATTTGACGCCGGCCACATACATCTTTCGCGGCAAAGACAAGCTGTCACCTGACAAGCTCAAACCGGGTGACAGCATCAAACTCAACTATTACACCAACGATCTGGGCCGGGCGCTGATCCGCCGCATCAAGGTCGATCTGTCCGGGCCGCCACCATCGTAACGCCGCAGGGGAGTTTTCTGTTTTCAATTCCCGCAGGCCAGGCTAGGATGTTCACCGTGGTGGCTGAATGAAGGCGGGCAATTCAGCGCGCGTTGCGTTGACCGTCGCTGGTTCGGACAGCGGGGGCGGCGCGGGAATCCAGGCCGACCTGAAAACCTTTTATTCACTCGGCGTGTTCGGCACTTGCGCCATCACCTGCGTCACAGCGCAAAATCCCGATCGCGTCTCGGCTCTGCAAGCCATCACGCCGCGCATCGTCGGCGAGCAGATCGAGCGTGTGTTTGATGCCTTCCCAGTTCGTGCGGCAAAGACGGGGATGCTCTACGATGCCGCGATCATCGAGACGGTTGCGGCGACGTTTGCCCGTCGGCGTTTCAAGAAACTCGTCATTGATCCCGTGATGGTAGCGAGCAGCGGCGCGCGGCTTCTAAAGAAGGACGCCGTGGCTACATTGAAGTCCAGGCTGTTCCCACAAGCCGCGCTGGTGACGCCGAATCTTGCCGAGGCGGAAGCGTTCTGGCAGCGACGGATTCGCTCACTCGATGAGTTACACACCGCCGCGCGTGCGCTCGCCGAGCAGTTCGGTGTGCCGTTTCTGGTGAAAGGCGGTCACTTGCCGGGAGCCAGGCGCGCCGTCGATGTGCTGTTCGACGGAAGACGGCTGCACGAGTTCAGCGCGCCGTGCATCGCGAACATCAAAACGCACGGCACGGGTTGCACGTTTTCGGCGGCGATCACCGCACATCTTGCGCTCGGCTGCGAACTCGTCGAAGCGGTCGGGCACGCGAAAGTTTTCGTGACCAGCGCGATCCGCGATGCCATTCGCGTTGGAAAGGATCGCGCCCTGAAATTATGAAACGACCGCTCGTCGGGCTCGTGCTGATCTACGCCGCCGGAATCTTGCTGGGATCGCTAGTGGCCTGGCCATTATCAGCGCTCTGGCCTGGAGTCGCGGTCCTGTTCATCTCGTTTCTGTTGTCGCAGCGGACGCGATTTGCGTTGGCAGCGCTCTTGGCGTTGGTGTTCGCCGTCGGCGTCCTCGCGTATCGCGTGCACACAACGAGTTTTTCGCCGAACGACATCAGGCGGCTGCTTTGGCTGCGCGACCAAAACGTGACGATGCGCGGCACGATCGTCAGCGACACCGGCTACCGCACGGCTGGGCAGGACGACGAGGACGACAACGAACGCCACAGCTTCCGCCTACGGTTGGATGCGATTCAGATCGACGGACAGTGGCACACAGCAGTGGGGCGCGTGCTGGTTTTTGTCAGCGCGACCCGCGACCAAGAGCCACTGTATTACGGCGACGTGATCGAGTGTTCGACACTGCTGCGAGTGCCGCCGCCGACCCGCAATCCGGGGGCGTTCGACTGGCGCGGATGGCTGACGCGCCAGAACATCCCATTCACGTCCACGATCCGCAAGACGGATTCGTGCAGCGTCATTGCGCGCGAGCGTGGGAACCGGTTCATCGCGCTGTCACTGCGCGTGCGCGAGCATATTGAGCAAGCGCTGGAGCTGGGCCTGGAAAACGAGCCAAAGCCTGCGAGTGTGCTGGCGGGGATGGTGATTGGTGAACGCTCGGAGATTCCGCCGCAAACGTACGCTGACTTCCAGAACACAGGGGTGTTTCACGTCTTCGCGATCAACGGACTGCACGTCGGACTGTTAACGGCAGTCGTGGTGATAGCGTTGCGGTTTATGCGCGTATCACGGCGCTGGTGTGGCTTGGTGGCGGTACCGTTGTTGGCGCTGTACGTGTTCGCGACCGGTGCGCGACCCGGCGCGGTGCGCGCGTTGGTAATGGTAAGCGTGTGGCTCGGCGGCTGGATGCTGGTCCGGCCTGCCGACTCGCTGAACAGCTTGGCGGCGGCGGCCCTGCTCATACTCGGTTGGGATCCGTCCCAGCTTTTCGATGGTGGGTTCGTCCTCTCGTTCACGGTGGTGACCGCCATTGTCGTGCTGGTGCCGCGGATCGAATCGCGACTGCGCGCCGTGCTCGCATCCGACGCGATGTTGCCTCCTCAATTCGTTCCTCGTTGGCGGGTGTGGCTCAATCCGCCTCTGACCTGGGGGATGCGGTTGCTGAGTTGTTCGCTGGCCGCATGGCTGGGATTGCTTCCGCTAATGGCCGTGTACTTCCATGTGTTTGCTCCGATCGGCATTTTGGCGAATTTGCTGGTCATACCGATGCTTGGAGCCATCATCGCGTTGGGGATTGGCAGTGCGGCGGCGTATCCTTGGTGGTCGTGGCTGACACTGACATTGAACAACGCGAACTACTTTCTACTCAGCACAATGATTCGTGGCGTGGAATGGCTGAGCGGCTTGCCCTACGGTCATCAATTCGTGCGGGCGCCCCCGGCTTGGTTGACAGTTGGCTATTACGCGCTCGCCGTGGCGCTGTTGAGCCATCGAATCTCTTGGCCGCGGCGTCGGTTGACGGCCATAATTGGTGTGCCCGTGTTGGGTGCCGCTGCGCTCTTCACGATTTGGCCGCAGCACGCCGTCGAACTCACCGTGCTCGACCTTGCGGATGGCGTGTCGGTGTTCGTCGACGCGCCCGGCGAACGCTGTGATTGGCTCATCGATGGAGGCGGTGATTGGAGCGGTGTTCGCGAGGTGGTGCCGTTCCTGCGGGCGCAAGGTGTGGATCGGCTCGACGCCATCGTGCTCACGCGCGGCGACAAGGCGCACGCGGCTGGGCTGAGCAACGTCGTGGAGAAAATCCCGATCAGACGTGCGATCCACGCCGGCACATCTTCGCGGTCGAAGTTTTTCTGGGACTGGCTCGACGTCACGCGCTCGGCGCGCGTTCCAATCACCACCATGCGCGCGGGGGACGAAGTCACCCTCGGCGATGGATTGCGCGTGCGCGCGCTCAATCCACCCCGCGGCGCGGCGTTCAGACGCAGCGATGACAACTCGCTCGTGTTGCTTCTAGAATTCGGGCCGACGCGCGTGTTGTTGATGTCGGACGCGGGCGAGACGGTGGAGCGGAAACTGGTGGCGAGCGGCCTCGACCTGCATGCGCAGATCATCGTCAAGGGACGACACTCGACGGAAACTTCGTGCACGGAAACGTTTCTTGCCGCTGTCCGTCCCGAGACGGTGGTGGAGATTGTGAACACGCAACCCAGCACGCGCTATCTGGAGCCGGAGGTTCGCGACCGGCTCCAGCAGCGGGGCATCCGGTTTTATCGGACCGACGAAACAGGCGCCGTGACGGTTCGGTTGACGCGGCACGGTTATGAGATTCGAACGTGGCTCGGGCGACCCTAGCAGCGCAGAAACTAGCGGCACTCTGTCCTACGCACTGCGCAATCAGATGTCTGCCACTAGGTCGCCGACGCGCACCTTGAGCGCTTTAGCGATCCGAACCAACGCGCTCAGAGAAATGGTGTTCTCCGCCCGTTCGATTTCGCCCAGATACTTGGGGTTGAGGTCCGCAAGCTCGGCCAGTTTCTCTTGGGTCAGTCCGGCATTTTTGCGATGGCTGCGAATCGAATCGCCCAGAGGCTTGCAGAATTTCGGAATCGCCCGCACGAGCCAGGTAGCGAACCAAGAATCGCCTTGGCGCTCCAGTTGTCTATGACTGGTATTTTGTTCTTGCGTTTCGGGCCGTGGCTCGGTAGAAGGAGAATGTCAGGGTGGCCGAGGAGAAACGGTGATGAGCATGAGGAGGTGAGCGTCGGTCGGTCTTCTGGCGGTGGGTTTCAGTGTACGGGCGGCTGCAAGTCCACAAGCGCCGGGTCAAGACGTCATCACAAACGTTGCGCAGGTCAGTACGATTCTTGATCAACCGGGGTGGTCATATCGTTTGCTCAATCCCTATGAGCTGCGGGTGTTCGCGCCGATGGACACTTGGTTCTTCGATTTCACAGAGGTGACCAACGCGCTGGCGGCGGTGCGCGGTTATCCGGGACACGGAGAGTGCGGCGTCACGCTGTGGCCGTTGCGGGTGACACGATACGCGGACAGCGGCGAGATCGTCATCAGGTACAGTACGAATGACCTCGAGTTGCTGAGATTCTCGGCGGCGACGAACACGCAACAATACAGTGGCGTGCTGAGGATGTGGTGTGCTCTGAACGGCAGGGATCCGATGACGCCGCTGAGCGATTTGCTTGCGGAGGGTTGTACGTTTCTTGATCCGCCGCGCATCGTGGCCGACGTGTGGGCGTTCGACATTGACGATTGGTCAACCTGCGAAAGTAATCATGAGACGCAAGCAGCAGCGGAGGCGATGGCGTCCACCAGTTCAAGATTCATGGCGATGGCGGAGGACGACGACGGCGGGATGATGCTGATGGATGGCGTGTCGTGTACGATCACAGACGAGGCAGCGCCGTTCGCCATCCTCGGCGTTGCGCAGGACACGAACGGTTGGACGACCATCACTTGGGAGTCGTGTAGCGATCACATTTACGGCGTGTTTTCAGCGGATCAGTTGAGTAGCAACACCTTTTGGACGGGGCGGGCGTCGATGTGGGGTGGAGATGGCTCCACAAGCTGGACAGATACGGCCACAACGAATCTCAATTTCCAGTTCTACAGAGTGGTGCGGATGCCGCCCGATGGTGATTTCGACGGCGACGGGATGCCAAACGGTTGGGAGGTTGACCAGCAACTTGATCCTTTGGACTATCAGGATGCGATGGCGGATCCGGATGGCGACGGTTACTTCAACTTGCTCGAATACCTCAATGGGACTGACCCGCACGTCGGCGATTCGGTTCTGGGGTTCATCATCAACCATGGCGACGCGTGTACGACGACCACGAACGTGCCCGTGCAAGCGGTGAGCGCGAACTACCCGAAGTTTTTGGTTTCGCTGGATGTGCTTGCCACCAACGTCACGCTGTATACCAACACAGGCTCTCCGGTTACCAATGCGTTACCCGACGAAGGCGACGGGGTGTACGGCGTCTACGCTCAGTACGCGGATGCGGACGGGAATCCGCGCACGCCCATGTTCATTCAATCGGTGACGCTGGATCGGCAGGGGCCGGTCGTGGCGATTACCGTACCGGCCAGCAACGCCGTGCTCGATCAAGCGTTTATGACGTTGAAAGCGACGGTCTACGATCCGGGCTCGTTGCAGCCGAACACGACTGCGCTTGAGTGTCTGGATCAACGATCAGCCGTTTTGGGATCGCATCGGAACCAACATCGTGGTCGAGCGGTTTCCGGTGCCGGCGGGAACCAACTCCTTCACCGTGACTATTCGAGCCGCCGATGAGGCGGGGCACACGAATCAGGCGTCTCGGACGTGGACAGTTGACCCCAGCGGCGATACTGTTGCTCCGCAGATGTCGTCATTCAACATCACGACCAACATGCTGCTGCCCGACGCCGCGGAAGTGTGGATCGAGGGAGTCGTGAACGAGACGAACGCGTTGGTCAGTGCGATTGTGAACTCCGGCAGCGGAATCACCACGAATTTGCTGAACATGCGAGCGCAGCGAGCGGAAGGCTTGGTGTCGCTGGAGTTCGGGACGAACCAAGTAGTCTTGGTGGCCTCGGATGCGGCAGGCAACAAGAGTTCAAATGTATTCACGCTCATCCGCGCGGATCGCTTCTATGTGGCGATTACGAATCCCGTATTCGGCGCATTCGCGACGGCGACATCGAGCACGGTCCGGGGCTACGTGAGTGCGAAGTTTGACGCCGGCTTGCCGACGGAGACCAACATCACGACGGTGACGATCAACGGCGTGACGGCGGTGCTGGGGACGAATGTCGACGGGAACGGCAACGTTTCATTCACCACCCCCAATGAGATTTCGTTGGGCGAGCCGATCACCGGCACGATTGGCGGCCCCGGCATTCCGACCGATCCCGCGCCGAGCCTTCCACCGGCGCAGTCGCAAGAGTACGAAGTGACGTATAAAGAGACCGGTGCAGAGAGTATCGCGTCCGGCGAGGGAGCCGGGTTTAACTTGCAGTGGAACGTGCTAAGCAATTGTTGGTTGGGTGTGCTCACCCGAGCCGTCACGACGCAGCGGCAGATTCTGGGAGTCACCAGCATTCAGGTGCAGACTGCCAGGGAGAACGACCGATCGGATTGTCAGACCGTGTTGAATCCGGACCAGATGGCGTGGCAGCTGACATCTACCAACTCGTCCTCAAACAGCTCGTCCACTCCGATAGACCGGTCGTTGAAGTTTGGGCTATTTTATTACGTGCATGGTGCCGGGCGCGATCGCGCGGTGGTGTTGGACACCTACGATCCCGGGACCGGCCAATGCACATTCCACAGCGAGTCGCATGAATTGCGGGCGTTGGGACGGGAGCGCGACACGGGCTGGCTGAAGTTTCGCGCCCCGCGTCACTACGACACCAACACGACGGTGATCCTGACGTTTGAAGGCGTGTCGTATGCTGGCTCCACCGGCCTGTACCCAGATTTAGCCCAGGTGAAGTTTCGCGGCCAAGACCCGTTCACCTACAGCAACGAAGTTGGGTCAGTGAGCTACTTGGTGACGGTGGACGGTGGCCGGGAGTATGCGATAGGGCCGGATGATTTCCAGTGGCCGGCCAGTTCGCAGCCCGGGTCCTACGCCGAGGCATTCACCGACCCGAACGCCTGCCCGCTACTCAAGTCCCACTGGCGCGCCGGCAATTACATCACCGACTACCACTGGCTCAGTTGGGGGAATTCTCATAATGCGAAACCGGAGATAGACATTGTAGGCTTGGATCCGAGTCGGAAGAGGGATCCGGGCGGATTGGTGGTGTGTAACTGCGATAGCAACAGCCCACCGCGAGGCCAAATCGTCATTCAAAAGTTGACGAATGTGAACGTGAATACAGTCCTCACGATTCCGTCGCAACTCAGGGTGTTCACGGCATGGACAAACGGTGCCGAGGTCACCTCAGGATCCGCGTTCTCCAATGCGCGGCTTCCCACAAATCTGTGGGTGGAAGGCAAATCTGCCAGCACGAACATGCGAGATGCGCAGCTGACCGTCGCCGTGGAGGGTGCAACGAACTCATCCGACTATGTTATGTTTACCGTCTTGTGGGTTGATTTATCTTCGCGCACTAACGGACAGGCATCTTTGGACAATGCTGCACGCGGCAATTACTGGGCGGCTGAAGGAGGAACGTTCGACTTGGGTCTATTAAACAACGGGGTACAAATGGTGTACGGCATCGAATTCACCGGAAGTGTTCATCCGTCGGAGTTCAACAGCACTATCGCTCTTCGGCGAAGTTTCAACTCCGCCCGCACTTACTTGGGCAGCAGTCAGGACACATCTTCTGGCTCCGTAAATAACGATGGGGGAGTTGATGACACTTCAGCATCAGATTACGTGGATCAAGATCCGCAGTCGGATAACTCGCACGGTAGGGTGTACGATTTGGATGCGCCAGGTTTGGCCCTTCGACAATCGTTGCCGGTAGGCAGCATTCGTCGAAACAGATTTAACTTCAAGGAATGGACGGAGTACAGTGGCGCGAGGTGTTCTGCATATATATGAATGGTACGCCCGTCAATCTATAAAGAAGACTGCCGATCCAAACACTTGGGTACGAGAGAACGGCATCGGCGGGGATAATCAAGCTTCTCAGGGGCAGACTCCAGTTTCTTGGGATCCCCAATGAACTAAGGAACGAGCAATGAAAACATACGTCACCTCGCTTGTAGCACTGTGTTCGGTTTTGCCATGTTGTATCTCAACCTTCAGCGATGACAAGCCGATGGTCACTGATAGGGAGGGAATGATTAGCAACTGCCTGAGTATAGTGAGGTCAGACGAGGCTTGGCGGACGAACACAGCCGACGTCACCC
>Ga0335085_10012212_pt1 | contig 12672 bp, 5 predicted proteins | sample Lox_Sample_45_FD_206712 | JGI IMG/M metagenome (GOLD analysis project Ga0335085, IMG submission 206712) | Soil microbial communities from Loxahatchee National Wildlife Refuge, Florida, United States - Lox_Sample_4.5 | ecosystem: Environmental > Terrestrial > Soil > Wetlands | place: USA: Florida...
GGGGTCAAGCCGGACGCGCTCGCCGGCATGAAGCGAAAGATCGACCGCGCTGCCGCCGAGCCGCACGGTGACGGCGGTGCCGCCGGTGCTGCGGATCGCCGCTTCCGCCAGACGGCCGTCCTGCCAGGCGAGATCGACCTCGTAGCCGCCCCGGGCGCGCAGCCCGGTCACCGCGCCCTCCGGCCACGCCGCGGGCAGCGCGGGCAGCAGGAAGATTTCGGATTTGAGGTTTGAGATTTGTGATTCATCCACGCGGCTTTGTAGGAGCATCTCGGCGATGCCGGCCGTGGCGCCGAAATTGCCGTCGATCTGGAACGGCGGGTGGGCGTCAAAAAGATTCGGATAGGTGCCGCCGCCGGTGGTGGTGATCCGGCCGACTTCGCCCGCGGGCCGGAGCTGCGCGCAGAGGATCTGGTAGGCGCGGTCGCCGTCGCCGAGGCGCGCCCACAGGGCCAGCTTGTGGGCCAGGCCCCAGCCCGTGCCGCCGTCGCCGCGCGCGTCGAGCGTTTTGCGCGCGGCCGCCGCCAGCCCCGGCGTCGTCTCCGGCGAAATCTCCCACCCCGGATACAGACCCCAGAGGTGCGACACGTGGCGATGGTGCGGATCGTCCTCGCGATACTCCTCCTGCCACTCCATGACCCGGCCGTCCGCGGCGATCCGCGTGGGCGCGAGCCGCGCCCGTTTCTCCGCGAGCTCCTGGCGAAACGCCTCGTCCGTTCCGAGCAGGCGCGACGCCTCGATGCACGCGCCAAACAGGTAGCGCAGCAACTGCAGGTCCATCGTGGCGCCGAGGCAGAGGTGCGCGCGCCGGCCGTCCGGCAGGACGAACGCGTTCTCGGGCGAATTGGACGGCGCGGTGACGAGCCAGCGGTGCGTGGGCTCCTCGATCAGCATATCGGCGTAGAATTGCGCCGAACCCTTCAGGATCGGATAGGCCCACGCCAGGAACGCCCGGTCGCCGGTGAAGAGGTAATGGTCCCAGAGGTGCTCGCAGAGCCAGGCCGAGCCGGTGGTGGTCGCGCCCCAGTCCGCGCCCTCGCCGGGCGCGGTGAAGCCCCACGGGTTCGTGATCACGTGCGCGACCCAGCCGCGCGCCCCGTAGTATTTCCGCGCCGTCACCGCGCCGGGTTGTTGCAACGACGCGATGAAGGCAAAGAGCGGCTGGGCCAGGTCGGAGAGGTTGCCCGGCTCGGCCGGCCAGTAATTCATCTGCACGTTGATGTTGAGGTGCCAGTCGGCGTTCCACGGCGTCTGGATCTCCTCCGCCCAGATGCCCTGCAAGTTCGCCGGCAGCCCGCCGGGCCGCGACGCGGAGATCAGCAGGTAACGGCCGAAATTGAAATAGAGCGCCATCAGCCCCGGATCCGGCGCCCCGGACTGCAGGGCCTGCAACCGGGCCGGCGTGGGCCGTGTCGCCGCCGCGGGATCGGCCCGACCCAGCCGCAGACCGACGCGGTCGAAGAAGCTCCGGTAGTCCGCCACGTGAGCACGCCGCAATTCCGCGCCGGGCTTCGCCGCCGCGCGGGCCAGATCGTTTGATGCCATCGCCAACGGATCGTCGCTGCGCCGGCCGGCAAAGGACCGGATGTCCGTCGCGGCGGTGACGAGGAGCACCACCTCGCTGGCCCCGCGCACCTGCAAGGCGCCGCCCGCTGCCGCCACCTTGCCGCCGCTCGGCAACACCCGGAGGCAGGCGGCGTACTTCATGCCCTTGCCATCCACGCCGTTGTCGAGCTGCCCGGTCATCTGCAGACCGTCCGCACCCACGGCCACGGTTTCGAAGCGCTCGGGACGATCGAGCCGCACATCCAATGACAGGCTGCCGGCTTGGTCCGCCGTGAGCCGCAGCACGGTCGCCTGGTCAGGAGCGCTGACAAACGCCTCGCGCGCGTAGTGCACGCCGTCCCGCTCGAAAGACACGCGCGCCACCGCTTCGGACAGATCCAGCTCGCGCCGATAATGCCGAACCGGGCCGGCGGCACCGCCGGCAGGCAGAAACGTGAGATGCAGATTTCCCAATACCTGGTAACAGCCGTACGGCACGCGCGCCCCGTTGCCGAAGCCCGAGCCCCGGCCCGCGCAGGTGAAGTTCGCGCTGACCAAAGCCTCCGCCTCAACGTTCTTGCCCGCCAAGAGCAGGCGGCGGATCTCCGGCAGCACCGCCGCCGCGTCCGGCCGGTCGGCGTCCTGCGGTGAGCCCGACCACAGGCTACCCTCGTTCAGCACGATCCGCTCCTCCTCCACTCCTCCGAAAACCATGGCGCCGAGCCGGCCATTGCCGAGTGGACATGATTGCGTGAAATGCGCCGCCGGCGCGTCGAACCAGATGAGATGCTCGGCCGCAGGCTCGGCACGAAGGGTCACCGCCACCAGCCCCGCGGTCATCGATCCAATGAACCGGTTCATGGGCAAACCCCGACTCCGCTCACGGTACATCGACCACGAAATCGTTGACGGCAAAATCGAGGCCGCCGGGCGAGGCGGCGATCTCCCAGCCGAACTGCACCTCGTCGAGCAGCACGTCGCCCCGCGCGGGCCCGTCGAACCAACCCCGGGCCCGGATCCATTCGAGCACGGCCTTGATGTCCACCTCGCCGGATGTGGCCGGCCTGGTGCACAGGAAGGTGATGACCACATTGGTGCCGTTGGTGCCCTTGTAGACATCCCAGGAATGACCGCCCACGGTGACCCCGGTGACCTCGACCGCCGGCTGACCCGTGGCGTCCCATGAACGGGCGATGGGGCCCATCCTGCCGCGCCAGTTCATCCAGAGCATGAGCTCGTAGGCATGCCGTTCGCACCAGATGTCGTACGCCGTGTTGTAGCTGCCGGCGGCGGGCACGGTGACGGCGAAGCGGCTGGTGCAGCGCGGCAGCGCACTCAGGCGCCGGCGCACCTCCCGCCCGGAATGCGGGTAGGCTTTGATGCCCTTGGTCGCGGGGTGGATCGCGTGCACGCCCCAGCGTGCCTGCGAGTCGGCCCAGATCGTCTGCGGGCCGGAACCTTCGCCCCAAATGTTGTTCCGCACGACGTAGCCGTCCGTGGGGAACTCCGCGAATTTTTCCGCGGAGGTCCAGCGCGGCTCGGCGGGCCCGGCACCGAGCTGACAGGCGGCCAGCACCAGGAGAAAAGGGAACAGCAGGACAGGTCTCTTCACGGTGGGCAGCGCGATGGTCATTCGACGGTCTGTTTGGCCAGCGCGGCGAAATCCTCGCCGCCGGCGAGCACCTTGAGCCGGTAGGAGTACCGGATCGGCCAGGCGTTCAGGCGGAACTCCTCATGCGGCAGCGCGCCCCACGAGTTGTCGCCGCCCAGCCCGCGCTGCTGGAGGTCGAGATTGAGGGTGACGGTGTCGCGGTCGGGCATCTCGTAGCGGTAGAAATTCTCCTTCTGTGTCGCGCAGAACAGGTCTTCCGTCGTGTACGGGAGGGCGTTGGCGCTCAGGAGCGGCCGCCCCACCGCCAGCAGGCCCCGACCCTGCGCGTCCGTCAGCGCGAGCCAGCGCACCGCCTCCTTGTTGCCCGTCTCCTGCGGCTTGATGTAGTCGAAGTACTGGTCCTTCACCTTGCCGCGGTACACGCCGACGCGCGCGTCCTGCCGGTCCCAGTAGGTTTCCTGCGGGCCCTTGCCGTACCACACCAGGTTTTCGAAGCCGGCGCGCAGCATCGTCTGCATGCCGAACCGCGGCATCTCCGGCAGATAGCGGTCGCCCGGCTGGAACGAGGCGTCCACCAGCACGTCACCGCCGCCCAGCACGGTCCAGGTCAGCCGATAGCTGCTGATGACCGCCGGCAGCCAGCCGTCCACCGTCACCGTCACCCGGCCCGGAGCTGGCTGTGCGACCGCCACGGCTCTCGCCTGCCAGCCCTCGTGCGCCCTGTGCCAGATGCCGGGTCCGGGGTTTCCCGGGCTCGATTCGTCCGCCTGCGGCAGGTTGTTGCCCCGGTCGTTGTCCACCGGCGCGCGCCAGAAATGCGGTCCGAGCGGATGGTCGAGCAATTCCGTGTCGCCGGTCTTCAGCGAGACGAGCAGGCCGGTCTTCCGGTCGATCGCGACGCTGAAACGGTCGCCCGAGACGGTGATGCGCTCCGGGGAGTCGGCGCGCCGCAGCGCCGGCAGGTCGCGGGCCGCGGCGGGCGCCGCGGCGGACCACGGGAGCGGGAACTGTTCCCAGGCGACTTCATGGCCGGCGTCGGCCCACGGCGTGGCCGATTTCAGCTTGAAGCTGATCTCGAGCCAGTACTCCGTGGCCGGAGCCGGCGTCACCGGTTGGACGGGCAGCGCGATGGTTTTCCGCTCGCGCGGCGCCAGTGTGAAGCCGTCAAGCCGGCCCTGCTGGAGCACCTGGCCGTCCGCCATCACGCGCCACTCGCCGGCGAGCCACGCCTCCGCGGGCAGGAAGTCGTGCCAGTTCTGAATCTCGACCTCGGCCTTCGCGAGATCGCCGGCGTGCATCTGGATCGGCTGGTACACCTTCTTCACCTCGGCCAGTCCTGGGTGCGGCGTGCGGTCGGCGTTGACGAGCCCGTTGGCGCAGAAATTCCCGTCGGAGGTGAAGTCGGCCGGGCCGAAGGTGCCGCCGTAGGCGAAGAACGTGCCGAGCTTCGGATCGAGCGGCAGCGACCTGGGATTCTCCAAGCGCTCGATCTTCCGCGAGGCCGGCACCGGCGTGCGCAGGCCCTGGTCCACCCAGTCCCAGATGAACCCGCCCTGCAGATGGGCCGCGCCCGCGTAGATCGGGCGCCAGTAGGCCCAGATGTCGCCCGTGCTGTTGCCCATCGCGTGCGCGTATTCACACATAAGGAACGGCTTCTCCCGCGGCTGGGCGGCGTAGTTGCGCACCGACTGGGGCGAAGGATACATCGGGCACACCAGGTCGGAGGCCTGCGTGCTCGAGTCGCCCTGGTAATGCACCAGCCGCGAGGGATCGCGCCGCTTGATCCACTGGTAGTCGCGCACGAAATTCTCCCCGAAACCCGCCTCGTTGCCGAGCGACCAGATCACGACGCAGGCGTGGTTCTTGTCGCGCTCCACCATCCGGATGGTGCGATCGAGGTGCGCCGGCCCCCACTGCGGATTCTTGGCCAGCGAATGCTCCCCGAAGCCCATGCCGTGCGACTCGATGTTGGCCTCGTCGAGGATGTAGAGTCCGTACTCGTCGCAGAGGTCGTACCACGCCGGGACGTCCGGATAATGGCAGGTGCGCACCGCGTTGATATTGTTCTGCTTCATCAGGCGGATGTCCTGGATCATCCGCTCGCGGGTCACCACCTGGCCGAGGTCCGGATCCCATTCGTGGCGGTTCACGCCGCGAATGAGCACCGGCCGGCCGTTAACCAGGAACTGGCCGTTGCGGGATTCCACCGAACGAAAGCCCACGCGCCAGGGGACGACCTCCTGGACCTGGCCCCCCGCGTCCTTCAGCGTGAGAAGGAGACGGTAGAGCTGCGGCGTCTCCGCGGACCATTGGAGGGGCTCCGCGACCGGGCGGGAGAGTTCGAAATCGAATCCGTCCTCCGCCGCCTGCGGCCGCGACGTGAGCGGTGCGCGGAAGAGTTCCCGGCCAGCCGGATCCCGCAGTGCCGCCTCGATCGAGCATCCGCGCGGGTCGCCGGCGATCGCCGCCCGGACCACCAACACGGCGTCGCGATAGTTGCCGTCGAGATCGGTGCGCACCTCGAAGTCGCGAAGGTGCACGGGCGGAACCGACCAGAGGAAAACGTCGCGAAAGATGCCGCTCAGCCGCCAGAAATCCTGGTCCTCAAGGTAGGAGCCGTCGTTCCAGCGGAAGACCTCGACCGCGAGCAGGTTCTCGCCCCCCTTGAGCCAGGGCGTGGCGCGGAAGGTCGCCGGAGTGCGGCTGTCTTTGCTGAAGCCGAGCTTGTGGCCGTTGAGCCAGAGATAGAAGAACGAGTTGACGCCGTCGAAGGTGAGAAAGATCTCCCGCCCCTGCCAGGCCGGCGGTATGGTGAACGTCCGGCGGAAGGCTGACACCGGATTGTAGTCCGCCGGGATGACCGGCGGATTGGTCACCTTCCACGGATACGTGATGTTCGTGTAGATCGGGATGCCGAACCCCTGCACCTCGACGTTCGAGGGCACCGGGATCGTCTTCCACGCGGAGTCGTCAAAGCCGGGCTGCCAGAAGTCCGCGATGCGGTCGGCCGGCTTGGTCACATAGGCGATTTTCCACGTGCCGTTGAGCGAGGCGAAGAACGGCGACGCCTCCCGGCGCAGCGCCTGCGCCGAGGCCTCATCCGGAAAGACCGCCATCGTGGCGGCGGGCGCCTCCGTGCCTTCATGCAGCCGCATCTCGTCCTGCCACTCGGGGCGGACGGATTCGGCGGCGAGTCGCGGGGAAGTAATGGCGCCGGTTCCCATCAGAAGAAGACCGGCGGACAACGAGACGATTCGGGCGGGGGCAGACATGGCGGAGGTGGGTTGGTGAATCGGCCGGTGCGCATGGCGGCTGAAAGACACGGGATATTGCGGGCCTGAAACCGCCGATGGCAACACCAGCTTCGCGCGGTCCCCGCACTCCTGTGGCAAGGTCCCACCGGCGACGGGCGCCGGCTCGGCCTCCGTGGCACCGGGTCCGTTCGCAGGACAGCGATTTCTGCCCGAGGCGCGGGCGGGCGCGGCAGCGCCGCGGTTCGCGCTTGTCGCCAATGCCGTGCTGCAGTGTGCTGTCGAACCGGCAACGTGCGTACCCGGCCGCGGCCAACCGCGAGCAAGGCGCGCGCTGCCTGTGCGATCCTTCGCTTTCCCCCCACGCCCATGCACAACGTCTCGCCCGAAACCCTCAAGGACAACGTCTTCAAACTGATCAGCCAGGATTGGATGCTCATCACCGCGGGCGATCACACGAAGTTCAATACGATGACCGCGAACTGGGCCGGGATGGGCTACCTGTGGTATCAGCCCGTGAGCTTCTCATTTGTGCGGCCCCAGCGCTTCACGTTCGAGTTCTTGGAGAGGAGCGCGCTGTACACGCTGTCCTTCTTCACGGAGCAGTACCGCGAGGCGCTCAGCCTCTGCGGCAGCCAGAGCGGCCGGGACGTCGACAAGGTGCAGGCCGCGGGCCTGACGCCGGCGTTCACGGAAAGCGGCACGCCGTATTTCGCGGAGGCGCGACTGGTGCTGGAATGCCGGAAGCTCTACGCCCGGTTCCTGGAGGAGGCGGGTTTCCTGGACGCGACGATCCCGGTCGACGTGTACCCCGAAAAGGATTTCCACCGGCTCTACATCGGCGGCATCGTGCAATGCCTGGTGCCGTGAACCGGGGCACCTGACCTTGCGGTCACCGCCGCCCTGGCGGCGCTTCATCCGGCGGCCCGGCGGCGAGTGCGAACCCGGGCGGCGCTGCGCCGGATCCCGCTCGCGCCCCGAGGGCCCATCGAGACCGGACGGGCCTATTCCGGCTGTCCAGCCCTCCCTCGCCGGCTCGCGCCGGCGCTTTTTCACATTTCCTTCTTCATTCTCGAGGGAATCCGGCTGGCAAGCCTCGGGCCGCAGTTGGAGGATTGCGCTGTCGCGATCGCAATCCCTTTCCCCCATGAAAATCCCGCCATTTGCCTCCGTCGTGCTGGCCGCGGTCGTCTCCCTGCCGGCCGCGCCCCAAGTCGGCGACGCCTACGAAAAAGTGATTGCAGAAAAGGGCGCGCCGATCGGCGTCGCCGAAGCCGGCGGCACCAAGATCCTCCGCTATCGAGACCAGACCATCAAGCTGAGGGACGGTCACGTCGTGACCATCGACGCAACCGCGGGTGCCATCGTCTCCGCTTCCGCCGTTCATCCCCGGGCACCGGCGAAAACCCCCACCGTGCGATTCGCGGAGTGGACGACCGACTACGCGGCCGCGCTCGAGCAGGCCAGGCAACAGGGCCGGCACGTATTCCTGTTCTTCACGGGATCGGATTGGTGCGGGTGGTGCAAACGCCTCAACCAGGAAATCCTCTCGACGCCCGAGTTTGCCCGGTATGCCGGAGAGAACCTGATCCTGGTCGAACTGGATTTCCCGCGCGGCAAGCCGCAGCCCAAGGATCTCGTCGCCCAAAACGCCCGCCTCGCGCGGCAGTACCGGATCCGGGGCTACCCGACCGTCGTGGTGCTCGACAGTGCCGGCCAGATCGTCGGCCACCTCGGCTATCAGGAAGGCGGCCCGGCGCCCTTCGTGGACGCGCTCCGCCGGATGTGAGCGCAGCTGGGGTCGAGGGCGGCGTCGATTTCCAACGGCCGGGTTCGGCGATCCCGCCGCCCAACCGACAAAGCCAGCCGTGGTAGGGCGGCATCGACGAATGCCGCCTCCGCAGTGGCCGCCCGACGCCACGCACCCTCGTCCATCAGTCGGCGTTGCAGGGCGGCGCCCTGCGAGATCGTGAGAGTCCGTTCAGTTCCCCCGCAGCCGCTCGGTCGTGCTCATCGGGCTCGGCGGCACCGCAAACGTCTCCGGCGCGTCGGGATGCCCGGGATCGAAGGTGCCGAAATCGTCCACGATCTCTTGGGCGAGCGGCAGACGATTGTCGCGGATGCCCTGGACCACGCACTTGGCCAGCTCGTAGGCGCCGTAATTGTCGTGATGGGTCGCGTCGCGCCCGCCCGCGGCAAACGCCAGCGGTGCCTTTTCCAGGCCGAGCGCCTCGTAGAAGGCGCGGCTCATCGCCTCCAGATCGATCAGCGCCACGTGCTGCTCCTGCGCCACCGCGCGCATCGCCGCCGGGTAATCGCCGTGCGAGTTGCGGATCTTCCCGTCGGCGCCGAACTGCCGGCGCTGCATCGGCGTCACCAGCACGGGCGTGGCGCCGCGCCGCCGCGCCTCGGCGATGAACACCTTGAGGTAAGCCTGGTAGGTCGTGCCCGCCTCGACGTAGGTCTGCGGCCAGTTCTGCTTCTCGTCATTGTGGCCGAACTGGATGAACAGGTAGTCCCCGCGCTTCATCTGGCTGAGAATTTTGGCGAGGCGCAGCTCGCTGAGAAACGACTTCAGGGTCTCGCCGGACTCGGCGTGATTCGCGACCGCGACCGTCGGCTTCAGGAAACGCGGCAGCATTTGTCCCCAGCTGGCGCCGGGTTCGCGCGCCTGGTCCGTCACCGTGGAATCGCCGGCCAGAAACACGGTCGGTAGTTCGTCCGCCCGCGCGAACTCGACCGCACAGACGCAGCAGCGCCCCGGCGCCGCGCCGGGACTGAATTCAAGCGTCAGTTTGTCGTCCCACTGCAGCACCAGGCCGTCCGGTCCGTTCTCCCGTTCCCACCGGTCGAGGACGACCCGAGCGCCGCCGGGCGCGTTGGGTGGCGGCGGCGGCAGCCGGTCGGTGCGCACGTTCACGGCAAACGTGCGCGTGGCGAACTCGCCGGCCGCCGTCCGCACCGTCTCCAGCACGAGCCGGCGCGACTCCGCCTTCACCGTCGCGATCGACGCGCCGGCGGCATCGCCGAGCGTGACGGTCACCCGGTAGTTGCCTTCCGGCACCTTCACCGAGAAGAAGAACGGGTGGTCGCCCGAGACGAAATCGCGGCGCAGCGGATTGGCGCCGCCCCGATCCACTCCGGTTACCGCGGAGCCAAAATCAAATCCGTAGCCCACCGGATCGGAATACACTGCGCCGGCAGGCACCTGGGTGTATCCCGGCGCAACCGGACCGGGGCCGAAATCGAACTTCCAGTCGGTCGTGTCCGCCGCACGGACGCTGAACGCCAGAACCGGGGAAGAAATGAGCAGGGAGAAGTGGAGCAGGCGCGAGCGGAGGATTCCGTGTGATTGGGGCATGAAACAACTAAAAGCGGCGAACGGCCCGGCGACAAGTTCCCCGGCTTCGCTCAGTCAACATTCAACCTCGGCGCTATGCGCCGGCCTTCCGCGCCCATTCGCGTAATCCGTGGTCTCCCTCGACCATCTCACCGCACCAGCGTCGCCGCCATCAGGCCGATGACGACCTCGTTGGCGAGCGCGCGGATAGTGAGCGATTTCAGATTCCGCTGCGGCTCGAGCGGCACCATGAGCACGGTGGCCGCGCCGCCCGGGATCCGGCCACCCTGACCCTTGAACGTCGCAGCGTCGAGCAGGCGCACGCGCCCGGTCTTCAGGTCAACGCGCGGCGGGATCGGGTCCGGCCGCCGGAATTGGCAGTCGTCGATGAAATAATCCTGCTCGATCGGCCACCAGTTGGTCGGATTGTGCAGCGCCAGACGCGCAAACGTGCCATCGGCGTAGGCCACGATCACCTCGCCGTTGTCGAGCTGGCTCTGCATCCAGTTGGTCGAACCGGCCATCAACAGGTAGAGGCCCCGTGCGCGCCCGCTCAGCGGCACGGCCGCCTCGCGCGGGAAGTTGTCCCACTGCGAGGTGAAGAGGATGTTGGGCGCATCGCCCGGCCCCGGGGTGGCAAAGGGCAGGCCGTTGGGCAGCAGCAGGCGGCCGCCGTGCGCGCCGGCGGCGCGCAGACCGCGGTCGTCGATCTCCGCCGTGGCGTTGACTTCGCCGGCCCAGCCGCCGATGCCCTGCTTGGGAATCGCCAGCGAGCAGTACGGAGAGCGTGGCGAGCGGTATTCGTGCCGGAAGATATTTGTGACGCGGTCGTTGAAGTACGGCGCGAGGTCGATGGCTTCGAGCCTCACCGCCGCCGGCATTGGCGTGCGCCAGTCGAGGTCCGATCCCGCCGTGCCCGGCGATGGTCGCGGGGGACCCCGCCGGGTGACGCCGGTTTCCGCGGTCAACTCCCCGCCCGTCCACGTCACTTCGATCTGCGTCCGGTAACCGGGCGGACAGCGCACTGCGATGCGCGGCCGCGGCGTCTCCCGGTCCAGCCACTCCCACTTCGCGGGCTCGTTGCCGATCGTCACGGCCGCATCCGCCCGGCGCGCCGGCAGTTCGAGGCGCAACGCCGGCGCCGCCGCCCAGTGCGATTCGACCATGAAGGTCTCCGTCTCGCCCGCGCGCCGCCAGGTGATACTGACGTCCGGATGCCGGAGGCTCGCGTGGTCCCACGACGCGGGAAACCCGGGGGCAAGGCGCAATTCGCCCGCCAGCAGATCGGGCCGCACCCCAAAGAGCCCCTCCACCACCGCCCGCGCCAGCACCCCGCCGCCATCGGCGAAATCGCGCTGCGACTCGCGGCGATAGACGTCAAGAAAGTTCATGGAGCCGACGTTCCCTGGGCAGATGCCCATGAACATGCTCGCCAGCAGTGCGCTCTTTAGCAGGCGGTACGCGTCCTCCGGGCGGCCCGCCTGCCAGTAGGCGAGCGCCGTGTGCACATTCTCGCCCATCACGACGTTGTTGACCGACCACGCGTAGGGCATCCAGTCGGTCGTCGCGAACACCGCGTACTCGCCGTCCGCCGGCACGCCGCGCCCGCGCACGGGGAGGTGCGGGAGGTACTCGTCGACATAGCCCGTCATCCGCCACGCCTCGGACGGCGTCGGCAATCCCGCATCCATGGCGTGGTAGAACGTCCACAGGCCCGCGCTCGGGTGCACGAGCTGGCGCCCGAGGAGGTCCTTGAATTCGGCGAACATGCCGCGCTCCGGCACCCAGAGGCATTCGCGCATGGCGCGGGCGATCAGGTCCGCCTCGCGTTCGTAGGGGGTCGGGTCGGCCCCGAGCAGCCGGGCGAGCCGCGCCGCCATCCGGTTGTGCCAGAAGTTGTAGGCCGAGGCATATGCCACGCCGCCGCCGTCGTACTGCAAGTCGTCGCTGGCCCAAATGCAGGCGTAGGCCTCATAAAGCGGGAGCTTGCCCGGGCCGAACTCGCGCCGGAACAGCCGCCGCTCCCACGCGAGGTGCCGCTCGATCACCGGCCACATCTGCCGGGCAAAATCCCGATCGCCTGTCCACAACAGATGCCGGAACAGCGCGTCGACGTAGACCAGGTTCATGTCGTAGTGGCTGTCCGACAGATCGCCGTTGCTGTGCAGCGCGGCCTCGCTGCGCGCGAGGTTGGCGCTCTCATCGGGCGGCGGCGGGCGGGCGGGGACCGGGTCGGTGTTCTGCCGGGCGGTCCAGGAGGCGAAATGCCGGCGCGCGCGCGTGTGCCAGCCGAGCGCGTCCGGCGCATAGGGCCCGCGCCACCCCAGCAGCGGCGTCCGCCACGCCACCGCGCCGTGCAGCACCACGCCGTCGCGCTCGTCCCACGCCGCATCGGCCGCGACGTTGAGGGCGCCGACGGCGGCGTCGAGAAAGGGATCCGGCGTTTCGATCGTCACTTGCCGCCGCAACGCGGCGGCGTGCGCTTCGGCCGCCGCGAATACCGCCGGCAGGTCGCCCACCGGGTAGGCCGCCCGCAAGAGCGTCGAAACCGCGCCGCGTTCGACACCCGGCCGCGCTGCCGCGACCTCGCGATACGTCGCCAGTTCCTCGGCGGGGATCGGCGCGGCGGACAAGCGCTGGAGCGCGAGGAACACCGGGGCGTTCGCGCTGAGCGCCACCTGGCCCGCGATTACCTGGAGGGCCGGACCTTGTGTCCGGGCCGGATCTTCCGGTGACCCCGGCCCGGCGCCCAGCGCCGGCCTTCCTCGCCGGGACAAGCCCGCAGACGCAAGCATCTCCGAGGCCGAGGCCCATTTTCCCGCGTCGGCGACGGCGAGCTGCGCGCCAGACGGCATCAGGCCGGCGATGGTGGCAGGCGGACTTCGCAAAATGAAGTTGCCGCCCACGATGGTGAACAGGTTTCC
>Ga0335085_10012213_pt1 | contig 12672 bp, 7 predicted proteins | sample Lox_Sample_45_FD_206712 | JGI IMG/M metagenome (GOLD analysis project Ga0335085, IMG submission 206712) | Soil microbial communities from Loxahatchee National Wildlife Refuge, Florida, United States - Lox_Sample_4.5 | ecosystem: Environmental > Terrestrial > Soil > Wetlands | place: USA: Florida...
GGATTCCAGGCCCGCCAGGGCGACGATCGGCTTGAACGTGGAGCCGGGGGCGAACTGCGCCTGGATAGCCCGATTCAACATGGGGTTATCGGGATTATCGAGAATTACCTTCCAGTCTTTCTTGCTAATATGGCCGGCGAACTTGTTGGGGTCGAAGGTGGGACGGCTGGCCATCGCCAGGACTTCGCCGTTGCGCGGATCGTAGGCCACCACGGCGCCGTTGCGTCCTTCTAAGGCTAGCTCTGCCACTACTTGCAGGTCCAAATCGATAGTTAACTGGAGGTCTTTGCCGGGGACGGCGGGCTTGGACTTCAGCACGTGCTTGACGTTGCCGCGGTTGTCGACCACCTGCTGGCGCTGGCCATCGACGCCGGTCAGCCAGTCGTTGTATTCGCGCTCGATGCCGAATTTGCCGATGATAGAGCCACGCTCGTACTTGCCGAACTCGGGCGAATCGAGTTCCGCTTCGCTGATTTCGCCGGTGTACCCGATGACATGCGCCAGCATGCCGTTCTGGGGATAGAGGCGCTGCTGAGCCTCGATCTTCTCCATTTCGGGGAAGAAATCCTTGTGCGAATCGACGAAGGCGAGGTCGGCGGGGGTGAGCTCGTCTTTGATTTTGATGGGTACGTACTTGGGTTCGGTTTTGAAGTGCTGGACGCGCGTGACGAGGTCGGTGTAGTCCAGGTCAAGGCCCTGCGCGATTGGCCGCAAGTGCTCTTCTTTCAGTAGATCCCGAGACAAAATTAAACTGTAGGATGAGTGGTTGTCGACGATCACGCGGCCGTCGCGGTCGAGGATCCGGCCGCGTGGCGCCAGGATCGGCACGCTCTTGATGCTATTGGCTTGGGCCTGCTGATCGTAATAATCCGGATTGCGCACCTGAAGTTGCCAGAAACCGGAGATCAGGAAGAGGAAAATCACAACCGAAGCGTACTGGAAGATAGCGATTTTGCCGGCGGCGAAGTGTGTATCGTCGCGCAGCGGAGGTTTTTCGGCTACTTTGTCTTCGAGATTGGGGTCGACTGGCGGAAGGATCACACTAAAGCGCTCGCGCGCCCCTAAGCTGATCATAGCGCGTTCGAGCTAGCTTTTCGATGACGGAGCGGCTAAAGGCGCGGAAATATACGGCAGTTGTTCGCGATTGACAATCGCGCGCGTTCGATATATATATCGACTGATATATATGAAGCGCGATCGTGTACCGGAAGACTTCTTGCCGCTGAAGCCGCACTGGTTTCATGTGCTGCTGTCGCTCGCCGACCAGGAGCAGCACGGGTACGGCATCATGCAGGAAGTGCTGGAGCGGACCGGGGGCAAAGTGCGTCTGTGGCCCGCGACCCTTTACGGGACTTTGAAGCGGCTGGCGGATACGGAGCTGATCGACCATGCGCTGGAGCGCCCTTCCGAGGAAGACGATCCGCGGCGGCGGTACTACCGGCTGACGCCGCTGGGGCGGCAGGTCCTGGAGGCGGAGAGCCAGCGCTTGGAGGAACTGGTTCGGCTGATGCACGTCAAGCGGGACGGGGTGAAGCATCGGGAGGTGGAGTCGTGACGCGGGCGGGGCCGAGCGGAGGCAAGCCGCGAGGAAGTCAGCCTGCGGACCGGGTTGCGCCAATCGGGCGGGTGGCAGGCCTGGGATGGCGGTGCGTGGAACTGGGCGGAGGAGAGCCGCAGGGCTGGATTTCAGTGGTTGCAGCCTTGGCTGGCATCTGTCAGTGCCGCGCGGCGGCGGTCGGCGGACAGCGGCCGGCGAGTGAGGTGGAGTCGTGACGCGGTTGAGTTTGCGGTTGTACCGGGCGTTAGCGGCGGCGTTTCCTTACGATTTCCAGAATGCCTATGGTCAGGATCTGGAGCACACGACGGAAGACGCGATCGAGGAAATTTGGAAGCAGCACGGCATCGTCGGGCTGGTGCGTCTGTTGCTGGATGTGGCGATCCGGGTGCCGGCGGAGCACTTGGGCGAATTTTGGCAGGACCTGCGCTACGGGATCCGCATGCTGCGGATGGCGCCCGGCTACACCACCGTGGCGCTGGTTTCGCTGGCGCTCGGGATTGGAATCGCGACCGCCGCGTTCAGCGAAATGAACGGGTTCATTATGCGCGACGTGCCGGCGGTGCGGGACCCAGGCGGACTGGTTTTGTTGAAGCGGCCGGTTTCTTACCCGGACTATCAACGGTACCGCGATCGGAAGGATCTGTTTACTGCCAGCATGGCGTACATGGCGGCGGTTCCGCTGGGCGTATCGCTGGGCGGACGTACCGAGCGGGTCTGGGGACACCTGGTGACCGCCTCGTACTTTTCGACTTTGGAGGTGCAGCCTGCGTTGGGGCAGTGGTTCCAGGCGGGCGAGGACCAGCCGGGGCATGCACCCACGGTGGCGTTGAGCTACCGGTTCTGGAGCAACTATCTGGGCTCCGATCCGGGGATCATCGGCAAGGTTCTGAGAGTGAATGGCCAGCCCTGTACGGTGGTGGCGGTGGGTCCGGCGGAGTTCCAAGGCGCATCGCCGATGGCGTATGTCGCGGATTTTTGGATGCCCATCGGGGTGGGTGGGAGTGTAGCGCCAGAGTTGGCGGGCGACGTTTTGGAGCGGCACGATCGGGCGATCTTCGTGATGCTGGGGAGGCTGAAGCCGGGCGTGGCAGTCGGGCAGGCGGAAGCCGCACTGGATTCCGTGGCCCGCCAGATCGAGCGGGAGCAAGGCGACCCCAACCGCGACCGGCCCGGCCGGCGCGTGCAGTTGCACCCAGGCGGCAAGCTGATTCCATTGAAGAAGGAAGAGCTGCCGATGATTGTAGGATTCTTCGCGGTGCTGGGGGGCGTGATCCTGCTGATCGCCAGTTCGAACGTCGCCAATATGATGCTGGCGCGCGCGGCAGACCGGCGCAAGGAGATCTCGGTGCGGTTGGCGTTGGGTGCGGGGCGCGCCCGGCTGATCCGCCAGTTGCTCACCGAGAGCCTGGTGCTGGCGGCGGCTTCGGGGGCGATCGGCTACGCGTTTGCCTGGGCGCTGATGCACCTGGCTTCGCAGGAGTCGATACCCTATCCCGTGCCTCCCACCATGAATCTGGAGCCGGATGGGCGGGTGATGTTGTTCACCTTCGTATTGACAGCCTTCACGGCGCTGGCGTGCGGACTGATTCCTGCGTTGCAGACGACGCGACCGGATTTAACTACCGCACTGAAGGAAGGCGGAAACGTGCAGCTACGACGTTTCCGCAGTATGAGTCTGCGCAACGCGCTGATGGTGTCGCAGGTGGCGGGGTCGTTGGCTTTGCTGCTGATCACCGGATTTCTGGTGATCGGGCACCAACGAATGATGGGCGGCGAGGTGGGTTTCGATCCGGCGCGGCTGTACCTGCTTTCGGTTGATCCGGTGCGCGACGGGTACACGCCCGCGCGAGCCGCCGATTTGTTACCCAAGCTCCAGGAGCGGCTGAAAGAGCTTCCGTGGGCAAGCTCGGTCTCGCTGGCCGACTCCGTGCCGATGGCAATGATTGCCAAGCCGCGGGTGAATTTCGCGGTGGAGGGTCCTGGTGGCACGAAGACGGTGCACTCGGCGAGCCGGTTTGCGGTGGGGCGCGGCTTTTTCGATACGATCGGCATCACGATTCTGCGAGGCCGCGGATTCGGTGAGGAGGACGAAAAGGAAGGGATGACGGCTGCCGTAGTGAGCGAGAAGACCGCCCGCGAGTGCTGGCCGGGGCAGGATCCGCTGGGGCGGCGGATTGAGATCGGAGCGGAGGACATGGTGGCAGGCTTCGCGGTCAGCGGCGGCTCGTTCGGGCCCGGTCCTGGCCCGAAGCTCACAGGCCGCATCCAGGTGTACCAGGTGGTGGGAGTGGCGCGGAATGTGCGCGATGGTCTGAGCATGGTGGCCACGGATGCGCCGCCGGAAATTTATATTCCGTTGCGCACCGCGGATTACGGCAGGGCGACGTTGCAAGGCTTCACGTTGCTGATGCGGACCAAGCCGGGTGTGGATGTGGTGGGCGCGGCGCGCCGGGAAATCGAGGCTATGGACAGCAACATTCACCCCTTCAACCCGCACAGCATGACGGAGCAAATCGAGACCATTCTGTTTCCCGTGCGCGTGGCCCTGTACACCTACGGGGTGATCGGCATCTGCGGATTAATCCTGGCCTCGGTGGGCCTTGCCGGGCTGACGGCATATACAGTGACGCAGCGGCGGCGGGAGATCGGGATCCGGGTCGCGTTAGGTGCGCGTGCCGTCGATGTGCTGTGGCTGGTGATGAAGCAAGGGTTGGTGCTGATTACGATCGGGTCGGCGATCGGGCTGGCGCTGGCAGGTGGCGGGATGCGAGCGCTGGCGGCGTCGCTGAACATGATCGCGCGAACGGCGGGGAATGCGACCAACGATCCGGTGCTGCTGGCTGGGGCGCCGCTGTTGCTGGCGGTGCTGGCGCTGGTGGCGTGCTATGTGCCGGCGCGGCGATCGGCGTTGGTGGATCCGGTGGTGACGTTGCGGGAGGAGTGAAGCGGGGCACGGGGCACCGGACCGGGCCCTCGAGGACTGGCGAGTGCTCGCATTCACCGGTGAGGCCGGCGCCACCCGGCGCCACCCCTGCCACGTAGGTGAAAGCTCTCTTTCGTGATATCGAGAGACTGCCGGCATCACAAGAGTGCCGCTCGATGCTCGCAGGGTTTTGCTTGGGATTCTGCTACGATCCGGTGGCGCCGCTGGGGTTCTCGGTGCTGCGGTAACGGATGCGGTCCGTCGAAGGTTCCCCGGGGGGAACCGCTAGGGGCAGGCCCATCCGCGCCAGAGCGGCGGAGAAGCGCGGATCGGCGCGCAAGGTGTCCCATTGCGGGGCGACAGCGAGGTGGACGAGGGCGGGGTCGTGGACGTCGATGGCTTGGTTGAGATGGTGGAACGCGGCGTCGAGGTTGCCGAGTTCGCCGTGGAAGAGGGCCAACTGCGTCGGGGGAAAACTGGGATTGCCGGCGGCGAACTCGAGGGCGAGACGCATCATGCCGGGGACGCCGGACGCTGCGTAGGTTTGACGGAGGCGATCGAGGAGTTCAGGCGGTACACCGTGCAGTTCGGCATGCTTGAGGTTCTCGGTTAGGTAGCGATCGGGATCGCCCTTCTTCCAATACGCCGCGGCGAGGTGCTCGCGGGCGTGCGGGTGGCGCGGGTCGAGTTCCAGGGCACGGTGGGCCCAATCGATCGCGGAGTCGAAGCGGTGCTGGTGCCAGTAGGAAATCGAGATCTGCAGGTGGACGAGGGGCGAGAAGGGATCGCGTTCGAGCGCGCGTAACTTCGTCTGCAGGCCTTCCTCCAGGCGGCCGAGCGCGTCCAGCAATTGGCCATAAATCAAGAATCCCTCGGAATGATTTGGGTGGATTTGGAGCGCGCGCTGGAGGCTGCGCTCGGCGGCATCCCAATTCCATTCGCCGAAGAAGAGGACGGCGCCGAGCGCGACCTGTGCGTCGGCGGAGGAACTGTCCATGGCAAGCGCCTGGAGCGCCGCGCTGCGGGCTTCGCGGTAGGCGTCGGCGGGAGGCGCAATGCGGAGTGCGGCCTGGGCGCAACAGGCGAGCGCGAGACCGGCGTGGGCGGGCGCGTAGGCGGAGTCGCGCGCGATGGCGGCGCGGAATGCATCGGCGGCTTTGGGCGCTTCGAACATGGAGTACGAAAGCAGATAGTAGCGGCCGCGGCCGCAGAGTTCGTACACCTCGGGGTGCGCGGCAGCGCGGATGGGAGTTCGCGGCCCGGCGGCGGCCTGGGGCGGCGAACCGAGGCGGGCGGCGACGCAGTTGGCGATGGAGGTGGCGATGGCCATCAGCGCGGACGGCGCCTCGTCGAAGGTGGCGTGCCACAGAGCGACGGCGTCGCAAGAGCGGATAAGGCGCGCGGAGATTTGGATGTGCCCGGCGGCGGCGAGGAAGCGCGTTTCGAGGACGGCGTCTGCGCGCAACGAGCGTCCGATGAAGGCGGGATCATCGGCAGTGTCGTCGAGGTAGCGGCGGACCGCGCGGGCGGGTCGCACGAGAATCTGGCCGCAGCGGCCGAGTCGGTCAATGAGGGCGTCGGCGAGGGCGAGGCCGGCGTGGCGATCGGGGTCGGAAAAGATCGCAGTGATAAACGGGCGGGCTGGGAGGACGGCGAGGGATGGCTGCGGGAGCAGCGATTCGTCAGCGGGCAGCGGCGTAACCACGGCGACGAAACGGTAACCGCTGCGGGAGACGGTGGCGATGTAGCGGCGTTCGGGCGCCTCATCGCCGAGGGCTTTGCGGAGCGCCGAGATGTGCACGGCGAGGATGCCCTCTTCGACGAAGGCGTCCGGCCAGACGGCGTCGAGAAGCTCACGCTTGGTGACGAGGCGTCCGGCGGATCGGACGAGGACGAGCAGGAGATCGCAGGCTTTGGGCGCGAGGGCGACGGGCTGGCCGTGCTTGGCGAGCAGCCGATCGGCGGCATGCAAAGTGAAATCGGCGAATTGGTAGGCGTCCCCGGCGGCCATATCCACTGAGCCTGATGGATTAAGGAAATCTTAGCAGTTTCTTCGGGACTTCCTGGCTCACGGACGCTACGGTGAGGACAGGAGGGACCTGTGCAAGATCCATTCATTGGAACGTGGGAGCTGAACCCCGGGAGGTCGGAATTCGGTGCGAATCACCGGCCGAGTGCGGGGACGATGACGCTGGAGTTGACCGCGGAGGGGCATTACCTGCTCACGGCGGAGGGAGTTACTGCGAAGGGCGAAAGGTGCCGGGAGAAGCCAACGACGTTCATCCCGGATGGGAAGGAGCATGCTGTGGCGGACTTTCCTGGGTTGATCAGCGTGGTGACGCGGCCGGATGCGAATAGGCTGACTGCGGAGGTGCGGAGAGAGGATGGGTCGGTGGTGGGGGGCGGGAGCTATGAGGTGTCGGAGGATGGCGCGTCGATGACGGCGACTAACTTCGGGTATGACACGCAGCTTCGGCAGTTCCGGCAGAAGACGGTGTGGGAAAGGCAGTAAGTGGGACGGCGACTACCGGGCGGCAGGAATCGTAGGCCGATTCCCTCCGCAGAGTTGTAACCAACGAGTAAGTCGGCTAACTGAATTGATGCGGAGTAGTTTGGGGCTGCCGTACGGCGCAGGCTGAGGTACGGGAACCAGGCATGGGAGTATCGTGTCTATTGGACATGCGTGCCGCGGTTGGTGCGATCGCCGCCCTGGGTTTCGCTGCGACGGTGTTCGCGCAGCCTTGCGCGGATGTGACGCTTCGCTTGCGATGCTTGAGGCAGCCGGCGGTGTTTCATCGGGGCGAGGCGATTCGGGCGAGCCTGTCGGTGACGGCAACTGGCCGAGCGGGTCTGACAGCGTTGCCGGGTCTGCGGCGGGGATTCTTTCACGAAATTGTGAGTTGGGAACCGCGGGCGGATGCCGTGGACCCGTTGACGCTCGATCCGCGAATCCGCGTCGGGGATGAGCCGGGCAGCGGTCTCGTGACAGACAGGAATCGCGAGATTGACCTCAACGAGTGGGTTCAGTTCCGAAGTTCCGGGCAGTATGCCCTGCGAGTTCGCTTGAAGCGTTTTGAGCAGGCGTGGTGCGAGTTGATGTCGAACGCCGAATCGATTCAGATACTGCCGCCCGATGCGCAATGGGAGGCCGCGGAGTTAGCCCGGATCGTCGGCATGCTCGGATCGGAGGCGACTCGGTTGGCGGGGGCAAGTGCGTTGCGGTATCTGAACACGCGGGACGCGGCGGTGGAGTTGACGCAGAGGTATCTGCGGTCGACCGCTGGGCCCGCGGAGGCCGAACTGGGCAAGGGCATTTTCGAATCTCAGTATGCCGAGGTTGTGCAGGCGGAACTGGAGAAGGCGCTGCGATCGGGCGCTCCGTTTACGGAGGATGCGCTGGGAACGCTGGCTCTGTTGGAGGTGAGGAGGCAGTTCGCCAATCGGCCGTGCCCACCGGAGGCTGACGCGGCGAGAGCGTGGTCGCGTGAGTATTGGGCGCTGTTCGCGTCGGTGAAGAGGAAGTACGAGGAGTTGGTAAAGCGGCGATAGTGGCGTGCCAGCCTATTCGCTCCTCAACGCCTCAACCGGGTCCAGGCGGGCGGCGCGGTGGGCGGGCAAATAGCACGCGGCAGCGCCGCTGGCGAGCAGGACTAGCGCGGCGGAGATGAAGCTGGCGGGGTCGAGCGGGGAGACGCCCCAGAGTTGGCTGGCGAGGAGTCGGGTGGCCGCGAGTGCGCCGAGTGCGCCGATGGCGGCTCCTGCGGCGACGAGGCGGAGGCCGCCTGACAGGACCATGCCGAAGACGCCGGCGGGTTCGGCGCCGAGGGCCATGCGAATGCCGATTTCGCGAGTGCGCAGGGAGGTTTGGTAGGCCATCACGCCGAAGACGCCGGTGGCGACCAGCAGGAGTCCGAGCGCGGCGAAGCTACCGATGGAGTAGAGGGCGAAGCGCGGCTGGGCGAAGGCGCTGTCTTCGAGGGCCTGCTCGATGGTGCCTGCGCCGGTAAGGACGACGGAACGGTCGAGTGCCCAGATGCGCCGGCGGATGCTTTCGACGAGGACGAGTGGGGCCACGGCGGTCTTGACGATCAGGGCGGCGGGAGTGCCGTACGGCAAGTAGACTTGCGGGGCGACGGGTTCGCGCACGCCGGCGTTGCGGGCATCGGCGATGACGCCGATGACTTCGAAGTCGGGATCATCGGGCGGTGCGGTGGGGGGTGCGCCGGAGAAGGTGGGGCGGTCGGGATGGCTGAGGCTCATGCCGTGGAGATGAAAGCGGATCTGGCGGCCGATGGGGTCGCGGCCGGAGAGATAGGCGCGGGCGAAAGTCTGGTTGACGATCACCACGTGGCGGCTGGAATCAATGTCGGCGGCGGAGAAGCCGCGGCCCTGACGGATGGGGCGGCCGAGGGTCGCGAAGTAAGTGTCGTTGCAGAGGCTCATCACGGCGCTCCAGCGGCCGGAGTGGACAGTGCCGGCGACATCGAGGTCGGCGGGAGGGCCACCGCCGGAGAGACCGGGCGTTTCCATGGTGATGCCGGCGGACATGACGCCCGGCACCTCGCGGACGGCATCGAGCACCTGGCGCGAGAAGGCTTGCAGTTGGGAGTCGCCGTAGTTGCGCGGCAGGGCCAGGCGCAGGCGCAGGGTGTTGGTGGGGTCGAAGCCGAGTTCGACGTGGGTGAGGGCGAAAAAGGTGCGGATCATGAGTCCGGCGCCGGTGAGGAGCACGACCGAGAGGGCTGCTTCAGCGATGACCAGCGCGGCGCGCAGGCGGGCGGCTCGCGGGGCGGCGACGGAGCGCGGGACGAGTTGGGCGCGGGCGGCGTGAAGGGCGGGGGCGAGTCCGCAGAGCACGGTGGTGAGGACCGTGACGGCGAGAGAGAACCAGAGCGCGCGGGTGTCGAGTCCGAAGACGGCTTCGGCAGGGACGGCGCCGGCGGGCAGCAGCTTGCGGAGCCCGATAAGGGCGAAAGCGGCGAGCAGCGCCCCGAGCGCGGCGGCGGCAAGGGCGAGGATCGCGCTCTCGGAGAGGAGTTGGCGGACCAGGCGTCCGCGGGTGGCGCCCGAGGCGGCGCGGATGGCGATCTCGCGTTCGCGTGCACCGGCTCGCGCCAGCAGCAGATGGGCGGCGTTGCTGGAGGCGATGATGAGCAGCATCGCGACGGCAGCGAAGAGACTATAGAGGAGCGGGCGGAGTCCGCCGACGGCCGCGTCTGTGAAGGTGCGGAGCGAGACGGTGAAGCGCGGATCGGGATAGTCCTGGGGATAGCGGCTGGCGAGTTGGTGCTCGATAGCGTCGAGCTCGGTGGAGGCGGCGGCGAGGGTCACGCCGGGCCTGAGGCGCGCCAACGGCTCGAGCACTTGCAAGTGCGGATTGGAACCAGGGCCGGCGTGTTGCGGAACGGGCAGCCACGCGGAGACGCCGAGGAAGGCGAAACGCGGCGGCATGACGCCGGCGACGATGCGCGGCTGGCCATCAAGGGTGACGGTCGAGCCGAGGGCGGCGGGGTCACGGTGGAACTGCTCCTGCCAAAATCGGTAGCTGATGACGCAGACGGCGGGCGCGGCGGGGTCGCCGTCGGCGGGCTGGATGGGGCGGCCAAGCAGGGGCGCGACGCCGAGGAAGGCGAAGGTGTTGGTGGTGATTGAAGCGGCGCGAATCTGCTCGGCGCCCTCGCCGCGGATGAACTGCAGGTTGGCGATGCGGTAGCCGATGGTGTCTTCGAAGCTGCCGGCGGCGGCGCGGAAATCGCGGAACTCATCGGGCAAGAATTCGGCGTCGCCGCTGAAGCCGTTGGGTCGCAGGGAGTGGTAATAGAAGCGGACGATGCGGGAGGCGTCGCGGTAAGGGAACGGGTCGAGCAGCAGGGACGCTCCAACGGAGAAGATCAGGGTGGCGGCGCCGATGCCCAGGGCCAGGGTGACGATCACTGAGGCGGCGAATCCGCGATGGCGCCGGAGAAGGCGCAGGGCGAAGCGGAGATCATTCAGCATTGTCCCTCCTGACTAGAATCATAGTGTACTATCGCATTAATACAAGTCAAGGAGATTTTTGAGCTTCACCGAATGGGAGAAAAGGGCAGCGGGCGGAGGATAGCGTTGGTGATGTTGTTGACGATGTCGGCGTCGGAAAGGCCGGGGGTGGCGCGAAGCTTTTGCCAATCGGGATCGGCGGAGAAGGCACGCCAGGTTTTGTCGCGGGCGGCGAGGTCGTCGTAGGCCAGCATGTAGGTGAGGTTGGGCATGTGGGCGCCGACAATGGTCTGGCCGAAGAAGACGGGGAGCATGCCGGATTTGCGGAAGACGGCGATTTCGCCGTCGCCGAACATTTTGACTTTGCGGTCGCTGGCCGATTCGTTGGGCGATTCGTAGGTGCGCAGTTCGAAGATGCGGGCAGGGCGTCCCGGCGCGGTGGGCGGCGGCTCGAGGGCGGGCATGGAAGGGAAGGCTTCGAGGAGCGAGCTTTCGATGCGGATGTAGCTGAGCTCGGCGCCGGAGTTGAAGTCGGCCGCGGCGGCTTGCAGATCTTTGTCGGCGGCCAGGTGTTCGCGGGCGGACTGGAAGGCGGCGAGCGAAGGATAGCTGGCCACGGAGAGGATGAAGGGCGAGTCGGGCGCGATGACGGCGCTGAAGAATCCGACCGGTTGGATGCCGGCGCGGGTGGCGGCGGGCAGCCATCCTTTCTGCAGATAGGCAGTGGTGCGGTCCACCTGATGACCGCTGCGCATTTTGAAATAACGAAGTTCGAAGAAAGCGCGGTGCGGCGAATCGGATTGTGCTTGCATGAGGCTGGCTCCCAAAGGAACGCTGAGGAAGGTTCGGCGGCGCATCTGAGGATGATGGTAGCGCTTTGCGGGGGCGGGTGATTCTGTCACACTAGCGGAGATGGCCGTAACGAATACCCCGGCGCGGTGGAAGTACCTGGCGCTCGGCTCGGCGGTGGGCGTGGTGCTGGCCGCGGCGGCGTTATGGAACTGGCTGCGGCCGCGGGCGATTCGCGTGGTGGTGGTGAGCGACTTTGGGTTCCGCGAGCGGCGCAATTGGGACAAGGTGCTCACGCAACGATTCGCCGCGGTGAACCGGCTGTTCGAGGGCACGGGGGTGCAGTGGCAGGTGTTGAATGCCGAGCACCTGGATCCGGCAGCGAATGCCGGCGATCTGGATACGCGGCGATTGGAACTGGAGCGCCAGGAGGCGACCGCGGCGGACGTGGTTGTCTCGTTTACGGGACAAGGCGAGGGTGACCGGCTGGGCGCGGTCGTGCCGTTCACGCATGCAGCCATCGTGGTGGATTTTCCGCAGCAGAACGAGGAGCAGAATACGCTGATCCTGGCGCATGACCTGGCCGTGCTATTTGGGGCGGCGATCGAGCCGGCCGGGTCGGAGACGGTGATGGCGGTGCCTCCACGCAACGCAGCGTGGCCGCGCGGAACGGCGGAATTGATTCACAAGCTACGCGGTTACGATTTCGCGGGCGGCATCGGATCGCTGAAGGACCGGTGGGAGCGCAAGGCGGTGGATGCGCTAGCGGAGGCTTATACGCACCCGTCGCCCAAGCCGCTGGCGCATGCGCACATCACGCTGGCATTGGCGCTGGATGCGGAGAAGCATGCGGCGGAGGGGGTCCCGGAGGCGCGCGAGGCGGTGAAGGCCGATCCGCAGAGCATCGATGCGCGGCAGGCGCTGGCGCATGCGCTGATGGACGATTCGCAGGTGGAGGCGGCCACCCGCGAGCTTCGGGAGGCGGTGCGGCTGTTTCCGAAGAACGCGGCGCTGCACGGATTTCTGGGGATTCTGCTGGGCAACCAATCGGCCACCGAAGAGGCCATCGCGGAGCTGAGTACGGCGGAGAGACTGGACCCGAAAAATGCGAATTATCCGGTGGCGATGGGGTCGCTGATGGTGTCGCAGACGGGGCAGGTGGAAGAGGCGGTGGCGGAATTTCAGAAGGCCAACCAACTGGATCCGCGATTGGCGGCGGCGCAATACTGGCTGCACCGGATGAACGATTTGAATCAGCAGGCGATGGCGGATCTGGAGGTGGACCGGCGCAAAGTACGCGAGGCCCCGCAGGATCCTGGTGTGCATTACGCGCTGGGTGTGGATGAAGCGCGGCTAGGCCATCACGAACAGGCGCGCGCGGAGTTTCAGAAGACCGTGGAGTTGGACCCGCGCAACGGGCGGGCCT
>Ga0335085_10012214_pt1 | contig 12671 bp, 12 predicted proteins | sample Lox_Sample_45_FD_206712 | JGI IMG/M metagenome (GOLD analysis project Ga0335085, IMG submission 206712) | Soil microbial communities from Loxahatchee National Wildlife Refuge, Florida, United States - Lox_Sample_4.5 | ecosystem: Environmental > Terrestrial > Soil > Wetlands | place: USA...
TGCCTGCAACGCGATCGAAGACGCGTGTGGCGTCGAAGTGGACGCGGACCTTGTCGCGCTGCGGCGGTTGCTGTACTGCGGCGAATGGATTCACAGCCATGTGCTGCACATCTACCTGTTGCACGCACCGGACTTCCTCGGCTACCCCGACGCGATCGCCCTGGCTCGCGACGAGCGCGAGATCGTCGAGCGCGGACTGGCGCTGAAGAAGGCCGGCAACCGGTTGATGGAGTTCGTCGGAGGGCGGGCCATCCATCCCGTCAATGTGCGGCTCGGCGGATTCTACTCTGTGCCAAAACGATTAGAGTTCAGGCCGATCGCCGAACAATTGCGCAGAGCGCTGGACGACGCGCTGGCCACCGTCGAGTGGGCCGCCGAATTCGAGTTCCCCGACCTCGAACTCGACCACGAGTTCCTTGCGCTTACCGCGTCCGGCCAGTATCCGATCGAGAACGGCACGATCGCGCGCAGTGGCGGCCCGTCGTTTCCAGTCGCCGACTTCAGCGACCACGTCCGCGAATCGCAGGTGCCGCACTCGACGGCCCTGCACGCGACACTCGACGGCGGCTGTCATCTGACCGGACCGTTGGCCCGGTTTTCGCTGAACTCCTCGGCGCTGTCGCCGATAGCGGCGCAGGCCGCCGCGCGGGCCGGGCTGTCGGCGGAATGCCGAAACCCGTTCCGCAGCATCGTTGTCCGTGCCGTCGAGGTGGTCTATGCGATAGAAGAGGCGTTGCGGATCATCGATGACTATCAGCGTCCCTCGCGGCCATTCGTCGACGTCCCGGCGCGGGCCGGCGTGGGGCATGGTGTCAGCGAGGCGCCTCGTGGCTTGCTGTATCACCGGTACCGGATCGACGACGACGGGCTTGTTGCCGCGGCGACGATCATCCCACCCACCTCCCAGAACCAGGCGGCCATCGAAGCCGACCTGGCACGCTTGGTGTCCGACCATCTTGCTCTGGACAATGCCGCGTTGACGACTCTGTGCGAGAGGCTGATTCGCAGCTACGACCCGTGCATCTCATGTTCCGCGCACTTCCTGACGCTGACTGTCGGGCGGACATGACCGGGGGAATCGTCGTCATAGGGCTGGGCAACCGCTACCGGCGCGACGACGGCGTCGGCGTTGCCGTCGCCGACGCGCTGAACGACCTGGCATTGCCCGATATTCGGGTGGTGACCGGCATCGCTGACCCCATGAGCCTGCTCGAGGCGTGGTCGGGAGCCGGCCTCGCCGTGGTGATCGACGCCGCGGTCGCGACGCCGTCAACGCCTGGCCGAATCTGTCGTTGCACATCAGATGACTTGGCCGACGCAACCGACGGATTGAGTTCTCACGACGTCGATCTCGCCCCGACATACGCGTTGGGCCAGGCGCTGGGCCGACTACCCGACGAGCTTGCGGTGTTCGCCGTCGAAGTAGCTGACACCACCCACGGTGTCGGCTTGACGCCGCAGGTTGCCGCTGCCGTCCCGGAAGTGTTCAGCATGATAGTGGCCGAACTAGGCCCCACCCGACGGGCGGCGGGACGATCGTCACGCGCAGCTTCCCAATGACCGCGACGACGGTCGGGCACCACTGAGTGGGCAAGGCGATCGCCGAACGCCAAAATGCGCTGATTTCCTTGGTTGTCGGCCTCAGGCGGTGATGTTTTCGGCGAAAAGCTCATGGCTGCCGCGACGGTGCATCGAACGGTAGCCGTGCCCGTGAACCCTTCTCGACTACATGCGAACGAATTGCCTCAGCGGGGACTTTTGACCCTAACCATAACCAGTCGTGAAGTGCTGAGATCAGCCGTATATCTGAACCAAGACTCTTCTAGCGAGGAACATCATGAGCAAACTTCCAGTGAAGCGTCATCGGCGCTCGGCGCTTCCCGGCATCTCGGAGCTCTTCACCGGTTTCCCGGGCTGGGCGAATCTTGGGCCGTTGCTGGACGGTCACCTGATCCGCCTCGAGGACGAAGTCAAGGACGGCCAATACGTGGTTCGTGCCGAGCTGCCCGGAATCGACCCAGCCAACGACATCGACGTCACGGTGAATGACGGCCGGCTGACTATCAAGGCCGAGCGCACCGAAGAAAAAGAATCCAAAGGCCGCTCGGAGTTCGCCTACGGTTCCTTCATGCGGTCCGTGGCTCTACCCGCCGGAGCCGATGAGGACGACATCACGGCCAGCTATGACAAGGGAATCCTGACAGTTTCGGTGGCGCTGCCAGAGTCGGTGCAATCCGAGAAACACATTGCGGTACAGGCCGGAAGTTAACTGGCGGGGCGGCCCCGCAGGGACGATTGTTCCTGCGGGGTCACCAACTCCCGTACGATTCGTTCATTGACAGCCACGGGAGAAAGACATGACCCAACCAGACGGGCTGTCACCGATCGTTGTCGGTATCGATGGCTCAAACGCGGCTGTCGCCGCAGCTCTGTGGGCCGCTGACGAAGCGGTCGCCCGGGAAGTGCCGCTCCGACTGGTCCACGCTGCCGACGTTGCAGATATTCACCCGAACATTGACTTCAGGGTGCAAATCACTGAGGCTGAGCGACTGTTTCGCACCGTCGAGGCGGCCGTGGCCGCGACCGGCAAGGCGGTTAAGGTCGAAACAGCTGTCGTTGGGGCGGGACCGCGGCAGGGCCTGCTGATCGAATCACGCAACGCAGAAATGATGTGCGTGGGGTCGATCGGAGTAGGGCGCAGTGGCGACACGCTGGGATCGACAGCCGCTGCCGTGGCCAACGCGGCGTTTTGTCCGGTGGCCATCATCCGTTCCGATGTGGCAAGGCTGGCCACCACCGGAGGGTGGATCGCTGTCAGCGTCGATAATTCGCCCGAAAGCGATCACATCATCGGCAACGGCTTCGCCGAGGCCAGGCTGCGTGATGCCCCGCTGTTGGCGCTCTGGACGGGGGTTGCCGGCAGTGGTGACTGTCCCCTCGACCACCGCCTCGCGGCTTGGCGCGAAGGCTATCCCGAGGTGCAGGTACGCACGCGGCCAGCGCCCAATGGTGTCGCCGAATACTTCTCGCGCAGTACAGTTCCCGTCCAATTGGCGGTAATTGGCTGCGGGCAGGTCGCGCCGCTGATGCGGTTCTTGCCGACTGCCGCGATATCGATCGTCGAATTGTGCTCGCTACTGGTAGTGCGTCACTGAACCGAGCTGTGATGTTTTTCAAGGTGGTCGCGGTCGATTTCGACGGCACCCTCACCTCGGGTGCCGGCATTGCGCCGCATACCGTGGAGGCGATCGAACAGGCTCGGCGTAATGGTTTGGCGATCGTTCTGGTCACCGGCCGTATCGGAGCCGAATTGAATGCCGAGTTCCCAAACGTAGCCGAGTGCATGGACGCGATGGTGCTTGAAAACGGCGCGGTAATCGTGGTCGATGGACACGTCCACGCGTTGTCATCTCCGGTCGATGGCAGTCTTACTCGAGCCCTCGACGATCACGGAGTTCCGTACCGACGCGGTGAGGTCTTGATCGCCGTTGATGGCGAGCACGTGGCGACAGTCGTCGAACTGATCGGTGAGCTCGGGCTCGACTGTCAGATCACGCGAAACCGGGCTTCCCTCATGGTTCTGCCGGCCGGCATCACTAAGGGCACGGGACTGTTGAGACTGCTGGCCCAGATGAGCTTTTCCCCGCATAACGCAGTGGCGGTGGGCGACGCCGAAAACGATTTGTCGATGTTCTCTATCGCCGAAATCGGCGCAGCTGTGGCCAATGCCGTTCCGTCGGCCCGTCGAAACGCCGATGTCGTGCTTGACGAGCCAAACGGGGCCGGCGTCGCCGGCCTGTTGGCCGGCCCGTATCTCACTGGGGCACAACGCTGGTGTCCGTTACGCAGGTGGGTCGACATCGGTGTCTTCGATGACGCCACCCCGGCCCGGATACCCGGAAGTCAAGGGCGGATCGCGGTTACCGGACCCGCGGCCTCGGGCAAAAGCTACCTCGTCGGGTTGCTGGCAGAGCGGTGGATCCAGGCGAACTACAGCGTCCTTGTCCTCGACCCCGAAGGCGACCACTTGCAGTTGCGTCAGCTCAGCGAGGTGCAGGTCGTCGACGGCGACCACCATCTTCCCGAGCCGGCCGAACTGGTCAACGCGTTGCGTCCGTATTCGAGCATGGTGGTAGATCTTTCGGAATTGGCCGAGCCGGACAAGATCGATTACATGCATCGCCTGCGGTCGACCGCTGAGGCGCATCGGGAGCAGCACGGATTTCCGCACTGGGTGATCTACGACGAGGCCCATCTTCTCGGCGCCGAAAAACAAGCCCACTGGGCACGCCGAGGCGGCTATGTGTTGTCCTCATTCGCACCGGCATTACTGCCCGCCCATGAGGTCGACGAAAGCGATGTCGTGATAACGCTTATCAATGGCGACAGCCGGGCGGACGCCGTTTCTCGACGGCGGGCGACCATCCGTTACGGGTCGGGGCCGGTCCGTGGGTTCACGATCGCAGACCGTGAGACGACCCACGTACGCCACTCCCACAAATATGCCGACGTTGACCTGCCCAACGAGCGGCGGTTCTACTTTCACAGCACCGACGGTCACCCCGTCGCTCCGGCCGCGACGATGCGCGACTTCACCACTGCGGTAATGCATCTTGATCAAAAGTCACTCGAATATCATCTTGAACGCGGCGACTTTTCGCGCTGGCTTGATGGCACCATTGCCGACAAGGACCTGGCGATACAGGTAGCAGCTTGGGAGGACGAGCTGCAGGCGCATCGCGCATCCGAACTAGAACAGATACGCCTCCAACTTGCCCGCGCGGTAGAGCAACGGTATCTGCCCCGAGACCAGGAAAGCCAATGAGTTCGGAGTGTTCTACCAGCTTCTGACCGCTGCCGTGAGCAGCGGATACTGTTTGCCGGAATGGTGAAACCCGCAATCTGACGAGTTCTGCAAATCAGTTGGCCGACGCGGAATCTGGACCGGATTGTTTCCCGCGCGTCTGCTTCCGTGCCAGGGCGCGGGCGAGCAGGCGTGCAATCCCGAGCTCGATACCGGTGGCGAGTTCGCCGACGTCGATTGCCGCGTTGCAATCCCCGGTGATGCCGAACACCAACGTGTCGACGTAGCTGAGCATGGTGATCACCGTGGGTAGTTGTGGGGCGATCGGTGGTATCGGCAGCAGCTCTTCCACTGGACGACCCAGCATCTGCAGCCGCTGACGAGTACCTGGCACACCGGTCGCCAGCGTGACAACACTGCGCTGCGGCAACCGCGTCAGCAGCCGAACCGTCCATGCGCTCACGATGAACGGGACGTAACTGCTCAGCGTCACAAATGAACTCGCAGCTTGCCGATGGCTGTTCTTCTTGGCTTTGTCCAGCCTTGTGTGAACCAGCCGTAACCGCTGCACTGGGTCATCCTCTTCGACCGGCAAGCACGGAAGTATGGCTGCCGGACCACGAATATCGCTGCGGTTCAAAGCATCCGACGTCTGGGCCGATATTGGTACCAGCGCACGCACCGAGGTGCGTCGGGGCTTCTCACCGCGACGCAGCAGGTCGCCACGAAAACTGTCGGTGATTGCCGCAAGTGCCACGTCTTCTGGCGTCACATCGAAGATTTCACACACTTCGTCGATGCCCCTCCGGGCCACCCGTACCGCGCTGTAGCGACGCGTGTCGGTGACCACGCCATTTGGTCGGGAGTCTGCGGCCCCCGCAACCAGCCCGGTGGCCAACTCGGCTGCACCAAGGGCGGAGTGCGCAGCCGCGTTGGCGGTGGCTACCGATGTGCGCCACACTTCGCCGACCCAGGTCAGTGGGTTAAGTCCGAGTCCGGCCTGGCGACTGATCGCCGAACGCTGCTCCTCGGCGGCGTGGATCTCGTCGATGACCGCGCGATATGTCCTCGGATCCGAGATCGAAGCCAGTATCTGCAGAGTGGCGGTTGCGTCGGCGATGCATTGATGGATTTTTATCAGAGCGGCCCACCGCCCGTCCGGAAGCCCGTCGATCACCCAGCACTCCCACAACGGATGATTACGGGCCAGCCTCGGCTCCATTAGCTCAGCGATTGTTTGGAACAGGGCCGCGTCATCCCCTGGACGCGGCAAGGCTGCACTACGCACATGGCGGGTGATGTCGAAGTCGTTGTCGCCAACCCACTCCGGCGGCGTCAGTTCGAAAGGATGCTTGCGCACCAGCTGCGCCAACCGAGGAACAGCGTGCAAACCTTTCGACAGCGCCGCGGTCAGCTTTGCTCGCGCGGGGATAGGCCCGTCGATGATGGCTAGTGTGCCGATCGCCAGACTCAAGTCCGGGTCGGCATCTTCTGCCTCCAGAAAACTGGCCTCGGTGGCCGTCAGACGGTCCACCGTTGTCGACTCTGATCCGCGCGCCATAGGCTTGACTATTCGCATCCGGCGCTTCGGTCGATAGTGCCGTTAGTCCCGAAGGCGTAGTGCCAGTCTGCCCAGTTCTTGGGCGGCTAGCGGGCTGATGTGAACTGCGCGAAGCGGGCCGGCGATCTATTCGCCTTCTGCTGCACGTCGCGCGCCACCCGGCCGACGTACGCCATGATGCGATCCAGCACCGCGTCGGAGAGGTCGCCGTCGTCGGCCACACGTGGCAGGTTACAGCGCCGCAAGAAAGTATCGACACGTCGATCAGGCGGCCAATCGATGTAGATTGTGCTGGCGTATGGTGACCGCAAGAAATCCCTTGCAAGGCTGTCGATGTCAGAATCGGTCAACAGCGGTGGGGTTCCGTCCATAACCTTCGTACTCCCTCGCTCAGTCACCACCCCGCAACGCTGGACGAAGTCAGTGTTTCGTCGTGGTTCCTTTGCGGATAGGGTACAAAGTCATCGATAGTGCCGGCGCCCGAGTGCGGGGGCGTGCGCCAATAGCCGGCGTGGTGCGTGGTCTTAAGGTGGGACCTCGAACCGCAGGGCATATCGGCGTCGTCATGAGGACTATTGACCCTGATGGCGCAGCGTGCCATAGACGCATACTGGCGCCATGGTCAAGGTGGCTAAGCGGATCATTGAGACCGCGACACTGTTATCGGTGCTGTACGCGGCGCGCCGATACTACCGCAATTGGGGTGCGACAAAGGCCGAGTGTCAGATGCGCCTGCCGGGCGATGCGTTGGTGGGCGATCCGGTCGTCCAGACAACCGAGGCGGTGTACATCGACGCGCCGCCGGCTGCGGTCTGGTCCTGGCTGTTGCGGAAGGGTCACGAACGGTCTGGGGGAGTGCAGGATGCTGCTGGCGCCGGGTATCAGGGCACCGATCGAGTTCACCCAGAACGACAACTGGCCGTGGGGGATCAGGTGCGACTGGCGCCTCCCGGCTGGATGGGCCTCGCGGGCGGGGTGACGCTGCGCGTCGTGGAGATCGCGCCCGAAAAGCACGTCCTGCTCGCTAGCACGCATCCCGACCTGCGCCGGAATGCGGTGTGGTCATTTCATCTTCAGCCACACTGGGAGAATCGTGTCCGGCTCCTCACCCGCGCCAGAATAGGCTTGCGTTACCCTGGCGAATTCCTTGCATTGGAGTTGGCGCGACCGGTTATCGCCTTAGGCGCCCGGGGGTTGCTGCTCGGAATCAAGCGCGGAGTCGAGCGGCTGCCAATGACCGAGCCGGAACAACCGCACCCAGCCGAAACTGCCTGAAGTTCTTCGCTTTTGAAATCGCAGAGGACATCGAAGGCCGTGGCCGGCATCTAGTTTGAGAGGTTTCGAGATGGATGAGGCGATTCCGCTGGGGCGGATTGCGGGGTTCCCGGTGAAGATCCATTGGAGCGTGGTGGTGATCCTTTGGCTGTTTACCTGGAGCTTGGCAACGTCGTTGCCCCACAATGTCAAAGGGCATTCACACCTGGTCTATTGGCTGGCCGGAGCTTGTGGCGCAGTCGTGTTGCTGATGTCGTTGGTGGCCCACGAGCTGGCGCACGCCGTCGTCGCCCGTCGCTCGGGGTTGACCGTAGACGGCGTGACGCTGTGGCTGTTCGGCGGCGTCACCCGGATCGGTGGTGACGCGAAGACACCTAAGGCGGCCTTCCGGATCGCAATCGCCGGACCGGCCACCAGTCTTGTTCTGGCTGCGGGATTCGCCACACTCGCCATCATGCTCGCTGCCGTGAAGGCCGCTGACGTCGTGGTCAGCGTTGCCTGGTGGCTGGCAACCATCAACCTGCTGCTGGGACTGTTCAATCTGTTGCCGGGTGCTCCGTTGGACGGCGGGCGGGTGCTGCGGGCCTACCTGTGGCGCCGTCACGGCGACAGCGTGCGCGCGGCCGTCGGCGCGGCGCATGCCGGACGAGTGGTCGCCTACATCTTGATCGGGTTGGGATTGCTCGAATTCGTAGGTGGCGGCCTGATCGGCGGAGTCTGGTTGGCGTTCATCGGCTGGTTTATCTTCGCAGCCAGTCGCGAAGAGGAAGCACAGGTGACCACCCGGCAGGCCCTTTCCGGGCTACGGGTCGCCGACGCAATGACCCCTCAACCGCACACTGCTCCCGGCTGGCTCAGCGTGGAAGAGTTCATCGAGCGCTACCTGCTCGGCGATCGGCACTCGGCATTCCCGGTTGCCGAGCGCGATGGATCGATCGTCGGCTTGGTCACGCTCACCCAGCTGCGCAATGTCGTGCCCGACCAACGCGCTACCACCAGCGTGCGCGACATTTCGCTGCCGATGAGCAGTGTGCCGACGGCGGCACCACACGAGCCGCTCAGCGCCCTGATCGACCGGCTGGCGGCGTCGCGTCACTGCAGCCGTGCACTCGTCATCGACGAGAGCAGTGTGGTTGGCATCGTCACGCCGAGCGATCTCGCGCGGCTGATCGACGTTTACCGCCTAGCCCACCCGGCAACCGCGACGATTGCCCACCGCCCAGATGCGGACCGCGTTGCCAACGCCGGCCGATCGGGCATCCGAGAGGAGTACGGACACTGAAATCGATCATCGTGGGCATCGATGGTTCTCAGGCGGCGATCGCTGCCGCACCATGGGCTGTTGATGAGGCGATCGGCCGCGGCAAGCCACTGCGCCTCATCTCGGTCATCAAACAGACGCATCCATCGTCGGACGACTACGCTCGCTACCTCGGGCACGCCGAGATATCGCTTGAGGAAGCGCAACTGGCGGTTAAGGCCAGCGGAAAGCCGGTCAATGTCGAAACTGACATTGCACGTGGTCCGGCCGGGCCGGTGCTGGTCGAGTTATCGCGCGACGCCGAGCTGGTTTGCCTTGGCTCGGTCGGGATCGGGCGCTACGCCCGCTCGCTGCTGGGTTCGACGGCAACAGAGGTCGCCGAAAAGTCGCGCTGTCCGGTCGCGGTAATACGTACGGCCTCCGACCAGCCCCCGCCTGAGATCAATTGGATCGTAGTCCGGATGACGGACGCGCCCGAGAACGACGCCGTAGTCAAGGCAGCTGCCTGGGAGGCGAAGTTGCGCAGGGCACCGATGCTTGTCCTCGGCGGGCGACCAGAAGACCTCACTGAACACGCGGACGGCGATTTCGAACGGCGAGTACAGGATTGGCGGCAACGTCATCCCGAAGTGCGGGTCTACCCGATCACCACCAAGTACGGGATCGCGAGCTTCCTGAAGTCCACCGACGAGCGAGTTCAGCTTGCTGTCATAAGTGGCGCCGAGGCCGATCAGCTGGCCCGGCTCATCGGGCCTCATGGACATCCGCTATTCCGCCATCCCGAATGCTCAGTGCTCGTCGTCCGCGGGGCAAGCGCTTAGGCCGACTCGCGTGCCACGATTACCGGAACATGCGCCATCTGGGCAACGGTTTCACCCACTGATCCCACCAGCATTCCGGCGAATCCGCCGCGTCCGCGGCTGCCCACCACGATCAGCTGGGCGGCTTCGGATTTTCCGACGAGCTGTCGCGCCGGCTTATCGCACACCACCACACAGGTCACGTTCACATCGGGATACCGTTCCTGCCATCCCGCCAACCGCTCGGCCAATACCTCTTCTGTCATTGGTTCGGTTGCCGGCCAATCGATTCCGGGGCATTCTGACACATCCGTGTCGCTCCATGCATGCACCGCGATCAAGTCCACGCTTCGGCGCGACGCCTCGTCGAACGCGATCGCGGTCGCCAACTCAGATGCCGACGAACCGTCAATTCCGACCACAACGGGCGCCTGACTGGCGCGCGACGGCGCCGGGTCGTCGTCGTGGACGATGGCGACCGGACAGTGGGCGTACCGCAGCAGTCCAGAACTTACCGAGCCCAGGTTCCGGCCCGGCCAGTGCCCGCTTCCGTGACATCCGGTGACCACCATCTCCGCATCCTTGGAGAGGTCGACCAACGCGGGAACGGCTGCTGACGGCAGGATTTGGCTGTGGACTTCGGCCGGACCGCCGCGCTGCGAAGCCTGGGCGATGACCTTGCGGGCGTCGTTGACCAATCGGAGGCCGTGGTCTTCCTGCCAGCGCTTCAGGCCTGGCGACAACCGCTTCGACCACCCTGCGACCTCAGGTGAGATCGCGTGGACAAGCGTCAGCGGGATGTTTCGCAATTCAGCCTCGCGTGTCGCCCACTGTACCGCCAGCCTGGCGGATGCCGAGTCGTCGATGCCGACGACGATTCCTAACGGTGACTGGTGCGATGACATGGCTTGTCCCCTTTTCGTTGGCGGATTACGGGCTCCGCCGAAATAGCGGCTCGCTAATGTCTGACCGTAGCTTCGTTGGGTGTGTTGGGACAGAGGCGTTGGTCACCTGCCGGGTGAGCATAAGTCCTGTGGGGTACACGCGAGAGGTATGGCTCTGCTGAGCCGCTCGATCTCACCGGCCGCGTCGATAAGCACTGCTGGTTGCCGCCAAGCTGCCAGGCGAACGTACGCACCGCGCCGGCAGGTGGTGGGGCAAAGAAAAGGCAGCTTCGACGTTGCGGTCGAAGCTATTTCGGCGATTGACGTCCTTCCCCCAGGATTCTCCGTGGGAAAGAACGTCAATCGCGTTGGTTTCGAGGTTATTTTGCGTGTTTCACGCGACCCGCGGAAGTTCCGAAGAGGATGGTTTCGCCTGTGCCACTGGTTGAGATGGTCCGGGACCCCAGCCGACGTAGGTCAGGTACAGCCCGGCCACCGCGATCAGAGCGCTGACGGCTATCCACAAGGGACCCATGCCAATCGTGGCGTTGGCGGCTGACATGAAGGCCCTGGGAAATGCCAGCAGAAACAGTCCGCGTAGCGTGATCATCCAGCCCACCACAGACACGACAATCGCCGCTGCGCCTCGCCAGTATTGGTGTAGCGCGACGACGACAAGGCCGATCAACAGTACGAAGGCGCCCGTCACCCAGGCCCACACGACGTTCGACTCGAATTCCGAAAGCAGTGCTCGCATTTCTGATGCACGGGCCACCACCGTGATGCCGAGGATGGCCAAAAACGGGCCGAGAACTCGTGCGAAAACTCGCGTCCTCGGCTGCAGTTGAGTTGAGCTCATTTGTCGCACCTCCAATGGAGTCTTGCCATCTGCCGATGACAGGGAAACTCTATCCCGGAAAGACATCTCAGCATGCGCCGATGTGAGGCGGGAGGGACGATAGTCCCATATCGAAGGGACATTTGTCGTGAAAATGCCGCTTTACCAGTTCGTCAAATCAGTAGGTGCTTTAGGACTATGACAAGGGGACAAACGGCCCTCGCCAAGTCGCGACAGCGCTCGTTACCGTCAGGACGATCGATTTGTGATCGTCCCGCAGCGCCATCCTGAAATGGGTTCACCCGTGCCTGACCAGATATCAATGGCCCCCGGGCAACCCGCGGTGGCGCCGAAGGGTCAGATCACGATCCGCCTAAGCCACTCGAGCATCGTTGACATCACTGGTGATTCGCCCGCCGCACTCGACCCGGAGCAGGCATCCAAGCGGGTGCTGAGGGATCTGCGCAGCTCCGCTCAAGGTCTATCGACACGCGAGGCTGAGCGGCGCTTGCTCCAGTACGGGCCCAATACCCTGCAAAGCCGGCATGGGCGGCAGTGGCCCGCGGAGTTGGCGCGTCAGTTCACCCACCCGCTCGCGCTGCTCTTATGGCTCGCGGCTGGGTTGCTGCTGATCGTCGGCTCGCACGTTGTTGCCGCCGCGGTTGTCTCGATAATCGGGCTCAACGCAGCATTCTCGTTCGTGCAAGAGCTGCAGGCGGAGCGGGCGGTGGAAGAACTAGCCAAGTATCTGCCGCAGCGTGCGCGGGTCGAACGAGACGGCGCGATGACCGAAGTCGAGGCGACGCGGTTGGTGCCCGGCGATATCGTGAAGATCCAAGACCTCGGCTCTACTTCTACTGCTGGCATATCCCGTGATCGTCTGGGGCGCAGATGAATTCATGCGGTACATAGTCAGGAAGAGAGCACACCGTGAAGACTAGTCATAGCCGTGTTTCGGCGAACTCGATGCGCAGCGGCGAGCGGGTGTTGATCAGCGTGGATACCCCGGCAGTCCGGTTCGCCGCCGTGCTGATTCTGATATGCATAGGCGGAATCGTCATGCTGCTGATCCGCGAACGGCCTGGTGAGGATTGGTATGCCACAGGCCGTTTCGGATGCTCGGCGGCGGTGCTTGCGGCGCTCGCGTTGATCTCCCGCGGGGTTCTGATGGGGCGCCCGGTGGCCGCACGACACGCGCTGGCAGCAGGCGCCGCGGTGTGCGCAGGTGTGTGTGCGTACTTTCTGTCG
>Ga0335085_10012215_pt1 | contig 12670 bp, 10 predicted proteins | sample Lox_Sample_45_FD_206712 | JGI IMG/M metagenome (GOLD analysis project Ga0335085, IMG submission 206712) | Soil microbial communities from Loxahatchee National Wildlife Refuge, Florida, United States - Lox_Sample_4.5 | ecosystem: Environmental > Terrestrial > Soil > Wetlands | place: USA...
AAATGCAATATGAGGGGTACTTCCAGTGAAGAATGGGAAAAAGGAACCAATCACGCTAGCTGTTGTCGGGTCGGGATATGTGGGGCTGGTTGCTTCGGCGTGCTTTGCCGAGATTGGGCACAAGGTCATTTGCATTGACAACGACGAAGCGAAGATCAACCTCCTCAAGAAGGGGGGGGTGCCGATCCACGAGGAGTTCCTGCCGGAGTTGTTGAAGCGTCACAGCAAAGGCCGGTTGCAGTTCACGACCGATCTTCGTGCGGGAGCCCGAAGCGCCGATGCGATCTTCATCGCAGTGGGAACCCCGCAGAGCAGCACGGGAAGCGCCGATTTGTCATATGTCGACGCCGTGGCAAGCGAAATCGCGCGTTCGATCGATTCCTATAAGGTCATTGTCGAGAAGAGCACGGTACCCGTTTACACAAATGAGTGGATCCGGCGGGTCATTGAGCGCAATGGCGTGCAGAAGGATATGTTCGACGTGACGTCGAATCCCGAGTTCCTCCGCGAGGGCACCGCGGTAGTGGATTTTCTGCATCCAGATCGTATTGTCATCGGAGCGGCGACAGAGCGAGCGGGGGAGTTGTTGAACAACCTGTATCAGCCGTTGACATCAGGCGAGTACTACAAATCGGAGCACGCGATTCCCGGGCCGCGGAGCGAGAACGAACCTCCTCCGATCCTGCTGACTTCGACAAAGGCAGCCGAAATCATCAAGCACGCCTCGAATGCATTTCTCGCCACCAAGATCTCTTTCATCAATGTGGTTGCGAATATCTGTGAGGCGGCGGGAGCCGATGTTGAGGAAGTTGCGAAGGGCATGGGGCTGGACAGCCGTATCGGCAACAAATTCCTTCGTGCCGGAGTGGGTTATGGAGGCTCCTGTTTTCCGAAGGATGTTGCGGCGTTCCGCAATGTGGCGGAGCTGGTAGGTGTCGACTTCGGGTTGCTCCATGAAGTGGAGAAGATCAATGAGGAGCAGCAAGTGAGGTTTTTCCAGAAAGTCCGATCGGCGCTTTGGACTTTCCGGGGCAAACGGGTGGGGGTACTCGGCCTTGCATTTAAGGGCGGCACTGACGACATCCGCGAGTCTCCGGCGCTGGAGATTGTGCGCAGGCTTCTCAATGAGGGCTGCATCGTGACGGCATACGACCCCGCCGCCGAGGTTCGCACGAAGGAAGTGATTCCCGAAAGTGCGCAAATGAGGTATGCGAAGGATCCCTATGAAGCTGCGCAGGATGCAGATGCCCTGCTGATCCTGAATGACTGGCAGGAGTTTGGGGATCTTGATCTGCCGCGGTTGCACTACACGCTTCGCTATCCGATCGTGATCGACGGACGTAATCTATATGACGCGGCGAAAATGACAAGTCACGGATTCACCTATCTGAGCGTTGGCCGCCCTGGGCTAAATCCGCCGGTCGATCCGTCGGCGACATTTCATGCGCCAAAGAGCAAGGCGTCTTCAAGGCAGTAAATCGGCGTACCGGGCGGGGAGGGGTTCGCCGTGTGGAATCCGAACGGATCGAGTTTTCAGTGGAGCCGCAGAAAGCTATAAGGTAATTGCAACACGCCGGCCGCAAGGATGGAGTTGCACTGGCGGCGCCGGGCAATGGATATAGAGAGAAAGGCCAAAAAAGACATGCGCGTGCTGGTAACCGGGGCTGCGGGATTTCTTGGGTCCCATTTAACCGACGCTCTTCTGGCAGAAGGGCACCATGTGATTGGCGCGGATAATCTCTGCACGGGATCGTTGAGGAATCTGGAGCATCTGAAGGCTGAACGGCGGTTTGAGTTTCTCGACCAGGACATCGTGAAGCCCTTCGATCCAGGGCCGGTCGACTATGTATTCAACTTTGCATCGCCTGCGAGTCCGGTGGACTACTTTAACCTCGGCGTCGAAACGCTGCTGGTGGGTTCGGCTGGCACCAAGAATGTGCTGGATATTGCGCGGAAGCACGGCGCGCGTTTTCTGCATGCCTCTACCTCAGAGTGCTATGGGGATCCGCTCGTCCACCCGCAAACCGAGGAATACTGGGGCCATGTCAACCCGATAGGTCCACGCTCGGTTTATGACGAAGCGAAGCGCTTTTCTGAAGCGCTGATCGTCGCATACCACCGGTACTACGCAGTGGATACCCGGATGGTGCGGATCTTTAATACGTACGGTCCCCGCCTCCAGGGGAATGACGGGCGCGTGATCTCGAATTTTATGATTCAGGCACTGAAAGGCGAAGACCTGACGGTGTATGGCAAGGGTGAGCAGACCCGCAGCTTCTGCTATGTCTCCGACGAGGTTGCCGGCATTCTGGCTCTCTCTAAGTCGAATGAACACATGCCGGTGAACATCGGTAATCCGACCGAGTGGACTATCCTCGAGTGCGCACAGGTTGTTCTGAAGGTAACGGGGTCGAAGAGCAAGATTGCTTATCATCCGCTGCCTCAAGATGATCCGATCCAACGCCAGCCGAATATTACCAAGGCGCGCGAACTGCTTGGTTGGGAGCCGAAGATTGATCTCGAAACCGGACTCAAGCTCAGCCTTGATTACTTCAGGTCGTGCGCGGGGATCACCGGGTAAGACGAATCCGCTCAACGGCGGAAATACGCGCTTGCGTAGTACCCCAGGAGTTCCGAGGGGGCATCGATTTCACAAGGGAGCTACTTGAAATGAAGAGAGCGCTGATCACCGGCGTGACGGGGCAAGATGGCGCATATCTCGCTGAACTACTGCTCGCGAAAGGGTATGAGGTGCACGGGATCAAGCGTCGCACCTCGCTCTTCAACACCAATCGGATCGATCATCTCTACGAAGATCCGCATCGGACAGGCCGTCATTTTGTTCTTCACTACGGAGATCTGACGGATTCGAGCAGTCTGATTCGGATCGTTCAGGAAGTGAAGCCAGACGAAATCTACAACCTTGCGGCACAGAGCCACGTGAAGGTGTCGTTTGAAGAGCCTGAGTATACGGCAAACTCGGATGCACTGGGAGCACTGCGCCTGTTGGAGGCGATTCGCGTCGCGGGGCTCGAGAAAGTTACGCGCTTCTACCAGGCTTCGACATCCGAGCTCTATGGCCTGGTGCAGGAGGTTCCGCAGACCGAGAAGACGCCGTTCTATCCAAGATCTCCATATGCTGTCGCGAAGCTCTATGCCTACTGGATCACCGTCAACTATCGCGAGGCGTATGGAATTTATGCCTGCAACGGAATTCTGTTTAATCATGAGTCGCCCCAACGCGGCGAAACCTTTGTGACCCGAAAGATTACGCGCGCTCTCGCGCGCATCAAGGTGGGCCTGCAGGACCGTCTGTATCTGGGGAATATGGACGCTTTGCGCGACTGGGGACACGCCCGCGATTACGTGGAAATGCAATGGCTGATGCTGCAGCAGAAAGAGGCGAGGGACTACGTGATTGCCACCGGCGAACAGCACAGCGTGCGCGAGTTCGTCGATCTGGCAGCGAGCTTTCTCGACATGAAGATCAGCTGGAAAGGCAAGGGGCCTGAAGAGAAGGGGATGGATGCGACGGGTAACGTGATTGTGGCTGTCGATCCACGCTATTACCGGCCGACGGAAGTGGAAACGCTGCTGGGCGATGCAAGCAAGGCAAAACGTGAACTCGGTTGGACGCCACGCGTCAAGTTTCATGAGCTTGTGAAAGAGATGGTGGAAGAAGATTTGAAAACGGCAGAGCGCGATGCTCTGGTGAGCAAGCACGGATACTCGGTATTCAACTTTCACGAGAACTGATTTCGAGTGGGTGAAGCCTCTATGGAGAAAAACAGCAGAATCTACGTGGCGGGACACCGAGGCCTCGTCGGATCGGCAATCCGGCGCGGACTCGAAGCTCGAGGTTATACCAATCTGCTGCTACGCACGCACGCTGAACTGGATCTTGCGAATCGCGACGCAACGCTGGCGTACTTTGATAGCGAAAGGCCCGAGTATGTATTTCTGGCGGCGGCGAAGGTTGGGGGGATTCTGGCAAACGATGCCTATCCGGCGGATTTCATCAGGGACAATCTCGAGATACAGACGAATGTGATCGACGCGTGCTATCGGAGTGGGGTGAAACGGCTGCTGTTTCTGGGATCGAGCTGTATCTATCCGAAGATGGCCCCTCAGCCGCTGAAGGAAGAGTATCTTCTGACCGGCCCCCTGGAACCGACGAACCGGCCGTACGCACTCGCAAAGATCGCAGGCATCGAGATGTGCTGGTCGTATAACCGGCAGTACGGCACGCGTTACCTCGCCGCGATGCCGACGAATCTGTACGGGCCGGAAGACAATTTCGATCTCCTGGGTTCGCATGTGCTTCCGGCTTTGATGCGCAAGGTGATGGAGGCGAAGCAGTCTGGAAGGCGGAGCCTTGAAGTATGGGGCACGGGAAAACCCCGGCGCGAATTTCTCTACAGCGACGATCTGGCGGAGGCGTGCATTCATCTGCTGAGTCTGCCGAACGATACATTTGAAAGTCTGATCACGCCGGATCAGCCGCCGTTAGTGAACATCGGCACGGGTGAAGACCTTACGATTCGAGAGTTGGCTGAGCTGATTTTGCGTGTGCTCGACTATCCATGTGAACTGGTCTTTGATGCGTCGCGGCAGGACGGCACGCCGAGGAAGCTTCTGGACGTGAGCCGGATCCATGCGCTTGGCTGGAAGGCGAAAACGAGTCTGGAAGAGGGGATTCGCAAGACTTATGAAGCGGCCCGCGGCCAGCTTGTGGCCTAGCCTCGCGGCGCCGCAGGAGTGATTGAGATGTTGAAGCTGCAAATCCGTGTCCAGGCAGATGCGCGTGGGCGGCGGCAGTTGGTGCGCTGGACAAGCAGGGTGGTGTGCGTCGGGGCGCTCACTGCAGCGGCGCTGACCTGTCCCGGTCAGAACCAGCGCCCGGCTCTCATCCCGGGCGCCCAGGGGGCGGGAGCGAACACAGCGACCGCCATGGCAGCAGACACAAACATAGGCGGATTGACTGATGTGCCGATTGCGCCAGGCCAGATTGTGCATGTATCGGTCTTTAATGCGCCGGACTTCTCGGTTGTGACCCGGGTGTCAGAGAACGGCGACGTCGCAATTCCAATGCTCGGCGCGATTCACCTGGAGGGACTTGACAGCGCGCAGGCGTCAGAACGAATCGCATCCGATCTGAAGAGCCGCAATCTAATGCTGGAGCCCAATGTCCTGGTCACAGTGGATTCATCGGCGAGCGGGATCACGGTGTTGGGCGAAGTCCGCTCGCCGGGGATATATCCACCACCCGGTAAGCATCTCTTGTCAGATATCCTCGCAGCCGCGGGCGGCCTGACCGCAAATACCGGACGCATTATCGAGATTTCGAATGAACTCCATCCAGATCGGAAGGTCGAAGTTCCGTGGGATCCCACGATGCATAACACGAGCAGCTACGATCGGCCTGTGCATCCCGGTGACCGAATCCTGGTTCGCGCGTGCGGGATCGCCTATGTTGGCGGCCACGTAGGGAAGCCGGGTGCATATTCTCTCTGCGGGTCGTCGCAGATCACGTTGTCTGAAGCGGTTGCTCTTGCAGGTGGCGAGTCTCCTCTGACTGCAGAGAGGCACACTTACCTGATACGGCCGCAGCCCGATGGGACGCGCGTTGTGCAGGAATTCGACATCCACAAAGTTCTCCGCGCAGAAGTGGCCGATCCGGTAGTGAAAGAAGATGACATTATCTATGTCTCGCCGAGCACGATCAAGGATGTGCTGAATCGCGCTCTGACATTCGCATTTACTCTTTCAAACACCTTGTTCTACACCTATCGCCCATAGATCTGTGGCGCTGTGCAGATCGGGAGGATGAGTCGCCGGATGCGAGAGTGTGGCCTGGATGAGTGATGAAGATCAGCATCGTTACCCTGTCATTTAACCAATCGCGGTTTCTTAAAGAGGCAATGGACTCCGTGGTTGGACAGCACTATCCCGAGCTGGAATACATCGTCGTAGATCCTGGATCAACGGACGGAAGCCGCGAACTCATTCAAAGCTATGGATGCGCGATTGCGCGAACGCTGTTCGAGCCGGATGAGGGCGCCGCGGATGGGCTCAATCGAGGTTTTGCGCTTGCCAGCGGCGAAGTCTTCGGCATTCTGAATGCGGATGATTTGTTGAGACCCGGTTCGCTGCAAGCTGTCGCGGAGTTTTTCGCTGCAAATCCCTCGTGTGACATTGCGTTTGGAAACGGGCACATCGTCGATGCTTCGGGTGTAGCTCAGAGGCACTACAAGGCCAGAGACTTTTCGGTACGGACTTACTTTTACGGTGGTGCAAGATGGCTGCAGCAATCGACGTTCTTTCGCAGAGGCGCCTATCTGGCGTCGCCGCGATTTAATGTGAGGAATCGTACCTGCTGGGATGGCGAACTAATTGTCACGATGGTGAGCCGGGGAGCCAGGGTTGGATACATTGATGCAGACCTCGCCGCATTCCGGATCCATGACGCGTCAATAACGGGGACGGGCAGGCTGACTGAAGCGTACGTGAGAGACTCAAAACAGACATTTGAGCGAATCTATGGGCGGAGCTGGGGAACCAGGGACGAAGTTTTCAGGCTGTTCTACCGATTGAAGGGGGCAGTCGCCGAGATTGCGATGCGGTGATTGGGACTGCGGGAGAAGCGGCAGGTGAGAGTTGCGATACTCTGGACGGCGATTTCCGGCTATCTGAATGCATGCCTGAAGGAACTGGCCGGTCACGAAGGCGTGGAGATCTTCGTGAGCCACAGCGTTCCCGATCGCTCAACACCGTACGACGAATCCCAGTTCTCCTGGATTCAAAACAGGTACACCTGGCAAGCGAAAGCCGATGATCGCGTGCTCGGTGCTGCCTTGCAGAAGTTTGAGCCTGAAATCCTTGTGATGGCGGGATGGCATATACCGGCGCATCGACGGATTGCACGCGCCTATGCGGGAAGGTGCCGGCGGTTGATGGTAATGGATAATCCGTGGAATGGGTCATTGCGTCAAAGGATCGGATGCCTCATGGCGCCATTTCTTATCAGGCCCATTGCGGATGTTGCCTTTCTGCCGGGAGAGCGGCAAGCGCTATTTGCGAGGAAGTTAGGCTTCAAGCCGCACGAAATTCTCTGGGGCAGCTTTTCATGCGATTCATCTCTGTTTGCTCGCGTCTACCGTAGCCGGGTTGCGTCTGGCGGTACACTGCCGCGTGCGTTTTTGTTTGTTGGCCGGTTTGTCCCGGTAAAAGGAATTCCGATTCTGGTTGCGGCCTACGAGCGGTACAGGCAAAGGAGCGCGGCGCCGTGGCCGCTTATCTGCTGTGGGACGGGACCTGAGCAGCCGCTTCTGGAGGGGAAGCCTGGAATCGAAGTGACGGGATTCGTGCAGCCAAGTGAGATGGTTGAACGATTCAGGTCGGCGGGGTGCCTGATTCTGCCGAGTGAATCTGAACACTGGTCGTTGGTGGTCCATGAAGCTACATCCGCAGGGTTAGTGGTGGTTGCTTCGGACCAGGTCGGCGCCGCAGTTCATCTGGTGCAGCCCGGCTATAACGGCTGGGTTTTCGAAAAGAATCAACCTGACAGGCTTGCGGAAATCATGCTGAACATAAGCCGCATGAGCGACAGCCGGCTGAATGAAATGTCAGAGGCGAGCCACCTGCTCTCGCAGCAATTTTCACCACGGCGCTGGGCAACGACTTTGCTTGCGGTTAACCGAGCTAGTGTCTGAGGGCCTTCGTTGTAAGAGTGTTCCGCATGTTTGCTCCTTGAGGCGAGACCCGGCAGAGCACTACCGGATTGAAGAGATGGGGCAGTTGCAAGAGAGAAAAGCAATTGTGAAGGCCGAAGCAGGCCACCGGACGCGTTGCTGTCAAAGGTAGACAAAATAAGTGAAACATCATTCAAACGATATGCAGCAAAGAGTGCTGGAAGATGGAGACGGTTCAGTTCAGCCAGGGCTAGTACACGACGGCGATTCCTTTGGCCAGTTTGTACGGTTTCTGAAAAAGCGAGGCTGGATTGTCCTTACAGCGCTCATTGTGGGGGTGGCGGGAGCGGTGGCTGCGAACATCTTGATCACGCGGCAATACACCGCGGTTGCGCAGATTGAGATTGTTCCAGACATGTCGAGTGAGTTCAGGCTGGAGCAGATTCAGGATCTTGGCGCGGGCGGAGACGATGCCGAGAAGCTCGACACCGAAACGCAGATCCTGGAGAGCCGGACTTTGGCTCTGGAAACCATCAATTCACTGCATCTGGAGAGCAATCCGGATTTTCTGCCGTTGCGGGACGGGAAGGCGTGGGACATTTCGAAGCCTGCGGTTCGGGACATGCTCATTCGGGCCTTTCAGGCCGATCTGACGATCGTGCGGCAGGCACACACAAGCATCCTGGAAATCAGCACAAAGGCGCGGAAGCCCGAATTGGCGAGTATGATGGCCAATACACTCATTGACAACTATATCGAGCACTCGTTTCGCGACAACTATACGGCGACAACAAAAATATCGGGATGGCTTAACGCAAAACTGAAGGACCTTAAGGACAACCTTGGAAAGAGCCAGAGTCAGATGCTGAGTTATCAACGTGAACTTGGCGTTGTGGGCATGGACCCCAAGGACAGCGTTATTGTGGCGAACCTGGAAGAACTGAATAAACAGCTGGCCGATGCTCAGGTAGATCGGATGGTGAAGGAAGCACGCCTGAAGGCGATCACGGGCGCCTCAGCCGATGTCGTTGATGCGGGGGCGTCAGCCGATCCGGCTCTGCAGCGGACTCTGGAGCAATTGACGGAGCTCAAAGCACAATATGCATCTCTCTCTCAAACCTACGGTTCGGCCTACGTCCCATTGAGATCGCTGAAAGCGCAGATCGACCAGCTCGATCGAAATCTGAAGGAACAAGAGAGCGCCGAGGTGGCACGAGCGCAAACAGAGTTTGATGCTGCGCAGAATAATGAGGCAATGCTGCGCAAGAGTCTGGATACGCAAGAGCAGTCGATTTATGCGAATGGGGAAAAGGGTGTTCAGTATGAATTTGCCCGCAGTGAATACGAAGCTAATCGTCTGCTCTACGATGGCCTGCAACAGCGCCTGCAAGAGGCAGGAATTATGGCGGGACTGCATAGCACGTCGATTCGCATCGTTGACAACGCGGATATTCCGATCTATCCGAGCCATCCGCGCAAGCTAGTCAACCTGGCAATTGGTTTGAGTGGAGGGGTGCTTCTGGGGTTTGGGATTGCGTTGCTCCTCGAATCGCTCGACACGAACTTGAAGACGATGTCGGAGATAGAGAGCACGCTACAGCTTCCGCTGCTGGCAGCTGTGCCCGCGGTTGCGGCAGAGGACTTGATCCCGGCAAGGTTTCGAGATGCGGCAGTGTCAAAAGGCGCTGCGTCCTGGTCAAGGATCGCGGAATCGCTCCGCGGCATGCGCACATCGATCCTGCTTTCCAGTGCGGGAGCGCCGCCGAAGGTGCTCATGATTACGAGCACGCGTCCGTCCGAAGGCAAGAGCTCAATCGCCACATTAATAGCGATAACCTTTGCGCTCAACGGTTCTCGCGTCCTGTTGATCGATGCGGACCTGCGTCGAGCCTCTGTGCACCTTCGTTTTCGGATGGGAAGAGGGTTAGGCCTCTCTTCAGTGCTATCAGGCAAGGCGACGTTAGACACTGCGATTACGCAGTGGCAGGACCTGCCCAACCTGCATGTGCTCACTTCAGGACCAGTTCCACCTCTTCCGTCGGAGCTTCTCGGTTCGAAACAAATGGAAGAGCTCATTGCTGATGTTCGAGAGGCCTATGATTTTGTTTTGATTGACACGCCACCCGTGCTCGCCGTGACGGATGCGTCGGTTCTAGGCAGGCTCAGCGATGCTGCAGTCCTGATCATCCGGTATGGCGCAGCGCAGCGGCATGTCGTGCAGCGTTGTATTGACCTGCTCGATCGGTCGGGTACGCACCTTCTAGGGGTGGCTGTGAATGCAGTCGACTTCCAGGCGCCTGAATATTCCGAGTACTATGGCCGGAAATATTACGAGTACTACGGTGAACGAAATCCAGAGTAGTTTTGATGAATCTCGCTTTGCGCGTGCACCGAGGCCAAAAAAATCGATGTCGCAACCAATCGAGAATTCGATCCGCATGAGACATTTCAATTGGCGTCTGGCGTTCGGGTCATGCTAATGCGTCTGCTCCATGTCATCTGTACGACCAATCGTGAATCCGGAGGGCCAATCGAAGCACTTCGCCGAATTGCGGAGGTTCTGACGAAAGACGGCAACGAAATTCACGTGGTCAGCCTGGAGTCGGAAGAAGAGGCCGTTGGCCGGGATCTGCAAGTGCCGATCTTCGCGATGGGGAGCCTGGGCAAGAGATATCGATTCAGCCCGGCGTTTGCACCGTGGGTCCGATCGAACGCGCCCAGGTACGATGCGGTGATCGTCCATGGTATTTGGAACTACAGTTCAGTCGGAGTGTGGCGCGCGTTGCGCGAGCAGAGCACTCCGTACTTTGTCTTCACTCATGGAATGATGGACCCTTGGTTTCGTGAAGGATATCCGGCGAAACACATTATGAAGCAATGCTATTGGTGGCTCCTTGAAGGGCGAGTATTACGGGATGCCCGGAGCGTTCTATTTACCTGTGAAGAGGAGATGCTCCGCGCGAGGAAGTCGTTCGTCGGTCATTCCTACAGGGAGCAGGTTGTGCCGTATGGTACCGCGGATCCAGGATGTGATGTAAGGGAATGGCAAGCGGCATTTTACGAGGCATATCCCGCACTACGGGGCAGGCGTTATCTCTTGTTCGTCGGCAGGATCCATCCGAAAAAAGGATGCGATATTCTCATCGATGCCTTTGCTCAAGTGGCGCCACTCTTGCCGGACGATGTGCAGCTGGTCTTCGCTGGGCCAGACCAGTCGGGTTGGGTTAGGGCTCTTCAGAGCCGGGCGCGCAATCTGAGTATTGAGAGGCGGATTCACTGGACCGGTATGCTGACGGGCGCGGCGAAGTGGGGAGCGTTCGCGTCCGCGGAGGCCATGATTCTTCCCTCGCATCAGGAGAACTTCGGCTTTGTAGTTGCGGAAGCGATGGCCTGCAAGACCCCAGTCCTGATCAGCGACAAGGTGAATATCTGGCGCGAGGTGGTTGCTGCACAGGCGGGCATGATGGAGAGCGATACGGCGGAAGGAACGTGCAACCTGCTGCGCCGCTTTTGGGAGCTCAAAGAAGAAGAGCGGATGGCCATGGGCCGTCGAGCAAGAGAGGGGTTCCTGCGTCATTTTGATATTCAGACGACCGCACGAGGATACCTCCGGACGATCCAGTCACTCATCGAAAACAAAGTTCCGGCGTGAGATGAGAGCAAAGTGGATGTGATCGCAAAGAACCGGCTTGATTTGGCGGTGGTACTCCTCACGTATAACGAGGAACTCCATCTGCGCAGGGCGCTCCAGAGTGTCTCGACTTTGGCGCGGGAGATCTTCGTAATCGATTCATTTTCGACCGACAGCACGCTTGAGATTGCGACGAGCTTCGGCGCGTATGTGGTTCAACGGCAGTTTGCGTACCATGCGGAACAATTTGCCTGGGCATTAGACAACATGCCGATCAGCGCCCAGTGGGTGATGCGACTGGATGCCGACGAGATCATCGAGGACGATCTCGCAGAGGAGATTGCCCAAAGATTGCCGCGGCTCGAAGAAGGGATTACGGGCGTTGCCCTCAGGCGGAAAACGATATTTCAGGGACGGTTTCTTCGTCATGGCGGCAGATTCCCGGTTACGCTTCTGCGGATCTGGCGCCGGGGCAAGGCGGCAGTCGAAGACCGGAGGATGGACGAGCATTTGTTTCTGACCGAAGGGAAATCTGTTACGTTCAGCGGAGGCTTTGCCGATTACAGTTTGCTCAATCTCTCTGCGTTTACCGACAAGCACAATCGCTACGCGACACGTGAGGCGCTTGAAGCACTCAATACGAGCCTGCATTTTTTGCCCGATCGTCAGAACCTGACGACAAGCATTGCTCCAAGACAAGCGAGGATGAAGCGCTTCTTGAAAGACAATGTTTACAACCGGATCCCTTTCGAAGTCTCTGCTTTTGCATACTTTGTTTATAGGTATCTCTTTCTTCTTGGTTTTCTTGACGGGCGCGAGGGGCTTGTATATCACGTGCTGCAGGGGTTTTGGTACCGATTTTTGGTTGGGGCAAAGCTCAGAGAGATAAAAGCGGTTGTGCGTGGAGTGGAGGACAAGGAGGAACTGCGATTGGTGATCGCAAGGATCACCCAACAAGAGTTCAATGAGCCAGTTCTGCCCAGGTAAGGCCGAAGATTGGCATAACTTCAGACGCGCCGGCGTTCCTTCACGCGAACGGCGGGGCAGCCGACGTAGACGCCCCACTGTTCAAGATCGTGGGTAGCCACGGAGGCCAGCCCGAGAACGGCGCCCTCGCCTATATTGACGCCCGGGGCAACCGAAGCTCTGGCACAAATCCATGCATAGGCCTCGACTGTCATTTGGTACGCAAGGAGAGGGAAGTCCGGATCGTTGTAATCGTGCGTTGCACCGCAAAGGTAAGCACCCTGCGACAGGATGGCGTGAGATCCAATGCGTATTGGCGCAGGATTGTAGATTTCGGCATGGTCGGCAGCGGCGACGTGGTCTGCGCAGGTTAATTTCCAAG
>Ga0335085_10012216_pt1 | contig 12669 bp, 6 predicted proteins | sample Lox_Sample_45_FD_206712 | JGI IMG/M metagenome (GOLD analysis project Ga0335085, IMG submission 206712) | Soil microbial communities from Loxahatchee National Wildlife Refuge, Florida, United States - Lox_Sample_4.5 | ecosystem: Environmental > Terrestrial > Soil > Wetlands | place: USA: Florida...
CAGCGTGTTGGTGTTGAAATACCATTGATACGCCAGCGGCGCGGTTCCCGCCGCAAGCACATGAAACGACGCGTCCTGTCCCGCCAAAACAGTTTGGTCCTGCGGATCCTCGCCCACGGAAGGCGGCGTTGCGCCGGGAATGAATTCCACCTTGAACAGCGTCGCATCAAATTGCGCCGCTGTCGAAGCCGCGCTCGAAGGCCGCAAGGCAAATGTATCAAAAGTAAAACTGTTCGGCGCCGCGTCGGTATACGTAAGCGACGCCGTCCCGGAATTATTCAGCGTTCCGCCGCTCATCGTGGCCGCAATTTCCAGCCCGTCTGATGCGTTTCGCGTCATCGTGATGACAAACGTATACTGCGTCCCGCTGTCGTATCCGTGATTGCCGCTCGTCGCGCCGTTCGTCAGCGATGCCCAATTGCCGCTGGAGGAAAGCAAATCACTGCTGCCCGCATTTCGCGCCATCAGATTGAATGGCTTGCTGTTCCCTAGCGTCGCGCCCATGTTCATGAACATCGCATAGCCCGCGTAAGCTGCGGATGCCGGGCTGCCGTCGGCCGTCAACCGGCTGCCGATCGGCGTGTTCACAATCGCCATGCGAAAACCCTGGCTCGTGTTGTTGGCGTTAACCGTGCCAGGCGTGAAAACCCACGTAATCCTCACGGCATCGCCCGGACCGCTCAGAGTGATTTTGCTCCCTTCCGGCGTGAAATAAGTTTCCCACGAAGAACTGCTGCTGGCGCCCACCGTGGTGACCAAATGCCCCGGCGACGCTGTCATCGTTGCCCCGGAACCGGTGAAATACCACGCCGATTCCAAATCGCCGTCCGCATCCGAGTCCGTGCCGTCTTCCGAATAAACCGGCGCCGCGGGATCGGTGCGCGTGCCATCCTGCCAGGTATCATTCACCAAAATCACGGCAGAACCGTGCGCGACGATCCCACACACTGCCGCGATAATGGAAAGCCGTTTCGAAAGCATCTAATTGTACTTCAGGGTTTGGAAAGCTGAACACCGTTCCAGTTGAGATCGCTTTTACTTTCGCTCAACAAACCGTTTACCTCGGCGTTCTCCAAAATGACCGGCGCACCCGCATCCACCGAGATTTTTGAATTCTTAAATTGAATTCCTTTCGCATTGCGAACGATCAATCCCTTCGGCGCGGTAATCCGCACGTTCTCAAATACCACGTTCGAGATGCAATTGCCCGGCATCCCCGTAATCACTCCGGCCGATTTCAGGCTGGTGGCCCTCAAATTCGTCACGCGGATGTTCCGATACATCGGGTAGTTTCGGCCCATCGAAGGCGGATCCACCCGCGCGCGTTCTGGGTCACCGGCAGAATTATTCATGTAATAGCACGTGAACGTAATGGCCGGAACAACATTGGACATCGTGATATCGGAGTAGCTGATGTTTTCCACCAGCCCGCCCCGCCGCAAATCGGACTTGATGCGCAGGCCATTCTCGGTGTTTTCAAACGTGCAATTTTTCACCGTCACGTTCCGCACGCCCCCGAGCGTTTCGCTGCCGATGCTCATGCCGTGCCCGTGCAGAAACGTGCAATCCGTCACCGTAATGTCCTCGCTCTGAAATTCGCGCCCGGGAATTTTCCGTCCCGCCTTGATCGCCACGTTGTCGTCACCCACATCGATCCGGCATTTCGTGATCAGCATGTGGCGTCCGCTCGGGTCGATCGCATCCGTGTTCGCCGCATGCGCCGGCGCCAGAATCGTCACATTGGACACCACCACATCCTCGCAATCGGACGGGACCAGGTGAAACTTCGGCGAGTTCTGCAACGTGATGTTTTCCACGCGCACATTTTTCGAATCCTCAATCACGATCAGGTTCGGCCGCGGCAACGTGTAGCCGGGCCTCACCTCGCGCGCCTTCTCGGCCTCCGGCCACCAAACCTGCCCGCCCCCATCAATCACGCCCCCGCCGGTGAAGGTGACATCCGTCAAATTCTCACCGCCGATGAACGGAATGAACTCGCCGCTGCTCTTGGCCTTGAGCCAATTGCCGGGAGCTTTCATGAAATCCACCTGGTTCGTGCTCGCCTGCAACTTCGCCCCCGCATCGAGCTTCACCGTCGTTTTGGAATACAGCGTCAGCGGCCTGCTCAGATAGGTCCCCGCGGGAAATTCCACCGTCCCGCCCGATTCCCGGCACGCGTCCAGCGCCTTTTGAATCGCCTCCGTGTCAAAAGTCCTCCCGTCGCCTTTGGCGCCGAGCTCGCGCACGTTGAAAACTTTCGCACTCTCCACCGCGCCCGCGGAAAGTCCCAGCGTCACCGCCATCAATACGACGAGAATTTTCATGACCTCTTTGCGCGCAACCAGGCCGGGGCCCGTCACGCCACACACTCCTCTTTTGCCACGCTCCGCCCCTGGCCGCGTTCTTCGGCCCCGATCAACAACGGCTTCAAGTGCCGGTCAAAAAGATTCTGCGTCACGTTTTTCGCAATGACCGCCTCATGCTTTTTCAACGCATTCAGATACCGCTCGCCCTTCTTCGCCGCCACCTTGAAACTCACGTGCAACAACTGGCGGAAACTCGGGTTATATGCCGGGTTTTTCTGGTCATGCCGCAACACCGAGACAAACTGCTGCGAACTCCACCCATTCACCGCCGCCGCGCCCGGCAACTGGCTCTTGTTGATGTCGATAACCGTCGCATACGGCGCGCAAAATTCATCCACGTGCTCCAGCGCGTAGCCATAAATCTCCTTCGCGATTTCCAGGCCGTCTCCGCCCGCCTCCGCCAGCCCGATCAATTCCTCGAGCCATGTCGTGCCCGCCGTCTTCAAATGCAGCCCCGCGCCGAATTTCTTCAGCGCCTTGCGCATCGGCTCATAAATCGAAAACTTGTCACTGCCCGAATGCACGCTCAACTTCAGCGACGCCGGGAAACCGTATTTCCTGACCGCGAACGCAATCACCGCCAGGTCTTCGTTGAATTCCTTTTCGAATTGCTTGAGGTCGCCCGCATAATCCACGCCCTTGTTGAAGCGGCCCGTGAACTTCGGCGCGATGGTCTGCAACGGAATCTTTTCATCCGCCAGCGCCGCCAGGATGATCAAAAGCTCGTGCGGCGTCTGCGGGCTGTCGGTTTCATCCATCGAAACTTCCGAGATGAAATGCTCCGGGCCCTTGCTCCCGGCAATGTGCCGGTAAATTTTCCCCGCGTCCTGCACCGCCAGCAAAAATTTATTCGCCACCCGCTCGACCTCCGCGCGGGAAATCTCCAGCGCGTGGTCGATGTTCGGAATGGAAACTTTTCCGGTCAATTCAGGATGGCGGTCGACGAACGCCTTCACGTCCTTCGCCTCCGCCGGCTTGCCGATCGAATCCGCCACATCAATCGTGAAAAAGTCCGACGGCGCAATAAAACGGTCGACGGTTTCCAGACGGATGTGGTCGGCATCGACGTGATAAGGATGCTTCCAACCGAGCGCCTTCACCGCCGCATCCGCTTCGGCGCGGAGGCTCGACGGCTCGGTGCCGATGAACATGTGCTCCCGGTTGGATTTGTTCCAGACCGGAACCACATCGACTCCCTCGTTGGCGGCCAGGACGCACGCTTGCAGCTGCGCCCGGCCCTGATGGGCGAACCGGTCGCCCATCCCAAACGAATATTTTCCCAACATTAAGTACTTATTCAAAACAACTCACTCACTGTTGAAGGCTCATGCGGAAAAACTCCGTCGGAACGCCCGGGTTGATCGGCACCACGACATTCGTCGTGCCGCTCGAACCTGCGATATCAAACCACCCGTTCGTCACGTTCAGGCCGTTCGTATTTGCCTGCAGGAACCAGCCGAGGTGATCCGCCGGCCACGAGAACGAGAGGTTCGTCCCGCTGATGGAGAACAATAGGTTCGTCGGGTTCGTCGCCGGACCCGTGTTGATCGACAGGGCCGTGATGCTGCCGTCCACCGCCAGGTTGTTCTGCCAGTTCATCCCCGCGCCCGAAACAGTCATGCTGCCCGCGCCCGTGACGGCCTTGTTGAACAGCTTGAACTTGTCGCCCACCGCAATGGCCGGCCCAAGGTTGCTCACCGTCAACGTGCCCGTGCCCGAGCCCGACGCCGTGCCGGTGATCGACACCACATCGTTCGATTGCGCCGGCGACAACGACTTGTTCAACCGGAAGAATCCGTTCGCGTTCAAGGTGAGGCTGCTGATCGTCAACGTCCCAATCGCCGTCGACGAACCGCCGCCAATCGAGCCGTTGGTCTCCACATCCACCGCGTTCAAAACCGATCCCGTGCCGGCCAGCACACCGGCGTCGACCATCGTCGTGCCGGAGTTCGTGGCCTGGCCATTGATGTAGAGCGTGCCGTTGCCAATCTTGATGATGCTGCTCGTAAAGCCGTTGTCGGTAATGAGGCCCGAGAACGTCGTCGCCGCCGTGTTCGTCACCTGTAGCGTGCGGTTGGTGCCGGCCGAATCGATGGTGTTGGCCAAATCGAACTCACCGGAAAAGGTCAGATCATTCGCGCCGCCCAGGATCAGTGGCACGGTGTTCGTGGTGCTGCTGTAAGCTATCTGGTTGGCGATGGAGTGCGCACCGCCCACGGCCAGAACGCCGCAAGTGCCGCCTTCGGCACCCACGTTGATTCCCAACACACCGACGCCCACCGGGCTGGCGTCGATCGTCGGAGGAACGGACGAAACCGAATCCGCTCCGATGCCAACAAAGCCGCTGCTCAGAAACACCCCGTAGTGGATCGGACCACCTCCCCCGGTTTGATCTATAAAACTATTGGTGTTGTTGAACACCAGAACGCCCGCCGTGCGGGGCATGAAGCGGCCGCCGAAACCGGAGACGATGCCGTTAAAGACCTGGTAGTTAGACGGCATATAGTTCGCCATTTCCATCGTCGCGCCGCTCGATTGCAGGACGACGTTCGCGTTGTTCGTGAACGGAGTGTAGAGACGCATGCGAGTCAACTCCGTATTGCCATCAATGGTAGAAATGGTCATCGTGGCATTTGGGTTGCCGGTCAATTGGCCGGAAATAATGCACCCATACGTGCCGGCGAGGCTATATTGCAGCGTGGAATCACCCACCGCGTTCACTGTGTTCGAAAAACCAACCGTGGCGCTGCCGCCCAGCGGTATATACAACGTCCCTCCCGCCATGTTCACTGTTCCGCTGCCCAAAGCGGAATAATTCCCCACCACCACCTCGCCGTTGCTCACGGTTGTTCCGCCGCTGAAGCTGTTCGCATTGCTGATGGCCAGCATTCCGAAGCCGTTCATGAGCAACGCCCCCGGCCCAATGATGGAACCGCTGCCAGTGAACGAATAACTCTGATTGGCGTTTTCCGTAATCAAAGTCGGCGCAAGGAAAGGACTGCCAACCGAAACCGCCGGGAAAGCGGAGGTATCATCAAATGTCACATTGTCACCGTTATTGAAGACTACAAAAGTGGCGCCATTGGTGAAGTTCGGCGTGGTGGCCAAATCCCACACATTATTCGTGTTGCCCCCTTGCCATGAAATATTGCCCGGAGCCTGTATCGTAAGACTGTTCGTCGTCGAGATGACCGTGGTCCCGCAACCGTTCGTCACGACCACATAATAAGACGTCGCATCTCCCGCGCTCACCGGCGAAATCATCAGGTTCGGACTCGTCGTCCCGCTGAATTCATTGCCATCCGTCAGCTTCGTCCCATTCTTGAACCATTGATAACCCAGCCCGCTGCCGGACGAGACCAAGCTGAACACTCCCACGCCATTGTTGACCACGAACACCGGCGCAGGCTGCGTCGTAATCACCGGCGCCCCGAACGGCGCCACCACCGCCTGGCCGCTCATGAATCCTGTAAAGCCGCTGACCGTATTGCTCGCCTGGATCGTGTTCGTCAAAGCAACCGCCGCCACCATCTCCGGCGTAAAGTTGAATGCAACGCCCGTTCCACTGTGAACCACGCCATTGAATGCACCGTTGGTGAAAACGCGGTAATCATTCGTCGTCACCGAGCCCGTCAGCCCCAGCGGAAACGAATCACCCGGGCAACCCGTGCCGCCGCCCGTCACCCCAAAGCTCGGGCCCGGCAATCCAAAAATATTTTCCGTGATCTTGATGCTGGAAATGTCCATCAAGGGATTCAGGCTCGAGCCATTGTTGCGCAACCCGATCGCCAGCGCATCGAATGAATTCGTCACAAAGGTCGGAGTCGCGTTCGTCGCCGACGCAACGTTCGTCTGGCTGAAAAGCAACGTGCCCGTCGTGTCCGGTCCGTCGTAGAGCAGATTCGTGATCACCAGCGTCTGCGTGTCCGCCAGCATGATCGTATAGCTGATGGTATACACCGCGCCGGACGTCAACGTCACCGCGGTCGCCTCGCTCGTCCCGTCCACATTCGTCCCGCCCGGATTATTGAAAGTGGCGCTTCCCGTGTTGTTCAGCAGGACATCCTGGTTGGCCGAACTCGTTCCCGTTCCATTCTGCACCGGACGCAAATAGGTGGTGGCACTGCCACCGTTGCCGCCAATGCGCGAGACATACCCCTGCCAGTTCGCCGCATTGCCCGTTGCATATGGCGAACCCGGCGTGGTCGTCATGCCGGCGTTGGCCAGCGTCGTACCCGAAACCGGGGGCGACCCGGCGGAATTAAAAAGTCCCTGCAGAATATAAGAGTTCGCGCCGCCCGCTATCACCGTGCCGGTCGTGTTCGTGAACGTGTAGGTCATGTTGATGTAATCACCCACCGTGTTCAAAGACACCGGCGAGGCGGAAAATATCGCCTGCGCTTCCACATAAGCGCTGGTCGTGCCCGCGTTCAACGCAATCCGGAACCTCCCCGAACCCACCGGCGTATTGGTCGTCGCCGCTTTCGTCGACGAAATATCATAACTGGTGAACGACGCATCCGGCGTCCCGTGAGGCACGCTCAACTGGTTCGTCGTGCTGCCATTGTTGAAATTGTCGGTGAACACTGCGAACTGTGCCGTCGCAGCCAGCGGCAGCGCCATGAGAAGCGCGAGGAGTCCGATTCGTTTCATAGATGAAGTGTGAGTAGGTCGGTCAGGGGTGTTTTTCATGGTTCGGGTTGCCGCTGGAGTGGAGTCGCAGCTTATTGGTCGTACAGAAAATCAGGTGGCACGAGTCGATCGGCCACGTGCGCATCGAAATAAACAAAGTTGCGAACCTTCCGATGAACCGGCGTCATGGCCATATCGAATTTGGGAGCGCCAGTGGCCGGCACATCGTAATCGCCCACTTCCCAAAACTCCGAAAGAGAAACCCCCGCCTTTTGAATCGCCTCCAGCCGCATCGGCTCATAATTGTGCTCCTTGCCAAACGGCAGCCAGCCTCCCGCATTCGGATACGCCGCCTTTAACATCAGCATGTAGGGAGTGTTATTCCCCGGCTGCGTCACCGTATACGAACCCGCGCCGCTGTTCGCATAAGCCACACTATAATTATTCTGGCTCGGATCATCCGTGCTCTTGCCCGAAGTGCTCCCGTCCGAAAGATTGTTCACCGAACCCGCGTACGCCGCGCACACGAAAACTTTCACCAGCGCATTGGTCGATGCCGGCACCGTCGTCGCATCCGGCAAACCCAGGAACGGCACCAGATAATACGGCAGCCACTTCCGCGTATTCGAATTGGAACTGTAGATCGGCAATTGCCCCTGAGTCAGGCCGTAATCCGGATTCGGCCCGGGAGGATTCCTCGAATTGGGCCCCGGCGGCAGCCAGTCGCTGAAATCCGTGTAATACATCGCCAGCGCCGCTCCCACTTCCTTCAAATTCGAAATGCAATTCACCTGGTAAGCCTTCCGCTTCGCGCTCGCAAGGGCAGGCAGCAAAATCGCCGCCAAAATCGCAATAATCGCGATGACCACCAACAGTTCGATAAGAGTAAAGCCTTTGCTGCGACTTCCGCTCATGAGGGGTTTGAGGTTTGATTGTTTATCCATGATGCGTGGCTTGCGGAAAATTAAAGATACGTCCTGAAATTAATCTATTTCTCTATCACTATTAAAATTATTCGCCCATCACCCGGCCAAAATCTGCCTGTTTTCCGACAAATATCTCCCGCATTGTAAGATGAGACCGAACTTTTCAGCGCGTCGACTCGCAACGAAAAAAACACCGAAAGACCCAATAAAACCGTCTTCCTCCCCCCTCCCGTCCTCGTCTTCGAACCAACGTCTATGACTAAAGTGCTACTCAACCCATGACTTCCGTTGGGTGTTTTTATTGGAGTTTTTACGCCAAAATCTCCTAATGTTCCAGCTCGCCCTGCATTCTCTTGAAAAGTGCTTTGCCACACACGAAAGTTGACCCGAAGAAAGTGAAAGCCATTCTCCCCTGATTACAAAACCTCCCACGCCGTCCGGATGAACACCCGCAAACATCATCTTCTGTCCTCCCTGATTTTATCATTGGTCACAATTTTGTTTTCCCTGGCAAAATCCGCGAGCGCCACTCCCGCCCTGCCCAACATCAACACCAACAACCTCGTCAACGTCACCAATTTCGGCGCTGTCGGTAACGGCATCATTACCAATACCGCCGCCATTCAGGCCGCCATCAACGCCGCCGCCGCGGGCGGCGCCACCAACGGCGCCGCCGGCGGCACCGTCGAATTTCCGCCCGGCATTTTCCTCAGCGGCCCGCTCACCTTGAAAAGCTCCATCAACCTCCAGCTCGACACCGGCGCCATCCTCCGCATGCTCCCCTTCGGCCAATATCCCGTCACCTGGACCACCAACAGCTCCGGATACTTTTTCACCGCCGCCAATTTCATTTCCGGCTCCAGCCTGCACGACATCGAAATCAGCGGCGCCGGCTGGATTCAAGGCCAGGGCGAACCGTGGTGGCCGTGGGCCAACACCAACGGCGCCGTCCGCCCCATCATGATCCGCCTCTCCGGCTGCAATCGCGCGCTCATCCAAAGCGTCACCCTCTCCAACTCGCCCGAATTTCACATCTCCATCAGCGGCAACGCCGGCAACACCACCGTCCAGCACGTTACCATTCGCGCAAATTCCTCGGAAGACCCCGTCAATCCCGGCCACAACACCGACGCCTGCGACACCAGCGGCACCAACATCTTGGTCCAGAATAATGACATCAGCGTCGGCGACGATAATTTCACCTGCGGCGGCAACACCTCCGGCATGCTCATCACCAACAACACCTACGGAAACGGCCACGGCTGTTCCATCGGCAGCTACACCTCACCCAGCGTCTCCAACATGACCGTCATCAATTGCACCTTCACCAACACCGACGCCGGCCTGCGCATCAAAACCGACCGAGACCGCGGCGGTTACGTGCACGAAATCTCGTATCTCAACCTCACGATGAGCAACGTCAAAAACGCCATCCTCATCTACACCGAATACACCAACACCGTTTCCATGTACCGCGCGCTCGACAGCATTTCACCCGCCGTCGCCGCGTCCTATCCCAGCGCGCCCGTCACCAGCACCACGCCGCGCTATCGCAACATCACCATCAGCAACCTCACCGCCACCGCGCAATCCGGCCGCGCCGCGGGTCTCATCTGGGGCCTGCCCGAATCCTCCATCACCAACGTCACGCTCATCAACGTCCACCTCACCGACACCCGCACCTTCGGCATCTACGACGCCAAAAACGTCCGCATCATCGACAGCACCCACAACTCCGGCAGCGCGAGCCAATACTCCTTTTTCAACAGCGACGTCACGTTCTCCAATTCCACGCCTTCATCGAATATCGTCACCCTCGACGGCGCCACGACCAATTTCATCCCCAACAGCTTCGCGTTTTACAACTCAGCGATGACGCTCAAAAATACCAATGCACTCGGCTTCAACAGCTCCGTCACCCTCGGCGCATCCACCTTCACCATCAGCAACAACCTCGCCCTGACGCCCTCCAACGCGTTGAACTTCGTCCTCGGCACCAACCCGGCCACCATCGCCGTCATCGGCAATCTCTCGCTCGGCGGCACCAACAACATCATCGCCGGCAATGGCTTCACCAATGGCATCTACACGCTCATGACCTACACCGGCACTCTGGGCGGCAACCCACCCACACTCGGCGCGACGCCACCCGGCTACACCTACGTCATCGATACCAACACCGCCGGCCAGGTGAATCTCATCGTCAGCCCGCCCGCGCCCGCGACTCCGCTCGGCCTCACCGCCACGCCCACCAATCTCTCCGTCGCGCTCAAATGGTCCGCCTCCGCGAACGCTTCCGGCTACAACCTCCAGCGCTCCCTCACCAACGGCGGCCCCTACTCCCTTCTCGCCGGCCTGCCCGCCACAAATTTCTCCGACACCACCGTGAACCCAGGCATCACCTATTACTACGTCGTCTCCGCGACCAATTCCGCCACCGCGAGTGCCGATTCCCTTCAAGCCAGCGCCGCCCCGCTGCCATCCTCCGTCACCACCAACATCAACTTCCAAACCGCCGGCAATCAACTCCAGCTTTCCTGGCCCGCCGATCACCTCGGCTGGCGATTGCAAATTCAAACCAACAGCCTGACCAGTTCAAATTGGGTCGACGTTCCCAACTCAAATCTCACCAACCTGATTTTCCTCGCCCTCGACCCCAACAACACCAGCGCATTTTTGCGTCTAATTTATCCCTAAATCCGGGCTATAAAATGCACAGCCCAATTTTCACCAAACGCTGGAATCACTTCCCCCTCTCTTGGGGTGAGGGCCGGGGTGGGAGAACGCAACCAGTCTAAAAAACCTCCATGAAACGCTTCTCAACCATCCTTCTCACCATCCTTTGCTTCGCTAATTTCAATCTCTCTCGCGCCGACGACGCCCCAACAAATCACAAAATCAAAATCGTCCTCATCGGCGACTCCACCATGACCGACAGCGCCGGCTGGGGCCTCGGCTTCCGCCAATTTCTCGCCCCCGACAAAACCGAACTCATCAACGCCTCACACGGCGGCCGCAGCTCCGCCAGCTACATGCGCGAAGGCTGGTGGACCAACGCCCTCGCGTTGAAAGCCGACTATTATTTAATCCAATTCGGCCACAACAACGAACCCGGCAAACCCGGCCGCTCCACCGACATGCCCACCTTCATCGCAAACATGCAGCAATACGTCGATGACGCCCGCGCCATCGGCGCCCAACCCATCCTCGTCACCCCGCTCTGCCGCCGCCAATGGATCAAAGGCAGCACCAACGAAATTAATTCCAGCCTCGCGCCCTACGCCGAAGACGTCCGCAAAATCGCCGCCGAAAAAAATGTCCCCCTCGTCGAACTCCACGACCTCTCCAAAGCCGTCTACGAATCCTTGGGCAAACAAAAATGCGAGGAACTCTTCAGCCCGCTCAAAACGGTGGACGGAAAAACCACCTACGACGGCACCCACCTCCGCGGCCCCGGCCACGTCATGTTCGCTCAACTGGTCGTAAACGAACTGCGCAAAAAAATCCCCGCGCTCGCGCCAGTCCTCCTCGCCGAACCACTCAATCCCGATCCCCAACCCTCGGACTCCAAATATAACGCCGTCGTCTCCGCCGATGGCTCCGGCACCCACAGCAACATCCAATTCGCCGTCGACGCCGCTCCCGACAACAGCGCCAAACCGTTTTCCATCCTCATCAAACCCGGCACCTACGAAGGCCAAATCATCGTCCCAAAAACCAAACAACACATCCGCTTCATCGGTGAGGACACCGCCAAAACTGTTCTGACCTGGCCCTACAACGTCCACGAAATCCAACCGGGCAAAACCTATCCCTTCAATCCCGGCCTGGTGATTGCCGGCGACGATTTCACCGCCGAAAATCTCACCATCCAAAACACCTCCGGCGATCACGGCCAGGCCCTTGCCCTGCGCGTGGATGGCGACCGCGAAAGTTTCAAAAATTGCCGCATCACCGGCTGGCAGGACACGCTCATGATCAACAACGGCCGCGATTATTTCACGAACTGCTACGTCGCCGGCCGCGTCGATTTCATCTACGGCTCCGCCACTGCCATCTTTGACCATTGCGAAATCCACAGCCGCAACGGCGGCCACGTCACCGCCGCCAGCACGCCCAAAGACCACCCTTACGGCTTCGTTTTCCTGAACTGCAACCTCACCGGCGACCCGCACCCGTGGGTCGACACCAACGGCATCCCCGCCAACACCAACAGCGCGCCCATGGCCGACCTCGGCCGCCCCTGGCGCCCGTATGCGAGCGTCACCTATCTCAATTGCGAACTCGGCGCCCACATCAAACCCGAAGGCTGGAACAACTGGCGCAACCCAACGAACGAAACGACCGCCCGCTACGCCGAATACAACAGCACCGGCCCCGGCGCGAACCCCGAAAAACGTTTCAAGTGGACCCGGCAACTCACCCCCGACGAAGCCCAAAATTTCACAATGGAAAAAATTTTAGGCGATTGGGATCCGCGGAACTGAGACCTCAGCGGGAGCGTCGCTCCCCTGGGACCGCCGCCCCGGCGGCGAGTTCGGCGGATATTTCCAATGCTGGGGCGAGACTCCATCGAGCCCTAACTCTTTGAACCAATCTCTTCCACTCCGCCCGTCCAGAACAGACCCTGCAGGCCCGCTCGGAACCTCCGCGACACAACCCCGACTGTGGACTGAAGACCCAGGACTGTGGACTAACAACCCGACTTACGTCAATTTTCCACGCAATTTCCCGCCACTTTTCAA
>Ga0335085_10012217_pt1 | contig 12669 bp, 11 predicted proteins | sample Lox_Sample_45_FD_206712 | JGI IMG/M metagenome (GOLD analysis project Ga0335085, IMG submission 206712) | Soil microbial communities from Loxahatchee National Wildlife Refuge, Florida, United States - Lox_Sample_4.5 | ecosystem: Environmental > Terrestrial > Soil > Wetlands | place: USA...
CGCGCGCGGTCATCGGAGAATTTCGATTATCGCACGCGGCAGCAACCGGAATGGGCCACAGATAAACATTGGTCAACACAGATAAAACTACAACTCTGATCTGTGTTCATCGGTGTTTATCTGCGGATGTATTTTTATTTGCACTCCCCGATGGCGGCGGCGTGCTTGATGAAGTTGGGCTCGGGCGTGTGCTGGACGAGCGCCTTCGCCATGGCATCTTTTGCCTCGGCGCACCGGCCGTTGCGGTACAGCACCCAGGCCAGCGCGTCGTAGGTGTAGACATCCTGGCGGAAGTTCAGCTCGTTCTGCGCCAACTCCAGAGCGCGGCCCAGTTGCCGCTGCTCGTCGGCCAACACGATCGCCAGATTGCGATCGGTGTTGTCGAAATTGGCGCGCGCCAGGCGATCCACGAGATCCAACAGCGCTTCCTGCTGATGCGCTTCCACGGTCTTGCCCTGCTCCAGATAGAGGTCGCGCAACGCGCCGGCGTAATCGGGCAATGGAACAATAGCCTGCGCGCGGCTGAAACTCGCGATGGCATCGGCGGTCTGATGGCGCGCTGCCTGCACGCGTCCCAAGCCCGCGAACGCCGGGTGGTAGTGCGGAAACACATTCAGCGCGGCTTGATAGTTGGCCTCGGCTTCCGGCAGCTTGCCGGTTTTGAAATACAGATTACCCAGGTCCACCAGGCACCACGCCAGATTCTCCGGTACCGCTCCGGCCACGTGTACAGCTTGGCGCATGGCGTAAATGGCGCCATCGACATCGCCGGTCACGAAACGGTACCAGGCCACGCGGTTGTAACTCGAAAGGCCTGGGCGCAAGCGCAGCATCTGGCCATATGCATCGGCGGCGGCATCGTAATCGCCGATCTCCATTTGCGTGTCGCCCAGCATGCCCCAGAGGCGCGCATCGCCCGGTGCGCTCTTCACCAGCGCGCGCAGGTTCGCCGCGACCTTCTTAAAATGATGCCGGTTGAGTTCGATCTGGTTGCTCAGCACCAGCGCTTCCAGATCATCGGGCTTGCGGGCGAGGGCCTGCGCCACCAGCTTTTCGGCACGGTCGACGTAGCTGAAATCGGTGGTCTCGCGCATCTTTTGCAGATAGGCGGCGGCCAGATCTTCGAGCGCCGCGGGATCGCCGGGCGCGGCTGCCACGGCTTTCTGGCACTCGGCGATGCGCTGGTCGGTCGGAATGCGCTCATCGCGCAGATGGGCCGCAAAGGCGGCGGGCAGCAGGGCAATCGTCAGAATCCAAGCTCGCATTCAATCCTCCAGAAAACGGCGGCCGGGGCGGCAATCGCAAAACCGCCCTAGCCACCAAGGGACAGCAAGTTAGTTCATCGGGCAGGGCCCGACGATCGGCGACCCATTGAAGACCGAGGTCACCGGGCCGCAGCCGGATTCGCCTGGATCGATATGGCGCCGGTTGCGTCCGCTGTTGGCGAAGGCCACGTAGGGGAAGGTTTCCTGGTACGGCACGTCATTGGTGTTGACGCCATCGCCGAGCCGGTAGGTGTTGTACGGCGCTCCCACCAGCGCACCGGCCACCACCCGCATGGCGATGTCGGTGACGTCGTCGGAGACGCGGCGGCCGTTGGGGAATCCGGCGCCATCGCCGCCTAGCAAGCCGAGGCGGCTGCGGGAGCCTGCGGCGGTCGGCGCGACGCTGGTATTCAAGCGCAGCAGGTCGGCGACCGGTCCGGCGGGAATGGTCGGCCCACCGAACACCTTGGCGTACTGCACCAGCGGCAGGAGGTCCGTACGCGGAGCGGGAGGTACGGCGATGCCGAACACCAGGTTGAACACGGTGGCCAGCAGCGGGTTCAGTGCGTAGGCTGCGAACTGGGCATCGCTCGAGGGAACCGCGCGGCTCCAGTTGTCCTTATCGCCGGTGCCGATGATCAGTTCGTTGATCAACGGATTGGCCATGCGCTGCACCTGAACCCAGTCGCCCGAGTTCTGGTTGGGAGCGCCGGACCGCACGGTCATAGCGGCGCGATAGGTGGCGCCCCAGGAACCGATCACCGGCTTGCCCGGCTGCGTGACCATGCCGATGGGTACCTGAATGGCGATGCAGTTCACGTTGTAGCCGGAGAGCGTGTCGGCCGAGGAATTGGAATTGGCGGCGTCCTGCTGCTGGCTAAGCATAGGGATCAGGCCGGTCTGGTAGGCCCCGCTGCGGAAGTTCAGCGAGTCGAAAGCGGCGCCCAGGTCGATGTAGAACGGATCGTCCACCGTACCGGCAAAAACGCTGATGCCGTTGCCCAGGTTGTAAATTCCCTGCGCGGCCAGCGCTGGGTAATTGGGCATGGTCCGCGGACCGGTATTCGACGGCACCGCGTAGAGCGTCTGCTTGCCGTTCAGATTGGTGCTGGTGGCGTTCGCGCCGCTGCCGGTGACCATGTTGACGGTATAGGTCTGGCTCAGGCTCAAACCCGCGGCTCCGGGCCCGCTGAGCGATGTGATGGCCGGCGGAATCACTCCACCGATGCCGCCGCCCGCGCCCACGAATCCGGTGAACACGCCGGGGGCTTTAATGTTGGTGTTGAATTGGAACTGGAAAGTCAGGTCTTCCACGGCGTCGTAGTTGTTGTCGATTTTGATGGTGTATAAGACGTCGGGGTCGAACGGAAAATAGTTGGGGCCATTGGCCGGTTCCAGCAGCGGATCGACGCACAAGATGAAGGTCACCTTGGTGGGGTCGTCGTAGCTGACGAACGAGAAGAAATCGGTGATGTCGGCCGGATGGTCCAGTGCGGTCAGGGGCGCCTCGCGGTGGCTGGCGGCGAGCATGGGAGTGGGTGCCGCCAGGAAGGCCGAAAGGATCGCTGCGACGTAGGGTGTGAGCTTTTTCACTTTCCTCAACCTCAAGGGTGAAATGGAATTTCCAAACGCTAGAACGAGAGGGGCGGGCGGATTGGATTTGACGGTTTTGGTTAATTCTTTCACGCATGCCTGCCACGGCGGGGCGGGACAGTTTTGCCGCTCTGCCGAGGGGCCGCCAAGCCGTCTGGGGCAAATTGTCCGGATGATTTAAGAAGTCCTTTGTTTGCAACCTGATTTTGCGCTTCTTTGGGCATTTGCCCGAGAGTGCGGTAAGGCGGTTCGGACGGCGCGCATTTCTGGCCCGGCGTTGCTCCGATTCCCGGCTTGTTAAGATGAGGAATTGCATGATTACCTCGTGACTGTGGCGATCCCCACTCTGACTGCGGATGAGAGGCTGCAACAATGTTTGGGTTCTCTCGGACGGCAGACGCGTCGCGATTTTGAAGTGATCATCATCGATAACAGCGGGAAAGATTTGGCCAAGCGGCACGAAGGCTGCCTCGCGTCTTCGGCCGCGACTCCAGCAGTGCGGGTGATTGGCAATCCGCGCAACGTGGGATTCGGGGAGGCCATCAACCAGGCTCTGGCGGTCAGCAGCGCTCCATTTGTAGCGACGCTCAATGACGATGCGATGGCCTGTCCCGGCTGGCTGGAAGCGCTCGTGGCTGCGCTCGAGCGTCGTCCGGACGCCGGGATGTGCGCGTCGCAGGTGCGGCTCTATGGCGAGGGCTTGCTGGATTCAGCAGGCATGCTGGTGGCCGGCGACGGCAGCAGCAAGCAGCGCGGCCACGGCCGTCCGCCGGACGACTTCCCGGTTGCCGAAGAGACGCTTTTTCCCAGCGGATCGGCGGCGCTTTATCGCCGCGCGATGCTGGACGACATCGGTGGATTCGACGCTTCGTTCTTTCTCTACTGCGAAGATACGGACCTCGGACTGCGCGCACGCTGGGCCGGTTGGAAATGCCTGTACGCACCGTCGGCGGTGGTGGAACACCATTATTCGCACTCGGCCGGCCGCGCGTCGCCGCTGAAGGCTTATTACGTCGAACGCAATCGGCTGTTCGTGGTGGCCAAGAATTTCCCCGCGGGGATGGCGTTGGCGGCTCCGCTGGTCACCCTGGCGCGCTATTTCTGGCACGCATTTTATTTGCTCCGCGGGCAGGGCGCCGCGGCCCGCTTCCGCGCCGAAGGACACGCCGGACCGGGCATGCTGTGGTATCCGTTGAAGGCTCACGCGGCGTTGTTGTGGTATTCGCCCAGGCTGTTTCGCGAACGCCGGCGCATCCGGCGCGCCGCGCGCATTACGCCGAAAATCTTCCGTCATTTGCTGCGAGGCCACTGGATCGGCGTGCGCAAGGTGGCGCGGCTTTGAAACCCGCGGCCGGTCCCGATTCGCTGCTGGTCATCATCCCGGCGTTCAATGAGGAGGAGGCCATCGGCGGGGTGGTGCGGGCGGTGCACCGCGAGATGCCCGAGACGCCCGTGCTGGTGATCGACGATTGTTCGCTGGACGGCACTATCCGCGCGGCGGAATCGGCGGGAGCGGAAGTGCTGCGCCTGCCGCATCACCTGGGCCTCGGCGGATGTGTGCAGGCGGGCTATAAACTCGCCTTCGAACTCGGCTTCGAATACGTAATCCGCGTGGATGGCGATGGGCAGCACGACGCGCGCGACATCCGGCGCATCCTCGAACGGCTGAAGAGTTCCGGCTGCGAGATGGTGATCGGGGTGCGCGTGAACGGCAACGGCGGCTACCAATCGAGCCTGGTGCGGTCGCTGGGCATCCGCTTCTTCCGCATGGTGCTGTGGCCGATTCTGGGCAAGCCGGTGACTGATCCGACTTCGGGGTTCGTGGGCGTCAACCGCCGCGCCCTGGCAGTCTTCAGCCAAAGCTTTCCGCTCGACTACCCGGAAATCGAAGCGCTGGTGGTACTGCAGCGGCGCCGCTTCCGTTTTGAAGAGGTGCCCTGCAAAATGCGTCCGCGGGTCGCCGGGCGGTCGTCCATCACCGCGCTGAAATCGATTTCCTATATCGCCCACGTGCTGCTGGGCGTGTTCGTCAATGTACTGAAGTACGAAGGACCGGGTGCGCGGGCAAGGCGGCGGGCCGAAGCCGCGCGCGCCGGGGACAAGGGAGAATGACATGGACCGCCTGTTGAACGTCACGACCGTGCTGAGCATCGTGCTGCTGATCGTGGTGCTGGTTTCGGTGCGGCGCGCGCACATCCGCGTGGAGTATTCGGTAAGCTGGCTGCTGGCCGCCGGATTCATGCTGGCGCTTTCGCGGGCGCGGCCCGTGCTGGAATACATCACCCGCCATTTCGGCATCCCCGATACGCCGCTCACGCTTTTTCTGGCCGCCGGCAGCGTCTTTCTCATCATGTTCTTCCGCTTCTCGCTGATTATTTCCGATCTGCGCGACGACAACATCGCCCTGGCCCAGAGGGTGGCGATCCTCGAATACCACATCCGCGGGCTGGAGAGACATGAAGGCTAAGAAACGTCGCAACGGTAAACCGGAAGTCGCGTCGGCCGCCCGCCGCGAATTTCCGTGGGTCTGGGTGGGGGCCTCCGCGGCGGCATTGTGCGTGGTGTTCTGGGCTTACGGCCCGGCACTGCGCGGCGAGTTCCTCTTCGACGACGCCAATTTGCCGTTCGCGCAGAACAATTTCAATCCGCCCCTTTCGCTCATGCTGAGCGGCGCCCGCAAACTGCTGATGCTGAGCTATTGGGTGAACGCCAGGATCTCTCAGGACGATCCGTTTTCGTATCACGCGACGGGTGTGTTGATCCACGCCATTTCGGCGGCGCTCGTGTTTCTGATCGTGCGGAAGCTGTTGGAATGGTCGCAGTCGGCCGTTGAATGGCGCGACTGGCTGGCGGGTTTCGCCGCTGCGCTCTTCCTGCTGCATCCGGCGCAGACCGAGGCGGTGGCCTATATCGCCGGCCGGTCCGAAGCGCTCAGCGCGATGTTTTTCTTCGCGGCATTCACCGTATTTCTTTACCGGCGTGCGGCCGAGATTCGCTGGATCGAGAGTGCCCTGGTGCTGCTGCTGTTTCTGGCGGCCCTGCTTTCCAAAGAGCAGACCATGGTCCTGCCGGCGTTGCTGCTGCTCACGGACTACTGGTGGAACCCGGGCTTTTCGATTGCCGGCATCCGCCGCAACTGGCGCGTGTATGTGCCGCTGGCGGTAGGCGCCGTTCTCGGACTGGCGGTGATCTGGCGTGTCATCCAGACTGCCGAAACCGCCGGCTTTCAGCTCAAAGACTTCACCTGGTATCAGTACTTCTTTACGCAATGCCGCGCGCTGTTCGTGTACATGGGGATTTTTCTTTTCCCTTTCCGCCTGAATGCCGACTGGAATTTTCCGATCTCCTACACGGTGCTGCAGCACGGCGCCATTGTCGGACTGTTGGCGATGGTGTCGATGGCCGTCGTGGCATGGCATTTCCGCCGCCGCTTACCGCTCGCGACGTTCGGATTCCTCACTTACCTGGTGCTGATGGCTCCGACTTCTTCGATCCTCCCGATCCAGGATGCCGTGGCCGAGCGGCGGCTGTATTTCTCGATGCTCGGGCTGTTACTGATTGTGGTGGACCTGGTGAGCCGAATTAAAGTAGATCGGCGCAAGTTGGCCTACGCCGGGGCGGCCGTGCTGCTCGTCGCGACCATCGCCACGCATGCGCGCGCGGACGTGTGGTCCGGGCCGGTGCAGCTTTGGGAAGACACCGTCGCGAAATCGCCGGATAAATTCCGCGCACGTTTTCAGTTGGGCTACGCCTATTATCTCGGGCAGCGCTACGACGCGGCGGTGGCGCAGTTCCAGAAGGCCGCACTCCTGCCGGCGCGCGCCACGGTCGAGAAGGTGAATCTGCTGGTGGACTGGGGCCTGGCGCTGGAAGGCGCGGGCCATTGGAACGAAGGAATCGAGAAGTTGAGGGAAGCCGCGGCGATCGAGCCGACCGCTCACATCTATTCCCAGATTGGTATGATCTATGCCAAAAACGATCAGTACCCGCCGGCGCTCGAAGCATTGGATCATGCCCAAACGCTGGACTCCGGATTTACAATGACCTACATATACCGGGGCCAGATCTTCGAGAAGATGAATAACCCATCCGCCGCGGTGAAAGAGTTTCGAAAAGCGCTGGAACTCGATCCCAACAATCCCGCCAACGACCAGGTCCGCCAGGAACTGCAACGGCTGCGAATGATTCTGCCGGCCGGGCAGGGGCGATGAGCCGGCCGCTCCGAATCGGCATCAATGCGCTGTACCTGATACCCGGGCAGGTGGGCGGCACCGAGATCTATTTGCGCGGCCTCTTGCCGGCGCTGGCTGAAATCGATTCGGTGAACCGCTACATCGTGTTCCTCAGCCGCGAGACCGATCCGCACATCGTGCCAGCGCAGGCGAATTTCCGTGCTGCGCGGCAGCCAGTGCCGGCGGTGGTGCGGCCGGCACGCATCCTGTGGGAGCAGTTGGCGCTGCCCATCGCGTCGGCGAACGAACGGCTCGACGTGGTGCTGAATGCCGGGTTCACGTGTCCGCTGTTCTGTCCGTGCCCGCAGGTGACGGTATTCCATGACCTGCAGCACAAGCGGCATCCCGAGTTTTTTCGCTGGTTCGACTTGCCATTCTGGCAATTCTTCCTGTACTGGTCGGCGCACATTTCGCGCGTCCTGCTGGCCGATTCGGAGGAGACCGCCGGCGACTTGATGCGCTACTATCATCTTCCGGCACAGAAGATCCGAGTGGCGCAATTGGGCGTCGAGCCGGTGTTCTTTGAAATCGGGCAGCGGCGCCGGCCGGAGCGGTTTTTATTGACCGCGTCGACGCTGCACCCACACAAGAATCTGGATGGCCTATTGCACGCATTCGCCTCATTTCGCCAACGGCATCCGGATTTCCGGCTGGTGATTTCGGGCGTGCATGGATTCCATACCGCGCCGGTGCATGCGCTGCGCGAATCGCTGGGCCTGGACAACGCGGTGGAGTTTCCCGGCTGGGTCCCCCGCGAGCGGTTGTACGATCTGTTCGCGCGCGCCTGGGCATTTGTTTACCCCTCACGCTTCGAGGGGTTCGGCCTGCCGCTAGTGGAGGCGATGGCCGCCGGTGTGCCGACTGCTTGTTCCGCAATCGAGCCGCTTGCCAGCATCGCGGGCGACGCCGCGGTGAAGTTCGATCCGTCGGACCCATCGGCGATCGAAGATGCGATGCTGCGGGTGACGGAAGATGAACCGTTGCGCGAGCGACTGTGTCGTGCAGGTCCGAAGCGGGCTGCGGAGTTTTCCTGGACCTCGACTGCCCAGAAGACGCTGGCGGCACTGCTGGCTGCCGGGCAGGTTTGATTCACTTCTCTTCGGGTATGTGAAAGCCGATCCGCGCCGGGCGCTTGCGCGATGTCAAAGAAGAGCGCACCCTGTTAACCCCTGTGAGAAATGCGGGTTAATAGCCATATCAGAAGCCGTTCATCGCGCCAGGATGGCGCCCCAGTTCAATCCTGCGCCGAAGGCCGTCATCACGATCGGCCCCATAGCCATGCCGCTCTGCCACCATTCCGCGGCGGCGATCAACATCGATGCCGACGAGGTATTGCCGTAACGATCCACGTTCATAAAAAACTGTTCTTCAGGCACGCCGAGGCTCTTGGCGGTGCGGGCGATCAGGTTGCGGTTGGCCTGATGGGTGAGAAAGACTGCGATATCGCCGGCGGCTGTCGAGTTGCGTTCGAGCAGTTCGGCGATGGCGCGCGGCACTTTGCGACTGGCGTGCATGATGATCACCGGACCGTTCATTTGAATGGGTCCGGCGAGATCCAGGCGCAGCGCGTCAGCGTAGGAGCCGTCGCTCGCGAGCAGCACATCCTGGATCGTGGCGAAGCCGGTTTCGGCGCTCATCAGGCAGGCGCCGGCGCCATCGCCGAAGAGGATGGCGGTATCGCGGCCGGCGGGTTCAACGGCGATGGCGCGCGACATAATCTCCGAGCCGACTACCAGGACATTGCGATAGCGGCTGCACAGGTCGGCAGCCATCGCGATGGCGAACAGCGAGCCGGCGCTGGCCAGCGGCAGATCGATGGCGGGAACGCCGGCCAGTTCGAGCGCGGCGCCGATGGCGGCGGCAGGTCCGGGGAAGCGCCGCTCGGCCGATCCGCTCGACGCAAGGATGAGGCCGACCTCGCGCGGCGCAATGCCGGCGCGTTCCAGACAATCCTGCGCGGCACGAGCGCCAAGCGAGGCCACGGTATCGCTGGGCGCTGCCCAGCGGCGCTCCTGAATGCCGGACATCTGCACAATCCAGGCCGGGTCGCAGTCGAGCCGCGGCGCCAATTCGGCGTTCGTCACTATGCGCTCCGGCACGTAGCGACCGAAAGCTCGAAGATATGCCGCGCTCACTTGCGGCCTTGCAGGTAAGCTTCGATGCGCACGACGGAATCGAAGCGGCGCGGAGTCAGGTCGGAATCCGGAACGCGGATGGAGAACTGCTTTTCCAACTCGGATACCAGGTCGGTGAGGGTGAAGGAATCGAGCAGTCCGGATTCGAAGAGCGACTGCTCGGGGGCCGGGTCGGAGGGCTGGCCGCCTACCTGGCGGATAATGGCAAGGATCTTACTTCGCTGGTCCATAGGCTAACTGATTGGTGATTTCCTGGCGGGTCTTGCGGTAGGCATCGTACTGCTTCATGAGGTCGGCGAAGAGAGCCTCGCCGAGCCGGTGATAGCCCGCGGAGGTGAAGTGAACGTAATCGGATTGGGCCAAGCCCGAGTTGACCCAATCGCGCATGGAGCTTTTGCCGCCCATGCGCTGGCGGGCGTCCCAGAAGGAGCAACCGTTTTCGCGACAGGCGGTCCGTTCGGCGGCGATGATGCGATCAATGCCGTCGAGAACGCGCCACATGCCCTTCACGCGGTACCAGCGGTCGGTGGGACCGAGCACCAGAATCGACGCCGTCGGCGCATCCTGGCGAAGGCGCTGCAGCAAGCTCGAGAACAGCGCCTCGTAGCTTTCGTGGTTCCATTCAGGGTCGCTGGCTTCATTGGTGCCGTAGGCGAGCACGATCAGGGCAGGGTCGCGGCGCTGCAGATAGGAGGCCAGCATCTTCTCGTCCCACTTCATGATGACGCTCGCTTCGGCGCCGTTGATGCCGAGAGCTTCATAGGTCACGCCGGTCTGCTTATCCGCGACCCATCCGAAGAGGCGCACAGGCTTTGAGTCCAGGGTCTTGAGCATGAAGCGGTGCGGACCGGGCGGCACCTGGTATCGGACGAAGCCGGGGCCGATCTCCCCAGCGGTGGAGATCTCTTCCAGGAATTTGTCCGAATCGTACAGCGCTAAGGTGCCGCCATCGGGCTGTTGCAGGAAATGCACCTCGAGAAAATCGCAGTCGGTATCGAGGTAGACGGACTGGCCTGGACGGTCGGTGGTGATGCTGAAGCCGCCGAGGCCCAGCAGGCCATCGGGGCTGGCCGAACGGAAGCCGTCGGCGCGCCACAGCGTAGTGCCGCCGCCCGGAGCGTCGAAGCGGCGGTAGCCTTTGAAAGGACTGCCGGCGAGCGAGAAGCCCGAGCCGCCATCGCCAAATCTGGTTTTGAAATCGTCGCGCACCGCAGCGGTCCATTCGTCGGCGGCGGTGTGAGAATCGCCCCAGTGGATGATGTGAATGGGGTCGTGGCTCAATCCCCCGGCCAGGCGATAGAGTTGTTCGAACGCGGGGACCAGCGCGCCGGGCTGCGAGAAGGACGTGTTGACAGTCGTCGCCAGATAGCCGTTGACCTTGCGCAGAGACGCGGCGCGAGCGGCTGCGCCGATGCGCGGAGCGACTGGCGGACGTGGTTTCTTGGCGGGAGCGGCGAGGAAGGGGAGCGCCGACAGAACGATCGCGCACACAACCCAGGTTGCCCTGCCCGGCAAGCGGCGCCCTCGCATCCCTCTAGCGTACCGCGGCTTTGGCCTGCGCGGTTTCGAGCATCTGGCGCAATTTGAAGCGATTCAGTCCAAAACCGATTTCGCGGGAGAAGATCGAAGCGATCAATTTGCCGCCGCCCGGCGTGGGATGGATAAAATCGCCCGAAACCAGCCGCGGCGTGCTGCTGTACCAGCGCGCGATGGTGCCTTCGCCGCCCATGGCCTCGTAGGTGTTGAAGAAGCCGCAGCCGGTGTCGCGCGCGACGCGCTGCTGAATGGCGACGATGCGCGGGATGTTGGGCATGGTGGCAATCTCGCCGCCCTCGGCGCGATAGCCGCGGTCCATGGGGCTCATTACCAGGATCGATGCAGCGGGCAAAGCCGTGCGGATGCGGCGGATCACTTCGCGCAATTCGCCTTGGTATTGGCGGTCGATGAAGGCGGTGAAGTCGGCCTCGTTGGTGCCGTAATTGACGATCACGAGTTGCGGATCGCGCTGCCGCAATTCGGCGGCCCAATGGTCGGCGTTGAACATGCGGGAGAGCACGGTAATCGAGGCGCCGTTCAAGCCCAGGCTGTCGTAAATCACGCCGGGTCCAGGCCTCTCCATCGAAACGCCGAAGAGGCGAACCGGACCTTGCTCGACGCGCAGGTCTAGCGCCGCGGCGCCGCGCGGCAGCGTGAAGCGCTTGCGGGCGGCGATGCTGGAAGCGCCCGCGGTATTGACTCGACCGAGTTGCACGCCGTCGGCGGAGACGGTGAAGACGCCGCCACCTGGCTGGATCAGGAACCACACGTCGAACGCCGTGTGGCTATGGTCCTTGAAGACGATGTGGCTTTGGGCGTTGGCGGAGCCGGTGAAACTCACGCCACCAAGCCCGAACAATCCGTCGCGCGATTTGAACTGGGTGGCGGGCGCGATGTCCCAACCCTCGGACGATAGCTGCACGCCGGTGTGTCCGTACCACGCCCATGGTTTGCCGATCAGCACATACCCGTGGCCGGCGCTGCCATAGCGCTGCTGAAGCATGGCGCGGACATCGCCGGTGATCAGATCGGCGGTGGTGGGCGAATCGCCGTAATGGACCACGCGGGTGATCGCGCCACGACCGCCTTTTTCGGTGCGCCACAATGAGGCGTAGAAAGAATCCAGCGCACCCGACGAGTCGTCCAACAGCGGCGAGCTGAGATTGGTGCGGACCGGAATGGCCAACTCTGGTTCGATATGCCGCACCATGGGGCTGAACGGGATGCGGTTGGGGTCGAAATCGATCAAGCTGGTGGCGTGCGAAAGCTCGGGACCCTTCAGCTCCGGTCGAAGCGCGCGGGCGCCGGCCAGCAAGGCGGCCAACGTCACGATAACCAGGGCGGACTGGAAGGGGAAACTGCGCATGGCGGGGATCTGCGCGAAGGGCAGCCGCTATTCGTAATCATAACAGCAGGTCCGGTTTGCCGCTGACACCGCGCGAGAATAACTGTAGTGCCCACGAAATCCAAACCACAGGTCTCAGCCGGTAAGACGCGGCTTGCGGCAATGCTGTCATTTTTGGACCGGCGCTCGCGAATCCTGGCGCTGGCGCTGATGGTTGTGGCGAGCTGCCGCATCGTGGCCACGTATACGGTGTTCAACCACACCGCGGACGAGCCGACGCACATCGCCTGCGGAATGGAATGGCTGGATCGCGGAACGTACCAGTGGGGGTCGGAGCATCCTCCGCTGGCGCGGGTGGCGGCGGCGCTGGGACCGTACCTGTTGGGAAGCCGCTGGCACGAAATCTCCCACCAGAACGACGAGTGGATCATCCGCGAGGGGCTGGATATTCTCTACGACGGCCACGAATACGACCGCAAGCTGGCGCTGGCACGGCTCGGGATTCTGCCGTTCTTCTGGTTCGCGTGCGCGGTGGTGTACCTGGCGGGCGAGCGGTATCTCGG
>Ga0335085_10012218_pt1 | contig 12669 bp, 10 predicted proteins | sample Lox_Sample_45_FD_206712 | JGI IMG/M metagenome (GOLD analysis project Ga0335085, IMG submission 206712) | Soil microbial communities from Loxahatchee National Wildlife Refuge, Florida, United States - Lox_Sample_4.5 | ecosystem: Environmental > Terrestrial > Soil > Wetlands | place: USA...
GCACGTCCTCGGCCGCTGCGTCGGGGGAGCCGATGCGGCCGAGCGTGTCGCGGACGAGGGCCAGCTCGGCCGCATCGAGGATCCCGGCTGCCTGCAGCCGCTTCGCATGCAGCAGCGTCCCGGCGACGTCGTAGGGCAGGAGCTCGTCGTCGTCCGCGCGCAGGAAGTCCCAGACCTCCGGTGCGAGCTCGGCTTCGACGCGGCCGGCCCAGAGCGTCACTCGCCGGCCTCGAGCGCAAGTGCCTGCGGCGCAAGCTCGCCCGGCAGCATCCGTGCATGCCGGGCGAGCATGTCGCGCGAGTCGGCGATGTCGTTGATCTGGACGGCGAGCTGGCCGATCCGGTCGCGCGGGCTGAAGGCGGTGGCGCTCCGCTCCATGCTCAGCCGCTCCGGGTCGTAGGTGACGGCCTCGCCGCTCGTGTCGAGGATCGTGTAGTCCTCGCCTCGCCGCAGCTCGAGCGTCACCTCGCCGCTGACGGCGGAGGCGACCCAGCGCTGGAGCGAGTCGCGCAGCATCAGCGCCTGGGTGTCGAACCAGCGCCCCTCGTAGAGCAGCCGCCCGAGCCGCCGGCCGTCGACCGCGTAGCGCTCGAGCGTCGCCTCGTTGTGGATCGCGGTCAGGAGCCGCTCGTAGGCGACGTGGAGGAGCGCCATCCCCGGCGCCTCGTAGATCCCGCGGCTCTTCGCCTCGATCACGCGGTTCTCGATCTGGTCCGACGTGCCGAGCCCGTGCCGGCCGCCGATCGCGTTGGCGGCGCGGATCAGCTCGACCGGATCGTCGGTCCGCGTCCCGTCGACCGCGACCGGCAAGCCCTCCTCGAAGGTGACGGTGACCACCTCGGGCTCGATCCGGGCGCCGTTCCAGTGGGCGACGCCCATGATCGGCTCGACGATCTTCATCGAGGTCGAGAGGTGCTCGAGGTCCTTCGCCTCGTGCGTCGCGCCGAGCAGGTTCGCGTCGGTCGAGTACGCCTTCTCGATCGAGGTACCGTGCGCGAGCCCGCGCGCGGCGAGCCACTCGCTCATCTCGGTGCGGCCGCCCAGTTCCTCGACGAAGCGCTCGTCGAGCCAGGGCTTGTAGATCCGCAGGCGCTCGTTCGCGAGCAGGCCGTAGCGGTAGAAGCGCTCGATGTCGTTGCCCTTGTAGGTCGAGCCGTCGCCCCAGATCTCGACACCGTGCTCGGCCATCGCGCGCACGAGCAGCGTGCCGGTCACCGCCCGGCCGAGCGGCGTCGTGTTGAAGTAGCGCCGGCCGGCCGTCTGGACGTGGAAGGCGCCGCACTGGAGCGCCGCGATCCCCTCGCGGGCGAGCGCCTCCTTGCAGTCGACGAGCACGGCCTCCTCGGCGCCGTAGCGCTTCGCCCTGGCCGGCACGGCTCCGACGTCGGGCTCGTCGTACTGGCCGAGGTCGGCCGTGAACGCATAGGGCACGGCGCCCTTCTCGCGCATCCAGGCGATCGCGCACGAGGTGTCGAGACCGCCCGAGAAGGCGATCCCGACCCGCTCCCCGACCGGAAGCTCGGCGAGGATCGAGCCGCCTGCCTGCGGCAGGAGCGTCATGCAGCCCTCCGCATCGTCCGGAGCTCCTGGGCGAGCTCGGCGCCGGTGACCGGCTCGCGCGCGACGAGGAGGACGGTGTTCTCGCCGGCGATCGTGCCGGCGACATGCGGATGGCGGGCGACGTCGCAGGCCTCGGCGAACGGGCTCGCGTAGCCGTGCGGCGTCGTCACGACGACGAGGTTGCCGCTCGCCTCGACCGACAGCGCCCACCGCGCGACCGCCTGCGAGAGGGCGTCGACGTATGCGACCTCCGCCGCTTCCGGCGGCGCATAGACGAGCTGGCCCCGCTCGTTGCGGATCTTGACGAGCCCGAGCTCGTGGATGTCGCGCGAGACCGTCGTCTGCACGACGTCGTGGCCCTCGCGCCGCAGCGTCTCGGCCAGCTCGGACTGGGTCGAGATCGGCTGCTCGCGGACGAGCCGCAGGATCGCACCATGCCGCTCACTCCTATTCATGCACGTCCCTCGCCGTCGCCGGCTCCCGCCGAGCGGAGCCCGGCTCCGCCGCCGACTGACGCCGCTGGCGCCGCGGTGCTGTCCGGGCCCGTACCCGCCGTACCGTGCCCTCCGGCCCCACACCGCCAGCGGCGCCCGAGAAACGCGCAGGCTTCAACCACGTGTGCGTTGGTCAATTCAGCACCTCCTCGAGGATCTCCAGGGCGCGGTCGACCTCGGCAGGGCCGACGACGAGCGGCGGTGCGAGCCGGAGCACGTTCGCGCCCGAAGTGAGGCAGACGAGCCCCGCGTCGAGCGCAGCGTCGGCGACGGGCTGAGCGGGGCCGGTGAGCTCGGCGCCCACGAGCAGACCCGCGCCGCGCGCCTCGACGACACCGGGCAGGCGGGACACGCCGTCGAGCAGCCGCGAGCCGTTCTCCCGCACCGACGCGAGCAGCGCCTCGTCGATCGTGTCCACCACGGCTCCCGCCGCCGCGCAGACCACGGGGTTGCCGCCGAAGGTCGAGCCGTGGTCACCGGGCGCGAACGCGCCCGCCGCCTCGTCGGCGACGAGCAGGCAGCCGATCGGCAGCCCGTTCGCGAGCCCCTTCGCCAGCGTCAGGAGCTGCGGGCGCACGCCGAGCCGCTCCCAGGCGAAGAAGGTGCCGGTGCGGCCGACGCCGGTCTGGATCTCGTCGAAGCAGAGGAGCGCACCGAGCTCGGCGGCGAGCTCGCCCGCGGCGGCGGCGAAAGCCGGCTCGAGCGGGATCACGCCGCCCTCGCCGAGCACCGGCTCGAGCAGGATCAGGCCGACGTCGCCGTCCGCGGCCTGCCGCAGCGAGGCAGTGTCGTTCGGCAGCGCGAAGCGAACGCCCGGCAGCAGGGGCTCGAAGGCCGCGCGCTTGCCGGGCTGGCCCGTCGCGGCGAGCGCGCCGGTCGTGCGGCCGTGGAAGCCGCCCTCGAGCGCGATCACGCCCGGCCTGCCGGTCGCCTTGCGCGCGTACTTCAGCGCCGCCTCGTTCGCCTCGGCGCCCGAGTTGCAGAAGAAGGCCTGGGCGCCGCAGGAAGCGACGACTGCAAAGCCGCCGTCGCCCGGCTGAAGAGCCAGGCCGCCTCCGGCGGCTAGGCTGAAGCGCTCAGACAGCCGGGCAGCGAGCGCGGCGGCGGGCTCCGTGGCGAAGAGATTCGACACGTGCCAGAGCCGGTCGAGCTGCACATGGGCCGCCGCGAGCGGTGCCGGATGGCGGTGCCCGAGCCCGACGACGGCGATGCCGGCGGCGAAGTCGAGGTAGCGGCGGCCGTCCGCGTCGGTCAGCCAGACGCCGTCGCCCTCGACGAAGCCCACCCGCGGCGGCGGGTAGACGGGGAGCAGGGCCGTCTCGGCGACGGCGTTCACGCCACCACCGCCGTCTCGCCGATCTCGGCCGTGAGCCCGCCGCGCGCGGCACGGACCGCGGCGATCAGCTTCGGGACGATGCCGCCCTCGAAGAGGCCCTCCACGATCAGGAACTCCGCCTGCTCTGCCCGGATCGAGCGCAGCAGCTCGCCGCCGTGGAAGACGCCCGCGACGTCGGTAAGGAACTGGATGCGGTGGGCGCCGATGCCGACCGCGAGCGCGGCCGCCGCCTCGTCGGCGTTCACGTTCAACGGCCCGGCGGCGAGCGGGGTGACGACCGGAACCAGGCCGTCTCCGAGCGCCTCCACGATCGGCCCCGGCGTCGAGGGCACCGCCGTCCCCACGAGCCCGAGCTCGGGCACCGGCTCGGCGGCGAGGCCGATCTCGTCGCCGGCGAGAGGCAGCGCGTCCCCTCCGATCGCCGCGCAGACGTCAGCGTTCACCGCGGCGAGGCTCTCGCGGACGACCTCGAGCGCCTCGGGCGTCGTCACGCGCCTGCCGGCGACGAAGCGCACTTCGAGCCCGCGCCGCGCCATCTCCGCGCTGATCTGCGGCCCGGCCCCGTGCACCACGCAGACGCTGTGGCCCGCCTCGCGCAGCCGCTCGACGGCGTCGGCGACCCCGACGGTCGAGGCGCCCCCCACCTTCAGCACGACCGTCACCTGCGGCCCCCGAGGTGCGGCCGGCGGCGGCGGACTTCAGCGCGCCGGAGCTGCGCAGCACCTGCGGCGATGATCACGAGCGATACTCCGCGTTGATCCGGACGTAGTCGTAGGAGAGGTCGGTCGTCAGGTAGGTTGCGGCGCCGTCGCCGAGCGCGAGGTCGACCTCGATCGCGCAGCTGCCGTTCGCGAGCACCGGCTCGTCGCCGGTCGGCCGCCCGGCCACGAGCACGGGCACGCGGTCGATCGAGATCGAGAGCAGGTCCGGATCGAGCTGCGCGTAGCCGCCGTCGAAGCGCGCGGAGCCGGCGGCCGAGGCGATCCGCCCCCAGTTCGCGTCGTGGCCGTGCAGCGCGGTCTTGACGAGCGGCGAGGTTGCGATCCGCTCGGCAATCGCCCGCGCCTCGGCCGAGCTCGCCGCGCCGCGCACGGCGATCTCGGCGAGGACGGTCGCACCCTCGCCGTCGGCGACGATCTGCTTCGCGAGCTCGCGGCAGACCTTGCGCAGGCAGAGGGCGAACTGCTCGTCGCTCGCAGGCGTCCGCTCGACGCCGCTCGCGCCGTTCGCGAGCAGCAGCACGGTGTCGTTCGTCGAGCACTCGCCGTCGACCGAGATCGAGTTGAAGCTCGCGTCCACGGCGGGCCGCAGGAACTCGATCGCCTCGCCGGGCTCCAGGGGAAAGTCGGTCGTGACGACGGCGAGCATCGTCGCGAGGTTCGGGTGGATCATCCCCGAGCCCTTCGCCATGCCGCCGACGACGAAGCCGTCGCCGCGCGCGACCGACTCCTTCACACGAGTGTCCGTGGTCATGATCGCCTCGGCCGCAGCCGCGCCGCCGCTGTGCGCGAGCTGCAGCGCCGCGCTCCGAACCCCCGCCAGCACCTTGTCCAGCGGAAGCGGCGTCCCGATCACGCCGGTCGAGAGGACGAGCACCTGCTCGGTCGGAACGCCGAGGAGCCACGCCGCCTCGGCCGCGGTCGTCCGCGCGGCGATCACGCCCTGCTCCCCGGTCGCGGCATTCGCGACCCCGGAGTTCGCGACGACCGCCTGCGGCTGGGCCAGCTCGAGGTGCTCGCGGCAAACCGTCACCGGCGCCGCCTGCACGCGGTTGGCGGTGAACATCCCCGCACCGCTCGCCGGCGCGAGCGAGCGCACGAGCGCGAGGTCGCGCCGCTCGTTCTTCCGGATCCCGCAGTGGACGCCGGCGGCGACGAAACCCTGGGCCGCGGTCACGCTCATGCCCGCGCTCCGTCGAGCCTACGGCTCATACCAGCACCCCCGAGAGGCGCAGGCCGGCCGTCTCCTCGAGACCGAGCGCGAGGTTCGCGTTCTGGAGCGCCTGGCCGGCGGCCCCCTTGCCGAGGTTGTCGAGCGCGCAGATGACGACCGCCCGGCCGGTGGCGCGATCGGCGAAGACGCCGAGCTCGGCGCCGTCCGAGTTCTGCACGCGGGAGAGCTCGGGCGCGACGCCGTCTGGCAGGACGCGCACGACCGCGCTGCCGGCATACGTCTCCTCGAGCAGGCCGCGCACGTTGCCGCGCGGGATCACGTAGCAGGTCGCGAGCAGGCCGCGGCGCACGGGCAGCAGGTGGGGCACGAAGCAGACCGGGAAGCCGAGCACCTGCGCGATCTCGGGGGCGTGCTGGTGGCTGCCGACCCGGTAGGGCGAGATGTTCTCGAGCACGAATCCGGCGTGCGAGCTCGCCTTCAGCTCCCGGCCGGCGCCCGAGACTCCCGACTTCGCATCGACGACGACGCTCTCCGCCTCGATCGCATCGACGAGCGGCGCGAGCGCGAGGAGCGCCGCCGTCGCGTAGCAGCCCGGATTGGCGACGAGCGGGCCCGCCGGCGGATGGAGCTCCGGGAGCGCGTAGCTCCAACCGGCGAGCGACGCCGGCCGCGGGTGCTCGAAGCCGTACCAGGCCGGGTAGAGCTCGGGATCGCCGAGGCGATGGGCGCCGGAGAGGTCGACGACGACGGTGCCGGCCGGCGGCTCGAGCGAGGCGGCGCGCTCGTGCCCGAGGCAGGCGAAGACGACGTCGGCGCCGCTCGCGAGCGCCTCCGCGTTCGCCGCGAACGGCGGCAGCGAGCCGTTCAGGCGGACGTCGAGCGCTGCGGCGGGACTTCCCGCCAGCGAGTCGGAGCCGAGCGCGACGACCTCCAGCTCCGGATGACGGAGGACGCGGTCGAGCACCTCCTGGCCGGAGTAGCCGGACGCGCCGAGGATCGCTGCGCTGAGCATCTATGCATACTACGCGACGAGCTGCATATTACGCAAGTGCAATGATGGCGCCGTGGAACGGAGGCGGATCCGTGTCGGAGGCGTCGTCCAGGGCGTGGGCTTCCGGCCGTTCGTCTACGGCGTGGCGCGCCATCTGGGCATCGGCGGCTTCGTCCAGAACGACGGCGACGGCGTCCTGATCGAGGCCGAGGGAGCGCCCGGCGCGCTCGACGAGCTCGAGCGCGCATTGCATGAAGAGGCACCGCCGCTCGCCCGGGTCGAGTCGGTGCGCGCACAGCCGGTCTCCGTGCGGGGCGAGCCGGGCTTCCGCATCGAGGCCAGCGTCGCGAGCGGCAGCGGCGCGCTGATCCCGGCCGACGTCGCCACCTGCGACGACTGCCTGCGCGAGCTCTTCGACGCCGCCGACCGCCGCCATCGCTATCCGTTCGTCAACTGCACCCAGTGCGGACCGCGTTTCACGATCGTCACGACCGTGCCCTACGACCGGCCGAACACGACGATGGCGGGCTTCACGATGTGTCCGGACTGCCGGCGCGAGTACGAGAACCCGCTCGACCGCCGCTTCCATGCCGAGCCGATCGCCTGCCCCGCCTGCGGCCCGCGCCTCGCTCTCGACGAGCCGGGTAAGCCAAGTAACACTCTGTTACTTGGGGAGGGGGCGCTCGGGCGGGCGGTGGCGCTCCTGCTCGAGGGCGGGATCGTCGCGGTCAAGGGGCTCGGCGGCTACCACCTCGCCTGCGTCGCATCCGACGAGGGCGCCGTGGCACGGTTGCGCGGCCGAAAGCTCCGCGAGGACAAGCCGTTCGCGGTGATGACGAGCGACCCGCCGGCGCTCGCAGCGCTCGAGCCCGGCGAAGCGGCGCTGCTGCGCTCGCGCGAGCGGCCGATCGTCCTCTGCCGCCGCCGCCCGGATGCAGCGGTCGCGGCAGCGGTCGCGCCCGGCAGCCCGTGGCTCGGCCTGCTGTCGCCGTACACGCCGCTCCACCATCTGCTGCTCGCCGACGCCGGAGCACCGCTCGTGATGACGAGCGGGAACCGCTCCGACGAGCCGATCGCCACCGACGACGCCGAGGCTCGCGAACGCCTCGCCGGGATCGCGGACGCCTTCCTCGGGCACGACCGGCCGATCCACCGCCGCTGCGAGGACTCGGTCGTTCGCGCGCAGTTCCCGGTGCGGCGTTCGCGCGGCTTCGTGCCCGCCCCGCTGCCGCTGCCGTCAGCCGCGCCGCGCCCGCTCGTGGCGGCAGGGCCGGAGCTGAAGGCGACCTTCTGCGTCGGGCGCGGCCGCGAGGCGTTCCTCTCGCCGCACCTCGGCGACCTCGAAGGCGAGCTCGCCTACCGCGCCTTCCTCGCCGACCTCGAGCTCTACACGGCGATGCTCGGGGTGCAGCCGGAGGTGATCGCGCACGACCTCCATCCCGAGTACCTGGCCACGAAATGGGCGCTCGAGCAGGACGCGGAGCTCGTGGGCGTCCAGCACCACCACGCGCACGCAGCCGCCTGCCTCGCCGAGCACGGCGAGGCGGGCCCGGCGCTCGCCCTCGTCTTCGACGGCACCGGCTACGGGACGGACGGAACGCTCTGGGGCGGCGAGCTGCTGCGCTGCGACCTGCGGAAGCTCGAGCGCGTGGCCCATCTCGAGCCCGTGCCGCTGCCCGGCGGCGAGGCGGCCATCCGGGAGCCCTGGCGGACGGCGGCGATCCACCTCGAGCTGGCAGGGCGGCCCGTCCCGTGGGAGCGCTGGCGCGAGGTCCGGGCCGCGCTGGCGGTGAACGCACCACCGTCGTCCGGCATGGGGCGGCTCTTCGACGCGGTCGCCGCACTGCTCGGCGTGCGCGACGAGGTCACCTACGAAGGCCAGGCGGCGATCGAACTGGAGCTGCTCGCGGGCGAGACCGAGGCCGGGCCGTACGACTGGCGCTTCGGCGGCGGCCCCGCACTCGTCGCGGCGATCCACGACGACCTCGCGGCGGGCCGCGACCGGGGCGAGCTGGCGGCGGCGTTCCACGAGACGGTCGCCGCGGCCGCCGCCGAGGTCTGCGTCGAGGCGGCGGAGCCGCGGACTGTCGTCCTCTCGGGCGGGACGTTCCAGAATCTCCGCCTGCTCGCCTCGACGCGCCGGCGTCTCGAGGCCTGCGGCTTCCGCGTGCTGACCCACCGGCGCGTGCCGGCGAACGACGGCGGGATCTCGTACGGGCAGGCCGCCGCCGCGGCGGCGATCCTCGCCGCGGGCTCCTGCTAGCGTCGCCGCCATCGTGACCGACGACCTCGAGCACCTGCGGACGGAGATCGGCGCAGTCGACCGCCAGCTGCTCGCGGGGCTGAACCGGCGCCTGGAGCTCGTCGCCCGCGTCAAGGCGCACAAGGACGCCGTCGGCGAGCGCTGGATCGACGCCGAGCGCGAGGCCGAGCTGCTGCGCGACCTCGCGTCCGCCAACCCCGGGCCGCTCTCGGAGCGCGCAGTGAGCTCGATCTTCACGGCGGTGCTCGACGTGCTGAAACAGGAGCTCGCCGCCGACCGGCCGGCGCGTCCGGGCCCGCGGTCCGGCCCGCCGAGCGCGGGTTTCGAGCGCCTGGCCGTCGTCGGCACCGGCCTCGTCGGCGCCTCCGTCGCACTCGCAGCCCGCCGCGGCGGCGTTCACTGTTCGGGCTTCGACACCGATGCCGGCACGCTCGCCGACGCCGCGGGCATCTCGGGCCTGACTCCGGCCGCCTCGCTGGCCGAGGCCGTCGCGGGCGCCGACCTGGTGGTCGTGGCTGTGCCGGCTGGTGTGGCGGTGACGTCGGTCCGCGAGGCGCTCGACGTTGCGGGGCCCGACGCGACCGTGACGGACGTCGCCTCGACGAAGCGGGCCCTCGCTGCCCTGGAGGACGCGCGGTTCGTCCCCGGCCACCCGGTCGCCGGCGGCGTCACCGGCGGGCCGCGCCGGGCAGCCGCGGACCTCTTCGACGGAGCCACCTGGTTCCTGACCCCGACAGCCGCGACCGCAGCGGAGCGCGTCGCCGGTGTCGAGCGCTTCGTCACGGCTCTGGGCGCACGGCCGGTACGACTCGAGGCGACCGCGCACGACCGCCTGCTCGCGCTCACGAGCCATCTCCCGCACGCACTCGCGAACCTGCTCATGCTGCGGGTCGCTGCGGCGGCGGCGGCAGGCGACGAGGCGCCGCTCGCGCATGCCGGCACCTCCCTGCGCGAGATGACCCGCGTCGCGGGCGCGAACCCGGGCATCTGGGCGGACATCTTCCTCGAGAACGCCGACGAGATCGCCGAGGCCCTCGCCGGCTTCCGAACGGCGCTCGACGAGCTGGAGGAGACCTTGCGCCGCGCCGACCGGGCCGCCGTCGAGGGGTCGATCGCCGCAGCCGCCACGGCACGCGAGCGGATGGACGCCTTCGCCTACCGGACCGAGGCTGCCCAGCTGAACCGCATCCGCGTGCGCGTCCCCGACCGGCCGGGCATCCTGGCCCGGATCACGCAGATCCTCGGCGCAGCGCGGATCAACATCGAGGACTTCGAGCTGCGGCACGTCTCGCCGGAGTACGGCGGCGTGCTGGTGATCCTCGTCGCCGGCGCCGAGAACGCCGAGCGGGCACGGGCGCTCCTCCGCCGCGAGGGCTACTCAGCTGCGTAGCGCGAAAAGCTGCGCTTCCCGCGCTATCTGACAGTCCGCGTGAGGCGCGCAGCGGCTCACGCGACGAAGACGCCCCTCTCGGCGGCCGAGACGGCGCGGTCGAGCTCGGCGAACGCGTCGGCCCACGTCCGCTCCTCCCGCAGGTCGACGCCGAGCGGCTCCAGCAGCTCCTGCGGCGAGCGGGAGCCGCCGCTGCCCAGGAACTCCAGGTAGGCGGGCGTGAACGTCCGCGGATCCTCGCGGTAGCGGGCGAGCAGGGAGAGAGCGACGAGGTGAGCGAAGGCATAGGCGTACGTGTAGAAGCGGGCGCCGACGAAGTGCGGGATGTACGACCAGGCGAGCCGGTAGCCCTCCGGCAGCGCGACCGAGCCGCCGTAGTAGCGCTCGTTCTCCTCGAGCCAGAGCCCGGAGAGCCGCTCGCTGGTCAGCGCCTTGCCCTCGCCGCGCAGCGCATACGCGCGCTGCTCGAAGCGGGCGAGCACGGTCTGCCGGAAGATCGAGCCCAGCGCGGTCTCGACCCGGTCGGCGAGGAGCAGTGCCCGGTTCCCCGGATCGTCCTCGCGGTCGATGAGCCCCTCCACCGCCAGGAGCTGCGCGAACATCGACGGCACCTCGGCGACGGCGAGCCCGACCCGCCAGGAGCGGAAGGGCTGCCGCTCGAGCGCGAGCGCCCCGTGCGTCGCGTGCCCGAACTCGTGCGCGAGCGTGACGACGTCGCGGAGCGTGTCGGTGTGGTTCAGCAGGACGTACGGGAGCACGCCCTGCGAGACGCTGTTGCAGTACGCGCCGCCCACCTTGCCCGTTCGCGGCTCGGCGTCGACGTGGCCCCGCTCGAGGCAGGCCCGGAAGATCTCGGCCAGCCGCGGCTCGAACCGGACGAGCGACCCGTCGACGATCTCCACCGCCTCCTGCCAGGGGACCCGGCGATCCCGTCCCACGGGCGCGTACTGGTCGGCGAGCTCGAGCCGCTCGAGCCCGAGTGCGCGCGCCTTGCACTCGAACCAGCGGCGGCCGAGCGGGTACTGCTCCTCGATCGCGGCGAGCATCGACTCGACCACCTCGCCCTCGAGCTCGTTGCGCAGGTTCGTGGGGAGCATCGGCTCCGGGACTCCCCGCAGGCGGTCGACCGCCAGCCGGTCGCCGACGAGCGCGTCGTAGCAAGCGGCCGGCACGTCGACGATGCCGGCCAGACCCCCGTAGAGCGCCTCGAGCGCCCGCAGCCGCAGGTCGCGGTCCGGCGAATACACGTAGGAGAGCAGGCGGTCGATCGTGTGCGGCTCGGCGCCCTCGCCCCCGTCGAAGTCGATCTCCAGCGTCGCGAGCGTGCGCCCGTGCAGCGACTCCCAGGCCTCGATTCCGGGGCGGCGCGCGTTGAGCGCCTGCTCCTCGGGCTCGCCGAGGACGAAGGGCTTCTCCTCGCGTGCGACCCGCAGCTTGTGCTCGTAGGGCTGAAGCTCCGGCGCCTCGAGCAGGGCCTCTGCCTCGGCGTCGTCGAGCGCCAGCCACTCGAGCTCGACGAAGAGCAGCAGGTTCTCGAGCTCGGCCGCACGGTCGCGCGCCGTCGTCGCCAGGTCGTTCGCCTCGGCGTCGGTCGCGTTCGTGTGCTCGCGGGCGAGCGCGTAGAAGTGGACGCGGGCGCTCCGCTGGTGCAGCTCGTCGAGCTCGGCCAGCAACCGCTGCAGGCCCTCCGCGCCGCCCGATCCGACCGTCCCGCGCCGCTCGACGCCGAAGCGCCGCGCCCGCTCGAGCAGCTCGTCCCACTCGCGCCGCGCGGCATCGGCCCCGGGTGAGAGATCGGCCAGGTCCCAGCGGATCCCGGCGGCGCTCGACGTGGTGGCGGCCATGTCGTCTCCTCCCGATCTCCCCCACCAAACGCCGAGTCCCCGCGAGCCCGAAGGCTCACAGGGACTCAGCGACGGCAAATCTCGCAGATCGGCGGGCGGCCGTCAAGCCCTGCCATACTGGACCGGCACCGTGTCCGTGCAGCAGCCATCCGTGCCGGCCGGCAGCCCGCTGCGGCGGCTCCGCTGGCTCCTCTGGGGCGTCTCGATCGCCGTCGGTATCGCGGCCGGCCTCCTCTTCGAGCTGGACCACCGTGCCCCGACCGCGACGCCGACCGTCTCTGCAGCCGCGATGTCCGCGAGCACCGCCGCCGCGACCTGGAGGGCCGGCGAGCGGCCGGCACCCGACTTCTCGCTCACCGATCAGAGCGGGAAGCCGGTCTCGCTCGCGCGTTTCCGCGGGCGCCCCGTTCTGCTCACGTTCATCGACCCGCTCTGCCGGAACCTCTGCCCGCGCGAGGCGAAGATCCTCACGTCGGTCGAGACGAGGCTCCCGGCCGCAGAGCGGCCGGCGATCGTGGCCGTCAGCGTCGACCAGTGGGGAAACGCGCGCCACATCTTGCTCCAGGACGAGGCGAAGTGGAAGCTGCCCGCCGACTGGCACTGGGCCGTGGGGCGGCCCGCGGACCTCGCGAAGGTCTGGAAGGACTACGCGATCGGCGTCAGCGACGCGCCGAAGACGGTAGTCGGGGTGACGGTGCACCAGATCAGCCACACCGAGGCGTCGTACCTGATCGATGCGAAGGGCGACCAGCGGGCGCTCTGGCTCTATCCGTTCGGCGCAGCCGACGTCGCCCACGTCGTCCGCTCGCTCGCCGGTGCGTCGTAGCGTGGGGGAACCCATGGTTCCCCCACGGGCCCCCTCCTCGGGGAGCGCGTAACGGATCGCCCGTGCGCTCCG
>Ga0335085_10012220_pt1 | contig 12665 bp, 10 predicted proteins | sample Lox_Sample_45_FD_206712 | JGI IMG/M metagenome (GOLD analysis project Ga0335085, IMG submission 206712) | Soil microbial communities from Loxahatchee National Wildlife Refuge, Florida, United States - Lox_Sample_4.5 | ecosystem: Environmental > Terrestrial > Soil > Wetlands | place: USA...
CCGGCGCTCGCGATCACGATCGACTCCGAGGTCGGTGCCGACGGCATTCGTCGCACAACGCGCTTCGACATCGATTTTACCAAGTGCATTTTCTGCGGTTTTTGCGAGGAATCATGCCCGGTGGACGCGATTGTCAGCACGCGGATTTTCGAATTTCACGGCGAAACACGCGGCGATCTGATTTATACCAAACCGATTCTATTGACGGTCGGTGATCGGCATGAGCGGGAAATCGCACGCGACCGCGCCGCAGAAGCCGGTTATGTTTAGGATGTCCGCCGTTTATCACCGATAATTTCCGACGGCCGGCGCTAAATTACGCCGATTGCAGGAGGCGTTGACGAAGTCTTGTTGCTTGTCCAGAATCGGCAGCGGGAGGAAACCCCGATGACACAATCATTCCGAATCCGGAAATTTCTTTTGATCATATCCCTGTTAGCGCCCATATCGGCGTTTGCCGCCGATATGCAGCCCGGCTTGTGGGAGATCACCACTTCAATGGAGATGACCGGCGTAAACATGAAAATGCCGAGCCAAACGATTCAACACTGCTATACCCCCACCGACGTTGCCGATGCCAAAAATCTGGTACCGAAGGATCCCCGGAACGATCGTTGCCGGATTACTGACATCAAGCGGACAGGCGATACGGTAGCGTGGAAAATGGCCTGCAGCGCTCCGCATGCGATGAGCGGCAACGGCACCATCACCTACAGCAGCAATTCCTATTCGGGCTCCACGCAAATGAGCATGGCCGGCGAAAGCGGCATGTCGGTGAACATGACACAGAAGTACAGCGGCAAGCGGATTGGAGATTGTCCGAAATAAGACGTTCTTTTCCCGCTGGCGTTGGAGTATCCGTTATTACTTCCTTCAGGGTAGCCGTTTTATGCCGGGCGATCGCGCTGCTGGTCGCGGCGGTCGCGTTGGTCGCCTTTGCCGGCTGGGCAACCGGTAATCCGCTGCTGAAAAGTGTGCTTCCCGGCGCGGTTGAAATGAAGGCCAACACCGCCCTGGGATTGTTATTGGCCGGCGTCGCGTTGTTCCTGCTGAACCATGCGTCGCCGCGGCAGCGGCGCGCGGCGCTTGTTATCGGGATCGTCATCGGCGTGCTCGGGATAGCGACCCTTGGCGAATATTTATTCGGGTGGCGCCTCGGCATCGACGAATTGCTGTTTCGGGATACCGGCAAGGCCTATAACGTGATTCCCGGACGCATGTCGCCGTACAGTGCGGTAACCTTTACCGCCATCGGTGCAGCCATTCTTGCGTTGTCGTGGCCGCGCTTGCGCGCGTTGCTATGGCCGGCGGCCATTATCGTGATCGGCATCGGCGGATTGTCTTTCCTCGGTTATTTGTGGAATGCCAGCGAACTGGTCACCGACCGCTGGTTGCCGCCGGTGGCGGTCAATACCGCCGTGGCTTTTTTGCTGCTCGGCGCCGGTTTTGTGTTGGTCAATCCGCAACGCCCGCTGGCATGGCCGGGCACCCGCATCCGGCTGTCGTCGGTCGAAATCAAAACTTTGGCCGGTTTCGTCGCGGCATTACTGCTGTTGTTAATGGTCGGCGGCTATACCTACCGGATGAACGTGCGCTTTGCCGAAACCGCGGAGTGGGTCGCGCATACCCAGCAGGTACGCGCGGCGTTGGCCGGACTTTATGTGAAGATCGCCGACGCCCAATCCGCACAGCGCAATTACCTGCTGACGGGCGCACGGCCTCATCGCGAGGATTACGCGCGCCGCATTTCCGATGCGGACGATCAGTTGCGCCTGCTGGCCGGGCTGATTGCCGATAATCCCGCCCAGGCGCAAAACCTCGATGCACTCCGACTTCTCGTCGCCGGTCGTCGCGACCGGCTGGAGCAGGGGATCAAGCTTTATGAAGGGCGCGGCCTTACCGCCGCCCGCGAATTCGTCGCTACCGGTCAGGGCATTAACGCCATGCAACAGGTGCGCGATGCAATCCGTCAGATGGATGACGTGGAGGCCGGTTTGTTGGAGCAACGCACGGCGGAGTTTTCGAGCGTCCGTCGGAGCAGCCTGGTTTCGCTGACCTTGACCCAGGTAATTGCGACGGTAATTCTGCTGTTTTTGTTTCGCGCGATCCGCGCCGAGATTCTCGAGCGCGAGCACCTTACCCGGCAACTGCAGACAGCACATAAGGACGTCACGCAGGTCAATTCCCTGCTCGCAGACGCCAACAAGGAGCTCGAATCATTCTCCTATTCGGTGTCACACGATTTGCGTGCGCCGCTGCGGGCGGTCAACGGCTATATTCAGATGCTTGAAGAAGACACACGCGGCCAGTTGGCCGCGGAGCCGCAGCGTTATTTGAAAGTGATCAACGAATCGAGCCGGAAAATGGGGCAGTTGATTGATGACCTGTTGGCATTTTCGCGCATCGGACGCACCGAAATGCGTCAAACAGAGGTCGCGCTCGACCAATTAGTGCGCGAAGTGCTGACCGGCCTGGAACCGCTCACCCGAGATCGTCACATTGAATGGAGCATCGCACCACTGCCGGTAATACGCGGTGATCCGGCGCTGATCAAGCTGGCATTCGTCAACCTGATCGGCAATGCGGTCAAGTACAGCCAGAAACGCGACCCGGCGAGAATCGAGATCGGCGTCCAGGGAACGGCGGACGATGAAGTCGCGCTTTATGTGCGTGACAACGGGGCCGGCTTCGACATGCAGTACGTGCACAAGCTGTTCGGGGTTTTTCAACGCTTGCACAGTGCTGAAGAGTTCGAGGGGACTGGCGTCGGGCTTGCCAACGTACAGCGCATCATTCATCGTCATGGGGGCAAGATATGGGCCGAGAGCGTGCTGGAGCAGGGCGCGACGTTTTATTTCACGTTGCGCGCCGCGACGGGCGCTTCGATCAACCCTGAAAAATGAGTAGCAGATAGGCTGCGAACAGCAGCAGGTGCACCGCCCCTTGCAGTACGTTGGTGCGTCCGCTGGCGAAGGTGACCACGCTGACGGTCAGCGTCAGCAGCAGCATCACGAAATCGGCATTCCGCACGCCGAGAAAAATGCTTCTGCCGGTCAGGTGGCTGATCACGATCATGACGGGAACGGTAAGGCCGATGGTGGACAGCACTGAACCCAGAAAAATGTTCACCGAACGCTGTAAACGATTGGCCATGGCGGCGCGGACTGCGCTGAGCGCCTCCGGCGTGGCCACCAGCACGGCGATTATCACGCCGCCCAGCGCGGCCGGCACGCGCAGCGTTTCGACCAGATAGTCAATCGGCTGCGCCAGCTGTTTCGCCAGAAACACCACCGGCAGCATATATGCTGCGAGCAGCAGCACGCTCAATGCCGGTGGACGCGATGGGAGCGGGTCGGCGTGTTCGTCCGCGGGATCTTGTTCATCGCTTGCGAAATACGTGCGATGCCGGCCGGTCTGAATGGCAAGGAAAGCGCCGTACAAGCTCGCCGACATCAGAACCAGAAATGCCTCCTGCGCGAAGGACAATGTCGGTCCCGTCGTCGTCAGCGTGTAATCGGGCAAAATCATGCTCAGCACCGCGAGCGGGATGATCACGCTGAGATAAGTATTGGCGCCCTGCAAATTGTAATGCTGTTCGCGGTGCCGCCAGCCGCCGAGCAGCAGCGATATGCCGACCATGCCGTTGAGGATGATCATTACCACCGAAAACAAAGTGTCGCGCACCAGTGTCGGATTGTTCTCGCCATGCAGCATCACGGCGGAAATGCTCATCACTTCGATGAAGGTCACGGACAGTGTCAGGATCAGCGTGCCGTAAGGTTCGCCAAGCCGGATAGCGAGATGTTCGGCATGACGCACTACCGCCAGCGCCGACCCCAGCATGACGGAAAACAGCCATATGAAAACCAGTCCCAATCGCAGTGGAGCCTGCGGCTCGGCCAGCAAAAGATTGCCGAACAGCAGGAATGCAAGGACTGTGGCTGCGCTGACGCCGAGCAACCATTCTTCCCGGATCGCAGTGAATAACTTACCGGCCTTCATTTGCACTTAATCCCACCCCTGAAATTGCAACCCGCTGCGGATTCCCGTCAGGGTTTTCGAGCGGCTTGCCATTCCTTGAGTGCTGTCAGCGTGTTCTCGACGTGTTTGTCGGGGTTGAGGTCGGTATAGGAGTAGAGGATTTTTCCATCCGGTGCGATTACGTACGAAACGCGGTTTGCGCGTTCGGGGTTTCTATCCAGCACGGCGTCGTACGACTGCATGATGCTTTTATCGGCGTCGGCCGCGACCGCGAATTTCTTGCGGCACTCGCTGACTGAAAACTCGACAAGCTTGTCGATCGGATCGTGCGAAACGCCGATCACCGTGGCGCCGAGCGCCTTGTATTGGTCGATAGCTTCCGCAAAATCGTGCGCCTCGATGGTGCAGCCTTTGGTGAAAGCGGCCGGATAAAAGTAAAGCACGACCGGTCCTTTCTTGAGTGCGGCGGCGAGCGAGAACGTGAAAACTTTTCCGCCGAGCGAGGCCTGCGCCGTAAAGTCGGGCGCCTGATTCCCCGCTGGGAGTGCTGCGTGTGCGGGCAGTGCGAATAGCGCGCCGATCAGGCCTACCGATAATAATTTCATGATGATCTCTCTTCAAGGCGGGTGTGTTGCATCATACATCAGAGGCGCCCTGATCTGGATACCGGTATTCCGTAATTTTCACTCTCATCGATGATGTTTCGAAAGCGAGGGGAAAGAACACCCCGTTCCTTACTTAACGCGGGATTCGCGCGCGGGCACCGTTTGCAGTAGCGAGGCCATCTGATCTGCAGGAAGCGGGCGTCCCAGCAGATATCCCTGCAAAGCGTGGCATTTAAGATTCTTCAGCATTTCCCATTGTTCCCTGGTTTCAACGCCCTCGGCAGTGACATAGAGGTCAAGTGAGGTGGCGAGGGCGACGATGGCGGCGATGATTTTGAGGTTTTGCTTGCTCGACGACATGCGCGCAACAAATGACCGGTCTATTTTCAATCCGGTCACCGGCAGGTTGGCAATGTAGCTGAGCGAGGAGTAGCCGGTCCCAAAATCGTCTATTTGAATTCCGATGCCGCTTTCACGCAAGGCGGCGAGCCGGTCCACCTGTTCGTCGATTTGTTCCATCAGGGTGCTTTCGGTGATTTCCAGATCGAGGGCGATACCTTCGTTTCCGATGGCGGCGATCTCCCTGACGAAATTACCATCATGCAGCTGGTGCGGCGAGACATTGATGGCGATGCGCGGTACCGCTATCCCTTTTTTTCGCCATTCGCGCCAATCCCCGACTGCCTGTTGTAATACCCAGCTTCCGATGTCCAGGATCAACCGGGTTTGCTCCAGTATCGACATGAATTCGGCCGGGGGCACACGGCCGAGTTCGGGGCTGTCCCAGCGGACCAATGCCTCGATGCCGGTGATGGACTTGCCCTCGATATCGTAAATAGGTTGGTAATGCAATACGAATTGATCATCGGCGATCGCGACCCGCAACTTGTTTTCAAGACTCAGGAACTCGCTGGAACGTACATGCATCGTGGGTGAATAAATCAAATAGCGGTCGCTGGAATTTTTGGCTTTTCCCAACGCAAGCTCGGCATTGTGCAACAGGGTCTCCGCATCCCCGCCGTGTTCGGGATACAACGCGACGCCATACTTGAACGCAAGCCGCAACTCGTTGCCCATGACTTCGACCGGACGCCGCAATTCGTTGAGCACGTAATCATAGATGTGGTCACCCATCGGAACCGGGCTCGGCAAGGCTTCACAAAGAAAAGCGAAGACATCGGCGCTGACTCTGCAGACGGCATCCTTGGCGCCGATGGCCGCCATCAGTCTTTGTGCCACTGCTTCGAGCAGCAGGCTGCCGGCGCTCCAACCGAGGGAATCATTGACCAGGCGGAAACGTTCAATATCGATGACCACCATCGCCGGCTTGTGTTTCGCATTACCTGCCTGTAAAAGCTGGTTCAGGTGCGCGCAGAATACCGTCCGCCCCGGCAGCGACGTGATGGTGTCGTAATTCGCAATCAGATGCAGACGTTCCAGACTTTCCTGCAGTTTGGCCTGCGCTTCACGGCGGGAGACGCGCTCGTTTTTGTCGATGATGGCGCGCTCGACGGCGGCTGCCAGCCTCCGCAAATTGGTTTTCAGGACGTAATCGGTGGCGCCTTCCTTGAGGGACTGCACCGCAAAATCCTCGGGAATCGTCCCCGAAACAAAGATGAACGGCGTGTCTTTGTCGCGCTCGCGCAGCAATTTGAGCGCACTGAGTCCGTCGAAAGCCGGCATCGAGAAATCTGACAACACGATGTCGGGAAGAAATGTTTCAAGCGCGTGGATGAAGTCCTGTCTCGTATCGACGCGCGATGCCAAATAGACGATACCGGCCTTGCTTAACTCATTGAGCGCCAGTTCGGCATCGGCTAGCGAGTCCTCCACAACCAGCACTTTTATCGGGTGCGTCATGGATCCTTGTCGGGCACTCTTTGCAGCCTAATCAGCGGTCAAGTGCATTAAGGGTGCCTAAAATTTTCATGATGCATCAAACTGTTGGAGCGTGGTATCACAGAAATCGTGATATGCGTGACGAATATCCCGCGGGAATTGCCATTCCCGGCGTGGTGGGGCGATAGCTTAAGGGGCGGATCTATTCGACGAGCCCGTGCTCCATCGTGTAGCGGATCAGCGCGGCGTTGGTGCGCATGCCCATTTTCTTGAGGATGCGGGCGCGGTGGGTATTCACGGTATTGACGCTGATTGCAAGATCGGCAGCGATTTGTTTTACCGACTGGCCGCCGCCGATCAGCAGCAGAATTTGCAATTCACGACTGCTCAGTTGCTCGTGCGGCAGATGATCTACGGGATCTCCCAGGTTCCGGGTCAGCAGATTGATCAGGCGGGGACTGACGTGATGGCGTTTCCCCGCCATCAATTGACGGCAAATCTTGATCAGGATCCGATTGACGCGCGCGGTTTTTTCAAGCTGTTCGGTGCGCGGTCCGATTCCTTCGATGGCCCTCTCCACGGCCGAGGGCAGTCGCAGCAAATTGCTTTTCAGTACGTAATCGGTCGCTCCGTTTTTGAGCGCCTGAATGGCCGATTCCTCGCCGATTGTGCCGGAAACGAAAATAAAAGGGATATGCGGATGGGATTTCCGCGATATCGCGAGCGCTTCCAGTCCGCTGAATCCAGGCATCGAAAAATCCGACAAGATCACCTGTGGCCGGAACCGATCGAGTTCCAGGCGATACTCCTCGGCGGTCTGGACGCGTCGCGCCTCGATCGCAAGATCGGCGCTTCTCAGCTGAGTCAGCACGAGTTCAGCATCGATAACGCTGTCCTCGACCATTAAAATCCTGAAAGGGCTGCTCAATTTTGCGCGATGTCGACCAAACTTTGAATTATGGCGGAAAGTCGAGGTGATGTCGTAGCATAAATCAGGAGGAAGGCATCACATTTTTCGTGACATATATCCTGTATGCCGAGAAAGTTTGACGCGGCGAAATTATTTGCCGCGTTTATCGACGTGAAGAAATTAGACACGTCTTCGTCAACTTTCTGATCATCGCGGAATCCTACCGAAACGACAGAATTTGTGCTCTGTCGCTACCGATTGGCAACCATGTTCGCATTTGGAATAGCTTGATGGAGTCCAAATCGTTTGACGGTCATCGGATTAATCAGGCATAGTTTGCCGGCAGGGCCCTTACAAAGAAAATCCAAGGAAAGAGGGGAGGCCTGATGAAGAAACAATGCGGACCGCGTTTTCGCAGAAGGGCGGTGCGATTGTTGTCGATTGGGGCGGTCGGTGCGGTATCGGCGTTTGCCTATGGCGCCGAACCGCAAAACGGCGACTTCGCCGAGTTCTCGCTTGAGCAGCTGGAGAACATTCAAATCACTTCGGTGGCGCGCCATGCCGAAAGTCTGCAGGATGCCGCCGCTTCGATCTACGTCATCAGCGCGGATGACATCCGCCGTTCCGGGGCGACCACTCTGCCGGAAGCATTGCGATTGGCGCCGAACCTTGAGGTGGCGCGTATTAATGCGAGCCAATACGCGATCAGCGCGCGCGGGTTCAACAACGCGATCGGCAACAAATTGCTGGTACTGATCGACGGGCGGACGGTCTACACCCCACTCTATTCAGGCGTATTCTGGGATGCGCAGGATGTAATGCTGGAGGACGTTGATCGCATCGAAGTCATCAGCGGCCCAGGCGCGACGCTGTGGGGGGCGAATGCCGTGAATGGCGTGATCAACATCATCACGAAATCCGCACAAGATACCCAAGGCGGTTTGCTCGCCGCCGGCGGCGGCAACCGGGAAGTGGATGGCGCTGTCAGATATGGCGGACAACTTGGCGCCAATGGCCATTACCGGGTCTATGCCAATGGCTCTAATCAGTTCAATACCGAGCAGACCAATGGTACTGCCGTTGCAGACCGTTTTGATAGGGGACAGACCGGTTTCCGCCTCGATTGGGGAAACGGCAAGACACCGGATTTTACGCTGCAAGGAGATGCTTATTACGGAGAGACCCAGGTTGGGCCAACCGGTATTAACGTAAATCTCGGAGGCGCAAATCTGTTAGGCCGCTGGAACCGACAATTGGCCAACGGATCGAACGTACAGCTTCAAGCCTATTACGATCACGCTGACCGCAACGATCCGGTTCTTTTCGGAGCCGATTCCACCGATACCTTTGATATCGAGTTTCAACACGAAATCCCGCTCACGAAGCAGAGATTTCTGTGGGGCGCGGGCTATCGTTATGCGATCGATGTCACCGAGCCCTATATTAATATATCGCTGGTATCTCCAACGTTACAGGTGCAATTCCTGCCCGATAGTAGACGTTTGCACTGGGCAAATCTGTTCGTGCAGGATGAGATTCAGTTGAGCGAAAGCGTTGCATTGACGCTTGGCGCCAAGGTAGAAACTAATATCTATACCGGCGCCGAATTCATGCCGGATGTTCGTCTTGCATGGAAAGCCACTGACAATCAGCTTATCTGGGGAGCAGTATCCAGAGCGGTGCGAGAACCCGCGCGACTCGACCGGGATTTTTATCTCTCTTTGTTTGTGCCTGTACCCATACCCATACTCCACAGGACCATTGTTCTTAATTTTCCCGTCATTCAGGGCGGCCCCGACTTTCAATCCGAGACTGCTAATGTGTTCCAGATAGGGCACCGCGCACAATGGACAGATGCGCTATCGAGCTCCATCACGCTTTATTACAATTTTTATAACAGCCTGCGCAGCGGGCAACCACCACCGGCTTTTATCCAAAATATGATGAGTGGGACGACCCGCGGCATAGAAGCTTGGAGCAATTATCAAGTAACACATTGGTGGCGACTGAGCGCGGGGCTGACCCTGGAAAAGGAACAATTGGGGATCAATCCGGGCAGCACTGACCCAACCGGCCCCAGCGCGTTGGGCGACGATCCCGCGCAGCAGTGGATACTGCGTTCTGCATTTAATTTCGGCCCTCACGAATTGGATGTGACGGTGCGTCATGTCAACGCACTGCCGAACCCCGCCGTTCCCGACTACACCGCGGTTGATGCGCGCTGGGGGTGGCAAGTACGGCGCAATCTCGAACTATCGCTGACAGTGCAAAATTTATTTGACCCCGAACACATTGAATTCAATGCGCCGGCAACGGCCAGTGAGATCGATCGCAGCGTGTTTTTCAAGGCGCTGTGGCATTTATAATGGAGGACGACACCATGTGTGACGTCCAATATGGCGCTTAGTTTACGGCAGCTATCAAGGCTGCTGGCGTTCATCGGCACGGTATTTATCATAACAACCGTCCTTGTTCCGGCGCCGGCTCCGGCCGAGGACAATGACGCGCTCGAACAACGCGTCAAGGCGGCGTTTCTTTACAAATTCGCTGGCTACATCGAATGGCCACAGAATCTGTTTTCCCAACCCGACACGCCGATCACGATCGCCGTGATGGGCGACGACCCGCTGGCAGCCGAACTGAGCCAACTGGTGGTCGGCCGTACCGTAAACGGCAGACCGGTAACGGTGCGCAAACTCAGGGACATCGAGCCGTCCGCGGTGGTTCATATTTTATTTGTCGGACGTGACGATAGTGCACGACTGGGTGAAGTTGCCAGGGCGCTGCAGCCGCGACCGATACTGATCGTCACTGAATCCGAGGGCGCACTGACCCAGGGCAGCATCATCAATTTCCTGCTGGTTGACGGACATGTGCGGTTCGAGATTGCGCTTGATACTGCCGAGAAGAAGGGGCTCAAGCTGAGTTCGCGTCTGCTCGCGGTCGCGCAAAACGTACGTACCGATACGCCTTAGCAAAATGCTGGAACGCACCCGCTCAATCCACCGCAAGCTGCTGCTGGTTGTAGCGACAACGACCGTGGCAGCGCTCACCGTCGCCGGGATTGCGATGGAATTCTACGATCTTCGCACTTATCAGCAATCATCCGTTAACGATCTCATCACCCAGGCCGACATTCTTGGCCGCGCCAGCGCGCCGGCGCTGAGTTTTGACGATCCCCGCGCCGCGCAGGAAAACCTGGCCTTGCTGAAGGCGCGGCCAAGTATTACCGCCGCCGCAATCTATACCGCCAAGGGCGGGCTGTTTGCCAGTTATCTGGAAGATGGTGGAGCCGATCCGAAATTCCCAAGCCTTCCCGAAGCGGACGGTTCCCGCATCGAAGGCAAGGAACTGGTCGTTTTCAAGCGCATCGTCGAGAACGATGAAATTCTCGGCACTGTCTATTTGCGGGCGCGCTATCAGTTGTTCGAGCGTTTCAAGGACTATCTCGGCATCCTGAGCGTGGTCATGGTGGCAAGCTTGCTGGTCGCGATATTGTTGTCTGCACGATTGAATGCGGCAGTAACGCGGCCGATTCTCGCAATCAGCGAAGTAGCGCGCCGTGTCGTGGAAAGCCGCGATTTCAGCTTGCGCGTCGCCAAGACCACCGAGGACGAGATCGGATCCCTGGCCGACGGCTTCAATGCCATGCTGACCGAGATTGGCCGCCGCGCGGAGATTCTGGAAGCTTCGAACCGCGAACTGGAGCAAGCGAAGGACAAATTGCGCGAACTGAACGCCGAGCTCGAACAACGCGTGGCGAACCGGACCGCACAGCTGGAGGCGGCGAACAAGGAACTCGAAAGTTTCAGTTATTCCGTATCGCATGATCTGCGGGCCCCGGTGCGGGCGATCGCCGGTTTTTCCCGGTTGCTGTGGGAGGCGCACGCGGACCAGCTTGACGCCGAAGCACAGCGCAAACTGGGCATCATCCAGAGCGAAACCCAGCGCATGGGGGATTTGATTGACGACCTGCTGGCTTTTTCCCGGCTCGGGCGCAAGGAAATGCAACGCAGCGATCTCGACATGCAGGAAATGGCGCGCAGCATGTATGAACGGCTCCATGCGCAACATCAGGGTCCGCAAGTCGAATTCCGGCTGGGTTCGTTGCCCCACGCGCAGGGAGATCGCGTGCTGCTTGAGCAGGTATGGGCGAACCTGCTGTCGAATGCGCTCAAGTTTTCCGCCAAACGCGAAAAACCGGTGATTGAAGTCAGCGCGATCAGCGATGCGAAGGAGCATATTTATTTCGTCCGCGATAACGGCGCGGGTTTCGATCCTCAGTATCAGTCAAAACTGTTCGGCGTATTCCAGCGTTTGCACCGGGCCGATGAATTTGCCGGCACCGGCGTGGGGCTGGCGCTGGTGCAACGCATCGTGACCCGTCACGGCGGGCGGATCTGGGCGGACAGCAAGCCTAATGAAGGGGCGACGTTCTATTTCACTTTACCCAAGGAGGTGCCCGATGGAAGTCATTGAACAGGTCGAAATTCTTCTCGTCGAGGACAATCCGCTCGACGCCGAGTTGACCATGCACGGTCTCAAGGATGACAAGCTCGCCAACAACATCACTTGGGTAAAAGACGGACAACAGGCGCTCGACTATATCTTCCGGCGCGGCGAATATTCCCAGCGCAAAAGCCCCGATCCCAAGCTGATTCTGCTGGATCTGAAAATGCCGCGGGTCGACGGCATCGAAGTGCTGCAGAAAATCAAGGCGGACGAAAACACGCGCCGCATCCCGGTCGTCATCATGACTTCCTCCCAGGAGGAAAGCGATGTGGCAAAAAGCTACGACCTGGGCGTCAACAGTTATGTCGTGAAACCGCTGGACTTCGATTCGATGAAGGAAATCGCGAAAAAATCCGGGTTTTACTGGCTGGCGGTCAATCGCGCTGCGACTCGCTAGATCCCAAGAGCGGGGAATATCGGCCAGTTCCGATGGCGGTGGTGAATCATCTGAAAGTCCTGCTGGTGGAGGATGTCGCCATCGATGCCGAACTGGTATTGCACGAGCTGAAGAAGAGCGGATTTTCGCTGACCGGCAAGCGGGTATGGACCGAAGCGGATTTCCGCGAGGCATTGACGGCATTCATGCCCGATATCGTCATCTCCGACTTTTCGATGCCGGCGTTCGACGGCTTGCGTGCGCTGCAACTGACGCGCGAACTGGCTCCGGATGTCCCTCTCATCTTTTTGTCTGGCGATTTCGGGGATGACCGTGCGGTCAGCACTGCATTGAAAAATGGCGCCGCCGATTGCCTGCTCAAGGACGATCTCGCGCGCCTGGGGCCGGCGGTAGAAAAGGCCATGCGCGCCGCCCGTGACCG
>Ga0335085_10012222_pt1 | contig 12665 bp, 10 predicted proteins | sample Lox_Sample_45_FD_206712 | JGI IMG/M metagenome (GOLD analysis project Ga0335085, IMG submission 206712) | Soil microbial communities from Loxahatchee National Wildlife Refuge, Florida, United States - Lox_Sample_4.5 | ecosystem: Environmental > Terrestrial > Soil > Wetlands | place: USA...
AGCGCGCTTGGCAAAGGGTAATTCGGGCAACGAATGGTTGATCTCGTCGCGCCACTCGTCCGTAACGTGGACGGGCAGAAGATCGGGCTCCGGGAAATAGCGGTAATCGTGAGCCTTCTCTTTCGAACGCATGGGCTCGGTGCGGCCCGCAGGCTGATTCCACAGGCGCGTCTCTTGAGAGATACGGCCGCCGGATTCGAGAACACCGATATGTCGCTCGATTTCAAATTCGAGGGCTTTGGCGAGATAGCGGAAGGAATTGAGGTTCTTGACTTCGACCTTGGTGCCGAATTCTGTTGAGCCGCGCAAGCGCACGCTGACATTGGCATCGCAGCGCAACGACCCTTCCTCCATGTTGCAATCGCTAACCTCGGTGTACAGGAGAATCTGGCGGAGCGTGGTGAGGTAGGCGTACGCCTCGTCGGGAGCGCGCATGTCCGGCTCGGAAACGATTTCGGCAAGCGGCGTGCCACACCGATTGAAGTCCACATAGGTTTTTTCACCGGAATGCGGGAAGCCATCATGGAGCGATTTGCCGGCGTCCTCTTCGAGATGCAGCCGCGTGATGCCGATGCGGTTGGTCTTGCCGTCATGCTCGATTTCCACCCAACCGCCGGTAGCCAGTGGGAGTTCGTATTGAGAAATTTGGTAGCCCTTCGGAAGGTCAGGATAGAAATAGTTTTTGCGAGCAAAACGAGAATGCTCGTGGACCGTGCAGTTCAGAGCCAGGGAAGCTCGGATGCCCATTTCTACGGCGCGTTTGTTGAGCACCGGAAGAGTACCCGGAAGACCCAGGCACACCGGGCAAACGTTGGAGTTAGGGGCGTCACCGAATCGCGTTGAGCAGCCACAGAAGATCTTTGTCTTCGTGAGCAATTGAGCATGGACTTCCAGCCCGATCACCGGCTCATACTTGGCGAGGAGTTCGGGAGTAATGGCGGATTCGGTTGAGAATTTGGTCATAAAGCAAAGGAAATTATAGCAGAGGCTGCAGAGAAAACGGGTCAGTCGCCGTAGCCGGCCGACGCCGGCGATCGCAGCACCGGGCTGAAGCGCTCGAGTAGCGCGAAGCCACCGAAAAGAACGAAAGCATATACGGCGTCGCCGGCTAGCGTGTTGCCGAAGAACGAAACTCCCGCCGTATAGCACGCGATGAGGCCCGCGAAAGAGTGAGGGTAAGCGGCAAGCAGCGCCCAAACGGCAAAGTTTGTAATCAGGAAGAACTGCACGGCGCCGAGCAGCGTTGCCAAAGAGAGTGGCTTGAGCGACTGACGATGCCGAAACGCGATACCGATCAAGACACTCAGACAGAAACTGAAATAGACGATGGGCATCAGCTTATAAAATCCGATGAACAGGTCGCCACAAAGGAGAGCCGCAAGAGGAAACAGAAAAGCTTTCCAGGATCGACCGAGTTTCGCGCCACTGAACAACGCCATGGCACCTAGCGGAGTGGAGTTCCACGGATGCGGCACGATACGAACAACCGCAGCGAAGGCAATGAAGCAAGCCACGACGATCGTGCGATAGATCCACGAAGATGTTTCGGAATTCGCTTTGTAAGCCATTATTGTTCTCCTTGTGTGCCGGACGTCAAATCGCAAAAAACAAAGGAATCGCGTTCCACGACCGGGCCGATTATCAGGGGAATCGCGGAACGGAATATGGGGCCATCGAAAACGAAAGTGTGGTACTCACCGTTTTCCCCACAGGGATCAACACCTTCCGGTAGATCGTGGAAGAAAGCCGCATCCAATTCTCTGCCGGCAAAAGAGCGATCGAGTTTCTTCGGGTCGATGCAGGCGGTGACGGCGCGGAGCTTATCTTTCATAAATCGGGCAGCAAGCTCGCGGGTATCCACCTTCCAAATGGGGAAAATGGCGGTCATATCCGCCTGTAGAAGTTTCTTTTCGCGATAAGCACGTAAATCCTCCAGAAAAATGTCGCCGAAGCCGACGTGAAGAACACCGCGATTGCGGAAACGCAGCACTGCTTCGGCCATGCGTGCTTCGTAGATCGGGTTGACGCAGGCTGGAGGGATCCGCACTTCCTCCACCGGCAAACCAATGGATTCGGCTTGCCGGTGAAGAAGTTCGCGCCGCACTCCGTGCATGCTGATGCGATCGAATCCTTCGGTGACGGTCGTCAGAAGCGCGATGACCTCGAACTGCGGATTGCGGAGGAGAGCATGCAGCGCCATCGCGCTGTCCTTTCCGCCGCTCCAGGAAAAGAGAAGGGGCGTGCGCATGGATCAGTTCCGGCCGGCGAATTGGTAGCGGAGGCCAACTCGCACGTCGCGTCCGAGAGCGGGGTAACCTAAGGCGTCCTGGTAATTCTTATTGAAAAGATTGGTAGTGCGGCCGTAAACCGAAAAGCCGCGAGTGATGTTGTAACTTGTGGTGACGTCGAAGCGCGCATAACCGGGAATCCGCGTCAGGCCCAAGCCGAGAAAGTCGCTATCCGTACGTACCCCGGTAAAATATCCCGCAAACGTGGCATTGAAGCGCCGATAGGTTCCGACGAAAGTGAGAGATCCGGAATTAACAGGACGCCGCGCCAGATGATTGCCTGGCAGGAGGCTGGGATCGAAAGCATTGGGAGACTTCAGGATCAGGCTGTCGTCGTACGTGTAATTGCCCGAGACGAAGAGCCAATGCGTCACGCGAGCTTCCGCAACGATATTGGTCCCCCGAGCGCGGGCCTCGTCGGTATTGAAATATGAGCCATAACCGAAGGGGCAGCCCGGTGGCGGTGTTCCAGGACATGGCGCGAGAGGCGTGCAGAACGCGAAACTCACGATGTTATAAAAGCGACTGGAGAAATAATCCGCGGAAACCTTGATGCGATCCCCGGCGAGTTTTTGATCAATTCCGGTGCTCCACGTTTTACTGGACTCGGGTTTGAGCGAGAGGTTGCCAGGATCACAGGAGTCGGTGCCGTAATTCTGGTCGAACCGGGGCTCCTTGATTCCTTCGCCGTAGAACGCGCGATAACGAGTGTCGCCCCAGAAACCTTTACCGTAACGGAGGGCGAGCGAACCGCCGGCGCGAGGAACGACGCGGGTCCCAAAATAATCGTTGGCTTCGGCACGCACCGAAGCATCAAGGGAGAGCCGAGCGATCGGAGAGTAGCGGAAATCGAGATATCCGCCTTGGTTGTTGCGGCGAACGTGCCCCTGTTCGAGATAGTAGATATAAGCGTTTTCTACTTCGTATTGATAGCCCGCGGTGGCGTTGAATGTGCGTGACACATAGGTGGCCTGCGCGATGAAGCCGGCACGGTTGTAGTTGTACAGAGAATCGTACGTGTAATCGCAAAATTCAGCGGTTGGTACGGAGTTGGGGTTTGCCTGGGGGCAAAAGACGTTGGGGTCCGAAGCGTAAAAACTTTGTTGTGGATTATAGCTGTGTTGGCGTGTGTACGATTCGGTGCCGGATAGCTGATAGTGCCAATGAGCGCCCGAAGTGAAATCCCAGCGGGCATTGGCGCTGAAGAGATGCTGGTTATACCTCTGGTAGAGACTGGGCGGAGTGAAGACCGTTTGTCCGGGGACACCGGCGTCGCTGGTGTTGTTGCGAAGAGAGAGGCGAATCTGGTTGCTATCGCTGAAACTGTAACCAAAGTTGCCGGAGAGGGTACGGTTCACGAAGCTATCGTTTGGGCCCTGACCGTCAGTTCCAAAATATGATGCAGAGCCGGAATAATCGAATTTGCCAAGCAGGCCGCTGACTTGGGCGCCGCCTCTACCGCTAGCGAACGTGCCGCCTTCGGAGAACGCGCTGAACGCGGGAACTCGCGTGGAACCCCGTTGCGTGAAGAGTTGGACGACTCCGGATACGGCATCTGTGCCGTACATGGCGGATTCCGCGCCGTGAACAATCTCCACTTTTTCTATATTGTCGGTGGTGAGGATGGAGAAATCGACGGCCCCCCCTGGCGGATTGATGGGCGTACCATCCACCAAGACCTTTGTGAAATTCGAGTTGCCGCCGTCGAGAAATAGCGAGGCGGTGCCACCCATCGCTCCAGTGCGACCAATCGCGACACCGGGAGAGAACTGAATGAGGTCTGGAATCGAAACGGCTTGGCGATTGTCGATGTCCTGGCGCGTCAAGACGTCCACGGGCACGGTAGTTTGTGGTTCGCTGACGGGCATCGCCTGAGCGGTGACCACAACATTGGAAGACAGCGGCGCCAGCGCCATTTGGAAATTCAGCGTGCGCGACTCACCCGATTGCAGAGTGAGATCGATTTCACGAGCAACAAAGGCATCCTTGGTGAGGACGACGTGATAGCGTCCGGGAGCAAGCGTGAGCGAGTAGTCTCCGTTGGACAAGGATTCGGCAGCGATCGCTGGGACAGAAACGGGCGTAGCGGATCCGATAGGCTGTACGGAGAATCGTGCACCGGCGACGCTAGATCCGGACGGATCAGTCAACGTGCCGGTAAGATGGGCTTCAGTTGATTGAGATTGGGAAGATGCAGGCAATACAAGAACAAAACCGAGAAAGAAGCATACGGCTAGAACGAAATCTAGTTTTTTCATGGGTCCTCGGCTCCCTCACGCGCGGGAGAGTAAAGGTTGGCCAACACTGAGGTTCGTGAGTGCTGGCTGCAGGCTTCGCCGGTCTCCTGGCTTGGCGACGATTTACTGCCGGGGAAACAGAATCGCGGGCAGCGGTCTTGCGGCCTTCCCGCAGCAGAAATGCTGCAGTGGCGTGCAAGCGAAAAGATCGCCTTACAGTCGCGCGGCGGCGACGGTTTTGCACCGTCTTCCCGAGCACGAAGTCTGCGGTTGAGGTGGAGGGGCGAAGCCCGCTACGGGTTACAAGTTATCGGCGGCGCTAGGCAGCCGTGTTGGGGTTATTCGAGACTTCTATTTATCAAACAAAATCACGCGCGGCCGGCCCAAAGAGGTCATCTCCACGCTCAACGGCGCTTGAAACACATGTTCGAGCAAATCCTTCTGAAAAACCGTCGCAGGCGGCCCAACGCGAAGGCATTTTCCTTTTTGCAGCAGCACGACTTGGTCCGCGTATTCTCCCGTGAGATTCAACTCGTGTGTAACTACCACCACCGTGTACTTATTTTCGGCCGCCAGCCGTCTTAGAGATTCCAGAAGGTCGACTTGGGCGCCGATGTCGAGATGAAGCGTAGGCTCATCCAGAAGAAGCAAAAGGGGTTGCTGGGAAAGCGCGCGAGCTAGAATGACGCGCTGCTTTTCGCCTCCGGAAATTTTGTCCATCCAACGATCGGCGAGTTCCAACGCACCGACCTGCGCCAGAGCGTTCTTCGCGATGGTGACATCATCTTCGGTTTCGAAGCGGAGGCCGCGACCGTGCGCGTGCCGGCCTTGCAAGACAAACTCCCAAACCCGCGACGGAAAAAGCAGGCGACTTTCTTGTTGGACCAAGGCGATGTGCTGGGCGCGAATTATGGGCGGCAGAGTATGCGTGGGAAAGCCATTCAGGAAAACGCGACCGGAGAGAGGCGCCAGAGCACCGGAGATCAGTTTAAGAAGTGTGGATTTGCCGCTGGCATTCGGGCCGAGAATGGCGACAATCTCGCCAGGCTTGGCTTGGAAGCTGAGGGCTTCCAGAGTGAAGAGAGGAGCCTGCGAAGGATTGGGTGCGTAGACGTAGCTGGCTTGTTCGACGCTAAGCCGCACATCGGGATTGCCGCGCGGCTGTTCCGACGATGGATTCGGAGTGGGAGTGCGCGAGGGCGTGCTCATGCCAGCCTCTTGCGCAGCAAATAAATGAAGAACGGTGCGCCGACAAGAGCTGTGACGGCGCCAACGGGAAGTTCGGAAGGGGCGACAACCGTGCGCGCGAGCGTGTCGGCGATGACCAGAGCGATAGCTCCGCCGAGCGCGGAAGCGGGAAGAAGCATGCGATGGTCGGAGCCGAAGATCATGCGCATTGCGTGAGGCACCAACAAACCGACGTAGCCGATGGCACCGCTGACGGAAACCGCGAGCCCTGTGAGGATGGAAGCGGCCAGGTACACGACAATCTGAACGCGAGGTACATCGACGCCCAAGTGCATAGCCTCTTTTTCACCGGCGAGCAGAAGATTGAGGTCCGACGCTGTGGTGTAAATGGCACCAGCGGCGACGAGAAAACCGATGCCGAGAAAATAGAGCAGGCTCCGTGGCGGGAGCGAAGAAAGGCTTCCCATCATCCAGTAGGAGGCGCCGCGAAGATTACCTCCGGCCAGTGTGGACATGAGAAACATGATGATAGCCGAGAGGAACGAAGCGGTGATGATCCCGCCAAGAAGTAAGGTTGTGCTATCGATTTGTCCCTCGCGACGACCGAGGAAATAGACTGCTGCAATGGTGACGGCGGCACCAAGAAATGCGCCAAAAGGAGTAATGAGTCCAGCGAACTCTGGCGAGATGGCGAGTTGATTTTCGACCATCAGGGCGACGATGGAACCAACCGCCGCGCCGCTGGAGATGCCGAGAACGTAAGGGTCGGCAAGCGGGTTACGCAACAGCGCTTGAAAGCTCGTACCAGCTACAGAGAGTGAAGCGCCGACGACGACGGCAAGAAGAATGCGGGGAAGACGGATGTCCACCACGATCATGCCGTAATCAGTGGAGATGGCGCTGCTCTGGTGTAAAAGCACACGGATCAGGTCGCGGCCAAGGCCATAAAGAGAAACCTGAACGGCGCCAAGTTTGAGAGCGATGACAACGACAACGAATAGAATGAGAGCGAGAATGCCGCAGCGTAGCAACAGACGCCCAAGAGTCAGAGGGCGCATGACGACTCCGGGGGGTAGGCGGCACGATGAGAAGCAGCGGCCTTAGATTGACGAGGAGTTGAGGCCGGGGCCGGCGTGGGCGCAGCAGCAGGAGGAGCTGGTTTTTCAACTTCCGGCGGTTGCGGGAACACTTCGGGGTGCAGCTGGCGAGCGAGATCTTCGATCACCGATACGATACGGGGCGCCGGACGAATGATGGCATCATTGGCGACCGCGAAGCGGCGATTGCGTATGGCATCAAGAATCTGCCATCCCGGGCGCTTCGCGAGTGTTTCAAAATCGTTTCCGGGCGAACCGGTGTGAGAAGCGGCAAAGACCAGGTAATCGGGTTGCCGACGCGCAACCTCTTCAAGGCTGACCTGCGGCCAATCCTGGTTGGAATCGACAATGGAAACCGCTCCGGCTCTGCGAATCGCGTCGGCGACGAAAGTATTCTTTCCGACAGACATGAGAGGATCCGGCCAGACAATAAAAAGCACGCGGCGCGGCGGCACCGCGCTGAGTCTGGTTTGTAAAGCTGCCAGTCGCTGCTCAAGATCGTTGGTGAGGGCTGTCCCGGCGGCAGGGACGTTCAACACGTCGGCGAGTTTTTGCACGGACGAAATAATCTGATCGACCGTGCGAGCATCGGTCGCATAGGTGGGAACACCCAGAGTGTCGAGAGCGCGAATCGTTTCCAGCAGGTTGCCCTCCTTCGTAAGGAGGACGAGGTCAGGGTGCAATGCGGCGATTTCCTCGAGGTTGGGGTTGATGACGCCGCCGACTTTATGTTTTTTTTGCGCCTCGGGCGGGTAATCACAATAATCCGTATCGCCGACGAGACGGTCCTCCACGCCGAGAGCGTAGACGGTTTCGGTCAGGCTTGGTGCTAATGAAATGATTCGCGACGGATTCACAGGGACGCGGACGGTACGCCCGAATCCATCGATGACCTCACGGGTAGGCAAAAGGGGTGCCGGTGGGACGGGAGAGTTCGCCTGTGCAGGAATATCCGGCGCCGAAAAGACCAAGAGGGCAGCGCAAAAAATCAGAGCACGGCGGAATGAGCTGAGCGTCGAGTCGAGCACGAATCTCCCCTGACGAGAGTTCGCGAGAATTGCCAATAAAAAAGCCCCGTGCGACGCGGGGCGTTCTGAGCCGTGTTCTCTCTCGCGAAGGACACGCGGCCGCTGCAGCCTTGGGAGGGTAGCCTGACTTACGGCATTGAGCCGATCACAGTGGCGGGACCGCGGCCGAATTTCACGGCACTTCCCCACTTCCCGGGCCTGCAAATTGAAGAATCAGTGTACGGTGAGCGGCCAGGTGTGTCAATCGAACGGCCGCGAAAAACAACGCAAGATCAACGGTTTTTCCAATTGGGTTTGCGCTTTTCCACCAGGGCCCGGAGGCCTTCTTGAGAGTCTTCCAGGCGATAAAGTTCGTTCAGAAAAATGTTCATGGAGTTTTTCAGGCCATCGCGAAGCGAAAGACCCATGCCGCCCAGGATGGCTTTCTTAGCCATGGTAAGTACCGGGCCGGAATGACCTGTGAGCCGGGCGATTAAATCGTTCACCGTGGCCTCCAATTTGGACTCTGGCACAAGGCGATTAATAAGACCCAGTTCGAGTGCGTGTTCTGCGGTAACAGGTTCACCGAGTAGAACTAGTTCCAGGGCGACTTTGGGCCCGACGAGGAACGGCAAAATGGTGGAGGCCAATGGCGGAAAAACTCCAATGGTAATTTCCGGCTGAGCAAATCTCGCTTTGGGTGTGGCGATCACGAGGTCGCCGAACGCAGCGAGTTCCGCGCCACCGCCGATGGCAGGACCATTTACTACGGTCATAACCGGTTTGGACGTTTCCAGGATGCCGGCGAATACGGAATGAAAGGCGTCGAGCATTTGGAAAACGCGCTCCGCAGTGTATTCGCCGACGTCGATGCCGCCACTGAAAACCTTGCAGGACGAATCGATGACGATGAGCTTGACGTCGTCGCGTTCGGCTACGAAGGAAATGCCGTCAGAGAGTTCGCGCAACATCGATTCGTTCAGGAGATTGTGTTCGGGGCGGTTCAGGGTCATGCGAGCAACGCCGGATTCAATGCGATGCTGAATGAATTCGAACTCCACCGGTTGGCGACGCCGGGGCTCGGTTTTAACTTCGACGCTTGTACGTCCTGGCATGGTCGAAATTCTCCTTGAGGAAGGCGCACTAGAGGCCTGAAATCGATGCTAGCACGCGAAGAGCAGCGGCCCTCGCCTGGCTCACAGGATGGTGACCAATGAGTCTGCTGGCCGGAGAAACAGCAGGCGATTGCCCGGGCGGGTAGCACGAACCGGCGGAAGACATTATGATGAAGGCCATGAAATGGAAACTATTCGTGGTTGCTGCATCCTTCGGCGTGTGTGCTGGTCTGTTGCGTAGTCGTCGTTTCGTGCTGAATTACACTGGTGATGAGATGAAATTGGCCTCCGAAGATAGTCCGAAAAGTACCCCCACTGCTGTTGCCGTACGCCTCAATGAGAAGACCGATGGCGAAGGATTTCCTGCGAAGTCCGCGTGGGAAAAAGCACCGGCGTTTCCCTTTACTCAAGACTGGAAGGGAGAGAACGCGGACCCAGAGAGGGCTACAGAAGTCCGGGTGCTCTGGACGCCCGAGACCTTGTTTTTGCGCTTCTCTTGCAAATACCGGAAGATTTTTGTTTTTCCGGATGCGCGCGCCGATGGCTGGCGATACGAGTTGTGGGACCGCGATGTGGCCGAAACGTTTCTGCAACCCGACGCGACCGACCCGATGGTGTATCGGGAATTTGAGGTGAGTCCCAACGGCTATTGGATTGATCTGGCCGTTTCGCACGGAAAGATCGAGGAATTGCACAGCGGACTGCGGCGGCGTGTTGTAATGGACGAGAAAGCGAAGACGTGGACGGCGGAGTTGGCGATTCCAATGAAATCCCTGACCACGCACTTCGATCCGAAACATTCCTGGCGTGCGAATTTTTATCGCATCGAAGGAGATACGGAACCAAGGTTTTATTCGGCGTGGAGCCCGACGTACTCACCGAAGCCGAGTTTCCACGTCCCATCGCGGTTCGGGACGCTGGAGTTTCACGAGTAGGAGAGAAAACTTTCCTGTCGACCTGGGGCGCCTCTGCTAAGCTCCCGAATGATTGCCATGCCCATAAGCCGCTGTAATCGTCTTAAACGAATGCACCACGCTGCGTGCTATTTGCTGGTAACCGCCGTTCTCTGCGGTTTCTGGGCGGCTGCGGTTGGTGCCCAAGGAACCTCCGATCCCAACGCGCCCGTGGTGAGAAAAGTCGAACCACCGAATTGGTGGGTGGGATTGACGCAGGAGGTGATGGTGCTGCTCTCCGGGAAGAACCTGCTGGCCACGCACGTGCAGTGCAATCTACCGGAAGTGGTCGTTAGCCGAACGCAATCCACGTTAAATGGGCACTATCTTTTTGTATGGTTGAAGTTCTCGCCGCAATTGAGAAGCGGAACTGCCGTGTGTCGCATTGCGACGGCGAATGGAGAGACTGCTTTTGAATTTCCAATCGCCGCCCGCAAGCAAATTCTGGGAAGAAACCAGGGGCTTTCGCAAGACGATGTAATTTATCTGATTATGCCGGACCGTTTCGCTGACGGCGATCCAACCAACGATGAACCTAAGGAGGCGCCCGGCTCGCACGATCGTGGGAAGGCGCGCGCGTACCATGGCGGGGACTTGAACGGGATCAAAGGGCACTTGCCGTACCTAAAAGAGCTAGGGATTACGACGCTGTGGCTGACGCCGATTGTGAAAAACGGGTCAGCGGAGGACTATCACGGTTATGGAGCCGTGGACCTGTACGCAGTGGATCCACATTTTGGAACGTTGAGGGACTACCAAGACCTGGTTCAGGCTGCCCATCAGCAGCATATGAAGGTATTTTTCGATGTTGTACCGAACCATGTGGGACCGCTGCATCCCTGGGTCAATGATCCACCGATGCCGGACTGGTTCCACGGTACGGCAGAACACCACCTGACATCGCATTCGCCGATTCATGGCGAATTCTACGGACAAGCAGAAAAGAAGGAAAAACAGGAACCGACCATCGATTTATTCGAGGCTCTGGTGGATCCGCATACTCCACCAAAAATGCGCCAGAGCCTGACGGACGGATGGTTTTTCGGAGTTTTACCGGACTTGAACACGGAAAATCCGGTAGTCGAACGGTATTTGGTACAGAACAGTATTTGGTGGGCAGAAACATCCGGACTGGATGGCTATCGCATCGACACGTTTCCCTACGTTTCACGAGCATTCTGGGCACAGTGGCACCAGGATCTACGGCAAATTTATCCGCGGCTTTCCACAATTGGAGAAGTGTTTCATCCGGATCCGACGGTGACGTCGTTTTTTGCCGGTGGCCGCAAAGGATGGGACGGAATTGATACGCAACTGACAACGCTGTTCGATTTTCCGTTTTATTTTGCGATGCGCGATGTTTTGCTGAAAGGCGCGCCGGCCGGACGCCTCGCGAATGTGTTGCGGCAAGACTCGCTCTATCCTCACCCGGAATTCCTGGTGCCGTTTCTTGCGAATCACGACACCACTCGGTTTGCGGGCGCTCCGGGATCCAGCGCGGACAAGCTAAAATTGGCGTTCGGATTGACGATTACTATGCGAGGAATACCCGAGCTCTATTACGGGGACGAAATCGGGATGGCGGGCGGAGGCGATCCGGACAACCGGCGGGATTTTCCGGGCGGCTGGGTGGAGGACGAAAAGAATGCGTTCACGAAGGCGGGCCGGACGCCGGAGCAGGAAGAGATCTTCGAGTACGTTCAAGGCTTGTTGCAGTTGAGAGGCGAGCATGACGCGCTGCGAGAAGGAAGGCTGTGGCATCTCGCTTCGGACGACACCAGTTACGTCTTCTTGCGCGAATCGGAAGACGAGAAGTTGCTGGTCGCGTTTCACGATGGCCTAAACGCGAAGACGCTGAATCTTTCGTTACAAGGAACGCCGGCGGATGCAGCGGCCGGTATCTCCACGCTCTTTGGGAATGCACAAGCCGACTTGGCAGGGCAACAATTGAAACTGGTTCTCCCGCCGCAAAGCCTCTCGGTTTTTGCGCTGCAGTAGGTCTATAGTAATAGACTCAGTAAAACGGCGAGACCTGCGGACTGGGGGAATAAATGAAAAAGCTATTTGTGCTATTAGCACTGGTGGGGATGAGCGCGATGGCAGCGGACAAGACAGTTTATGACTTCACATTGAATTCGATCGACGGGCAACCAGCGCCGCTTTCCAACTACAAAGGGAAAGTCGTGTTGCTGGTGAATGTGGCCAGCCGGTGTGGCTACACGCCGCAATATGCGGGCCTGGAATCGTTGTTCGAGAAATACAAGGATCGTGGCTTTGTGATCGTGGGCATACCGGCGAATAATTTTGGCGGACAAGAGCCGGGCACGAATCAGGAGATTAAAACGTTCTGCACCGCGAAATATCACGTCAGCTTTCCGATGATGTCCAAGGTTTCCGTGAAGGGAAGTGACATCACGCCCCTGTATGCTTTCCTGACGGACAAAGGCGCAAATCCAGAGACCGGCGGAGAAATCGGCTGGAATTTCACCAAATTTCTCGTGGGCCCGGATGGAAAAGTGATCGCGCGATTTGATTCGAAAGTCGAGCCGGAATCGCCGGAAGTCACGTCGGCGGTTGAAAAAGCGTTGGCGGGTTTAAAGAAGTAGGCCGCCAGCACTGAGCGTCGTAGCCTCTCTTCTCCGCTTAACGCGCAACTTGGAACCATACGAGGGACACGCGGTACCTCAGTTCATGACGGAACCCGCGCATTCGAATTTCATGGCGATTCTCTCTCTGCAAAGCGTCAGTAAGAGCTATATCACTGACGGTCAAAGTGTGCC
>Ga0335085_10012225_pt1 | contig 12663 bp, 10 predicted proteins | sample Lox_Sample_45_FD_206712 | JGI IMG/M metagenome (GOLD analysis project Ga0335085, IMG submission 206712) | Soil microbial communities from Loxahatchee National Wildlife Refuge, Florida, United States - Lox_Sample_4.5 | ecosystem: Environmental > Terrestrial > Soil > Wetlands | place: USA...
AGATCAATGGCGCGCGCGAGCCCGGCCGCCTCTTCCAGCCGCGCCTCGGGCGAGCGCGCCTGCACCGGCGCACTGGCCTCGCGTTTAAGCCAAGGTTCAATGACGATGGCCCGGCCGGTCTCGGCACCCGACGCGGTCGGGCGCAGGAGATCGGCGCGCTTGTCACGCGGACGTTGTTCCAACGAGCTTTCCTTGGCGCATGATCCGGTCCGAAAACCGGTTCCCACTTTTCGGGATCATGCGCTAGACCTTTTCTCCGGCGCCCTCTTCGCCGCCTTCGAACAACTGGATCGGGTGACCCGGCATGATGGTCGAAATCGCGTGCTTGTAGACGAGTTGGGAATGCCCGTCCCGCCGCAACAGCACGCAGAAGTTATCGAACCAGGTCACCACGCCCTGGAGTTTGACGCCGTTGACCAAAAAGATGGTCAGCGGGATTTTTGCTTTTCGGACGTGATTGAGAAAAGTGTCTTGCAGATTTTGCGCACGTTCGGCTGCCATGGCCGTGTTCCATTTTTTTGCCCACGTCTTCACGCGCAGGACCATCGTTGCCCAGGCCCTGTGCAGAGACGCCGCACAGACCGCCAAGCCCCTCGCAAAAGCGGTGCCAGGCCCAGGAAGCCGCTATTAGATGGCAGGCGGTCTCCGGGTGCAAGCACAAGTTCGCAACTGGCACCCTAAGAGATTGAAATAACTCAACATCCACCGCATTCCAAAAGCGCGGTATTGCCCAGCGCTAGCCGATTTCGGCGTACCGGTAATAGTCGCGCCGCAGCGCCGCGGCGATCAGCCCGGGGACACCATTGCCGACCGGGCGGCCGTCGATGCTGACGACGGGCTGCACGATCTGACTCGCCGAGGTGATGAATGCCTCGCGCGCGGCATAAGCTTCCCCGACGGTGAAGGCCCGCTCCTCGAGCGCCAGCCCTTGCGCGCGGACAACGTCGAGCACCACCGACCGCGTGATGCCCGGCAGGATATCGCGGCCGAGCGGCCGCGTGATCAGTTTGCCGTCGCGGCTGACGATCCAGGCATTGGACGAGGCGCCTTCGGTGACAAGGCCTTGGGCGTCTACCAGCCAGGCCTCGCGGGCGCCCTGCTCGCGCGCATTCTGCTTGGCGAGCACGTTCGGCAACAACGCCACCGATTTGATATCGACCCGCTGCCAGCGCAGATCAGGCACGGTGACGACGGCGACGCCTTCGGCCGCCATCTGCTCAAGCCGCGCGAGATCGTTGCTGCGCGCGGTCACGACGACCGACGGCTTGGTGTCGGCTGCCGGAAACGGAAAGTCCCGCCGCGCTACGCCGCGGGTAATCTGGAGATAGACGATGCCGTCGCGCACGCGGTTGCGCCGCACCGTTTCGCGCAACACGACCGACAGCGCCGCCGGCGACATCGGGCGGGCGATGCGCAGTTCGTTGAGCGAGCGCTCGAGCCGTGCCATGTGCCGGCGCTCGTCGACCAGGCGCCCTCCCCGCACCTCGCAGACTTCGTAGACGCCGTCGGCGAATTGATAGCCGCGGTCCTCGACCGAGACTTTAGCTTCGGCACGCGGCAGATAGCGGCCGTTGACATAGGCAATACGAGACATGGGTTAACCGATGCCGAGCGCCTTGAGCTTGCGGTGCAGCGCCGAGCGCTCCATGCCGACGAATTCGGCGGTGCGCGAGATGTTGCCGCCGAATCGGCTGATCTGCGCCACCAGATATTCTCGCTCGAACACTTCACGCGCGTCGCGCAGCGGCAGGCCCATCAGATGTTCGCCGCCGTTGCCGTTCGGCATCTGCGGCACCATCGAGCCGACGTCGGGCGGCAGCATACTGGCGTTGAGCACGGCGTTCGGATCGCCGCCGGCGAGAATCATCAGCCGTTCGATGTTGTTGCGCAGCTGGCGCACGTTGCCCGGCCAGTTGTGCGATTGCAGCACCGCCATGGCGTCCTCGCCGATGCGCCGCTTCGGCAGGCCGGTTGCCTGCGAAATCTGGTCCATGAAAAAGTCGACGAGGTCGGGAATGTCCTCACGCCGCTCGGCGAGCGGCGGCACGCGGATCGGCACTACGGACAGGCGGTGATAGAGGTCTTCGCGGAATTTGCCTTCCGCGATCTCCGCCTCGATATTGCGCGCCGTCGACGACATGATGCGGATATCGACCGCGACCTTGCTGGCGCCTCCGACGCGCTGGAAGGTCTGATCGACCAGCACGCGCAGAATCTTGTTCTGCGTCTCGCGCGGCAGTTCGGCGACGTCGTCGATGAACAGCGTGCCGCCGTCGGCCTCCTCCAGCGCGCCGGTCTTGCGCTCGTCCGAACCGTTGGTGCGGTCGACGCCGAACAGCTCGATCTCCATGCGCTCGGGGGTGATGGCGGCGGCGTTGATGACGATGAACGGTCCGGTCGCGCGCGCCGACATCTGATGGATCATGCGCGCGGTCAATTCCTTGCCGGCGCCCGAAGGGCCGACGATAAGAATGCGGCTGTTGGTCGGCGCCACGCGCTCCACCGTCTGACGCAGTTGCCCGATCGCCGCCGAGCGGCCGATCAGCGTCGCCGGCTGCGGCGCCATCTGCTTGAGCTGCTTGACCTCGCGCTTGAGCCGCGAGGTTTCGAGTGCCCGCTCCGCGACCAGCACCAGGCGGTCGGCCTTGAACGGTTTTTCGATGAAGTCGTAGGCGCCGTGCTTGATGGCGGCGACCGCGGTTTCGATATTGCCGTGGCCAGAGATCATCACCACCGGCACTTCCGGGTGCTCCTGCTTGACCGCGTCGAGCAGTTGCAGGCCGTCGAGCTTGGAGCCCTGCAGCCAGATGTCGAGGAAAATGAGGTTCGGCTTGCGCGCGGTGATGGCGGCAAGCGCGTCGTCGCTATTGCGCGCGGTGCGCGCGTCGAAACCCTCGTCCTGCAGGATGCCGGCCACTAGGTCGCGGATATCGGCCTCGTCATCGACTATGAGAATATCTGCGGCCATGCCCGATTACCCGTTTGCGGCGTTTTGTTTTTCTGGTGCGGCAGCATCAGCGTGGCCGGCGGCTGCAAAGCGCACGCAAACCCAGGCGCCGCGTTGGCCGGGAATCTTGTCGGCGGCGTCGCGCAGTTCGATCGTCCCGCCATGGTCTTCGACGATGCGGCCGACGATGGCGAGACCGAGGCCGGTGCCCTTTTCGCGGGTCGTGACATAAGGCTCGAGCAGACGGCTGCGGTTTTCTTTCGGCAGGCCGATGCCGTTGTCGACGATATCGATGACAATGTCGTCGCCGACCCGCGCGGCGAATACCTTAATCGAACCCTTGCCGAGTTCCGCCGACGGCACTGCGGCGATCGCTTCCCCGGCGTTCTTGATCAGATTGGTGAGCGCCTGCGAGATCAGCCGCCGGTCGAAGCGCGCCGGCATCGGGTCTTCGGCTATGTCGGCATCGATATCGATCTCGGCGTGACCGACGCGCATCAGAAACACGGCTTGGCGCACTGTATCGGCCACGTCCTCGGCGGCAATCACGGGCTTCGGCATGCGCGCAAAGCGCGAGAACTCGTCGACCATGCGGCGGATGTCGTCGACTTGGCGCACGATGGTGTCGGTGCATTGATCGAACACCGAGCGATCCTCACCGATCATTTTCCCGTATTTTCGGCGGATGCGTTCGGCCGACAGCTGGATTGGCGTCAGCGGGTTCTTGATCTCATGCGCGATGCGCCGCGCGATGTCGGCCCAGGCGGAGGTGCGCTGGGCCGCGACTAACTCGGTGATGTCGTCGAGCGTCACGACGTAGCCGTGATCGGAGTCCGCAGATTGCTCGCTGGTCATGCGCACCGACAGATTTCGCTCGCGGCCGCCGCGGGTGATGGTGACCTGGTCCTGCGTGCGCGCGTTCGATTGCGCCGCCGCCATGAAATCGGCGAGTTCGGGAAATACTTCGGTTAGCGGCTTGCCGAGCGCCTCGGTTTCGCTACGGCCGATCAGTTTTTCCGCGGAACGATTGAGAATGCTGACGCAACCGGCGCCGTCGACGCCGATCACACCGGCGCTAGCGCCGGCGAGCACCGCCTCGGTGAAGCGGCGCCGACTGTCGATGAGGTCGCGCGCGCGCATGATGTCGTCGCGCTGGCTGCGCAACTCGTGCGTCATGCGGTTGAAGGTTTCACCGAGTTGGGCGAGATCACCCTCCGATTGGCGCACCGGCACGCGCACGTGCAAATTGCCCGTCGAGACGACGTTGGCGGCGCCGATCAGGCGGCGGATCGGCGCCACCAAACGGGTGGCGAAATCCAAGCCGACCCAGACCGCCGACAACAATACGGTGAGCGCAATCACGGTGTACATCAGCGCAAACGCGATCTGCACGCCGTAGCGTCGCGATTCGATCGCGGCGTATTCGGTCACGCTGGCGCGGGTCGCCTGCAATTGCGGCACGACACTGGGGTCGAGCAGCCGCGTCAAATACAGATAGTACCCATCGAGGTTATGCAGCTTGACGACCGCTGCCACATAGTTGGTATCGGGCAGCAGGACGAGTTGCGGTTCGGTCTCGCCGATTCTGGGCAACGCATCGCGCGGCGGCATGGCGAAGGTCTGATTGACCTTGAGATCGGCGCGCGCAATGACGTTGAGGTCCTTGTCGATCACGATGGCCGCGGCGAGCCCGCGCACCGAGGCCTGAAAAGTCAGATACTGCTGGAGCTGCGTGTTGTCCGGCTCGAAGACCGGCTTGGCGCGCGCGATATCGGTCGCCATCACCATGATGTCGGCGCGCACGATCTGTGCGTGGTCGCGCAGATAGGCATCGGCGACGATAAGCGAGTTCTCGATGGCCGCGCGCGTGCGCGTCGAAAACAAACGGTCGAGGCCGCGGTCAAGCGTGACGCTGGCGACGATCGCCACCAGGATTGCGGGCGCCGCCGCAATAATGGAGAACAATCCGACGATGCGCACGTGCAACCGCGCCGCCGCCCGTCCGGTGCGTCGCGCCTGCACGATCTGCCACACTTCGCGAATGATCACGGCGAGCAGCAGAACGACCGTGCCCGCATTCACGGCGAGCAGCGTCACCACGACGTTGTGGGTCGGCAAAATCGGCGTGAAATCGGCGAGAACGACGAAGGTGACAAAGGCGGACAGCAGCGCCAGGCCGACCGCAATCGGCCCAAGCAGCCGCACATCCCCCCGCCGGGGGGCGGGCGCGACAAGCGCGGCGTCGGCGCTGGTGACCTGATCTACGGTCATGAATCCCTGGCAGCGGATGGATTATGGAGCGCGACGGCCCCGGAAATCCGCCCACGAAGAGGCCACGCCCCTTCATGGCACTGATGCTTTTATACAACAATGTTGCCGAATTGCGACAAAACCGCGGCGCAAAAACCACACCGGGGATCAGGTGCTGCCGCGGAAAACCTGGATATCGAGGTCGCGGATTTTCTTGCGCAGGGTATTGCGATTGACCCCAAGCAGATCGGCGGCGCGGATCTGGTTGCCGCGGGTGGCCGCAAGAGCCGCCGTCAGCAAGGGATACTCGATCTCGCGCAAAACCCGGTGATAGAGCCCGGCCGGCGGCAATGCGTCGTCAAAACCGGCGAAATAGGCGGCCAGATGCCGCTCCACGGCCGCGCTGAGGCTTTCGTCCGCGCGAGACTCGTCGCTGGCGACCGGCAATGACGGTTGCGCCAGTTCGGCTTCGATCACCGCCGCGGTGATCGTCTCCTGCGGATAGAGTGCCGCCAGCCGCCGCGCCAGATTTTCCAATTCTCGCACGTTGCCGGGCCAGCGGTGATGCTTGAGACGGTCGAGCCCGGCCTGGTCGATCTGCTTGGGCGGCAGACCTTCGCGCTGCGCCTGGGCGAAGAAATGCCGGATCAAGTCGGGCACGTCCTCGATGCGCTCGCGCAACGGCGGCAGCCGCAGCGGCACGACATTGAGCCGGAAGAACAAATCCTCGCGGAACAGGCCCTGCTGGATCAAGACGCGCAGTTCCTTGTTGGAGGCCGCGATGATGCGCACGTCGCTTTTGATCGGCGTGCGTCCGCCGACAGTCGTGTATTCGCCCTGCTGCAACACGCGCAGCAATCGCGTTTGCGCCTCCATCGGCATGTCGCCGATTTCATCGAGGAATAGCGTGCCGCCCTCGGCCTGCTCGAAGCGGCCAGCGCTGCGCGTGTTGGCGCCGGTGAAAGCGCCCTTCTCGTGGCCGAACAATTCGGATTCGATCAGGTCGCGCGGGATCGCCGCCATGTTGATCGCAACAAAAGTTCCGCTGCGGCGCTTGCCGTAATCGTGCAGCGCGCGCGCCACCAGTTCCTTGCCGGTACCGGACTCGCCGGTGATCATCACCGTCAGATCGGTTTGCATCAGCCGCGCCAGCACGCGGTAGATTTCCTGCATCGCCGGCGAACGGCCGACCAGCGGAATACTGTCGAAGTCCTCGGTCTTGGCGCTCGCCGGGCGTTTCTCTTTCGGCTCCGACAGCGCGCGGCCGACGATGGCGGTAAGCTCCTTCAAGTCGAACGGCTTGGGCAGATATTCGTAGGCGCCGCGCTCGGAGGCCCTTATGGCCGTCATAAATGTATTCTGCGCGCTCATGACGATGATCGGCAGATCCGGACGCGCCTTGCGGATGCGCGGGATCAGGTCGAAGGCGTTCTCGTCCGGCATCACCACGTCGGTGATCACGAGGTCGCCGTCGCCCTGGCTGATCCAGCGCCACAGCGTCGCGGCGTTGCCGGTCGAGCGCACCTCGTAGCCGGCGCGCGACAAAGCCTGATTGAGGACGGTGCGGATCGCGGCATCGTCGTCGGCAACCAATATGCTTCCCGTTGGCATGGTGTTACCTCACGGGCTCTGGACCGGCCGTCATATCGTCGGCCACGGCGCCGTCGCCACTGTAGACCGGCATCAAGACGCGAAAGATCGTTCGCCGCGGCTGCGATTCACACTCGATGATGCCGCCGTGGTCGCCAACGATTTTCGCCACCAGCGCGAGCCCAAGGCCACTGCCGCTCTGCTTGGTGGTGACGAAAGGGTCGAACAAATGCGGCATCAGGTCTTCGGGCACGCCCTGCCCGTTGTCCTTGACGCAAAACTCGAGCGGCAAAGACACGCGCGCCTTGCTGCCGGCCACTGCCAGCCGCACGCCCGGGCGGAACGCGGTGGTGAGCTGGATTTCGCCATCGACCGCGCCCTCGCCCATCGCCTCGGTGGCGTTCTTCACCAGATTGAGAAACACCTGAACCAACTGGTCGCGGTTGCCGAGAATCGGCGGCAGCGAGGGATCGTATTCTTCGACAAATTTGATGTGTCGCGCAAAGCCGGTATGCGCCAGCCGTTTCACATGGTCGAGCACGACATGGATGTTGACCGGCTCGCGCTCGACCGGCCGCTCATCGGCGAATACCTCCATGCGGTCGACGAGCTTCACGATGCGGTCGGTTTCGTCGCAGATCAGCTTGGTCAGCGAGCGGTCGTCGTCGCCCGCCGACTGCTCAAGCAGTTGCGCAGCGCCGCGAATCCCAGACAACGGATTTTTGATCTCGTGCGCCAGCATGGCGGCGAGCGCGATCACCGAACGGGCGGCGCCACGATGCGTGAGCTGGCGGTCCATCTTGTCGGCGATGGTGCGCTCCTGCAGCATCACCACGACGTGGTCGGTATATTCAGGCAGCGGCGCCACGTGCAGGTCGACCAGCCGCTCGCCCGGATTGCGCGGCGTTGCCAGATCGACCTTGTATTCGTTCACCGCCGCGCCGCGTTGCCGCACCTGTTCGATCAACGTCAGGAGCGGCGAGCCGAACGGCACCAGGTCGCGCAGCAGGTGCCGGCGCAGTACCGGGGTCGACGCTTCGAAGAATTGCTCGGCGGCGACATTGGCGTCGGCGATCCGGCCATCCGGCGACACCATGATCACCGGATGCGGCAGCGCGTGCAACACGGCGTCAGCCGGCGAATTGACGCTGGCGGAAACCGCGTGCGCCCGGCTCATGCGGCGGCCCTCCAGGCAAAATCGTCATAGGCGTCGGCGAGCAGCCGGCGCGTCTCACGCGGTTCCTCGGCAGTGAGTACGCGAGCGCGGTGGTTTTTAAGCAGGCCAATCGGTACGCCGGCGGCGGCCGCCGCGGCATCGAGCGCCCAGGCGAGATGCTTGCGGGCGTGACGGCGGCCGATCGCTAGCCCGTGGTGCACGAGCATCTCGTCATAGAGCGTGTCGATCAATGAGAACTGCTCGGCGAGTGCCGGCGCGCGCTCGCGTTGGCCGGTCGCGAGGTAACGCGCCACCTGTCCGGGGAACCAAGGCCGGCCTTGCGCGGCGCGGCCGATCATCACCGCGTCGGCGCCGGAAGCGGCAAGCGCGCGCTCGGCGTCGTCGAACGCGCGGATGTCGCCGTTAACGACAACGGGGATCGCAACGGCGTCCTTGACCGCGCGCACCGCCGTCCAATCCGCGCTGCCGTCATAGAATTGGCAGCGCGTGCGGCCATGCACGGTGATCATGCGAATGCCCGCAGCCTCGGCGCGACGGGCAAGCTCCGGCGCATTGATGCTGGCGTGGTCCCAGCCGAGTCGCATTTTCAGGGTCACCGGAACGCGCACGGCGCCGACAGTCGCCTCGATCAGGCTCAGCGCATGGTCGAGATCGCGCATCAGCGCCGAGCCGGCGGCGCCGTTCGTGACCTGCTTCGACGGGCAGCCCATGTTGATGTCGATGATGTCGGCGCCTTGGGCCTCGGCGACGCGGGCGCCTTCGGCCATCCAATGGGCCTCGCAGCCGGCGAGCTGTACGACGTTGATGGCGACACCCTGACCTTCGCTGCGCACACGCGCTTCGCGCTGGCCTTCGACCAGTGCCGAACTTGCCGTCATTTCGGACACCACCAGGCCGGCGCCATGCCGTTCCGCCAGCCGGCGAAACGGTGCATCGGTAATCCCGGACATTGGCGCCAAAATCACACGGTTCGGCGCCGTCACGGGTCCGATCCGCAGAAAATCGGCTGCAAATTGCTGATTTTCGCCCCGCATCGATTGACTGCCTACCATTTAGGCGGCCCCTTTCATTGCTCAGAGTTTAGCCATTCTTGTAGGCAGCGCAAGTGCTGCAGTGCAAAAAGTTGTTCAAGCTTAAAAGCCGTCCAGCGTGGCCAATCCATTCCCGCTGCAGCAGGAACGCGCTAAAGCCAAGCGGAAGCTCAGGAGCAAGATCGCATGGCAGGGGTTGCAGCCGTCGTTGTCGCCGCCGGGCGGGGATCGCGCGCGGGCGGCGATCTGCCCAAGCAATTTCGGCCGATCGGTGGCGAACCGATGATCCGCCGCAGCCTCGCCATGCTCGTGGAACATCCGGAAATCGGCGCCGTACAGCCGGTGATCCACCCCGACGACGTGACGATGTTCGCGGCCGCGGCGGCCGAACTTCCTCTTCTTCCTCACGTCTTCGGCGGCCGTACTCGGCAATCTTCGGTGCGGGCCGGGCTCGAAGCACTTGCCCCGCATAAACCGGACATCGTGCTCGTCCACGATGCCGCGCGTCCCTTCGGCAGCGCGGCGCTCGTCTCTCGCGCGATCGCGGCGGCCACGCAAAGCGGCGCGGCCATACCCGCGCTGCCGGTCACCGACACCGTCAAGACGGTCGACGCCGAAGGCCGCGTTGACAAGACCCTCGACCGCAACACGCTGCGCCTGGTGCAGACGCCGCAGAGCTTCGCCTTCCCTGCCTTGCTCGACGCGCACCGTCGCGCCGCCGCCGCCGGCCGCGACGATTTCACCGACGACGCCGCGCTCGCCGAATGGGCCGGCCTCAAGGTCAGCGTCTTTGCCGGCGAGCCCGGCAACATCAAGGTCACCGAAGAAGGCGATTTCGCGCGCGCCGAAGCAATCCGCATGGCCGCGCTCGGTGATCTGCGCACCGGCACCGGCATCGACGTGCACGCCTTCGGCCCCGGCGACCACGTCACGCTCGGCGGCGTTCGCATCGCGCATACGCAGGCGCTCACCGGCCATTCCGACGCCGACGTGATTCTGCACGCGCTGACCGACGCCATCCTCGGCGCCTTGGCCGACGGCGACATCGGCGTGCATTTTCCGCCGAGCGATCCGCAATGGCGCGGCGCCTCGTCGGATCGTTTCGTCGCCTTCGCGCTGCAACGCCTTGCCAAGCGCGGCGGACGCATCGGTCACATCGACATCAACATCGTCTGCGAGGCGCCGCGCATCGGCCCGCACCGCGACGCCATGCGGGCGAACATCGCGCGGCTTGCCGGTATCGACGCAGGGCGCGTCGCGATCAAGGCGACCACCAGCGAGAAACTCGGCTTCACCGGCCGCGGCGAAGGCATCGTCGCCTACGCGACCGCAACGGTGCGGCTGCCATGGACCTCCGCCGATGCTGGATGAAGATATCGTCGAGGCGGCCAAACAATTGATGGCCATCTGCAAACGCAAGAATCTGCTGGTCGCCACCGCGGAATCCTGTACCGGCGGACTGGTGGCTGGAACGCTGTCGGAAGTCCCCGGTGTCTCCAGCATTCTCGACCGCGGCTACGTCACCTATTCGAACCAGGCCAAGCACGAGATGCTCGGCGTCTCGCGCGAAGTTCTCGACCGCCACGGCGCCGTCAGCCGGGAGACCGCCGAGGCCATGGTGCGCGGCGTCCTCGGCCGCTCGCGCGTAGATCTTACGGTGTCGGTCACGGGCATTGCCGGGCCCGACGGCGGCAGCGCGGAGAAGCCGGTCGGACTGGTTCACTTCGCCGCGGCGACACGCACCGGCAAGCTCATGCACGCAGAGATGCGTTACGGCGACATCGGCCGCGCCAATGTGCGCAAGCAATCGGTGCTCAAGGCATTTCTGATGTTGCACGAACTGGCCGAAGGCGAAGCAGCCAATCCGCCGCCCAAGGCATGAAGGCGCGGCACATGCCGGTCATCCCTTCGCCGATCGCAAAACGTTTTGCTGCAGCGATCCGGCTCGCGGCGATCCTGCCTGGGCTGCTGCTCGCCGCAGAGGCGGCGCAGGCCCAAGGCAAGGTCAGCGCGCACTACGCCATCACCATGACCGGCGTCACCATCGGCGAGATCGCCTGGCAGATCGACATCGGCGATACGATGTACACGACCTCCGCCAGCGGCAAGGCGAGCGGCGTGCTCAGCATGCTGATGAATGGCGAAGGCGGCGTCACGGCGCAAGGCAATATCGCGGCCGGCCGCCTCGAGCCGTCGTCCTTTGCCTCGGCAATCACCGACGAAGACGGGGCCATCAGGCTGCAGATGACCTTTGTCGATGGCGTTGCTTCCGAACGGATCACGCCACAGCCGCCCGTGCACCCCGACCGCCTGCCGGTCACCGACGTGGACCGCCGCGACGTCACCGATCCGCTGAGTGCCGTCTTGATCGTCACCAAGCTCGGCGGCGGGACGCTCGCCGTGTCCGATTGCAACCACACGCTCAAGATTTTCGATGGGCGGCGGCGCTATAACCTGGCGCTGTCCTACGCGCGTTTGGACAAGGTCACGATCGAGCGAGGCTATTCCGGACCCATCCTGGTTTGCAGTGTCGTGCTGCAGCCGATTGCCGGCTACCGGGCCGACAGCATGATCGTGAAATACGTTGCCGGCCGGCGTAACATGGAGCTCTGGTTCGCGCCGGTCGCTGGAACATCGGTGATCGCGCCCGTCCGCGTGCTGATGCCGACGCTGATCGGAACCCTGAAAATCCAGGCCGACCAGTTTGCGGCGGTGCCGGCGCCGATTAAGCCGGCGCCGGTCGAGGCCGCGCCCTTGCCGCCGCCGCAGTAATCCCGCCGCCGTTGTCCTGTCCGCTCGCAAGAACCGGAAATTGCAACCGCGGCCGCGGAACAATTTGCGCGCGGCAGTCGCGCCGCATTCCCCCTCCCCAACTTTTTGCCGCCTGCTATGATGATTGCAGAGGGGCCTGTCCCAGGGGGTGCAACTATGTCGATCCGCACAATTTCCGTGTCCGTCGCCGGCATTGCCGCTGCGCTATTACTGGCCGCGCCTGCGCAAGCGGCGATGTCGCGAAACTGGGTCTGGTGCTCGAACGACGACCACGCGAATTTGCCCGATCGCCAGATCGAAGGCTGTACCGCGATCATCAATGCCGGCACCGAGACGCGCAAAAATATGGCGATCGCCTACAACAACCGCGGCAACGGCTATGCCGACAAGAAGCAATGGGAACAGGCGATATCCAACTACGATCACGCGCTCCGGCTGTCGTCGGACTATTCGGTCGCCTACCGCAACCGCGGGCTCGCCTATAACGGGCTCAAGCAGTACGACCGGGCGATTTCCGACTACAATGAGGCGATCCGCCTCAATCCGAAATACAGCGCCGCCTTCAATAGCCGCGGCAGCTCCTACTACAGCAAGAAGGACTACGACCGCGCCATCGCCGACTACGGCGAAGCGATCCAGATCGACCCTAACTCCTCGTATCCGTATCGCAATCGCGGCCTCGCCTATGTCGACAAAGGCGAATATGACCGCGCAATTCCCGATCTGGACAGAGCGATCGCGCTCGATCCCAAGTTTGTCGCGGCGTACAACGACCGTGGCCGCGCCTATTACGGCAAAGGCGATTACGATCATGCCATCGCCGACTACGGCGCGACGGTCCGGATCGACCCCAATTACGCCTACGGCTATCGCAATCGCGGGCAGGCTTTGATCAA
>Ga0335085_10012226_pt1 | contig 12662 bp, 8 predicted proteins | sample Lox_Sample_45_FD_206712 | JGI IMG/M metagenome (GOLD analysis project Ga0335085, IMG submission 206712) | Soil microbial communities from Loxahatchee National Wildlife Refuge, Florida, United States - Lox_Sample_4.5 | ecosystem: Environmental > Terrestrial > Soil > Wetlands | place: USA: Florida...
CGTCAACGCGGTTGCCACCATGTCACAGGGCTCCGGAAAATTCAGTGACTTTCGCGACGGGGCAGTGACGTTCTGCGGATTGCTCGATCCGGCGCGCGGTTTCCAGGGCGTGATCACGCTGCGCTTCGCCGACCGCCCAGGCATCGTCCGGACGATCGACCCTCTGCCTGTGCTGCAGGTCCGCCACAATCCCGAGCAGCGCGTGACGTGGCTCACGATCCGCGCGCAGGCTGTATCCCCTGCCGAAACGCTGCCACTGGGCGATCAGCCCGGTATCGTCCTGCTCCAGGATGCGCAGCTGGTCGACCTCGATTGCGCGCTCCGCAGCACGAAAGGCCTCGCTTCCTCCGCAGCAGTGAGGCCGGCGGTCGGTCAGGTGACATCGCGCATGGCATTCGATCCGCGAACTGCGCAGGGTACATTCGACGATCCGCTCACGTTCGCCGCGTGGCGTGAGTTTTCGTTTTTCGACTCGGTCCGCAATCCGGTCGGCAGCTTCACTGCGGAAGCAACCGGCGGTCTGGGCCTGATAACGACCATCGCCGGAGTGCAGGGCATTCGTTTCGCCGGCGCGGGCCCGATCCTTCAGGGCTCCGGGCAATTTGAAGGAATGCGCGGCGTGCTCGCCGAGAACACGCTGATAACGCAGGACCCCTATGCGGGATCCAGTTTGTACACGCTTCGCGTGGAGGACCCGTGGGGACGGTTCAGTGCACGGTCCGGAGTCTGGCGCGATATCCCCGTGGCTGAGGTCACGTCATGAAAACTTTCAATCCTGAAAAGTTCGTTGCGATCGGCGAAGCCCTGGCCGCCGGCTTCGGTCCCCTTGCTCTCGACCGCAGCTCCCAGCGGTTCTCGTTTCCCAATTTGATCGCCGAGCAATTCGGCGTTCCCTTCCCTCAGCCGCTGTTCGAACCGCCCGGCATTGGCAATGCCCCCGGCTTTGCTCCTCAACCCGTGATTCTGCCGGGCATCGCTCAGACCACGCTTTTCGATTCCATTCCACCGGTGGAATTCGCCAATCTGAGCGTCCCGGGCATGACACTCGCACACGCTCTCAGCCGCCCTCCCCGCCAGCCGCTGATCGTGCGCGACGATGCCGTTCAGACCGCCTGCAATCTGATTCTGGGCGGCCGTCGAATTGCCGTGAACGGCGAGTTGCTCACCCAGGTCGAGTGCGCGGCCCGCCAGCAGCCTACCGGCGTGCTCATCGCGCTTGGATTCACCGAAGTTCTCGATGGCGCGATCACCGGCGACCTTTCGCACCTTCCTTCGGAAGGCGAATTCGGCGACATGTACGAGCGCATGGTCAAGTTGCTCCTTCCGGCAACGCTCCTGTTATTCACTGTGCCCGACCCGTTCGACACGCCCTTCTTCCTGGACCCGGCTCATGCAGGCCGCGTCCTTCGTGTGGAAGAGTCCTGGCTGCGCGAAACCTACAAGCTGGGCGATGGTGACTTCCTCAGGTTGCCGGCCGTTCACGAAATCGGATTTCAGATTTTCGGCAGGTCGCGTGGGCCCCTTCCTTCCGACGCCATCGCCTCCAGTGAACTGGCGCGCGCAGTCTCATCGCGCATCGCGGAATGGAATTCCCGCATCCGGGCGCGCGCATCCACCGATGAGATTCAAGTCTTCGATCTCAACGATTTCGCCAACCGCCTTCGCACTGACGGACTGACTGTCGGCGAAAAACATCTGACTGCGGACTATCTCGGCGGCCTCTACGGGCTCAACGGATGCTACTTCGGTCAGGTCGGCCATGGTGCAATCGCTAACGAAGTCCTGGCTCTCCTGCGGCAGAAACAGATTGACCTGACCGAGATTCTGCCTCATGATCCGGCCGCGCAATGCGAGCCTGCCCGGGGATCGTTGTGGCCTGTCAGTGAACTGGCCGGATTCCGTTCGCGCGCTCCCGAACAGATCACTGACATCGCCGTCGGCGAATCCTCGCAATCAGAATCCGGCGCGCCGCTTATCCCTCTGCCGCAGGCGGACCATGCGCCGCTTCCTCGCCGTCTTACTCTCCCTGCCGGTCTGACGCAGGAGCTCCCGCTCGATCACCACGGCAGCTATTTCGGCGACGGCATCGCCGCGAATTCCTGTGAAGATCCGGTCAATGCAATTTACGGTGGAGGCGGGCACGCCCTTTTCGGAGGCGTCGCCCTTGTCGACAGCCACCTCAACGGCACTCTTCGTTTTGATTTCGAGCCGATCTCGGCAGACCGCGCATCCTTCAGGCTTTATTTCGACTCCCTCATCGGCGACGACGCCGTGCTCACCACACCCGTACTCTTTCGCATGCCGTTTCAGAAGTGCAGCGTTTCCGCGTACCCGGCGCCTGACAACGTGTCTACCGGCGAGATCGATCTCAACACCGGCGAGGTCTCGAATTTACGTGTGTATGCCAGTTTCGGCGCGATTGCGCTGCAGACGCTGGTCGCGTGCAATCCGAATTTTCCTTCGACGCCGCTCTCGTTTGTCACTCTCGATGCCGCTGTCTCGCCCCTTGAATACTCATCCGCCTGGGCGCGGTTCGAGCAGCGCTCCGACGGCAAACTGGATTTCACTTTCTACGGAACGCGATTTGTTCCCCTCGGTCCGGGCGCAAAGTGGCCGCTCAACTTCTGCGGTCCCGATGGCGGGCACTCTCTGATCCCGGCCAGCGGCACGGTCATGCATCCACATCTGCGTCTCAGCACAAAGCCGGAAGCCAGCCCCGCCGCGCCAAAGGCCTTCGCCATCCCTCCCAACTGTGTCCGCGAACTGACTTTTCATACGAACAATACTGCATTCGGCGATGGCTTCGATCTGCGCATCCCCGAGTTCGGCGGACCTGTGACCGGCCGTTCCCACATCCTGGGCCGCGCCAGCGTGCAGTTCGGAATCCCCTCCGGAGGCACCATCCCGGCGGCGATCCGGCATCTTCCGCCGGGCGGTATTTTCAGCCAGCCGTTTCGATCGCCCATCTCGGAATCCTTCCCGATCCGTCTCGGCCCCGGACCTAAAGGCTTCGATCAGAACCTGCGCTTCCCGCGCGCAACCTTCTCGATGGAAGAAATCGCGCTGATCGACGATCCTTTCGATTTCGCGCTCGCCGCCGTCGATCTCAAAACCGGATTCCTCTTCAGCGATCATCTCCACCGCGCGTTCATCGAGCAGGACGTCATCAATGCGCTGATCCGCGTCGAACCACGCGTCCGGCAAAGCTCGTTTTTCTTCCGCGGGCCAGGCGTGTTTTCCGTGACGGACTCGGGCGCGCTCATGTTCCGCTTTCTGGGCGATGAACTCCTTCCCTTCCCGGCAGGACTTGGATTTCCGCAGCCCGATTTCACTTCGTCCGTCATCGCGGGCCCCGGATCGACACTCGACCCCTATCTCTGGATCCGCGCCATCGAAGATTCGCACGCACGCGATTTCGTTGCCGAAGGCAGCTTTAAAAATGTCGTAGCGAATATCCGCGATGAATTTTCCTGCGAATACCGCATTCCGGCCGATCCGGCCAAAGAAGACTTTCATTTTCGGTATACGAACAATACCCAGCTCGGATCGTTTCATCTTCACAGTCTGGCGTGGGTCGGCTTCGGCAACTCCGCTTTGGCCGGTCCGGGCCGCGGTTTTGACACCCTCACCTTCAGCGGATTCGGCATCTGGGAAAAGAACGGCGTCCGCAGTCTCGAGCAGGCGGCCGTTCATATCTGGAAAAATCCGAAGGAGCCGGCCAGGCCTTACGTCGGTATCCAGATCGCCATGGGCGATGTTTCCAATGTCGACATCCGGCCAGTCGACCCGAAGGACGCACAGCCGTGAAGGTATGTGGCCGAGGCCGCATCCGCTCGCGGCCGTGATATAACTAACGACGAAAATCCTAATCAGGATCAGGAGAGCTAATATGCGCCGAACGACGAAGATCACCTCAACGTTTGCCGTCTGCGGAGCAGCCGCCCTGGCCATCATGGTCGCGGGCGTCGGCAAATCCGATACTCCCAAAGTGAATCTCCCCTTGAGCAAAGTTCAGCTCAAATCCGCCGGGCCGCTGGCATTCGGTCCGGACGGCATTCTCTTTGTGGGCGATTCCATTGGCGCCAGCGTGATCGCCATTGATACGCAGGACACCAAACCCGCCAACAACGCAAAAATCAATGTCGAAGGCGTCGACGTGAAGATTGCCGCGCTCGCCGGCGTCTCACCCGACCAGATCGTCATCGATTACGTCAAGGTCAATCCTGTCTCCAAAAACGTTTATCTCTCCGCATCGCGTGGCAAAGGTCCCGATGCCGCCGCGCTGATCGCGAAAGTAGACACCAACGGCAATGTCAGCCTGCTTCCACTCGACAGCGTTCGCAGTGAATCGGTTAGTCTGACCGACGCGCCCGAACCCGGCGCAGGCGCCCGTTCGCCGCGCATGCAGACCATCACCGACATGAATTACGTCAATGGAAACGTGATGGTGGCAGGCCTTTCCAATGAAGAATGGAATTCCGCTCTCCGCTCGATTCCGTTCCCGTTCCATACGGCCGACAAAGGCGCGACGCTGCAGATCTGGCACTCCTCCCACGGGCGTTTTGAAACGCAGGCGCCGATCCGCACTTTCGTCCCCTACAGCATCTCCGGCAAAGAATACGTGCTCGCCGCCTACACCTGCACACCGCTGGTCAAGATTCCTTTCAGCGAACTGAAACCAGGCGCTCAGGTGAAAGGAGCGGAGATCGCCGACCTCGGCGCGGGCAACCAGCCGATCGATATGGTGCCCTATAAGAAGAACGGGCACGATTACATCCTGATTGCCAACACCAGCTTTGGCGTGGTGAAGCTGAAGGCCGACAATCTGGAGAGTTATCCGGAAATAGCCTCGCCGCAGCGCACTGACGTCGCCGGCGTTCCGTACGACAAGATCACCAGCCTCAGCAATGTGAAGCATCTCGCCAAACTCGATGCGTCCAACGTTCTCGTGATGACTGGCAATCCGGGCGCGGGTCCTGTCTACAATCCCGGACCACCGGCAGGCCCCATCAATCTGAACACTGTCGCCCTGCCCTAGCCGCAGGCAGAACAGACCCGCACACAGACTGAGGTGCCGAATACGAAGCATGTTGGCGCAGGCTTCAGCCTGTCGATTTTCTTAGCCGCCGCGATCGTCTTCGCCTTTGCGATCGCGGCGGCGCCCGGCATATCGATTCAGCTGGAAAATGGCGCCTTCAGGGTTTCCGGCTGGCAGGCGCCCGGCAACCCGCCCGCCAGGGGCTGGATTTCAGTCTTCGATGTCTACGCCGGCAGCGGTAACATCCCACCCATGGCAGGCAGTTATGCCGTCGAATCCGGAACCCTCATTTTTCATCCGGCCTTTCCACTCGCCCCCGGCGTGCGTTATCGTGCTGTCTTTATTTCGCCGGCGGGCGGCGCGCCGATCGAAACTTTTTTCGACGGACCGGCACTTCCGGTTAATCGAGTCGCGCATGTCGAACAGGTCTATCCGTCCGGCGATATCTGGCCCAGCAATCAGCTTCGCGTCTACATCTACTTTTCCGCGCCGATGAGCCGCGGGGAAGCTGCCCGCCATCTGCACATGCTCGACAGCGACGGTAAAGAGCTCACCGGCGCGCATGCTGTCTTTCTCCCGGGAGAAGAACTATGGGACCCTGCTTTTCGCCGGCTGACCATGACGCTCGATCCCGGACGCATAAAGCGCGGCCTCACCTCGAATGAAGCCATCGGACCGCCGATCACCGAAGGCAAACACTACACTCTTGTAATCGATGCAAGCTGGCCCGATGCCCGCGGCGTGCCGCTGAGCGAAGGCTTTCGCAAGAGCATTCGTGGCGGACCGGCGCGCCGCCTTCCACCCGATCCCAGACAATGGAGCGTCAGCGCGCCGAAAACCGGAACGAAGGACGCACTGGTTGTCGATTTTCCCGTTCCCATGAACTACCCTCTGCTGCAGCGCATGCTGCAGGTCGAAGGTGTGCCCGGCAGCGTCACGATCGCAAGGAACGAGGCCGAATGGCGCTACGTACCGGCGCAGCCCTGGAAATCCGGAATGCACCAGCTGGTCGTCGACACCGGCCTCGAGGATCTGGCTGGAAATAAGATCGGTCAGCCTTTCGACATCGATGTGTTCAACCGCGTGACGGAGCACATCGCGACGAAGACCATCTCGATACCTTTTACTGTGCGGTAGCGCACTTAATTGCCGGGCCGAAATTTACAAACTCATTCGTTTTTCCGCGTGGATCTCGTTCATACTGTCACTAGTGGAACAACCCTTAAGTGCGATCCCGCACAGTGAGACATTTACTTCTTACTCCGAAGAAGCCGCTTCAGAAACACTGCAACTTCCTTTGCCCTCGGTCCTCGCTACGACGGTTCTAGGCGCCATGTGTTGGTGGGCCATGATCGTCGCCGTGCGCTGGCTGTTTCTGGCGTCCTGAAAATGGCGGGCGCATTTCCTGCAGAACTCCGCAAAGCCTGAGACTCATCCATACGGTGTGACTCAGCAGAGCCGCAATGGAATGGTGTGTCAGGCTGTCCGGCCTACCTCGCTCGCGACGCCGCTGCTCTCGATCTGCGAAAGGGGGGCGGGGCTGGTGAGCGGCAGGCGCACGATGAACTTCGTGCCCCTGCCCGATTCGCTCTCCACATCGACCGTGCCGTTATGCGCGCGCACGATCCAGGCCACGAAGCTAAGACCGAGACCGAGGCCTTTTTCGGGAGAAGCCTGTTCGCCCGGACCACGCACGCGGTAAAAGCGGTCGAAGACGTGCGGGAGATGTTCGGGCGGAATTCCTTCACCGGTATCGTCCACGCAGATCTCGGCCGTGTCATCGCGGCGATCGATTGAAACCCGGACCTGCCCGCCAGGCGGCGTGAATTTCACAGCATTCGAAAGCAGGTTCGACAGCATGCGCTCGATCTGCACACGATCGAAGTCACCCGTACAAACCGGAACGTATGGCAGGAACTGAAGCCTGACTTCAGCCCCTTCCGCCGGAATCTGGAACTGATCGACAATCCCGGCAGCGACATCGACCAGATCGAGATGTTGCTTCTGCAGGACTACCTGCCCCGTTTCGGCCTGCGACAGCAGCAGCAGCGCGCGCACGATCTGCGAGAGCCTCTCGATATCGGCCAGCGAGTCAACGATAGCGTCCCGGTACTGTTCGAGAGTCTTCGCCGTAAACAGGGCCACTTCGAGTTGCCCGCGGATCACCGTAATCGGAGTACGCAGTTCGTGCGAAACGTCCGTCGAAAATTGGCGAATCTGATGGAAATTGACTTCGATGCGGTCGATCATCTGATTGAATGTCTCGATCAGACGGTCGATTTCGTCGCCCGCCCCGCGCACAGGTATACGCAGGCTGAGATTAGATCCGCTGATGCGCTCGGCGGTGCGCGCCACTTCGAGCACCGGCGTGAGCGCACGCCCGGCGAAGATCCATCCTATGATGCAGCCGGTCGGAATGATCAGCAGCACCACGATAACGCCTTTCAGTGTGAACTGATTCAGAATGCCGCGCGAACCGGCTAGCGACGTGCCGATGGCCACGTAGAACCGGCGGCTGGTGTCATGCTCGCCATTCACGTAACTGGCGCGAATCAGATAGGGAGTACCGTCGGTGTCGGTCTTATAGCTCCAGACAGCGCCGTTCGTCTGCAGCACGGATCGCATTTCGTTCGGGCTGTCGAGTTTCAATGACTCATAGTTCGACGAACCCTCCAGCACCTGGCTCGACGCGTCGCAGCAGATCACATAGACCTTCTTCACCGCAGCCACCGCGCTGCTTTCATCGGGATCGTCGGCGTCCACCTGCCACACGTCGTGGTAGTTGTGCTCACCGGGATCGTTTTCGATTCGCAGGTACGCCTTGATAACCGCCCAGTTCTGGTCGAGGTCGTCATGAGCCTGCTTATCGAGACTGTTGGAGAGGCTCTGGCGGAAGAAAATGGCCACGCCCGCTAGCAGCAGCGTAAACACCAGCGTGTAGCCGGCTGTCAGCGTAAAGCGAAGGCCGCGGGTTATGTTCCGGCGTAAGGGCAGAAGAGCTTTACCTCAGCGGTGACGCTCCCGCGTCACCCTGGTCCCACTTTACACGCTTATTTGAGCTCCGTCATAACGGCGCTGCCGCCGCCCCGAACCAGAAGTTCCGAGTGCGTGCGGTCGCGGCGATTGAACCGGACCTCGCCGTCTTTGTAGTCGTTCACCGTCTTCTTACCGTCGGGAGTGGTGGACGTGAGCGCGGTAGGTTCTTCATAAACCACTACCACGTCTTTGTCGTGAAAGTGCATCGGCGTAGGTTCGCCGGGCTTCCAGTGGTAGCTCCAGACGAGCACGCGATTTGTCTCGTAGAGCTTTACCACGTGAGGCCGCGGGAACGCCAGCGGATAGCCCGTCGTGTTGGCCAGCGGCGCCACGGGATGGTCTTTGAGCAAAATGACGATCGAGTGCTCACCGTCTTTGTTCGGGACTTCGGCTTTCTTTCCGAGCGACGCTGTGCCCTTGTGCGTCAGTGAAACGGTGACGAAGTCGCTTTGGGCGGCTGGCAGCGGCGCCGTGGTATCGAAAACAGCGACGCGCTCGTTGTCGATGATGGGTTCTGCAGCGAACGCCAGTGACGCGAGACAAAGCAACAGGGCGGGTTTGAGCACGTTGTCGATTGTACAGCTTCAGTACACTGATCGTTAATGGCAGACGCCGAAATCCGGATTGCCGCGGGAGATCGTGGATTCGAAGAGCGCGTGCAGAAGCTTGCCGATCGCGTGCATTCACGCTTTCGCTATCACTCGATCGAACTGCCGGATGGCAGTGTTCTGCCGGGTCTTCAGTCCATCGAACATATGAGATGGCGGCTCGATCTGTACGGTCTGCCGCAGGATCTGAGAGGGAAGCGCGTGCTCGATGTCGGCGCGTGGGACGGCTGGTTCAGTTTCGAATGCGAGCGGCGCGGCGCGGAAGTGGTTGCGGTCGATTGCCTCCCCCTGGACACGTTTCTCGAGGCGAAAGAGCTGCTCAAATCCCGCGTCGAATATCTGACTCTCGATGTGAATGAACTTTCCGCACAGCGGCTGGGAACCTTCGACATCGTACTGTTCTTCGGCGTGCTTTATCACCTGCGCCATCCATTGCTCGGACTCGAAAAAGCGACGGAGCTTTCGACCGGCCTGGTGCTTATCGAGTCCTATGTGATCGAGCGCGAAGAGCGGCGGATTCCGGCCGTGATTGAGTTTTACGAACGTACGGAGCTGGGCGGGCAGGTGGATAACTGGTGCGGCCCATCGCCTGAAGCGCTGCTTGCGATGTGCCGATCAGCGGGAATGGCGCAGGTGGAGTTGCTCGACATCTCGCAACAGCGCGCGTCCGTCATTGCGAAACGCCGGTGGCCGGAGCCGGATCAGGCGCCCTCGGTTGCGGCGCCCCAGCTGCATGCGGTGATCAATAACCGAACGTATCTGTCGTCCTTCCACCCGATGAAAGACGAGTATCTGTGTTGCTATTTCAAAAGTGACGAAAGGGGACTGACTGCCGAAGAGTTGTTCGTTGAAGTGGACGGATTCGGGACACACGCGCTGGTGATTGCAGCGGGAGAAGGCGGCGGATATCAGGCGAACTGTCTGCGTCCGCCGGGCCTGGCGCCGGGAAGGCATGAAGTACGCCTCCGGACCCGGCACAGCGGCCGCAGCAATGCGGCGGCGTTCACTATGCTCGATGAATCCGGCCGCGATACGACGACGGCAAACGTCAACCTTCCGGCCGGTGCCCCGGAATTGTGCAGCGCGGAGTTTCGTCCGTCGGGCGATCTGCGCTTCGCGGTGAATCGCGGTGGATCACTGATCTGCTATTTCCGTTCAACCGCTGAATCGGTTGGGCCAGCGGATGTGTCGATCGACCTCGCAGGCAATACGGTCAGAGCGGATACAATCAGCTGGCTTGGCGACAATGTCTGGCAGGCGAATGTTCTGCTCGATCGGCCGCTCGATTCGGGTATAACGGCGCGGCTGCGTCTTGGAGAGGGCGAATGGAGCCAGTCGTCGCTGGTAACCGGGACCGCATAGTTATTGACGCCGGCGACGGAATCGAACTGCGCACGGTTTCGCTTGCCGACGCTCCTGTTGTTTATGCGGCGATCGACCGTAATCGTGCCCATCTGCGCCGCTGGCTCGGCTGGCTGCACGATGGTTTCGACGAGAAAGAGCTCACAGAATTCCAGCGCGCCCGCGAAGCCGACAACGCATCACGGGTCAGCCTTACGACCAACATCTGGCTGAACGGTGATTTGTGCGGATCAATCGGTCTGCATGCGTTCAATGAAAAGCACCGGAACACGAGTGTCGGTTATTGGATCGACGCGGCGTACGAAGGACGCGGCATCATAACGCGCGCCTGCCGGGCCATCGTGACGGCGGGATTTCGCGAGTATGCCATGCATCGCATCGAGATTCGCTGCGCGACGGGAAACACGCGAAGTGCACAGATCGCGCGGCGACTGGGTTTCATTGAGGAGGGGACACTGCGGGAAGCAGAGTGGCTTTACGACCACTGGGTCGATCTGCGGGTGTTCCGAATGCTGGAGCAGGACTGGCGGGGCTAGAACGGCGTACGCGGGGGCGCGGGCGGCGTTCTGGTTACCGGACATCGCTAGCGACGATCGATCATGGCCGCGGCGATCTGGGCAATGTCCAGCAGCTTCGGCGGGGCGTCGGACACCGTTTTCAGCGCATCGCGGAACATCGATGCGCAGAATGGACAAGCGGCCGCGACAGTTTCGGCGCCAGTCGCTACCAGTTCTTCTGCTCGGGTTACATTAATACGTTTCCCCTTCTCCTCGCCGAGGAACATCTGGCCGCCGCCGGCGCCGCAGCAGAAGGAGCGTTCGCGGTGACGCGGCGCCTCCAGAAGCTCCACAGATCGCTCGAGCACACTGCGCGGTTCGTCATAAACGCCGCGATAACGGCCGAGATAACACGGATCGTGATAGACAACTTTCTCGCGTTCAGTTCCGGCCGGGAGCCGGTCTTTGTGGCGCGCCAGCAGTTCGGAATGGTGCTCGATTTCCACCGTGCGGCCCGCTTCGCGCCAGTCAGTTGATACGGTTCGCACGCAATGCGGACAGATGCTGAGAAGCTTAACGGCTTTGCTCTCCGCGATCGTTTCCAGGTTTTCTTCAGCCAGGGTGGTGAACAGAAGATCGTTACCCAGACGCCGCGCCGGGTCACCCGTGCACTTCTCCTGCTTTAGAACGCCGAACGTGATATTGAGATGACGCAGGACTTTTACCAGCGCCAGAATCGTTTCGCGCCCCGCGGGATCGTACGCACCCATGCAGCCCAGCCACAGGCAGTATTCCTGCGTCCCGTCGAAAATCGGCAGCGCATTTTTTTCGATGAAGGTTCGCCGCTCGCTCGACGGTAATCCGAGTGAGTTGCCGTTGCGCTCCATAGTGAGAAAGAGTTTTGTTCCGTAGGAATCCTCCCACGTGCCGGTATTCACTGCGCCGCGGCGCAGGCCGATGATCATCGGCAGATGCTGAATGCCGACCGGACACTGGAATTCGCAGCCGCCACAGGTGGTGCACTGAAAGATGGCCTCCTCGGAAATATGCGCGCCCAGCAGCGGCAACTCCGACGATGCACCCTCATCGTTGAGATAAGCCCGCAGGCCGAGGATGACCTCTTTCGGGTTCAATACCTTGCCCGTGTTGGATGCGGGGCAATGCTCGGTGCAGCGGCCGCACTCGACGCAGGAGAATACCTGCAATGCTTCAATTCGCGTGACGTCACGGCCGCTTACCAGACCGAAATCATCATCACCGGCGAGTTTCGGTATGTTGCTGAACCCGGCCCGCTCGAGGAAAACAGCCGCCGGACTGAGGATCAGATGCAGATGTTTGGTGTGCGGAATCAGCGGAAGGAAAACCAGAATCGCCAGCGTGTGGCTCCACCAGATCGCACTGGATTCGGGAATCGCGAATCCTGCCAGATAAGTGACCATCAGGATGAAAATCAGAGCTGCGATGACACCCGATTCGGGCGAAAGCGGACCCAGCCAGACCGGGCGAAAGACGAAGCGGCGAATCGCCAGGTAAACAATTCCCGCGGCCACAGCAACCGCAAATCCCGCAACCAAATCGAAATAAACCCGCCCAAATCCACCGTGGCGTGAAAGGACGGGCGCGCCGAAGCCGGTAGCGATGTGATTAAACGTGATCAGAGCAAAGGCGCAGAATCCCCAGAAAACAAATGCGTGAGCAAGACCGGCAGCGGGCCGCTGGCGAATCACCTTGCCCTGAAGCACCACTTCCCAGAGGAAGGTGCGGGCACGCTTCGCCACATTGCCGAGACTGAAATCCGGGTCCGGTTTTGCGGCGGAAACGATATGGACGACGCGCCGGAAGCGGTACCAGAAACCCGCAGCAGAAAGAACTATAAGGACCGCCAGGATGATCTTTTCGGGCATCAGTCATGGTTATGGTACTCGATAGGTTATTCAGACCAGCGGCTGATGCTACATTCGAGATTGTGTTGAAGCGCGCGGTCGTTTCAGGAGCAGCCGGATTCGTCGGGTCGCATATGTGTGATCGACTGCTGGGTGAAGGCATTGCTGTGCTTGCGCTGGATAACCTGCTGACCGGAGCCGAGCGTAATATCGAGCATCTGAACCGAAATCCGCAGTT
>Ga0335085_10012227_pt1 | contig 12662 bp, 13 predicted proteins | sample Lox_Sample_45_FD_206712 | JGI IMG/M metagenome (GOLD analysis project Ga0335085, IMG submission 206712) | Soil microbial communities from Loxahatchee National Wildlife Refuge, Florida, United States - Lox_Sample_4.5 | ecosystem: Environmental > Terrestrial > Soil > Wetlands | place: USA...
TATATCTTTTTTACCCATTTTTGCTTGTTCCCCACCGAAAAGAATTCTGGATGCTCATACGGCCACAATACGATTTTGATAAACACCTTTCCCTTGACCTGATTGGAGAGTTCTTTGAACTCGGAGCTTTTATTTCTTAAAGTTTCCACGATCTTTTCGAGGGCGACCTCCTTATAGAATTTCTTCGGCTTCACCCCTTTTTTTAGTTCGAGGTTGAGTTCGATATATTGATTCTTTTTTCGATCATATTTGGTAATCATGGTAAATTTGCACGTCAAGAACGTAAGCAACCGTCGATCGAATAATGCCGTCTTAATAAACTCGGGGTATATTAATATCCCATACAGCGTCGTGGCAAGATTTTTTCTTTCATATACGTAAACTAGAGGGAGTTCGGAGATCTGTTTTGAGATATCGAGCGTTTTCGCTTCCTTCGCAAGGCTAATCCCGTGATTCGCCAATATTCCTTTAAATTGATCGGCGGTCAAAATACCACCGTGATCGCCTGTTTGGTATCTCACGAGCGGCGCTGCGCTATCGCCTGTTAAAAAGAGCTCTCCGTTCACACACTCGAAATTCGCGAAGTAGGGTATGTACTGAGCAAGCGTCGGCGTTTTGATAGTATTCCCGAATAAGCCGCGAAATATCGCCTTGTCTTCGTAAGCCAATCTCCTCCCTAAGACAGTCAGAGGACTTTCGACCGCCACGGCGCCGAGTTCAGATGTCCCGTAGGTATTCATGGTATCGGTGAAGATGTTTTTTATCCTGACCTTATCCATCAAATAATCGCGGAATTCCTCAGTGAAAGCCTCACCTGTAAAAACAAAGCGCATGCTGAATTTTTTAAGATCGATCCTTTCCTGCAATGCTTCGTCAATCACGTCTTTCACAAAAGGAGGATACCCTGCAATGATTACCTGCTTAAAATTAGGAGCAAGTTTTTTTAAAATTTTCAAAACCTCAAGCTTGTTGATGCCGGGCGAGATGATCGAGATGGGCAATTTTTTGAAATTCGCAGCCAGGTAGGCTGCCGTGTAAATACCGAGGCCTGCCGACCAAACTCCCATACCGAACGTCACAATAAATAACGTAGGGTTGATCATGGTCAACTCGTTGCAACGAAAAAAGTTTTCGATGATCACTTCCCTTATCAAATCGGATTCGTATTTTCGTTGAAAATAGGTTGCCTCCCCCGTGGATCCAGAAGTTGCATGAATGGTCATCGGTTTTCCGACGTTTCCATCCCAAAATAATTTTTCGTAAGGATACGCGTTGACATAATTGATCTTATCAATAGGCGGCACCAACGCAAAATCCTTAAAACTATTTATTTTCTGGGGATTTATTTTATTTTTCTTTAGGAAATCACGGTAAGCGGGAACGCGCACCGAAGCGGAGTGGAAAAGCCGCAATAGTTCCTTTTCTCTCACCCGCATCCAGTAGGGACTCTTCTTAGTTTTTATGTCCCCGATTACCGTCTTAAAATTAATTTCTGACATGGTTTTTTTAGTCGGAGGCTTTGTGTAGAACTTCCACTGCAACTATGTCGGATCCTGTAAAATCCCCGGGATTTTCTTTTTTTGATTCTCTTTTGAATTCCTCGATAAATTTTTCTGCGCCTTCCGCCAGTCGTTGATTCCCCATGTTTAACGCGACTTCTTTCATTGATTTTATAAAAGCAATGAGTGCGGCGTAGTCTTGTTCAGGGCCTCGATTGTGACGCTGTTCCGCAATCGAAACATCCTGGCCCGCCGCGACCTCTTCAATCTCTTTTTTGAGCTTCTGCCCCATCAAGGGTTCTATGCCCCGTTCCCGCATAAATTGTATTGCGAAATCACGAAAGCGACGAGTTAATTCGTCGCCGTCTACCGTACCCCAATCCCATTCAAGAAATTCAGCCCTCTCCTTTGCGGCATTGATCATGCCCCGAATTGCGTTTCTCCTCTCGTCTGGCAAAAGATGCATGAGAACAAAACGCTCATGAACAATGTCTGCGCCCTTCTCCTTGAAAGGAAGGCGTTCGATATCTCCCTGAACTACGGTTGATCCGCTTTCCCGCTGTTTCTTAAGAAACCCCGCATGAATATCGAAAGCGACATAGCTTGCACCATGTTCTCGGGCAAATTTACCGAGAGTGTCGTTTGGCCCGGAGCCAAGGTCCAAAACGGTTTTTCCCTTAATATCTGCGCCGAGCACTTCCTCCGAAATTTGGGTTGGATATTCAATACTCCTTAACCTTTTTTGTTCATTCTCGGCAACCTGTCCAGATTCATAAATATTTCTCTTTTTCTCCATGTTGATATTATACAAAATTTCGGGCTTCTTCCCTCATTTCTCCCTCCCTACCAACTTCCCTACTTTATCCACGAGTACTTCCACATCATCCACCTTGCTCAAAAACGTGACGGGGCCGAGCTCGGCGATGACGGCGGCGCGGCGTTCGCGCTGGAACTCGAGCCACGGGTCGCGCAAACTGGTGAAGAACGCGATTTTGAGGCCACGGGTTTTGGGATTGCGGCGGAGCTCCAAAGCGAATTCGATCCCGTTCGGCCCGGGCGGCATAAAGATGTCACTCAACACGAGGTCCGGCAAGAGGAGTTCCGCCTTGACCAAAGCATCGCGGACATCCTTCGCGAGCACCGTCTCGAGCCCGCCGTCGCGAAGCTTGGTCGCCGCAATCTCCAAAAATATCTCTTCGTCATCAAGGAGAAGGACGAGGGGCTTCTCGCGCGTGCTCATATTGATAATTATACCCTATGCGATATAATAGAATGCATGAAAGAAGAGGCCAAACAGCAGGTGAGGCGGGATCAACAGATAAAGCGGATGAAAACGGCGACTTGGATCCTCATCATCTTTGCGATCGTGATCGCGGGGTTCATCTATATAAAGAGCATCCCGCCGCCGCCCGGCGAATACGACGGCTTCGCGCGTTGCATCGCGGCCTCGGGCGCAAAGTTCTACGGCGCGTTCTGGTGCCCGCACTGCGCGGCGCAAAAAGCGCTCTTCGGCAGTTCGGAGCAATATCTCCCCTACGTTGAATGCTCGCTCCCCGACGAATCCGGCCAGACGCAAGTGTGCATCGACAAAGGAATCAAAGGATACCCCACGTGGTATTTTGCGGACGGCTCGACCTCGACCGGCGAGACCTCGCTTGAAACGCTTTCCGCAAAGACCGGGTGCGCATTGCCCGGCCAGTCGGCGCCCGTAGCAACGTCGTCGCTCCCAACCTCGACCGGCGCTTCCTCGGCCGCGCTTCCCGGTTAGCCCTCCACCCCGATGACCCCGCTCGTACAAAACGTGACGGATTTCCTTTCCGCAACCACGGTGGCGGGAGGGTTTCTTGCAGTGTTCCTCCTCCTTGTCCTCATCGCTCCGCCCCGCGGCAAAGGATGGCGCCGCGACGTCGTCGATTTCTTTTCCGATTTTTCGATCGAACTGGCATTCCTCACGGCACTCGCCGGCCTCATCGGCAGTTTGTTCTATTCGAACATCGCCGGGTTCGTGCCGTGCCTGCTCTGCCTCTGGCAGAGGGTGTTCCTTTATCCGCAAGTCGTGATCCTCGGCATCGCGCTCATAACGAAAGATAACGGCGTCCGCAAATATTCCATCGCGCTTTCCGCGATCGGGGCGCTCATCGCCACATACCACACCTATCTGCAGTTCGGCGGGACGTCGCTTATTAATTGCGCCGCTTCGGGCGTCGGGTGCGAACACGTGTACTTTATGGAATTCGGTTACGTGACGATCCCCACGATGGCCTTGACCGCGTTCGCGCTCATCATCATCTTCCTTTTGTTCCGACCGTCGGAACGGTAGGCGTTTTCGCGCTACCCGAACTCCACAAGTACGATTTCGGACTTCGTGCCGAGGCGGAGCGGCGGCCCCCAGGTGCCGACGCCGCTCGAAGTGTATACATTCAAGGGTCCGAGCTTTTTCAGCCCGTAATCGAAGCCGTGGTACACGCGGCGCGTGATGTAATTGAGCGGAAATATCTGGCCCTGATGCGTGTGGCCGTAGAACGCGAGCGCGATGCCCGCGTCGCGCGCGGCATCAAGATGGTTCGGTTCGTGCATCACAAGGATCGTCGGCGCCTTGCGCGCGCCGACCGTCGCATCGAGAACGCGTTTAAAATCGTCGCGTTTGAAGGTCGTTTTATGGTCGACGCCCAAAACGGAAAGTCCATCGAGATTGACGACTTCATTATTTATAATCCGGATGCCGACGCCGCGGATCGCCTCCATCGCCGCGCCGAAGTTCGGCAAATAATATTCGTGGTTGCCCGTAACGTAATACACGCCCTGTGGCGCTTTAAGCGCGCGCAAGGGTTCCACGACCGCCTTTTCGTCGCACGCGGTACCGTCGTAGAGGTCGCCGCCGATCAAGACGGCATCGGGACGGAGCGCGTTGATCTTCCCCGCCACTTTGGCGGCGAACCCATCTTTCCGTATATTCCCCAAATGCATATCGCTCACAAAGACCAGCTTCTTCCCGCGCCATGCCGCGGGAAGGCCCGGCATGGCAACCGTGACGCGCGTAATCTCCGCGCGTCCGCTGTTCCACGTGCCGTAAAGATGAAGAAGAAAGAACGCGCCGAACGCTATGCCGCCGATGAGCGCGGGCGAAACGTAATCACCGCGCGAATAAAAGAATTGCGCCGCGAAAAAGAAAATGACGCCCGCCACAAAAAATACATTGATAAGCCCGAACCAATACGCCGACGCCGTGTAATACCAATCGATCAACCGCCCCTTGAACCAGTGCGTGAGGAGCGACGCCGTGAGGAACGTGAGCGCAAGCGCCACGAAGACCCACCCGAGCACCATGCTCCCGATGCCGAACGCGGCGACGAGCGTGCCGTAGACCGCAAGATGCACAAAGATCAAAAGCACTTCGAACGCGACCAAGCTCAAAATAACAACGATAGGCATGTTCTTTATTTTACCTTACTCCGCGATCACGTGGTGTTCATGCGTGACCGCTTCTTTGGGAAGCTTGATCAGGAACGACGTGAAGGAGCCAAGCATAACGATGATGGCCGCCACCTCGAAGACCGTGGCGTATCCTGCCACCTGGGCTTTGAGCGTGATGAGCCCGATGAACTGCTGAAGGTTCTGCGGCGTGACCACGCGGAGCACGCTCTGCCCCGCGATCTTCAAAACATTTGCGTTGATGGAGTTCGTGAGGAGCGTGCTGAAGATGGCGACGCCGAAGGCGCCGGAAATATTGCGCACGAGCGCCAAGACCGCCGACGCTTCCCCTATCTCCTCGTGCTTCACGACGACGGCAACAAGGTTCGTGCGCTGCGCCATCCCGAAACCGAGCGAGAACGCCATGATGCACATGGGGATCGAAATGGCGAATGCCGTCGAACGGGGGTCGATATAAGAGAGCAGGAACATTCCGACGCCCGAGAAGAAGGTGCTCACGAAGATAACGTAGCTCGGCTTCACTTTGCCTATGAGCCGCCCGCCAAGCGGCGCGCCGGCCATGAGGGCTATCGCGAGGGGTATGAAAAGGTAGCCGGTTTGCGTGGCGTCGTATCCCAAAAATGTTTCGGCGAAGATCGGGATAAGGAATATCGCGCCGATGAGCGCCATGAACACGATGAAATTATTCAAGAGCGTATTCACGAACGTGCCTATCTTGAAGAAGTTGAAGTCCACGATCGGCTCCGGTTGGCGCAGCTCTATAAAGTAGAACGCGATGGCGAACGCCACGGTGCCCGCGTAGCAGAGCACGCTCGAAAGCGAACTCCATCCCCACGTTTGCCCCTGGTCGAGCACGAGGGTCAAGGTAAAAAGCGCGGCGCCGAGAGACATTGAACCCCACCAGTCGAATTTGACGGTCTTCTTCTCGCCAACCGATTCGCTGATAAAATGGAGCGCGAGAAGCAATCCGATGATGCCGAGCGGGATATTGATGAAGAAGACCGACCGCCAGTTGAAGTTGTCGATCAAGGGGCCGCCGATCAAGGGGCCGAAGACGGACGCGACGGCGAACGCCGACGACCATATGCCGAGCGCCTGCGCGCGCTCTTTCATATCGGTAAACGTGACCGCAAGAATGGCCATGGCCGTTGGATAGTCGGCCGAAACGGCGAACCCCTGGATGATGCGGAACACGATCATCGAGCTCAAGTTCCATGCGACAGCGCAGAGGCCCGAAGCGATCGTGAATCCGATGAAACCGATAAGGTAGATGCGTTTGCGCCCGGCAGTGTCACCGAGCTTTCCCCACACGGGCACAAACACCGCGTTCGCCAAAATATACGCCGTCGAAATCCACGCGGCATCCGTCACCGTGATCGAAAAATCACTGATGATCTTCGGCAGTGCCAAATTGACGACCGTTTGGTCGAGACGCCCGAGAAAGGTGCCGAAAATGACGGTGGCCAACACCCACCAGCGCAGGTTGTCTTTTTTCGCCGGCGCGTCGGGCATGTTACTGCTTGTAGACCCAGATGCGCGCGGACATCCCGTTTTTCAATTGCGGGTAGCTCGCTGGGTCAAAACGCACATAAATATCGAACTGGTTGGTTGGCCGCTGGTCGGAAATGTTGAACACGACGTCCGTCTGTTGCGAGCTCGGGCTCACTTCATCCACCACGCCGTGGAACGTTTGCGAGCCGAACGCGTCCACCGTAAAGTTCGCCGGATCGCCCACGTTGACGTCGGCCAATCCTTTGTTTTCATCCAAGTGGCCAACGACGCGCAACTGGGTGGGGTCGATCATCGTCGCCACGATCGCCTGCCCGGTGAATGCATTTTCGTATTCGCCGATGTTCTGGTCGATCGTCGCGATGATGCCGTTCGTCTTCGCCTTCACGATCTCGTCGCCCACGCGCGCCACGGGCTCGTTCGTCGTCACCGTGTCGCCGGCACTCACAAAGTCGGCCTCAAGCACGCCTGAATTGACGGGTGAAAGGTTGATGAGCGGCGCCTGGATCACCGATTGGTCGATGTAAACCGTTTTCGACGAAACGTAATAGTAAACGCCGCCGATAAGCACCATCAGCACCACAAGCCCGCCGACGAGCAACGCAACGAAATTATTTTTCTTTTTTGGTTCCTTTGGTTCCATGGTGGTTTAGAAATTGATTATGGCATCTCCCGCATTAAGGCCCGATACGATCTCCGTGTTTCCGTCGTCGCCCGTGAGGCCGGTCGTGACCTCTTGGTCCGTTTCGCCGCCGCCCTTCGGGACCACGACGTATTCGTTATTGCCATTCGTGATCACAAGCCGGGTCGGCACTTCGACCACGTTATCGTGTTCGGCGGTGATGATCTGCACGTTGCCCGTCATGCCGTCGCGCACGTTCGGCTCCGCGGCCGTAAAGTGGAGCGTCACCTGGTACGCGGACGAACCGTTCACCGACGTCTCCGTGGTGCCGATCGTGGTCACGGTCGCCGGGAACGTGATTCCCGTGCCGAACGCGTCGAGTGTAATGTTCGCGGCGTCCCCGACGGCGAGCTTCGCCACGTCGGTCTCCGAAACGTACGTCACGATCTTGAGGCCGCCGTTATTCACGAGTGAAAGCACCGGCACCGAAGGCGATACCACCTGGCCAAGCTGGGCCGTAAGGTTCTGCACGCTTCCCGCGAACGGCGCCGTGATCGCGGCGTTGTTATAGGCAACCTGCGCCGCTGTGGCCGCCGCTTGTGCCTGCAAGACCGACGCCTGCTGGGCCTCGAGATCCTGCGGCGTCGTCCCCGCCTGCGCAAGCGTGAGCGCGCCTTCCGCGTTCGTATATGCGGACTCCGCCGCCGCGAGCGCCGTTTCCGCCGCGCCCACTTCGGTGCGGGCCGTCGTGATATACGCTTTGAACTGCGTCATCGTGCCGCTTCCCGCCGAAACCGTGGCGCCGGTGTTCGTCGAGGCAAGCGCCATCTCGTCGAGATACGGCTGGATCTCCTGGAGCGCCGCGTTCGCCGTGTTGAAGAGCGTCGTAGGATCGGCGTTCGCCGCTTCGAGCGTTGTATAAAATCCTTTGAGCGTGGTACCGATCACGACGCGCTGGTTTTGGATATTGATCGTAAGCTGGGAATCGGGATTCTGGATGAGGAACACCGGATTGCCGTTCTGCGGCGTCGTGAAAAGATTGTCCGTCTGGTTCGTGATGGCGTCCGATGCCGAGGTATACGCGGTGTTCACCGCGGCGGAAAGCGATGCGATCGCGTTCGAAACGGCCGTCTGGTCGATCGCAAGCTGTTCGGGGCGCGTGCCGCTCGCGAGCGAATCGAGCCGGGCCTGCGCGGCGGCCAAAGCCGCGTTCGCCTGTTCGACGCCCGCCTCGAGGGACGAACGGTCAAGCGTCGCGAGCACCGTGCCCTGCGCCACGACATCGCCTTCCTTCACGTTGATCGCCGCGATCTGCCCGGCCTCCTGGAACGAGAGCGCAACGCTATTCTCGGCCTGCACGGTCGCGGGTTCATCCACCGACTCCACAACGTTCCCCCGCGCCACGGCGATCGTTCCGAACGTGGGCGGATCGCTCGAATGCACGTACCACGCGACGCCGCCAACCACGATAACCACGAGGACGATCCCGACCAATAGTTTATTTGCAAGCAATGCTTTTATTTTAGCCATAATAATAGATAATAAAATTTTTATTTCGCGACTTTTTCGAGGAGCGTCACGAGCGTCGCCTGTTCCTTGCCGTCAAGGGCCGAAAAGATCTCGGCGATCTGTGCCAACGCCTCGTGCGAATTGCGGGTAAACATGGTGGTGCCGCTCTTTGTGATGCGCAACCGCACGGTGCGGCGGTCCTTCGGGTCGATCACGCGCGCGAGCAATCCTTCTTTCACGAGGCCGTCGATCAAAAGCGTCGCGGCGGGCGGCGTGATGAAGAGAAAATTGGCGACGTCGCGCATGAGCGGGGTCTTGTGCTCTTTTACGTACCGCAGGGTCTGCAAATGCAAAAACGAGCACGCGGGTTTTGCGCGGTTCCGTTTTTGAAACCCTTCTTTCATTAAGCGCCCGATGACGAACATGCTTGCGGCGATGCGCGCCGCCTCGGCCGATTGCGGTTTTCTTTTCATATACTGAAAGGTTAGGTTACTTAACTATTATAGCATATGCTATACTGTGGATATGTCAATATTCCTGAAAACCGTGCGGGCGTGGCTTCCCATGGCCTTCGCCCTGACCGTGGTCTCTGCGCTCGCCTACGTGGCCGTCCAGCAGTCCTACCGCCAATCGGCGAATGATCCGCAGATCCAGATGGCCGAAGATGCCGCGAATGCCGTGGCCGCGGGGGTGGCGCCCCAATCGTTGGTTCCCTCGGGAACGGTTGCGATCGAGACGAGCTTGGCGCCTTATCTTGTGTTCTACGGCCAAGACGGTACGCCGATCCTCGGCAACGGCCTTTTGAACGGCGCCTTGCCGAAGTTGCCTGCGGGCGTGTTCACGTATACGGCAAATGCCGGCGAAGACCGCATCACCTGGCAACCGGCGCCGGGCATCCGCGAGGCGGCAATCGTCACGCGCATCGGCGGCGCCTCATCCACCGCTGGATTCGTCATGGCCGGCCGCTCGCTCCGCGAAGTGGAACACCGCGAAGACCAGCTTGAGCTCACGACCGACATCGCCTGGATCATAGCGCTTATCGGCACGTTCCTCCTCGAGGCGTGGGTACTTATGGTGAAATAAAGTTGTGCAACAAAAAAACAGCCCGTCCGAGGGCTGTTTTTTATCTTACCTATTGAGCGCTTGTCGGAGAGGCGTTACGCACCTGGATGGATTGCGCGGTCAAACTGCCGTCGGAATTCGAGGTGCCGCCGATCATGACCATGGTACCGGGCGTGAGGTCGCTCACGGATGCCGGACTTGGCTTTATGACCTGCGTCGAGCTCGAGTAGAACACGATTTCCGAATTGCCGTTCGGCAATGAGATCGTCATACTGCCGCTTCCGAGCGATGCGACGGTTCCCGCAACGAATCCCCCGCCCGCGCCGCCGCGGCCGCCGCCGAAGCCCGCGCCCCGCGTGGAGCTCGAGAACGTTCCCGTGAACGCGCCGCGCCCAGCCGCCGGAGCCGCCATGCTCTTGCCGATGAACCATCCTCCCGCGAACGCAACGATCGCGACGATGACCCAGATGATGTGCACTTGATTCTTTTTCATATTGTTTTAATGAAGAAATGATTAACCGACCTTTGTGAATTTATCTTCCATTATTCGTAACGCAACGCCTCGATGGGACTCAACCCCGCCGCGCGGCGCGCCGGATAATAGCCAAAAATGATGCCGATCCCCGCGGAAACGAAGAATGCGAGGAAAACCGAGCTTAGCGAAACGCTCGTCGCGGTGCCCGTAAAATACGTAACGCCATAGGCAATGAGCCACCCGAGCGCGATGCCGATCAGGCCGCCCACGAACGTGAGCGTCACCGACTCCGCCAAAAATTGCATCGTGATGTCGTTCTTTTTTGCGCCGATCGCCTTGCGAAGACCGATCTCGCGCGTGCGCTCGGTGACCGTCGTGAGCATCATGTTCATGATGCCGATGCCGCCCACAAGGAGCGAGATGCCGGCGATCGCGGCGAGAAGCGTTGTGAAGGTGTTCGCAACGGACGATACCGCAGAGACGATGTCTGATTGGTTGAGCACCGTGAAATCCGCTTGCGTGGGATCCGCAATATTGTGGCGCTGCAGCAAAAGATTCGTGATATCGCTCTGCAGGGTTGTCATGGCGTTTTGGCTCGACGCCTCGACGTCGACTTCCGTCACATAACTCGAGTTGCCGATCAGATAATGCTGGGCCGTCGTAAGCGGCACGTAAACGTTGCTGTCAGGACTCGTGAATCCGCTTCCCCCTTTCGCCACCGTGACGCCGACCACGGTGAAGATCTGCGAATCGAGCCGGATCGTGGCGCCGATCGCCATATCGGGCGTGGCGCTCGCGTCGGCGGAAGGCGCAAAAAGCGTCTGCAAAACATTCGGCCCGATCACGACCACGCGGTTCGACGCGGCGTTATCGGCGTCGGTAATAAAATTGCCTTGCGCGACTTGGAGGTTGCGCACCTGCGGATAATCGGAGGTTGTGCCGATCACGCTCACGTTCTCGTTGTTGCCGCCGTAGATCGCCTGATACCGCCCCGTCACCTGCGGCGCGATCGCCGTCACGTTATTCAACTGGCCGATGGCCGTCGCGTCGTCCGGCGTGAGCGTTTCCGCGCTCCCGGCGGCCGAGCGGACCGTCGTGCCAAACGAACGCTGGGCGCCCGGCGTCACCATGATCAAATTCGCCCCCAAAGAATCGATGCTCGATTGAATGGAATTCTGCGAACCCTGCCCCACGGCGATCAACGCGATCACGGACGCGATGCCGATCACGATGCCGAGCATCGTAAGCCCCGACCGCACTTTGTTCACGGTCACCGCGCTATACGTTTCTTCCCAAAGGTCTTGCGTGGTCATGGGTTATAGGTCTTCCTCTTTTATATCCCGCGCGACCGTGCGGTGTTTGTTCGCCTCGTCGCTCACAATGAGCCCGTCGCGGATGTGGATGATGCGGCCCGCGTGCGCGGCGACGTCCGCCTCGTGCGTGATCAAAATAATCGTCTTGCCATGCTTTTCGTTCAACTGCTGGAACGTGTGCAAAACGATCTCGCCGGTTTTTGAATCGAGGTTGCCCGTCGGTTCGTCGGCCAAGATCATCGCCGGATCGTTCACGAGCGAACGCGCGATCGCTACCCTCTGCATCATGCCGCCCGAAAGCTGGTTCGAATGGTGCCGTTCGAATTTTTCCGGAAACGCCGAATCGTGGAGCGCCTTCCGCGCGATCTTGTTCCGCTCTTCTTTTTCCACACCCGCGTAGACAAGCGGCAAAGAAACGTTCCTCAAAACCGTCGCGCGCGGCAAAAGGTTGAACGCCTGGAACACGAAACCAATCTTTTCGCGGCGGATATCCGCAAGCTCCTCGTCGGACAATTTGGAAATATCCTTGCCGTCCAAAAAATATTGTCCCGAGGTCGGCGTGTCGAGCGCGCCGATAATGTGCATGAGCGTGGATTTTCCGGAGCCCGACGGGCCCATGATCGCCACGAATTCCCCTTCCTCAACGGAAAAGGTAATGCCCTTCAGCACCGTCGTATCAATGCCGCCCGTGTGATACGTCTTTTTTATGTTTTTGCATTCAATGATGTTCTTCATTAATAAGGATCAGCCGCCTATGCGCACGGCACCCGCGCCGCCGCCCGTAAAGGTGCGCGCGCCTCCTCCCGCCGCACCGCCGGCACCGGCACCGCCCAAAAGCCGCAGGGCGCTCGTGCCGCCCGTACCCGCCGTGCTCGCAGTCGAGGCCGCCGTCGTGATGGTCTGCGTGATGATCTGGTCGCCCACATTCACGCCCGACGTGATCTCCGTCATCGTGTCGTTCGCGAGCCCCGTCGTCACGGGCACGCGCTCCGGCGCAGCCGCAAGCACCACGCCTCCCGCCGCGCTCGCCGCGAGCGTGCTCGATGCGACCGGCGCCGCGGGTTCAAGGATATATTTCGCGCCGCCCGACGTCACGATCGCCGCGTTCGGCACCGCGATCACATTCTGCGCCACCTGCGTCACGATGTTTGCCGTCGCGCTCATGCCGGGCTTCACCTCGTCCGTAGTCGAAGCCCCCGTCTGCGTGAATCCCACTTTAATGTTGTAGTTCACGACACCCT
>Ga0335085_10012228_pt1 | contig 12660 bp, 12 predicted proteins | sample Lox_Sample_45_FD_206712 | JGI IMG/M metagenome (GOLD analysis project Ga0335085, IMG submission 206712) | Soil microbial communities from Loxahatchee National Wildlife Refuge, Florida, United States - Lox_Sample_4.5 | ecosystem: Environmental > Terrestrial > Soil > Wetlands | place: USA...
GACTCGCGTCGCAAACGACGGTCTTGAGGTGATTGCGAGCGTTTATCCCGATCCGACACTTGGTCCCGGAGCGCCGCCAAGCCAGCGACAAAATCTCGGTCCGCCGACTCGGATCATTTATCACAGTGGTAGCTCCGGCATCGTTCTGGCCGCCAATCTCCCGATCCTGAGGGGGGCGGCGGAAAAGATCGGCGGAGTGGTCGAACTCGCTCCTCAGGTCGGTGACTTCGTTGCTGTGGACGAACCGCTGTTCAAGCTCTACGGCAGCAAGCGAGCTATCGACGATGAACTCCTGCGGAGCGCAATCGCTTTCGGATCTGAGCGGACAATGGACCAGGATCCGACGTTCGCGTTTCGCATCGTTATCGACATTGCTCTCAAGGCACTGTCACCGGCGATAAACGATCCCACCACCGCTGTTCTGGGAATAGACCAGCTCCACCGAATGTTGCGCTCGGTGGGACGGCGCAATCTCAGGACCGACGAGATTTTGGACGCCGAGGGACAACTGCGCGTGATCTTTCGCACCCCGAATTGGAATGATTTCGTCCATCTGGCGTTCAGCGAGATTCGTGCCTGCGGCGCAGCCAACCTGCAGATCGTGCGCCGCTTGCGGGCGATGATTGAAAACCTCAAGGAAACCCTGCCGGCGCATCGCCACGCCGAATTGGATCAGGAATTGGCATTACTGGATTGCGAAGCCAAGCGGCTCTTCCGCTATCCGCAAGAGCTCGCGCTGGCTATGGTTCCGGACTCGCAAGGCTTGGGCGGACATTCCGCGCCGCTCCACGAGATCAAGGTAGGCGCGGTGCCGGCGGACGCGGTTCAGATCAACGCGAATTAATTTGCGACCGGAGCTTGGGTGTCGAGGCAAGCGTGTGCGGGCAGCTCTCTCGATGATACAGAAGGTTTTGCCGCCGGGAACCAGCAGGCGCCGAGTACTCTTGTGTCGGATCAAGAGGGAAAATCCCAGAAAGGTTGACTTAGATCAACTCTTCGTCGCCAAAGCTATCCTATTCTATAAGGCTTGCGAGTCAGCGACGCGCGGCTCGCTGCATTAGCCTGAAGCACGGACGCGCAAGACATTGTGGCCTCGTTATTTGGTAAAAAATAATTTGAACTGAAAGATTGGAATGAGTGAAAAACGCCGCAAAGAGCGAAGGATCGCAGTAGTTGACGACGATCCCGGCTTTCGAAAGAGCATCGGCATCCTTCTCGAAAACTTCGGATTCAGCGCGGCGCTGTTTGCGTCTGCCGAGGAGTTTTTATCCGAATCCAGGCGTTCTGAACTGGTTCCCGGCTGCCTGATTCTCGATATCCATCTTGAGGGAATGTCGGGCATCGAGTTGGGCAGGTATCTCGCCAATACTGAACATCCGCCCTCAGTTATTTTCATTACCGGAAACGATAACGAAGCGTCTCGCCGGGCGGCGTCGCTGCAAGATTGCACCGCTTATCTGACCAAGCCCTTTACGGCCAAGGCCCTGGTCGATGCGATCGATCGCGCACTTGCCTGATGGGGCAAATTGAAACGATCTTCAATGCACGCTAAGATAGTGCACAGGCGGCCTCAGTTGGTTGCCGAAAGGCGGTAGTGAGCCCTTTGGCCTAGATCATGTGATTTGAGCAGGTCCGGTAGTTCGATCCAACGCTGGGAGCATTGCCGTGCCGGCCACCATTCACGTCGTAGACGACGACGCGTCGTTCAGGAAGTCTATCGCTCAGCTGCTGCAAGTTTCCGGATACAGTGTGGCGCTTTATGAATCGGCGGAAGCGCTATTGCGCACGCCTCCTCAGCCGCGACTTGGCTGCGTTCTGCTCGATATCCGGATGCCTGGGCTGAGTGGGCCGGAATTGCAGGATCGTTTCGCCCAGTTGGATCTTCCGTTGCCAATCATTTTTTTGACCGGTTACGGTACAATTTCAACAAGCGTGCGGGCCATAAAGGCCGGGGCTGAGGATTTCCTGACTAAACCGATTGCCAAGGACGACCTGTTGAACGCCGTCGATCGCGCCGTCGAACGGAGCCGCGTTTTACTGGCCAAGCGGGAGCGGGCGGACGATTTGCAGAAACATGTTGGTATGCTTACGCCACAGGAGCACAAAGTTTTTGTGTTGGTAGCGCAAGGTCAGATCAACAAGCAGATCGCGTTCAAATTAGGCATCACCGAGCGGACCATCAAGGCGCACCGGCGGAAGGTGATGCTGAAACTCAACGCTCAATCGCTTGTGGAATTGGTCGAGATTGCAAAAGAGCTCGGCATTCTCGACGTCCGCGATGACGACCGCGGAGAGGACGGGAACGCTACTGCTTAGCATTCATCCCCAATTCAACGTTATTCCGATATCGCCGGGCATCCCGTTCGGGAAATCCACAATCTGGAATTTCAGCTTATACCCGCGAGACTTCAGGTGTTGTTGCCAAAACTCGAATAGTTCCTTCGGCACGCCCGTCAGGGTCTTTTCCCACCCCGGCTCCTGCTGATTGATCGCTCTTCCGCGATCGGTGCAGAGCACGTTGGGAAAGCGGCCGACCTCGACTTCTATTTTGCCGTTATCGGCCGCACGCTTGATGATAGCGGCCGCGCGTTGAAGCCGCTCCTCGTCTGAGACGCCCGATGGCTTGGACAGCTTCTCGATCAACGCCTTTTTCTCCGCCTCCTCGGCCGAATCGGCTCGCCTGGCGTCGGCGGCTTTGGCCGCCTCCTTTCGCGCCATCTCCTTCATAAGGTCTTTCGCCGTCGGCAGTACGTCCAACGGGCTGTCTTTTTTGGATTGAGGTGACATGGATGAGAGCTCCAGGCACTTGAGACGTAAAAGCGCACATGACCTTAACCACAACAGGGGAAGCGCCGTTTGATCTGGGTCAAGCTGTCACAACGGTCGCTCGCTACGCTGAAAAGCAGCGTTTCAATCATTTGCAGGAAACAAGCATGAACAGTCCGTTCCTTTCAATAGGATTGACGCTCGCGCTGCTTGCGCCTGCAGCCGCCCAGTCTCGGGTGAAACTGGACGTCACGAAGGTCACATGCCGGCGTGCATCCTTCGTCGGCTCGATAGCCTCCACACATTCCCTTGCGCTGTGGCTGGCCGGCTATTACAGCGCCAAACACGATATGACGGCAGTCGACATAACCTCGCTCGACGTGCAGGCGCGCAAGATCATGGAATATTGCCGGAAGAACCGAGATGAGCCGCTCATGGATGCGGTTGGTGCCGCGCTGCGCGATTAGAAAAGCAAGCTGCAATCATGGATGCGTCCAAATACTCAGCCGTCGAAACGTTGCGCGATGGAACCCGGATCGAGATTCGGGCTTTGAGGCTGGACGATCAGGCGGTGTTGATGGCTGCCCTTCGCCGCACCAGTTCACAATCGCTCTATCTTCGATTCTTTGGAGCCAAGCGCGACTTTACCGACAAGGAAGTCGAGTTTTTCCTGAACATTGATTTCGTGAATCATGTCGCCCTGGTTGCGGTCGCCGACGAAGCCGGCCAATCCGTTATCGCCGGAGGCGGGCGTTACGTCATGGTTGAACCGGGAAAGGCGGAATTGGCCTTTGTGGTGGTCGATCAATACCAGGGAAGAGGGATCGGAGGGTTGCTGTTGCGCCACTTACTCGTGATTGCGCGCGACGCGGGACTTGCGGAGCTGGTCGCCGACGTTCTGTCAAGCAACGCGGCGATGCTGAATGTGTTCGAAAAAAGCGGTTTCCAGCGGAGCGCGAAACGCGAAGGCGGAGCTGTACGTGTCGCGCTTCGGTCAAAATAGTGCCTGCGTTCGGAAGCGGGGTGAAATCTCAAAGCTTCGTTTGATCCAGGTCAACCCACAACGTTGCGGCACGTCTATTCGTAGAAGCGGGTGAATTTTTCTGGAGCTGCTGATGCCCTCCACGTACGAGAGCGATATCGGCAATATTCGAACCGTCAGTCCATTTGGCGAGCCGGCAGGCTCGAAATATGACCGGCTTATCGAGCGAGCGAAGAGCGTCTCGGCAATCAATACCATCGTGGCGCATCCATGCGATGAGACATCGCTTCGCGGAGTGAGCGAGGCCGCCGCAGCCGGAATAATCGTGCCGATACTTGTGGGGCCGGCGGCCAAGATTAAGGCTGTCGCCCGCGACCACGGAATTGACATTGGAAAATTTGAGCTCGTCGACGCTCCGCACAGCGAAGCCGCTGCCGCGAGGGCTGTCGAGCTCGTGCACGAGTCCAAGGGCGAGCTGTTGATGAAGGGCAGCCTTCATACCGACGAACTCATGAGAGCGGTGACCGCCTCGAAGACCGGACTGCGCACGGCGCGCCGTATCAGTCACGTTTTCATCATGGATGTGCCGACCTATCCGGAAACGCTCTTCATTACCGACGCCGCAATCAACATCTTTCCGGACCTCGATGCCAAGCGCGACATTGTTCAGAATGCCATCGATCTTTTTACCCAGGTCGGTCTCGGAACGCCTCGCGTCGCCATCCTTTCCGCTGTTGAGACGGTGACAACCAAGATCCCGTCAACCATCGAGGCCGCGGCTTTGTGCAAAATGGCCGATCGCGGTCAGATCACGGGCGGTATACTTGACGGGCCTCTTGCCTTCGATAACGCGATTGATCCGGAAGCGGCAAAAATCAAAGGCATCAAGTCTGAAGTCGCCGGTCGCGCCCAAATTCTCGTTGTCCCCGACCTTGAAGCCGGGAACATGCTGGCAAAGAACCTTACCTTTCTGGCTCGCGCGGATGCGGCCGGAATGGTGCTCGGCGCGCGCGTTCCGATCATTCTTACCTCGCGTGCCGATTCCGTGCGCAGCCGCATGGCCTCGTGCGCGGCCGCAGTGCTTTATGCCGAGGCGCGCCGGCGCATCGCGCCAGTACCCGCGGCGTAAGTCATGGAGGCTGTCCTTGTCGTTAACGCCGGCTCGTCGAGCGTCAAGTTTCAAGTATTCGACACTGCGCAAGCCGGCAATCTTCGACGTCTGATCAAAGGACAAATGGACGGCATCGGGACTCGCCCGCGGCTGCGTGCCGTCGCGGCCGATGAGCGCGCCTTGATCGATCAATACTATGCCGAAAAGGAAGTTGCCGACGTGCCGGCCGCTCTTCACGCGGCGGGAAAATGGTTGCGAGAGTCACAAAAGCTCGAGCCCGTCGCGGTCGGTCATCGCGTCGTTCATGGCGGTCCCGACTACGATCGACCGGTCCGGGTAAACCAGGAGGTCTTGGCTCATCTTGAGCGCTACGTTTCGCTCGCGCCGCTGCATCAGCCCAATAATCTTGCGCCGATCCGCTCGCTCCTGTCACGTTTTCCGGATCTTCCGCAGGTTGCCTGTTTCGACACCGCGTTCCATCGCGGCCACAGCGCGGTTGCCGATCATTACGCGATCCCCGAGCGTTTCTATGAAGAGGGTGTTCGCCGTTACGGATTCCACGGACTGTCCTACGAGTACGTTGCAGAGCGGCTACGGGACATTGCACCGACGCTGGCAAGCGGAAGGGTCATCATCGCGCATCTCGGCAGCGGCGCTTCCATGTGCGCCCTCCTCAACGGCCGCAGTGTTGAATCGACCATGGGGTTTACTGCATTGGACGGCCTGCCCATGGGAACCAGGCCCGGTCAAATCGATCCTGGAGTCCTGCTCTATCTCATCGCAGAAAAGGGCATGAAGGCCGACGCAGTGCAGGATCTGCTGTATCGCGACAGCGGCCTCAAGGGGCTTTCCGGCATCAGCAACGATATGCGCGAACTCCAGGCCAACTCCGCGCCGGGTGCGAAGCTTGCTGTTGACTATTTCATCTATCGCGTCGGCCTCTGTGCCGGAATGTTGGCCGCGGCGCTCGGCGGGCTTGATGCTTTTGTCTTCACTGCGGGTATCGGCGAGCACTCGACAATCGTCCGCGCGCGCATCGCTGAATGCCTGACGTGGCTCGGCGCCGTATTCGACCCGTCCGCAAACGAGTCGGCAAAGTCGCTGATATCTCGCCCGGAAAGCCGGGTCGCTCTCTATGTGGTGCCGACCGACGAAGAGCTGATGATTGCGCGACAAACGGTTTCCTTGCTGAAACCCAAGTCCGCGCGCTCAGCGGGACATGCGGCTGAAAAATTTTCACCAACTTGATCCGGGTCAAGTCGCCGGTTCTCGGGACTTATACACTCGATCCATAAACTGCGCGCGCCGGTGGCGCTCGCCCATAAAAACGTTCGGAGGAGAGGCACCCATGGAAGGCTCTGCCGGACTTTCCAAGAACATCAAAGCCAAAAATTGCTGGCGAGGATTCGAAACAGCGAGTTGGTGCAACAGTATCGATGTCCGTGATTTCATTGTCTCCAACGCAACGCCTTATGACGGCGATGAGGGATTTCTGGTTGGTCCGTCCCGAAAAACCGAGGCCGTGTGGAAGAGGCTCCAACCTTTCTTCAGGGACGAGCAGAAAAAAGGCGTGCTCGCGGTCGATGCAAAAACACCGTCGACGATGCTCGCGCACAAGGCCGGCTACATCGACCGCGACAATGAAGTCGTTGTCGGCTTGCAGACCGATCAGCCATTCAAGCGCGCCATTTTTCCGTGGGGCGGATTGCGAATGGTTGAGGCCGGCCTGAAGGCCGCCGGCTTTGAAAGCGATCCACAAGTCCACGAAGCTTTCACCAAATATCGCAAGACGCACAACGACGGCGTATTCGACGCCTACACGCCCGAAATCATGAAATGTCGACGCTCCGGCGTTATCACGGGGCTTCCGGATGCTTACGGTCGCGGCCGAATTATCGGTGATTATCGCCGGGTCGCCCTCTACGGCGTCGAGCGGTTGATTGCAGCCAAGCGAACGGAGCGGTCCCAGGTCGACGACATGTGGCCGACGGACGAGGTCATCCGAACACGCGAGGAACTCGCCGAGCAGATAAGGGCGCTGGAAGACCTGGTCGCGATGGGGAAACTCTACGATTGCGACATCGCGCGACCGGCGGGAGACGCCCATGAAGCGGTGCAATGGACCTATCTCGCCTACCTGGGAGCCGTAAAGGAAGCCAACGGCGCCGCGATGTCGATTGGCCGCATCTCGAGCTTCCTCGACATTTACATTGAGCGCGATCTGCGCGAGGGCGCTTTGGATGAGGCCGGTGCGCAGGAGCTGTGGGATCAACTTGTTCAGAAGCTTCGCATCGTTCGATTCTTGCGCACGCCGGAATACGACGCTTTATTCAGCGGCGATCCCTACTGGGCGACGGAATGCGTCGGCGGCATGGATTTGAACGGGCGGCCGCTCGTGACCAAAAGCAGCTACCGGATGCTGCACACGCTCCGCAACCTGGGGCCGGCGCCGGAACCGAATATCACGGTGCTGTGGTCGAAGCATCTGCCCGAGAATTTCAAGAAATACTGCGTGAAGGTCAGCCGCGATACATCGTCCTTGCAGTACGAAAACGACGACCTCATGCGGCCGTACTGGGGCGACGACTACGCCATCGCCTGCTGCGTTTCGGCCATGAAGCTGGGCAGGCAGATGCAGTTCTTCGGCGCTCGCGTCAATCTGGCGAAGGCGCTGCTCTATGCAATCAATGGCGGCCGCGACGAAATATCCGGCGAGCAGGTTGCGCCTGCCACGCCGCCTGTGACGTCTGACGTGCTCGAATACGAAGAGGTCTTCGAGAAATTCGTACGAACCATGGAATGGCTCGCGCGCACCTACGTGCACGCCATGAATTGCATCCACTATATGCACGACAAATACTTCTATGAGCGCCTCGAAATGGCGCTGCATGATCGCGACGTCTTGCGCACCATGGCGTTTGGAATAGCCGGTCTTTCGGTGACCGCCGACAGCCTGGCCGCGATAAAATTCGGCAAGGTTCGAGTCATCCGGGACAAAACGGGCCTGGCCATCGACTACAAGAACGAAAGCGACGCGCTGATTCCGCAATTCGGCAACAACGACGACCGGGTCGACGGCATCGCCTCAGATTTGGTTACGCGTTTCATGCAGATGCTGCGGAAGCATCCGACTTATCGCGGCGCTACACACACGCAGAGCGTGCTGACGATCACTTCGAATGTTGTTTACGGCAAGCATACGGGCAATACGCCGGACGGCCGGCGCAAGGGAGAACCGTTTGCGCCGGGCGCCAATCCGATGCACGGCCGCGACAGTCACGGCTGGCTTGCCTCGTGCCTGTCCGTCGCCAAGCTTCCCTACAGGGATTCGTTGGACGGCATCAGCTACACGGTCTCGGTCGCGCCGCAAAAGGCCCACCTCTCCGACGCTGACCTCGTCAGCGCCGCTGTGAAGACATTCGACATGTACTTCGAGCGGGGAGGGTTCCACATGAACCTGAACGTCGTCGACAAGGCGACGCTTGAGGACGCGATGAAGCATCCGGACAAATACCCGCAGCTGACGATCCGCGTCTCCGGGTACGCCGTGAACTTCGTCAGGCTGACGCGCGAGCAGCAGCAAGACGTCATCAGCCGCACTTTCCACGGTCAGGTTTGACCGCGTCACGGCGGCTTCCCGCTGCCGACGGCGCGTGAAAGAGAAGATCCCAGGAAAAACGCTATCAACACCAAGGAGGTTCGAATGTGCAAGGCAAGAGGGATTGGAAGTGTCATTGTCGTGCTGTCAGCAGCGGTCTTTCTTGCGGCGGTGCAGCCGGCCTCTGCCGCAAAGAAAGCCAAACAACTCACCTATGATGAAGCTTGGAAGGTTTGCACCGATTACCTCAATCGAAACCACTTCCCAAAGGATGCTTCGGCCCGCTATTCAGCGGGTGCCGCGTGCATGCTGAAGCACGGCTATCGCATCTGACGGATTGAGCACCGCGGGCGCGGCCGGTCAGCCATGCTCGCGAACGCTCGTGGCGATCCATGAGCAGCGATCTCCAATTATGGGGGCTTGAATGCCGCAGACCGGTAGCCTCGAGGCGGGCAGTCGTTACGACCTGCATGTCGGCGTGTCTCCAGACGCTCCCTCGGACGATGACGCGTTGAAGGATACTGACGGCGCATTCGGTTACGTTCATTCGTACGAGACCTCGTCCCGCTACGATGGGCCCGGCCTGCGCGCCGTGTTGTTTGTCTCGGGTTGTCTGCTGCGCTGCTCTTATTGCCACAATCCGGATACTTGGCACCTGAAAGACGGGACCTATGTTTCCGCCCAGCAGGTCATTGATCGATTGGGCAGTTTCGCTTCCGCGCTTCGGACACTCGATGGCGGTCTGACAATTTCCGGCGGCGAGCCGATGGTGCAGCTTGGCTTTGTCCGGCGGATATTGGCCGGCGCGAAGGGGATGAGCCTTCATACCGCGATTGAAACGTCGGGGTACCTCGGCGACCGCGCCGACGAGGGATTTCTTTCGTGCCTTGATCTCGTGCTTCTCGACATCAAGAGTTCGGATGCTGAAACCTACCGTCGGGTGACCGGGCGTGATCTGGCCCCGACATTGCGCTTTGCGGAGCGACTGGCTTCGTTAGGAAAGCCCACGTGGGTGCGGTTCACTTTGGTGCCCGGCCTCACGGATGCCCCGGAAAATGTCGAAGGCATCGCGCGCTTCGTGGCTCCGATGCGAAACGTCGAGTGGGTCGAGGTGCAACCGTTTCATAAGCTCGGTGAGTTTAAGTGGAAAGCGATGAAGCTTGACTACACGCTCGCCAACACGTCGCCCCCAACATCGGCGTTGGTCAATCGCGTGGTCGAACAGTTTCGGACAGCGGGCTGCAACGCTCGCTGAAACAGCGCGGGCACGCATCGGAGGCAGACATCATGCTGGATACCGCCCGACAAATTCTTGGTACGCAGCCCATTCTCACGATTTTTCTGGCGGTCGGCCTCGGTTATCTCGTCGGCCAGATACGAATTGGCAGTTTTTCGCTTGGCGTCGGAGCCGTCCTGTTTGTGGGATTGGCGATCGGCGCATTCGCTCCGAAGGCGCAGATCGTCGGACCAATCGGCCTCACGGGGCTCATCATGTTTCTCTACGGCATCGGAATTCTCTACGGCAGAGAGTTCTTCGAGGGGATGCGCGGCGCCGCGGGCCGCAAGTACAACCTTCTGGCGCTTGTTGCCTGCATCGCCGGTCTGCTTGTGGCGCTCGGGCTCGGTCACGCGCTCGGCATCAAAATCGGTCACACACTGGGGATCTACGCGGGTTCGATGACAAGTACCGCCACCCTGCAGGCGGCGCTCGACGTAATGGGCAACGGCGAGCCCTCTATCGGCTATTCGATCGCGTACCCGTTTGGTGTCATTGGCCCGATCCTGTGCATTTATTTCCTCACGCGCATGGTCCAGCCGAAATTCCCGCCGAAATCGCAGCGTTTCCACATGGGCGAGGTTTCGCTAGGCGATAATTGCAACGGCCGGAGCCTCGGCAATCTGATCAAGGAATTGCCGGCTGGCGTTCAGGTCACGATGGCCCGAGTGAAAGGTCAGAATGTCATTCCGTCGGACGACATCATTTTATCGGCCGGAGACGGCCTCATGCTCGTCGCCGAACGCGAGGACGAGCTCTCGCAGGCGACGACCAAGCTCGGAAGCTTGGCGCCGGGGCGAATTGTCAAGGATCGTTCAAATCTTGATTACATTCGCGTCTTTGTCGGCAAAGCCAATGTCGTCGGCGTGCCGCTGTCGAAGCTTGCCTTATCTGAAGGAGCAAATCTCCTGCATGTGAGACGCTATGACGCCGACATTGTGCCGGCGCCCGATATGACCTTGGAGTTCGGCGACCGTGTGGGTGTTCTCACGCCGCCCGAGCGCAAAGAGGAAATTCGTCGCTTCTTTGGCGACACCGTGAAATCTGCCGCCGAGTTCAGCTACGTCTCACTTGGCGTCGGAATGGTGCTTGGATTGCTGCTCGGACTGATCCCCATTCCCATCCCGGGGGTTGGCACGGTCACTTTGGGCGTCGGCGGCGGGCCGCTCATTGTCGCGCTGATCCTGGGTAAGCTGCGCCGCACCGGCCCGCTGCTGTGGGTCATGCCGCTGCCGGCAAACATCGTCTTGCGCAACTACGGATTGGCGATTTTCCTTGCCGCGGTCGGCATCAACGCCGGCCAGCCCTTCGTCCGTACTGTGTCAGAATCCGGATTTACGATGCTGTTTATCGGAGTTGCCGTCCTGCTGACGACGGTGATCATCGTGCTGCTGGTTGGTTATTACCTCATGCGGATCCCCTTTGACGACCTTATGGGGGTTGCCTCGGGGGCGACAGGAAACCCCGCTATCCTTGTCTATTCAACGCGGATGGCACCGACCGAACGACCCGATATCGGCTATGCGATGATCTTTCCCTCGATGACGATTGTGAAGGTCATCGCTGTGCAGATTGTCGGCATCCTGGCGGGCGCAGGTGCAGGATCAGGTTGATAGAGCAGTGGTCGTCTTTGCTATTCCACACGCCGACTTTTCGCTGATTTGTGGGAGCGCCGTCGATCCCGTCCGAATAAGGCTGTGTCGATGAATAACAACAACCCCATCACAGCTGAAACGCCCCAGGCGATAACTTTCGATACGATCATGCCGGCGGCCATCGCCGTTCGTGTCGAGGCGAGTGGGGTCCAAAGGGCATCGCTAGATCCCACGATATTGTTTGTGCTGAGCGTCCTGGGCGGCGCGTTCATTGCCTTCGGTGCGGTCTTTGCGACCACCGTCAGTTCCGGCAGCGTCGTTATCAGCGGTGTAGGCGAAGCCGCGGTCCCGGCATATTCTGCCGTACTGCCTTATGGCATTTCCCGGCTCCTGAGCGGCTTGGCTTTCACGTTAGGTTTGATCTTGATCATTGTCGGAGGGGCGGAGCTTTTCACCGGCAATAATCTGATCGTCATCGCTTGGGCGAGCGGCAGGGTGAAGGCCAGAGACGTCCTTCTCAATTGGATCATTGCGTTCACCGGCAATTTTATCGGTGCGTTCCTGACCGCTTTGTTGATGTTTCAAACAACGCAGTACACCTTTGGCGGCGGTTCCGTCGGGCTGGCCGCCTTGATCACGGCGAATGCGAAAGCATCGCTCGCCTTCGTTCCGGCGCTGACTCTGGGCATTGTATGTAATGCGCTGGTGTGTCTCGCCGTCTGGATGTGCTTTGCCGCCAGAACGACAGTCGACAGAATTGCCACGATTATTCCGCCGATCACAGCTTTCGCGGCTGCCGGCTTCGAGCATTGCATTGCCAATGTCTATTTCATTCCAATGGGCCTGCTTATCAAGGCGGGTGCGCCGCAATCGTTCTGGCTTTCGATCGGAAAGACCGCCTCGGATTTCCCCGCTCTGACGTGGTGGAATTTCCTTATCGGAAACCTCCTGCCGGTCACGATCGGCAACCTGATTGGCGGCACCGTCATGGTCGCGGCGGTGTATTGGTTCATTTATCTGCGCAAGAGAAGCGATCTATAGAGGGTGCCTAGGAGGAGTAAGTTGAAATCCCTGCTTGCAGCGATCTCCGTCGTGATGGTGTCGTCGGCCGCAAACGCAAAGGTGCCGCCGTGGCGCGAATGCCGTGCGGTGTCCAAGATCGAATACGACAGCGCGAAGGCCCAGCATCTATTGCAAGGGCGGTCCCACGCATATGTGACAACAGGCCATTCGTGGCGGCGGTACTATTGGTATTGCCCATTATCACATACGTAGTCTGATCCCTATACGACGGGGATTTTTCCGTCTATCTAACTGCCGCGCGGAGGCGAC
>Ga0335085_10012229_pt1 | contig 12659 bp, 10 predicted proteins | sample Lox_Sample_45_FD_206712 | JGI IMG/M metagenome (GOLD analysis project Ga0335085, IMG submission 206712) | Soil microbial communities from Loxahatchee National Wildlife Refuge, Florida, United States - Lox_Sample_4.5 | ecosystem: Environmental > Terrestrial > Soil > Wetlands | place: USA...
CGTTCGGCGATCACCTGTGCCGCGATCCGTGCGAGCTCGCCGGGGGTCACACTGGGCGAGCCTAGCGGCGCGATGGCGAGCGCGGGTATATGTGAGGATCTGCCGTATGGGTCTTCGTGGGTGGCCGCTGGTCGGCCTGGCCGTCGCTGTCGCCGTGGTAACGATCATCAGCGGGCGGGCACCGACGGCAGCAGCCGACGGGTGTCCGGATGTCGAGCTCATCTTCGCCCGCGGCACCGCCGAGCCGCCCGGCTTGGGGCAGATCGGCGACGCGCTGTTCGCCGCGCTGCAGCCTGCTCTCGGCTCGCGCACCGTTCAGGCGTACGCGGTGAACTATCAGGCCAGCTACAACTTCCTGACCACCGGCGACGCCGCCAACGACGCGCGGGATCACGTCGCCTTCATGGCCGGCCAGTGTCCTGCCACGCACCTGGTGCTCGGTGGCTTCTCGCAGGGCGCCGCCGCGGTCTCGATGCTGGCGGGGGTGCCGCCCCTCGGCCAGCGCATCGGCAACTTCGGATCGGCCCCGGCGCTGGATCCCGGCCTGGCCGGCAAGGTCGCGGCGGTTGCGGTATTCGGCAACCCCGGCAATCGCTTCAACACGCCCCTTTCCACAGCCGGCCAGTTCGCCGGCCGCGCCATCGACCTGTGCAGCCCCGGTGATCCGATCTGCGTCGTCGGTGGTCGCGACCGGGATGCGCACCACGACTACGACTCACCGCCCTACCCCGGCCAGGCCGCGGCATTCGTCGCCGGACGGGTTTGACCGTCGCCGACGCGTCTCGGTGGGATACTGCGAAGATGCCGGAAGCCAGCGCAGTGGACATCGTCGAGGATGTGGTGCGGCGTCGCGGCGCCGATCTCGTCGAGTTGTCCCATTCGATCCATGCCGAGCCAGAGCTGGCGTTCGCCGAACACCGCAGCTGCGCCAAAGCGCAGGCGCTGGTAGCCGAGCGTGGTTTCGAAATCACCTCGCCCGCTGCCGGTTTGGACACCGCTTTCCGCGCGGACTTCGGCAGTGGGCCGTTGGTGGTCGGGGTGTGCGCCGAGTACGACGCGCTGCCCGAGATCGGACATGCCTGCGGCCACAACATCATCGCGGCGTCGGCAGTGGGCACCGCGCTGGCGCTGGCCGAGGTGGCCGACGACCTCGGCCTGACGGTGGCACTGCTGGGAACTCCCGCCGAAGAGGCCGGCGGAGGCAAAGTACTGATGCTGCGGGCCGGGACGTTCGACGACGTCGCCGTCGCGGTTATGGTGCATCCCGGGACGACCGACATGGCCGGGGCGCGCTCACTGGCGTTGTCCGAGGTCACCGTCGAATACCGAGGCAAGGAATCGCACGCCGCCGTCGCACCGTATCTGGGGATCAACGCCGCCGATGCCGTAACCGTCGCGCAGGTTGCCATCGGGGTGTTGCGGCAGCAGATGGCCCCCGGACAACTGGTGCACGGCATCGTGACCGAGGGCGGTCAGGCCGTCAACGTCATCCCGGGCCGCGCGGCGCTGCAGTATGCGATGCGGGCGATCGAAATGGACTCGCTGCGCGAGCTGGAGGGCAGGATGTTCGCTTGCTTTGCCGCGGGCGCGCTGGCCGCCGGCTGCGAATACGAAATCGGCACTCCCGCACCGGCATACGCCGAACTCAAGCCCGACGCCTGGCTGGCCGACCGGTGCCGGGAGGAGATGCGCCGGCTCGGACGCGACCCGGTGGCGCCCGACGTCGAGCGGAGGCTTCCGCTGGGCAGCACCGACATGGGCAACGTGACGCAGGCGCTGCCGGGGATTCATCCGGTGATCGGCGTCGACGCGGGCGGCGCGACGGTTCATCAGCGAGCCTTCGCCGACGCGGCCGCAAGTCCCAGCGCCGACCGCGCGGTGATCGAGGGAGCGATCATGCTGGCGCGCACGATCGTCCACCTCGCCCAGACCCCCGCCGAACGGGACCGGGTGCTGGCCGCTCAGCAACTCAGGCGGGCTAGTGAGGTAGAGGTATGAGCCTCGTCGACACTGCCGAATCGTGGCTGGCCGCCCACTACGACGATCTGATCGCCTGGCGCCGGCACATCCACCGCTATCCGGAGCTGGGCCGGCAGGAGTACGCCACCACGCAGTTCGTCGCCGAACGGTTGGCCGATGCGGGGCTCAACCCCAAGGTGCTGCCCGGCGGGACGGGGCTGACCTGTGACTTCGGGCCCGAGCATCAACCGAGGATCGCGCTGCGCGCCGACATGGACGCGCTACCGATGGCCGAGCGGACCGGCGCGCCGTATGCCTCGACGATGCCCAACGTCGCGCACGCCTGCGGCCATGACGCGCACACCGCGATCCTGCTGGGTACGGCGCTGGCCCTGACGTCGGTGCCGGAGCTGCCGGTCGGTGTGCGGCTGCTCTTCCAGGCCGCCGAAGAGCTGATGCCCGGCGGCGCGATCGACGCGATCGGGGCCGGCGCGATCAGCGGTGTGTCGCGGATCTTCGCGCTGCACTGCGACCCACGGCTCGAGGTGGGCAAGGTCGCGGTCCGGCAGGGGCCCATCACCTCGGCGGCCGACCAGGTCGAGATCACCCTGCATTCGCCGGGTGGACACACGTCGCGCCCGCACCTGACCGCCGACCTGGTCTACGCGCTGGGCACGCTGATCACCGGGCTGCCCGGGGTGCTGTCGCGGCGCATCGACCCGCGCAACAGCACCGTGTTGGTGTGGGGCGCGGTCAACGCGGGTGTGGCGCCCAATGCCATTCCGCAGACCGGGGTTTTGGCGGGCACCGTTCGCACCGCCAGCCGCCAGACGTGGGTGGATCTCGAGGACATGATCCGTGGCGCCGTTGCGGGCCTGCTGTCGCCGCTGCAGATCGACCACACGGTGGAATACCGGCGTGGCGTGCCACCGGTGGTCAACGAAGACGTCTCGACGCGCATCCTCACCCACGCGATCGAAGCTGTCGGCCCGGATGTGCTGGCTGACACCCGGCAGTCCGGCGGCGGCGAGGACTTCTCCTGGTACTTGGAGGAGATTCCGGGCGCGATGGCGAGGTTGGGCGTGTGGTCGGGCGAGGGGCCGCAGTTGGACCTGCATCAGCCGACGTTCGACCTCGACGAGCGGGCCCTGGCCATCGGGTTGCGGGTGATGGTCAACATCATCGAGCAGGCTGCCCTGTTCTGATCTGTCGCGAGCGCGCGCATATGTACGCGCAAACCGCCCTTTGGCCGGCATTTTGCGGACGCTCGCGGCGGTGAATTGCCGGGGCCGCGGGGGATGCTGAAGATACCCGGCATGCATGCGGAACTTTGTCGGCTGCTTGACGAACAGGGCGGAGTGGTCACCGCTGGGCAGGCCTTGACATTCCTCACCCGCCGTGGCCTGGAATCCAGCGTGAATCACGGTGCACTGCAGAAGATTTGGCACGGCATATACGGCCGCGGCGAGCTGACGCCCGGGTTGCGACTGCGTGGGCTCGACCTGGCAGCCGGTACGACGGTCGCGGCGTGCCTGGGTACTGCTGCGGCGGCTTACGGGTTCGACACCGAGCAACCGACGGATTTGCATGTGCTCAATCCGGTCGGCCGGCGCTTGCGCCCGACGGACGGCCTGGTAGTGCACCGTCGGGAGGGCGCGCCGCTGACCGTGGTCGCAGGAAGGCCGGTGACCACGCCCGCGTGGACGGCGGTCGAGGTGGGGCGCTCGCTGCGTCGGCCTCGTGTGCTGGCGACGCTGGACGCCGCGCTGCGCAGCGGCACGTGCACCCGCGACGAGCTGGAGCATGCGATCCGGAGGCAGTCTGGCCGCCGGGGCATTGTCACGGTCCGCGAGCTGCTGAGCTTGGCGAACCCGCTGGCCGAGTCGCCGATGGAGAGCGAGGCCCGGCTGGTCATGATCGACGGCGGAGTGCCGCCGCAGGAGCTGCAGTTCGAGGTTGTGGACGTCACTGGCCGGACCTGGCGTCTCGATTTCGCCTGGCCCGAGTATCGCGTCGCCGCCGAGTACGACGGCCTTGACTGGCACAGCGGGCCCGAGGCGTTGGTGCGGGACCGTCGTCGAACCGCCGCGCTGCTGGATCTGGGGTGGGTGGTCGTGCCGATCATTTTCGAGGACGTCAGGTACCGGCCCGCCGAACTGGTCCGGCGGCTCACTACGCGTTTGGAGCACGCGCGAGCGGCATAAGGTGCGCCGCGAGGGGCATGAGGTGTGCCGCGAGGGGCCGCAAATTGCCGGGGAGAGGGGCTTTTTGTTGTGCATTTGGGCGCGCTCGCGGCGGGTCTGTGCACGCTCGCGGCAAGGGCAAAGGGCAAGAGGCCAGCTAGGCCGTAGTCCCAGGGCCGATATTGCGGGCCGGGCGGGTGCGCAGGTCATGCACGTATTCGTCGGGCGCGCCGGCGATCTCGGCCGCGTCGGCCATAACTCCCAGATAGCGCGCCGACGGCAGCCCGCCCTCCCAGGCGTCCAGCACATACAGCCACGCCAGGACGGGATCGATGGTGGTGTCTGAGGACACGCGCTCCACCCGGCAGCGGATCTTCTTGTGCACGCCGAACTCGGAGCCCTCCCAGCGGTCGAGGTTCTTCTCGTCCGCGTGTGTCATGTCGTAGAGCACCACGAAAACCCTGGAATCCGGGTCTTCGACGACGGTGGCCAGCGCCCCTTCCCAGCCGATGTCCTCGCCGCCGAACGTCAGCCGCCACCCCGGCAGCCAGCCGGTTCCGGCCATCGGCGAATGGGGTGCGCGCTGCAGCATCTGGTCGGGATGCATGTTCGACCCGTAGGCGGCATAGAGCGGCACGGGGGAAAGCTTAGACGGGACCTGCCCGCGTGGCCCGCACCTGAGGGGCCGAGCTGGCAATGATGCTCGGCTCTACCGCACGCCGGGCGCCGCGCCAAGCTAGGTTATGCCTGTGGTGAGCCGCATCGTGATCATCGGCGGAGGCCCGGCCGGCTATGAGGCCGCTTTGGTCGCCGCAACCTCACATCCCGACACAGCCCATGTCACCGTGATCGATTGCGATGGCATCGGCGGGGCGGCCGTGCTGGAAGACTGCGTGCCGTCGAAGACGTTCATCGCGTCCACCTGGCTGCGCACCGAGCTACGCCGGGCGCCGCGGCTGGGCTTCGACATCGACATTGACGACGCCAAGATCTTGCTGCCGCAGATCCATGCCCGAGTCAAGCGGCTGGCCGGCGAGCAATCCGCCGACATCGCCAGCCAGTTGCGCAGCGCGGGTGTCGAGTTGGTCGCCGGGCGCGGCGAGTTGGTCGATCCCACCCCCGGGCTGGCGCGGCACCGCGTCAAGGCGACCGCCGCCGACGGCAGCACCAGCGAATACGACGCCGACGTGGTGCTGATCGCCACCGGCGCCAGCCCCCGGGTCCTGCCGTCGGCCCAGCCGGACGGCGAACGCATCCTGACCTGGCGCCAGCTCTACGACCTGAAGGCGTTGCCCGAGCACCTGATCGTGGTGGGTTCGGGCGTGACCGGTGCCGAGTTCGTGCACGCCTACACCGAGTTGGGTGTGCAGGTGTCGGTGGCGGCCAGCCGCGACCGGGTGTTGCCCTACGAGGACGCCGATGCCGCGCTGGTGCTGGAAGAGTCGTTCGCCGAACGGGGCGTCCAGCTGTTCAAGCACGCCCGCGCCGAGTCGGTCACCCGCACCGACTCCGGAGTCCTGGTCACCATGACCGACGGCCGCACCGTCGAGGGCAGCCACGCCCTGATGACCATCGGCTCGGTGCCCAACACCAGCGGTTTGGGCCTGGAACGCGTCGGCATCGAGCTCGCCAAAGGCGACTACCTGAAGGTGGACCGGGTTTCGCGGACCTCGGTGCCCGGGATCTACGCCGGGGGCGACTGCACCGGTCTGCTGCTGCTGGCTTCGGTTGCCGCGATGCAGGGCCGGATCGCGATGTATCACGCGCTCGGCGAAGGCGTCAGCCCGATCCGGTTGCGCACCGTGGCCGCGACGGTGTTCACCAGACCGGAGATCGCCGCGGTGGGTGTACCGCAATCGGCGATCGACGACGGGTCGTTCAGCGCGCGGACCATCATGCTGCCGTTGCGGACCAACGCACGGGCCAAGATGTCGGGCCTGCAGCAGGGTTTCGTCAAGATCTTCTGCCGCAAGTCCACCGGCGTGGTGATCGGCGGCGTGGTCGTGGCGCCGATCGCCTCGGAGCTGATCCTGCCGATCGCCGTCGCCGTGACCAACCGCATCACCGTCAACGAGTTGGCCCAGACGCTGGCCGTTTACCCGTCGCTGTCGGGTTCGGTCACCGAAGCCGCCCGGCGGCTGATGGCCCACGACGATCTGGACTGAAAGAAGGCTCCACAGCGACTGAAGAACTAGCCTGGTTGATGCACTGCCCTACCGGCCAGTAACTGACAGGAGTTTCGGCGAATGAGCAGCCCAAACCACGCCCTGGGACCCGAGCAACGCGCGGTGGCCTGGGAGCGACTCGGCGCCGAGCAGTTCGACGTGGTGGTCATCGGCGGCGGCGTGGTGGGCTCCGGGTGTGCGCTGGACGCGGCCACCCGCGGCCTCAAGGTCGCGCTGGTCGAGGCGCGGGATTTGGCGTCCGGCACATCCAGCCGCTCGTCGAAGATGTTCCACGGCGGGTTGCGTTACCTCGAGCAACTGGAGTTCGGGCTGGTCCGCGAGGCGCTTTACGAGCGTGAGCTGTCGCTGACCAAGCTGGCACCGCACCTGGTCAAGCCGTTGCCGTTCTTGTTCCCACTGACCAAGCGGGGCTGGGAACGCCCGTACATGGCCGCGGGCATCTTCCTCTACGACACCCTGGGCGGCGCGAAATCCGTTCCGGCGCAAAAGCATTTGACCCGTGCCGGCGCATTGCGACTAAGCCCGGGGTTAAAGCGGACGTCCCTGATCGGCGGTATTCGCTATTACGACACCGTCGTCGACGACGCCCGGCACACCATGACGGTCGCGCGCACCGCCGCGCATTACGGCGCCGTCGTCCGGTCCTCCACCCAGGTGGTCGCGTTGCTGCGCGAGAGCGACCGGGTCACCGGCGTGCGGGTGCGCGACTCCGAAGACGGCTCGATCACCGAGGTCCGCGGCCACGTGGTGGTCAATGCGACTGGGGTGTGGACCGACGAAATCCAGGCGTTGTCCAAGCAGCGCGGTCGATTTCAGGTACGTGCGTCCAAGGGCGTGCACGTGGTGGTGCCGCGGGACCGGATCGTCAGTGACGTCGCGATGATTTTGCGCACCGAGAAGTCGGTGATGTTCATCATCCCGTGGGGGAGCCACTGGATCATCGGCACCACCGACACCGTCTGGAACCTGGACCTGGCCCACCCGGCGGCCACCAAGGCGGACATCGACTACATCCTCGGGACGGTGAACACCGTGCTGGCGACTCCGCTGACCCATGCCGACATCGACGGCGTGTATGCCGGGCTGCGCCCACTGCTGGCCGGCGAGAGCGACGAGACCTCCAAGCTGTCCCGGGAACACGCCGTGGCGGTGCCCGCGGCCGGTCTGGTCGCCATCGCGGGCGGCAAGTACACCACCTACCGGGTGATGGCGGCCGACGCGATTGACGCTGCGGTGCAATTCATCCCGGCCCGGGTGGCGCCGTCGATCACCGACAAGGTGAGCCTGCTGGGCGCCAACGGGTACTTCGCGCTGATCAACCAGGTCGAGCACGTCGGCGAGCGAGTGGGGCTGCATTCCTACCGGGTGCGCCATCTGCTGGACCGCTACGGCTCGCTGATGGACGAGGTGCTGGCCATGGCCGCGGACCGTCCCGGGCTGCTCGGCCCGATCAAGGAGGCGCCGGGCTACCTGAAGGTGGAAGCGCTGTATGCGGCCGCCGCCGAAGGCGCACTGCATCTCGAGGACATCCTGGCCCGCCGGATGCGCATCTCCATCGAATACTCGCACCGCGGCGTCGACTGCGCCCGCGATGTGGCCGACGTGGTCGCTCCGGTGCTGGGGTGGAGCGCCGAGGACGTCAATCGTGAGGTCGCCAACTACAACGCGCGGGTGGAGGCCGAGATACTGTCGCAGGCCCAGCCCGACGACGTGTCGGCGGACGAGTTGCGGGCCAGCGCACCCGAGGCACGCGCGGAGATCCTCGAGCCGGTGCCGCTCAATTGAGTGGTCTCGGAAAGGGTGGTTTGACCCCCCGAATTGAGGACTGAGGTCACTAGTACCGACGGCAAAGCTCCTACCAGCATGGTGTCGTGACCGACATCGTCTTTCCGGGGTCGTCCCCGGGTCTGATCCCGATTTCAACCATTACCGGCGACCCGGTGGCGCGCGTCGCGGCTGATGCGACCATGGCCGACGTCGCCAAAGCCCTTGTCGCCCAAGACGTCGGAGCCATCGTGATCGGTGACGACGAGCGGCCCACCGCGCTGGTGAGCGAGCGCGACGTCGCCCGGGTGGTGGCCGGTGGGGACAATCCGGCAGCCGTGCGTGCCATCGACGTGGCCAGCACCAAGTTGGTGTGGTGCAGGGCCGAGGCCACCGCCGACGAGGTTGCGGTCCGGATGATGGACCACTACATCCGCCACGTCCTGGTGGAGCGCGACGGTGCGCTGGTCGGCATCGTCTCGGCGCGCGATCTGCTGGGTCTCTACTGCGCCTGCAGCGAAGCAGCCGACTCCGAGCTCGGTTCGACGTGAAGCGTCGATCGCTGGCCGCCGTGGGTGGTATGGCCGGGTTGGCGGGCTGGGACCTATGGCAGCGCCGGCACACCATCCTGCGGAACTACCCGATCATCGGCCACCTGCGGTTCCTTCTCGAAACGGTCGGACCGGAGTTGCGCCAGTACATCGTCACCGACAACAATGCGGAGCGACCTTTCAGCCGTGATCAACGGCGCTGGGTGTACACGTCGTCGAAGTCGACCGACCGCTACTTCGGCTTCGGCACCGACAACGACCTGGAGCACGCCCACAACTACGCGATCATCAAGCACGCCGCGTTCCCGGTGTCAGCCCCGGACGCCGAACCGGGCCACCCCGACCCGGCTGTGCCGCTGCCGGCGGCAAAGGTGCTCGGTGGCGCGCGGAACCGGGCAAGCGCATTCCGGCCTTCGTCGTTGGTCAACGTCTCGGGGATGAGCTTCGGGGCCTTGGGCGGCGCCGCCGTCACCGCGCTGAACCAGGGCGCGGCGATCGCCGGTGCCCTGCAGACGACGGGCGAGGGCGGGGTGTCGCCCTACCACCTCAGCGGTGGCGACCTCGTCTGGCAGATCGGCACCGGGTACTTCGGCTGCCGCAACGAGGACGGCACGTTCAGCCTGCCCCGACTGGTCGACCAGGTGGCCGCCACTCCGTCGATCCGGGCCATTGAGATCAAGCTCAGCCAGGGTGCCAAGCCCGGTTTGGGCGGCATGCTGCCCGGCGCCAAAGTCACCGAGGAGATCGCCGCGATCCGGGGCATTCCGGTCGGGGTGGACTGCAAGAGCCCCGCCGGGCACTCGGCGTTCAGCGACGTCGACGGGCTGCTCGAACTGGTAGAAGGCATCGCTGCGGAGACGGGTCTGCCAGTGGGCATCAAGTCCGCGGTCGGCGAAGGGCCGTTTTGGGCCGAGCTTGCCGCACGCATGACCCGCACCGGCAGGGGCGTCGACTTCGTGACCATCGACGGTGGCGAGGGTGGCACCGGCGCGGCACCGCTGGTCTTCAGCGACCACGTCGCGCTGCCGTTCAAGTGGGCCTTCCCACGCGTCTACCGAGCCTTCGCCGAGGAGGGCCGGCACGAAGATGTCGTGTTCATCGGCTCAGGCAAGCTCGGTATCCCCGAGAACGCCCTACTTGCGCTGGCGATGGGCTGCGACATGATCAATGTCGCTCGGACCGCCATGTTCTCCATCGGATGCATTCAGGCCCAGCGCTGCCACACCGGTCGCTGCCCGTCCGGCGTCGCCACCCAATCGGCGTGGCTGCAGCACGGTCTGGACCCGGCATTGAAGTCGGTGCGCTGCGCCAACTATCTCGCCACGCTGCGCTTCGAACTGCTGTGCCTGGCCCGTGCCTGCGGCCAGGTCCACCCCGCCCTGGTTCCCCTCAACGCCATCGAGCTTCTCGACGTCGACTTGCAGTCGGTGCCAGCGGAGGAGTTGTTCGACTACAAGCCCGACTGGGGTCTGCCCGGACCGGCCGACGTCGCAGCGGTCACCGCGCTAATGGCTAGCGGCTTCTCGACGTAACAGAAAATCGGCGGACGTGCTTGCCGCACGGGTTTCCAGCATCCGGTTGCGGACGATGTGTTCGACGAGGATCGGAACGAAGGTCTGTATCGGGGCGTCCACGAACTGCTGAGCGGCCTGTTCACACCACTGCTTGATCTGGGCGGTCCGCTGCGCGTCGGCGGGCTCCTCATGCTGGGCCAGCTTGTCGGCGACGTCGGACACGGTTCGCGCGGCCGCCGCGCGGTTCGCCGCCGCCACGACGTCGACGGCCGCCTCGTCGATGCGTGCCTCATCCAGGGCTTGCCGGCCGCTCTGGTCGTTGGCGTCCGGCGGGATAACGCGCAACGTCAGATGGTGACCGTCTTGCCCGATCAGGATCACGCTGGGCGGGTCGTCACTGCTGAAGCCCAGCAACTCGACACGGTGGTCGCCGATCTCGAGTACAGTCGGCGCGTCGTCCCAGCCGTGGTGGTAGCCCACCATCGCAATCGGGCCCAGTCGCTCGGACAGCGACGTCACCAATTCGGGCAACTCGTCGGCCAGCCGCCGGGACCGCGGCCACCACGCTCCGTCAATGTGCTCTGTCGACTGTTGAAAGGGTTTGATTTGCAACCGAATTGGGCGCAGCATCCCGACCGCCTGTCCACTAAATGCCCCGCCATCCAACGGTATGGTCGTGGTGACGGGCTCGCCACTGCAACGGCCCAACCCCAGGCGGCCGCCGCAAGAACATTTGGTTAACCGAGGGCCTTCTGAGGGCTTATGTCACTTGTGGACGGGGCACAAATGCGCGACAGTCACGCGGGAAGGGAGAGTCCTGCGATGTCGTTGACGCCCAAGGTGGCCGACGCGCCGGGCTCCCATGCACTGAACGCGACGCAGGTCGCCTCGGCGTCCCTCGACGAGGTGCTGCGATGGCTGGACAGCTCGGCCGCCGGGCTGTCCAGCACCCAGGCGTCGGCCCGGCTTGCGAGCCACGGCCCCAATGCAGTTCGTACCCATCAGGTCAGCGCGCTTGCGGTCTTGGCGCGTCAACTGCGGAACGCGGTGCTGATCCTGTTGGCCGGCACCGCGGCGGTCTCTTTCTTTCTGGGCGACAGCATGCAGGCGATCATCATCGGCGCAATCCTGGCCATCAGCATCGGCCTGAGCTTTGCCAATGAATATCGCGCCGAGCGCGCCGCCGCGCAGTTGCACGCCGGGGTGCACCACAACGCCTTTGTGCGCCGGGACGGAAAATTCGTCACCGTCGATGTCACGCAGCTTGTTCCGGGTGATGTGATCCGGCTGTCGCTGGGCGAGGCCGTGCCGGCCGATGTCCGCCTGATCGATGTCAGCGGCCTGGAATGCGACGAGAGCATCCTGACCGGGGAATCGACCGGCTCAGAGAAATCGCCCCAACCGGTGCCCGCCGGCGCTGAACTGGCCGAACTGACCGACCTGGCCTTCATGGGCACCATCGTCAGCGCCGGGGAGGGCGTCGCGGTGGTGTACGCCACCGGCACGGATGCCGAATTCGGGCGTATCGCAGCAGGTTTGGATACCCGGCAACCGGAAACGGAATTCCAGGTCGGGTTGCGCCGGTTCTCCTACTTATTGCTGCAAGTCGCGATGGTGTTGATGGTGGTGATCCTGCTCAGCAATCTGCTGTTGCGGAAACCGCTGATCGATTCGGTGCTGTTCTCCCTGGCCATCGCGGTCGGCATTACGCCGCAACTGCTGCCCGCCGTGGTCAGTACCAGCCTCGCGACCGGTGCACGGCAGTTGGCCAAAGCGAAAGTGCTCGTCAAGCGGTTAGTGTGCATCGAAGACCTGGGCGACATCGACATCTTGGTCACCGATAAGACCGGCACGTTGACCGAAGGCCGAATCCGCTTGATCGGCAACGTCGATGCTGCCGGTGCGCACAGCGAGTCGGTCCGGCGTCTTGGGCTGCTGGCCACCGATGTGGAGCCGGAGTCGGGCGGTGTAAGCGCCAACCCGCTCGACGCGGCGCTGTGGGAGTCCGAGCAGCCACAGCAACTGGTCGGGGGCGGCGCGCACCGCATCGCGTTGCTGCCGTTCGACCATCAGCGCCGGGCGATGTCGGTTTTGGTTGACGACAACGGCAAACGCGTGCTGGTCGTCAAGGGAGCGCCCGAACAGATCCTGAGCAGATGCCAGATGACGGCGGACGTCGCACAAGTGACCCTGGCGGCCTTGTTCACCGCCGGACGCCGCGTGGTCGCGGTGGCGGTGAAACCCGCTGCCGACCTGACCGGGATCACCCCCGCCGACGAATCCGATTTGATGTTGGCCGGCTTCCTGGTTTTCGCCGACGAGCCGAAAGCCGCCGCACGCCAGTCCCTGGCGGAACTGGCCGGCCTTGGCATCGACCTGAAGATCGCCACCGGGGACAACCCGCGGGTTGCCGAAAAGGTCTGCGCGGATCTTGGTTTGGTGTCCAAGGGCACCATCACCGGCGCGCAGCTCGAGCCGCTGGACGACGACGATTTCGTCGAG
>Ga0335085_10012230_pt1 | contig 12657 bp, 13 predicted proteins | sample Lox_Sample_45_FD_206712 | JGI IMG/M metagenome (GOLD analysis project Ga0335085, IMG submission 206712) | Soil microbial communities from Loxahatchee National Wildlife Refuge, Florida, United States - Lox_Sample_4.5 | ecosystem: Environmental > Terrestrial > Soil > Wetlands | place: USA...
GTGATGGCGAGACCGGCCTGGTCGAATCGGGCGATGAGGCTGGGCTTGCGGTGATGCTGTCGGCGCAGTAGCCCGAATCGCTGAGCGAACTCCCCGGCGTGACCGGCACGCCGGGCAACGGCCTGCAAGTCTTTGAGCAGGTCGACCGCCGCGTCATAGTCTCCTGGCTTCCGGGTGTCGATCAGCGCTTCGACGCGTGCCCAGGCCGTTTCCGGGTCCCGGGCCAGAACGTCCAGCCGTTTCTCGCGGGCCAGCGCGCGTTCTCGCTGCCGGCGAGCCTCATGCGCGGCACGCGCGGCTTCGGCCAGCCGTCGGCGCTCGTGCCGGGCTTCGGCGGCGGCGTCCAGCAGTTCGGCCACCGTGCGCCGGGGCCGGCCGTCGCCGGTGGTGACCGGTTCACCGCGGAATCGACGCCGCAGTTCCATCTGGACCTGGGCCCCATGGCCCAGGGCAACCCGGCGCAGGAGCTTGTCCTTGTCTTTCGCCGGCAGATCCGTGATCCATCTGGCCAGCTCGCCGGGATCGTCTTTCATATCGGCCAGCGGCGGGCTCGCCTGGGCTGCGATGGTGAGCAGGTCGGCGTCGAGGCGCAGGAGGTCGGCCAGGGTGCGCTGCGGCGCGGTGAGGACTCCCAGGCCGGCGGGCACCGGTGGTTCGAGGTCGCCTTCTTCGTCGTAGCCGAAGGCGTCCTCGTCGCGTTCCCAAGTGCCGTAGGCCGCCAGCCAGGCCAGGTAAAGGGGACGCATGTCCCCGGCGGCGAGTTCGGCGCGGACCCCCACGATGGCCGGCAGGGAGTCCTCGGCGCCTTCGACCCAGTCCCCACTTTCGTCTTCGCTGGTCATGTCGAGAATGAGGTGTTCTCCAGAGGCCCAGGCGGCCACGTGGGGGTCGATGCAGTACTGCCCGGCGGCCTGCAGGCTGAGGAGTGTGCGGGGCAGGCGGAGCATCACCTGGTGCGTGCCCCAGTTGGTGAGGTAGAGGTGGGCATCGTAGTAGCGCTCCATCATCTTGCGCGGATCGCCGCGGAAGTTCCCCCACTGGTATTCGTTGGTGAAGCTCGTGGCGGTGATCCGCGCCCGGGTGGACAGCGCACGGACCTCGGCCTGCTGCCGTTCATCCAGAGGGCGGTCGACGGCCAGGAACTCGTAGTACTGGTATTCGCTCATAGGTTCTTATCGTCAGGTGGCCCAGTGCCGGTAGGCGTCGATCCATTCGGCACCCGTAGGAGGCGGTGTGGGCAGCGGCAGATCCAGGATGCCGATGGCCTGCCGATGCTTCCCGCGGGAACAGATCGCGACAATCCCGCTGCCCGATAGCAGGTCGATCTTGGTGACAGTCAGCTCATCGCCCAAGACGGTGGTCTGGAACGGGACGGCCAGATGCTCCTCGATCACGACGTGGAAGCTGGCGAGCTGCTCGTACTCGTCGTAGGCGTCCACGATGGCCTGCTCAACCAAAGCGTCCAATTCGGCATCGCTCCGTCCGGCCACGTCCTGCAGCCTACTGAAATGGCCTCGCGGGGATTCGGAGCATGTAGATCCTCATGGGCGCGAGCGGTGCCAGGGTGACTGGCGCCGCTGAGGAACTGTGGATCTGGGCCGGGGCACGGACTTGGTCACGCCGCTTCGGTGGTGGTAACGGTGAGGGTGTGGTCGCCGAAGCTGGCGATGAGGTCGAGCCGACCGCCGAGTGCTTGCACGTAACGGGCGACGGCGTCGATGGTGGCCAGCTCGCCGCGTTCGATCTGGGAGACCCGCCCGGGGGTGACGCCCATGGCCTGGGCGAGCTGTGCCTGCGTCAGGCCATGGCGTTTGCGTTCTTCGGCGAGCCGCTGGCCGCTCTGGCGGGCCATCAGCGCCTTGCGGCGCCGCTCGGCTTCCTCCTCACCGCCAACGCGGTCGATATAGGCGGCGCGGTCCCACTTGGTGTAACTGGTCATCGCCCTGCTTCCTCCTTCGCCCGTTCCTTCAGGTAGATCTCATGCAGTTGCTCAGCGGGCGGGATCGCCGTGGCGTACCACCGGTTCCACTTTTCCGGACTTGTCCCAGCTTGTCCCCGGCGACCAGGAGTATCGCTGATCGCCAGGGATCGAAGGCGAACAAGATCCGGACCTCGCTCGTGCCGCTGGAACCGGGCCGCAGTTCCTTTAAGCTCTTGATCTTCGAGCCGGCGATCGTATCGACCAACGGCCGCCCGAGTGTCGGCCCGGAGCGGCTCAGCGCGTAGATGGCGTCGTCCACCAGGTCGGCGGGCTTGGCATCAATGGCCTGGAGGTTATCCAGCCAGGCGGCGACCTCGCTGGTGAGGTAGATGTCCCAATCCCCCACGCGCTGAGGGCGCTCGCTGGCGCCTGGCTCATGGCTGGAGAGGTGGGTGGTTATGCCGCCGCAACATGCGGTTCTATTCGGCAACTCTGGCGCGAGTGGGGACGGGCTGATTGCGTGGGCGGAGCGTACTGGGCGCAGCATCGCTACCGGGCCGGTGCGTGGTCGGCTCCGGTTCGCCTTCTACGGGCGGGTGTCGACCGAGGATCACCAGGATCTGGTCACGTCCCGGCGCGGCAGCAGGACCAGGCCAGTGCCCTGATCGCCGGGCATGGGCGGATCGTAGCCGAGTACTTCGATGTGGGGCGGAGCCGGGCACTCTCGTGGGCGCGCCGCCCACAAGCCGCAGCGCTGCTCGCGGAGATGGCTTACCCCGGCCGCGGGTTCGACGCGATCGTGATCGGCGAGTACGAACGCGCGTTCTACGGCGGCCAATACGCGGCGATGGCACCGCTGCTCGAGCACTACGGCATCCAACTATGGGCCCCAGAAGTCGGCTGTCCGATCGACTTCAAGGCTGACGAGCACGAGCAGCTAATGCTCACGCTGGGATGGCAATCCAAGCGTGAGATCACCCGCACGAAGATCCGGGTCCGCGCCGCGATGGCCACCCAAACCCGAGACCAGGGCCGCTACCTCGGCGGTCGGCCGCCGTACGGATACCGGCTGGCGGATGCAGGCCCGCACCCGAACAAGGCGCACGCCGCGTGGGGACGGCGGGCGCACGGCCTGGAATCCGACCCGCACACCGCACCGGTACTGCGGTGGATGTTCGCCCAGCGGCTGACCGGGCACAGCCTGGCCCGGATCACCCGTGCCCTGAACGACGCGGGAATTCCCTGCCCGTCAGCGGCTGACCCGAAGCGCAATCCGCACCGCAGCGGGCAAGCCTGGACTCTGGGGACCGTGGCGGCGATCCTGGCTAACCCCCGCTATACCGGTCGGCAGGTATGGAACCGCCAGCGCACCAACCACGACCTGATCGACCCGGCCAACACCGGGCTTGGCCACCGGCCAGTGCAACGGTGGAACCTGCCCGACGCCTGGGTCATCTCCACCCGGCCTGCTCACCCCGCCCTGGTCAGCGAGGCGGACTTCGTCGCCGTCCAGCAGATGAGCGCCCCACGCGGGCCCGCCGGGCCAGCCACACGCCAGTACTTGCTGGCCGGGCTGATCCGCTGCGGGACCTGCGGGCGCAGGCTGGAATCTTCGTGGTCCAACGGCCGCCCGGCCTACCGGTGCCGCCACGGCTATACCAGCGCCACCCGCCCCGACCGCACCCGGGCCAAGAACGCCTACGTCCGTGAGGACCAGATCACTCCCCATCTTGCAGCCTTGGCCATCCTGCTTGCCCAAGGCCATGTAGACGGGGTCACCGGTCCCGCGCAGGGTGCGGACCTCATCGACCATCTGCGCTGCAGCGGCCGCATGCTCACTTACGATCCGCAGCACCGGACCCTGCGAGCTGACACCGAGGACGCCGTGGCCGTCACCGTCGGCCGCGTTCACTGATATCCCACCGGCACGAGCAGGCGAGAAGGAGGGCGACCGGGAGCAAGGCATCCGCGTCGGCCAAGGCCAGGCACGGGTGACGCTTTAGTCTGCCCGCCAACGGCCGCTCTTGGGGAAGTAACGTGTCCGAGGGCGACTCGCTGCTTACGTACATGCCTGCCACCACCGGTGAGCTGGTCCTTAGGTGATCCTGGCCTGCTGATGTGACAGATGGAACCGCAGCTCCCTGACCTTCCCATCCAGGTGGCGGGTGAAGGGCTCGCCAAGATCGTCAGCGTGCCCGGCGGGCAGGCGCACGAGGAAATCGGCCCGCTGTCGCGCTGACAGCAGGTTCACATCGTCGTTACGAGCCCGAATCACATCGGCAACGGGGCGGCCGCACTGTCGAGAGGGAACAGAAGTGGAGGAGCCCCGGCGTCCTTGTGGAGAATTCAGATCACCATGTCAGACGATCCGTATAGTCAGGAACTGCTTGCTTCCGTGCTCGCCGAGCAGCGGGTCTGGGCGCTGTTGATATCCCGGCGCGACACTGAGATGACCGGGGATGTGATCATTGAGCTGCCGCGCGATGGTGGCCTCGGCGCATTGCTGAGTGAGCTGCACATGATCAGCCGGCGGGTCTTCGTGGCGAGTGCGGACCAGCCGTCCTCACTCGCCACAACGCGCTGGCTGCGAACGGCGCCCAGGTCACGTCAGCCGTCCGGTAGCAGCGGCATTCCATGAGCGACGAGGGGGCTGGGTCGCCGATCGCGCAGTCGTTTCGGGCCCGTCGGGGCCCAGGTTCACGGCAGCGAGACAGCGCGGCCCGGCTGGCTCATCACGCCGGGCGCGCAGTACCAGCTCATGATCTCCCCTTATCGGCAGCTCCTGTTGCCGGGCTGGAACCGGGTCCGGTGTGAGGCCATTTCAAGACCTCCGCGGACCTGAGTGCCGGGTCATGCCTAGCTTGATGAGGGTGGGGTGCGGCTGGTCAGGTCGAGGGCGATGTCGATGAGCAGGTCTTCCTGGCCGCCGACGAGCTTGCGTCGGCCGGCCTGCAGAAGCAGCGTGCGCACGTCGGCACCGTACCGGTCGGCGGCTGCCTCCGCGTGGCGCAGGAAGCTGGAGTACACCCCGGCGAAGCCGAGGGTCAGCGTTTCCCGGTCCACTCGGACCGGCCGGTCTTGCAGCGGCCGGACCAGGTCGTCGGCGGCGTCCTGCAGGGCGAACAGGTCACAGCCGTGCTCCCACCCGTCCAGGGTGGCGGCCGCGGCGAATGCTTCCAGCGGGCAGTTCCCTGCGCCGGCGCCGTGGCCGGCGAGCGAGGCATCCATCCGGACAGCGCCTTCCTCGGCCGCGACCAGAGAGTTGGCCACGGCGAGGGAGAGGTTGTCGTGGGCGTGGATGCCGATCTCGGTGACCGGATCGAGCGTGTCCCGGTAGGCGCGGACTCGGTCGCGCACGCCGCGCGGGGTCAGGTGGCCGCCGGAGTCGGTGATGTAGACGCACTGGGCGCCGTAGGACTCCATGAGCGCGGCCTGGGCGGCGAGGGCGGCCGGCTCGGCCATGTGGCTCATCATGAGGAACCCGGCGGCGTCCATGCCGAGTTCGCGGGCGGTGGCGATGTGCTGGGCAGCGATGTCCGCTTCGGTGCAATGGGTGGCGACCCGGACTGAACGCACGCCGAGGGCGTACGCGCGCTTCAGGTCGCCGATCGTTCCGATGCCTGGCAGCAGCAGGGTGGTGAGCCGGGCCTTGGTGATGACGGCGGCCACGGCCGCGATCCAGTCGGCGTCGGTGTTGCTGCCGGCGCCATAGGTCACGCTCGTGCCGGCTAGTCCGTCGCCGTGCGCCACCTCGATGGCGTCGACCCCGGCCGCGTCGAGCGCCGCAGCGATGGCCGCGGCAAGCTCGGGCGCGAGCCGGTGGCGGGTGGCATGCATGCCATCACGTAGCGTTACATCCTGGATGTAGAGCCTCATCACGTGGCGAGCCTCTCTCCGGCCCGGACGGCGGCCGAGGTCATGATGTCGAGGTTGCCGGCGTATGCCGGCAGGTAGTGGCCGGCCCCCTCGACCTCGAGCAGGACGGTGACCCGGTGTGTCACGCCCTCGGCGAGTGTGGCCACGTCGCTGTCGATCTCGGTGATCTGGACCGGTTGCTTAAGCCGGTAACCGGGCACGTAGCCCGCCACGTCGGCCACCATCCGGGTGACCGCCTCGGCGATGGCGGAGCGGACAGCCGCGCCGGGGGCGGCGACTAGGCAGTACACGGTGTCGCGCATGATGAGCGGTGGCTCAGCTGGGTTGAGGACGATGACCGCCTTGCCGCGCCGCGCGCCGCCGACGGTCTCGATCGCCCGGGCGGTGGTCTCGGTGAACTCGTCGATGTTGGCCCGGGTCCCGGGCCCTGCCGACCGGGAGGCGATCGACGCGACGATCTCCGCGTACGCGACCAGGGCCACCGACGCCACCGCGGCCACGATCGGGATCGTGGCCTGGCCGCCGCAGGTCACCATGTTGACCTCGCGCGCATCCCGGTGCGTGTTGATGTTGACGGCGGGAATGAGGAACGGCCCGAGCGCCGCCGGGGTCAGGTCGACGACACGGACATCATGCGGCGCCAGGACCTTGGCGTTGGCCACGTGCGCCGGTGCCGAGGTCGCGTCGAACACCACCCCGATCTCGTCGAAGCCGGGCAGCGCCAGGAGTCCCTCGACGCCGTCGGGGGTGGTCGCGATGCCGAGGCGGGCCGCGCGGGCCAGCCCGTCCGAGGCGGGGTCGATGCCGGCCATCGCGCGTATCCGAAGCGGGCCGCCGCGGCGCATCAGCTTGATCATGAGGTCCGTGCCGATGTTGCCGGAGCCGATGACCGCCGCGCCAGTGGCCGCCCGGCCGCTCATCGCGGGCCTCCGGCGAACACGGCCGTCACCTGGCCGAGCCCGCCGATTTCGGCTGTGAAGCGGTCACCCGCGGTCACAGGGACCATGGGGCCGAGCGCGCCGGACAGCACGGTCTCGCCGGCGCGGAGCGGCTGGCCGTGCGACTGGGCGGTGGCGGCGAGCCAGGCGACTGCGGCAGCGGGGTGGCCGAGGCACGCCGCGCCGGATCCGGCGGACGCCTGCTCGCCGCCACGCCACAGCCGCATCGGGCAAGCGGCTAGGTCCAGCGTGGCGGGGGTGTGGCGCTCGGGTCCTAGCGTGAACAGCCCGGAGGAGGCGTTGTCGGCGACGGTATCGACGATGGAGATGTCCCAGCCGGCGACGCGGCTGTCCACGATCTCCAGCGCAGCGGCGACCGAGCCGGTCGCAGCGAGGACGTCTTCCGGTTCAATGTCTGGCGCGTCCAGATCACTGGCGAGCACGAAGGCGACTTCCGCCTCTATCCTCGGCTGGAGCAGCCGGCCGGTGTCGATCGGCTGACCTTGCGGACACTGCATCGAGGCCAGCAGGGTGCCGAAGTCGGGCTGATCGACGCCGAGCTGGGCCTGCACCGCCGGGCTGGTGAGGCCGATCTTGCGGCCGACCACGTGATCCCCGGCCGCGACCTGAGCGGCCACCCAGGCGGACTGCACGGCGTAGGCGGTGCCGACGTCGCCCGCGGGCAGCAGTGTGCGCACGGGCGCGCAGGGGTGGCCGCTGGCACGGGCGGCGTCGAGCCGTTCCAATGCCGCGCCAGCGGACCAGTCCAGGGAGCGTACTGCAGGTGTCATCAGTCCACCTCAAAGGTCGTGCCGATACCCATGCCGGTGATCCATTCCGGAACTGGCTGATAGCTCGTCCACACCAGCGGTCGGCCGACCGCGGCGAAGCCGGCGAGCCAGGTGCGGATCTCGTGGCCGCCGCTGCCGGCCCGTTCCTCCAGCCCCTCGTCGCCGAGATCGGTCACCGGGTCGAGGTCGGCGGTGACCAGCTGCTTGAGGAACCACGAGTCCCACGCGGCGTTGACCGGGGCGTCCGGGTTGCCGCCCAGGGCGCGGACCCGCGGCTCGCGGGTGGCGGAGAAGGCCCGCACGTCGCGCCGGCCATGGATCACCGCAGCGCGGCGCTCGGCCGGGACGGACGCGTCGCGCGGGTCGTTGGACGGCAGCCAGTGTGACAGTCCGCCGCTGGCCAGGATCAGCACCCGCCCGGCATCTGCGGCCTTGATCGCGGTACCCAGCGAATGGCCCAGCGCTACGCAGCGTTGCATCGACGGCAGTGGAGGGCCAGCGGTGTTGACTACCAGTGGGACCATCGGCAGATCGGCCGCGCCGCGGACCATGTCGTAGCTCTGCACGATGCCATGGTCGACGGTGAGCGCGTAGGACAGCGCGATGTCGAACCCATCGCGGGCCAGCCTGTCATGGATCGACCAGCCGAGGGCGGACGCCACCGGCAGCGGGCCGGAGCGGGTGCTGAAGTCCCCGAACGCCTCGGCCTCCCCGACGCCGAGTACGAACGGCGGCATCACGTCATAGAAGTTCGCGTGGAAGTGGTCGGGTCCGATGACCACGAGCGTGTCGAGACCCAGCCCGGCGACTACCGCGGAGACCCGGGCGGCATCCGCGAGGAACCGGCCGCCCGGCGCGGTGGCGTCCGGTGGTGGCAGCATCGTGGCGAACGGTGAGTGCGAGATGCCGACCATGCCGAGGATCTCGCTCATGATGCCGCTTCCCCGACCGTGCCGCCCAGCAGGAAGTCGCGGTGAACCCCCAGGTATTCGTCGCGTTTCTCCCACTGCGGCCAGTGGCCGGCGTCCGCGATGGTGTACAGGCGGCCGTCGGGCAGCCACTCCAGCAGCATCGCCGCCTCGTCCAGCCCGCCGGTCGGGTCGTGATCGGTCCACAGCAGTAGCGTCGGCGCGTCGATCTTGCCGACCCAGCCCGGACCCCACGCGAAGTCCTTGCGGACCGCGGGCTCCTGCAGCACGAGCGTGTTGCCGATCGCACGCAGGAACCCCGGCCGGCTGTAGACGGCCCGGCGGAGGGTAACCAGCTCGTCGGTGACCATCTCGGTGTGGTGAAACAGGAACTCGACCCGGCGGCGCACGGTCGCGTCGCTCGGGTCGCGGACCGCGGCCAGCGTGCTCTCCCGCAGCCGCGCCATGACCTCGGGCTTGTTGGCGATGTTGCCCGGGGTGTTGAGCACGAGACGGCCGACGCGGCCGGGCTGGTGGGCGCCAGCCCACGCGGCGACCCAGCCGCCCAGCGACTCGCCGGACAGGTGCGCGGTGCCGATGTCGAGCGCGTCCATCAGCCCGATCAGGTGATCGCAGAGCACGTCGATGGTGTAAGGCCGGTCCGGCAGGTCGGACCAGCCGTGGCCCACCATGTCGTAGGCGGTCACCCGGAAATCGGCAGCCAGGCCGGCGATGTCGCGGGCGTAGGCCTCCAGGTGGCCGCCGGTGCCGTGCAGGAGCATCAGGTCCGGGCCCGATCCTGCGCGCAGCACGCGGGTGCGCACACCGCCCACGTCGACGTGACGCAGCTCGTGGTCGGTGTCGGCTAGCTCGCCCCAGATGCTGATGTGCTCGGGCAGGTCACTCATGACTGGTCCTCCGGGAATCGGGCGCGCGCCTCGGCGACGGTGCACAGGCCCGCGCTCTGCCGGCGGGCGATGCCGAGCGCCTGCAGCAGGCGGGAGTTCTCGATGGTGAGGAACTCGGCCGGTTCGCCGGCCGAGTCGTTGTAGTGCCGGTGCCAGGTCCACGGCGGCGTGTAGATGAAGTCGCCGGACGCCCAGCCGTGCGTGCCGTCCTCGATGTCGCTGTGCCCGCGGCCGGAGATCACGTAGTGGACTGTCTCGTGGTAGTGGCGTTGCATGTCCGAGCTCTGGTCGGCCGGAATCGTCTGCCGGAACAGCTCGAACGTGACGGCAGGGAGCCGCCCGGCGACCGCCAGCGTGGCCGGGTTGTGGACTTCCCCGGCCGGCACCGTCTCCAGTTCGGCGGCGTGCACCACCATCGGGCGGGCGGTGCCCGGGCGGACCGAGGCGCTGATCGCGCCGAGGAAGTCGGCCATGCTGAAGCCTTCGCCAGACAGTCCCATCAGAAGGTCTCCGTCCTTCCTCCGTCGACCGTGAGCACGGTCCCATTGACGTAGTCGGCCTCGGGCGACGCTAGGAACGCGACGGCGGCGGCGATCTCGTCCGGGGTGCCGGGACGGCCGGCCGGGACCTCCGCCGTGTCGGCCGCGTCCACCTCGGCGAGCGGCCGGCCGTCCCGCGCCGCCCGGGCGGCCAGCACGTCCCGGCGGCGCTGGGTGCCGGTGGCGCCGGGCGCGATGCAGTTGACGGTGACCCCGTCGGCGGCGTGCTCCCGGGACAGCAGTTTGGCGGCGGCGGTGACCCCAGCGCGCAGCACCACCGAGACCGCCAGGTCCGGCTGGGGCTGGCGTACCGCGGCGGAGGTCACGAACACCAGCCGGCCGAAGCCGCGGGATGCCATGCCCGGCAGCGCGAGCCGGGCCAGCCGCAGCGGCCCGAGCAGCAGCAGCTCGGCGCTGGCCCGCCAGGTGTCGTCGGTGATGTCGAGGATCCGGCCGGGCGGGGGGCCGCCGGCGTTGAAGATCAGCACGTCCGGCGGGTCGTACCTGGCGGTCATCGCGTCCATCGCGGCGGCCGCGTCCGGCGCTGCTATGTCGCTGGTCAGCGTGCCGACCGCCGCCCCCGTCCGCTCCTGCAACCGCGCCGCCGCCTTCTCCAGGGGCCCGGGATGCCGGCCGGTGATGACGACGCGGTACGTCAGCGCGAGGCGCGCGGCGATCGCGAAGCCGATGCCGGTGGCGCCGCCGCCGATCAGTGCGGTCCGTACGGTGATGGCCGTCTCCCAGGGACTCGTGCCCGATGTGGTGATGGGTTTAGCCTGACCGGTATGGCGCGGCGGAACCAACGGTGAGTCCCACTCAGCGGGACACCGTGTCAGCCAAGGGCGAGCTGCCCGACAGCGGGCTGGACCGGGCGGCGGCGATCTTGGCTGCGTTCGACGCCACCCACCGCGAGCTCACGCTGGCCGCCCTAGTCGCGCGGTGCGGGCTGCCCCGCTCGACCGCGCACCGGACCGCGGGCCGGATGATCCGGCTCGGGTGGCTGGAAAAGCCCGGTGGCCGGTACCGCATCGGCAACCGCCTATTCGAGATCGCCAGCCTGGCACCGATCCGGCTGGAGCTGCGTGAGGCGGCGCTGCCGTTCCTGCAGGACCTGCACCAGGCCACGAAGATCACCGTGCAGCTAGGCGTGCTGGACATCACGCAGGTCCTGGTGGTGGAGAAGATCACCGGACACCGGCCCATGCCGATGCTGTCGCAAACCGGGGGAATGATCCCGGCGTACTGCTCGGCGCTGGGCCGCGCGATCCTCGCCTACTCACAGCCGGAGGTCATCGATGCGGCGCTGGCCGGCCCGCTGCCGGCCCGCACCCCGCGCACGCTGACCAGCCCGGTGGCCATCATGCGGGAGCTGACCGCGGTACCCGAGCGCGGCTGGGCGATCGATCGCGAGGAGGGCAACATAGGCGTGAGCTGCGTCGCTGCGCCCATCTTCGGCCTGCTAGGCGACGTCGCCGCGGCGCTGTCGGTCACCGGCCCCAGCCAGCTGGTACGGGCCGACCGCATCGGGCCTGCGGTGCGGATGGCGGCCGCCGCGGCGTCCCGCGCCTACACCAGCCGGCCCCGATCCCAGTCCCGCTGAGCGGGACGGATTGTTGCGTCGCTGGCCGGGCCGCCGCACGCTGTGACATTACACACATGCGAATCACGCGGTGTGCGACCTGAGGAGGCGACGATGAGTCTTGGCGGCGGTTACATGCTGCCCTCGCGCGAAGGGCACCAGATCGCGGCTATCGGCCTCGGCATCACCATGAAAACCAACGGCAAGTCCACGCGCGACGCGTATTCCCTGTTCGAGTACGCTATCCCGCCGCGCACCGACGGGCCGCCAGCCCACATCCACACCCGCGAAGACGAGTCGTTCGTCTGCCTGACCGGCAAGCTCGACGTTCACCTCGGCGGTGAGGACTTCACCCTCGGCCAGGGCGACTACCTGTACTTGCCACGCGACGTCGTCCATACATTCCGCAACACCTACGACGAGGAGTCCCGCGTCATGTCGGTGGTGTCGCCAGCCGGTCTTGAGGGCTACTACCAGGCACTGGCCGACATGCCGCCCGGCCCCAAGGACATCAGCAAGATCAAGCAGATCATGGCGGACTTCGGCATCATGCTGCAGTTGCCGCCCGAAGTGAGCTGACCATGCGCGTCGGGATCATAGGTGCGGGGGTCGCCGGGCTGACCACCGCCAAGGTGCTCAAGCAGGCGGGGCACGAGGTCGTCGTCTACGACAAGGCCCCCGACGTTGGCGGCGTATGGAGCCGCACCCGCCGCTACCCGGGACTGACCACACAGAGCCCGAAGGCGCAGTATTCCCTGTCGGACTATCCCATGCCGCGCGAGTATCCCGAGTGGCCGACCGGCGACCAGGTCCAGGCCTACCTCGCGGCCTACGCCAGTCACTTCGGCCTCGCCCCGGCGCTGCGCCTGTCCGCCGAGGTGACATCGGCCACGCCCGCGCCCAACGGCGGCTGGACCATCAGCGCCACCGGCACGACCGACCACGTCGACAAGCTCGTGGTGGCCAACGGGGTGTTCTGCGAGCCTGCCGTGCCGCGCTATCCGGGTGAGTCCGAGTTCACCGCGGCCGGCGGCCAGGTGCTCGCAGGCACCGACCTGCATGACGAGGAGCAGGCCAGGGGCAAGCGCGTGCTCATGGTCGGGTACGGCAAATCAGCCTGCGACATTACCGTGCCGGTCAGCCGGGTGGCGGCCAGCACCGACGTGATCGCCCGGCATCTGCTGTGGAAAGTACCGC
>Ga0335085_10012232_pt1 | contig 12657 bp, 7 predicted proteins | sample Lox_Sample_45_FD_206712 | JGI IMG/M metagenome (GOLD analysis project Ga0335085, IMG submission 206712) | Soil microbial communities from Loxahatchee National Wildlife Refuge, Florida, United States - Lox_Sample_4.5 | ecosystem: Environmental > Terrestrial > Soil > Wetlands | place: USA: Florida...
GTCAGCAAGAATCTTCTGAAAGCGCTTGAGACCGCCAATTCCCACAAGTCATATTTTGATCCGTCGATTCCTGGCCTGGGAGAACAGTCAACCGGTGTTGACGTGCAAGGCGCTGCGGCGGGAAAGCCTGAGGTTTCGCTGGACCCCAGCGGCCAGTCTTAGAGATTTTCGCCTGGGTCAAAGGGCGAACTCCAATCGCAAAAGATAGGCCTGTTTATGCCGCAGCCACTCGGCGAGGCATATCCGCCCGTCTCACGTGCAAGACGGGCTTTTCGTGCAGCAATAATTCAGTGGTCTGTACTCTTGGGTCGCTGTGGAACCATCGCTGCACCACATTCCCCAGCAGGAAGTTCGCCATAGCAAGCAAACTCATCCCCTGGTGATGGGCCATCCAGCAATGCACCAAACGATAACGCTCTTGCCAGAAGCGGCGGGGAGAACTGTAGTCGGCGGCTTCATAAAAGCCGTGACTTCCAAACCAACCCATCTCGCACATGCGCTTCAGGTTTCGCAATACTTGAGGAGGATCGATATCCAGTGCGAGGAACGACGAATAGGGGGAAATCACGAGCCCCTGGATTTCGGTCTTGTGTAAAGCCAACTGGGGAAGCCCAAATGCGTGGTATTGGTAGTTTCCCGACTCATCGAGTTTGAAGAACGCCGACTCCGAGATCCCCCAGGGCACTCCCTTGTGAGTGGCATAGGCTTGTTGCGCACGTACGGCCGCAACTCGCGAACGATCCAGAAGGGTATTGGAATATGAGCGCATCCAGAGCGCAGGCATCAGATATTCGAACATCGTGCCGGTCCACGAAAGCAGCACCGGCCGCCCTTTTTCCAGCGTATGTGCACGGCCCAGCAGGAACCAGCTTTCCTGGGGAATGTCTTCTTTCGCGATGGAAAGGAAGATGGCAGTTCGTGATTCAGTCGCCAGCAGGTCGTAGCAGGCGGGTTGAAGCTGCTGGCTCTCGACGTCGAATCCTACCGAAACCAATTTGCGGCGAGAATTCAGCAGGAAACTGAAATCCATTGCATCCGCCAAGTCCCCCGATTGCGCGGCAATGGCCTGGAGTTCAGCAATCAAGCGCGACGTATTGGTGCGCGCGGCGGGTAATAATTCCCGCAACCGGGCGGCCGCAGATGCCCCTTCACTTCCCCGGGGCTGGGTAGAAGGCAGTGAATCCAACTGGGCGTCGAGCCGGTCAATGAATTCCGGCAATTGCTCGAGGGCGATGCTGTCCAGCAACTTGAGGTTGATGGCAGGATCGTCGCGCAGTTCTCGAAATTCCGGCAAGTGCCAGGGAGTGTAATCGCGAATCGTTCTCTCGATAGCCTGTAAGCGCAGACGCGTTTCTTGCAGAAACCACTTGGCTTGGCCACACCGTTCGGACCTGGAGACAACGCTCTCGGCCCGCTGGAACAGCGCCTCCGGCAAGTCAAGAATCGCCCGGAGCCAATTGTCGGTTCGAATCCGCCTCGCAAAACGAGACAGTTGCCCCCGTGGGAAAGCACGCACGGCAACCAACACCCGCAAGTTGTCTAGGATTCCTTCCGCCAGACTTGATTGCAGAATCGGCCGGTGCAGCCGGTCCAGGCACCCTTGCTGCAATGTCCACAGCGAGGCCAGCAGATTGCCGCTATCCACCGAAGAGACGAAAAATGGCGCCAATGGCTCGAGCGTGTGCGTGTCGTACCAATTCAGCAGATGTCCGCCATATTTGCGCAACCCGGAGATAGAGGAGAGAGAACGAAGGGTCTGCTCCGCGAACTCCGGAACCCCGAGGTATCCAAATTCGCATGCTACCTGCCGAGCGTTCAGCAGCAATCCGATGTTGGTTGGCGATATCCGGGCGGCGATCGCAGGCGGCTGCTGCTGCACATTGTCGGGGATCAGCCAGTTATGCTCGGCCGTGCTGAATTCCGCAAAATATCGCCAGGTATGAAGAGCCGACTTCCGCAGAAACGCTACATCTTTGACAGAAGCCCGAGTTCGCGGCTCGACCGGACCGCGGTTGAGCCACTCCGACACCAGCTTACTGCCGCCCCAAAGCAGAAGGATCGGCAGGGCGGCGGATAAAGCGGACGGGCGGATCGCGGCGACGAGCAAAGTCAAGCCCAGCGCGAGCAAGGGCATCCAGTTCAAGTAAACATCTACCGGGGTGCGCTTTTGGCCTAATTCCGCTTCAGCGGCGGTCTCCCATTCCAGCAGCCTGCGGCGCGTGATGGTGCGCCGAATGATCGCCCGGATCACAGCATCGAGCGAAAGCAACGTCTGGTGAGCCAAAAAAGTCAGCGTGAAAAACAGATTGACGCCGGCGGCAAAGAAGCCACTGAGGGCTTCGCGGGCGCCCATCAGTTTGCGGACCGATAAGGCCCGCGCCACATCAACCACCAGCTGAAAACAGGCGGGCAGGAATAAGACGCCAATGGCGGCCACGGTCCAGTGCCACGGGATTCTCCCCAGAACCAGCCATCCCAGCACGAACAGAAAAAAAGTGGCTGGTTCCAGCAAGCTGCGCCGCAGATTGTCGAATATCTTCCAGCGCGAAATCAGGGAAATGGGGTTCCCCACCCGCGCTCCCGACTCCGATGGAACCCGGGGGAACAGCCACGTCGTAATCTGCCAGTCGCCGCGCAACCAGCGGTGTTTGCGGCGATTGTAGGCACTGTAGTGCGAGGGATAATCTTCGATGATCTCAATATCGCTGGCCAGCCCGGCCCGCGCGTAAGCGCCTTCGATCAAGTCATGACTCAATAAGGCATTCCGCGGGAAGCGGCGGTCCAGCACGCGGATAACCGTATCCACCTCGTAGATTCCCTTGCCGGTGAAGATGCCCTCCCGGTAAAGATCCTGATAAGCATCCGAAACCGCCTTAGTATAGATATCGAAACCGGTCTCACCCGCGTAGATGGCAGCTAGTCGCGAACGCGCCGTGCTCTGCACGCTGACCCCCACCCTTGGCTGAAGAATGCCATAGCCGGCGACAACAATGTTCTTCTCCGGGTCAATGATGGCCTGGTTTAGCGGATGGGCCATAGCCCCAACCAGGCGATGCGCCGTCCCACGGGGCAGTTCCGTATCCGAGTCCAGAGTGATGACAAATCGAATCTGGGGAAGCACCGACAAATTCCCCACTTTTACCGGAAAACTATCGAATTGCCCGCGCAACAACTTATTCAGATCCAGCAGCTTGCCGCGCTTACGCTCCCAACCCATCCACGATCTTTCCCGCGGGTTGTAAACCCGGTGACGATGGAAGAAGAAGAAAGACCCCGCTCCCTGGCTTGCATATTTCTCATTCAGTTCGCGGATCAGGTTGCCGCATAAGTCCACGAGAGGGCTGTCTTCTCGGGCAGGCTCATGGGTATCCGGCAAGTCGGTCAACAGCGCGAAATGAATATTGGGATCGTGATTGCCTAAAAAACGTACCTCCAGATCCTGAACCAGCCCCCGAACCTGCTTCTCGTTAAGTAATAAGCTCGGCACGGCCACCATCGCCGCGCACTTGTTCGGGATCTCCTCCGAAAAGTCCAGCTTTGGAAGAATCTCAGCCGGCAGAAGCAGCGTAGTCAGGTAGTTCACGATCTGTACTGCGCTTTGGGAACTCGGCAACAGCCAGATCAGCGCCGAGAGCAAAAGTAATCCCGGCGTGCGGAAGGAGTCGTCCAGCAGGAAGATAACCGTCAGCAAAATGACGAACGTGAGAATTTCAATCCCGGAGAGAAAGAACTCATCGGGATGCTGGCGAACAAATCTCTGGATTTTCGCTCCCCACGGAGACCGAAACCCGACCCGCTGTTGAAGCAGACCTACACCCTCGTCCACGAGATAATAGCCCACATGCGATTTCCGCTCGCGCTCCCGGGGCTCCGCGAATTTTTGTTTCTGGGCCTCTTTTGCCAGGTCCAGCGCTTCACGGGCAACCTCCAACTCGGTGCAGTCGGAATGTGCGGCGATTCTTGACAACTTGTTGCGATAGAAATCGCGGCTCTCGAAATCCATCTGCGGATAGGCCCCCGCGGGGTCTTGCCGCAGTATGGGATCGAAGCCGATGAGCGGCTCCAGCACATCCTTCCATACGGTCTCACCCATGGTTCGAATACTGCGCACGCACGTCCCAACCCCACAGGAATCACTCGATGGATCCTTAAGCAAAGCGCGGCTGCGCGCCGCGATTTGTTCCAGACAGACCAGCTTCAGCGCCGTGACTACAGTCCGTATCTCCGAGAAATCGAGAACGGCGTGCCGCTGAAAGGCCTCCACGAATACGGTGAACTCTTCTTCGCTGAACTGGTAGGAAACGGCGTCGAGGAGCCCTTCGGCCAAGGCCAGCACGCGAGGGACAATCTCGCCGCCGGGGGTGCGCACATGAGGCAGCTTTTGGCGTGATTTCAACGCCGTGCTCGTGCCCTGCACCTCGGCGTATAGAAGACGGCTATTGTCGTGTAGCCACCGGAAATCATCCGACACCCGCGTTTTAGGCAGGCGTGAATCCAACCTGGCGAAGATCGGCTGGAAAGCCGTTCTGAGCTGGCGGCAGCGTTTGACGAACGTTCGCGAGGTAGTTACGCTTGGCAGCCAATTCAAACGGCTTGCCAGTTGTTCAGCTTTCTCCCCGAGAAGTTGCAAATTCGCCGGCACCTTGGGAGGCTCCCGCAGTTCGTGGGTATCTGTAGTGATGGACTCCAAATGTGCATTCTGCGGCATAAGTGTTGGCTTTGTCTTAACGGTAGCTGGCGGCTTGCATCTCAAACATCTCTGCGTACAGGCCGCCGAGGTTCGCCAGGACCTCGTGACTGCCATCCTCGGCGATCCTGCCCTTGTCCAGAACTACGATGCGATCCGCCATGCGCACGGTCGAAAACCGGTGCGAGATAAACAGAGCGGTCTTACCCGAGGTGAGTTCGGCGAAACGCTTAAACACCTCGAATTCACTGCGGGCATCGAGTGCGGCCGTAGGCTCATCCAGTACGAGCACCTGGGCATTGCGAAGATAAGCCCGCGCCAGGGCTACTTTCTGCCACTCTCCCCCAGAAAGGTCTACCCCACCCTCAAAACGGCGCCCCAGCATCTGCTGATAGCTCAGCGGAAGTTTCCCGATCACGTCGCTGGCCATGCTCTTATCCGCAGCCATGCGCAAGTGCTCCATATTGTCCAGTTCTTCGATCTCACCCACCGCGATGTTCTCGCCAGCCGTCATCTCATAGCGCACAAAATCCTGAAAAATAACCCCGATCTCCCGGTATAGATCCTCCAGGTCATATTCCCGCAGATCTGTACCATCAAGGAAAATCTGCCCTTCCGTCGGATCATAGAGACGGGTCATCAGCTTGACGATCGTGGTCTTGCCTTCTCCGTTTTCGCCGACAAGCGCAACCCGTTCCCCCACCTTCAGCTGAAAATTCAGTCCGTTCAACACCAACCGCGAGGCTCCCGGGTAATGAAAGGATACGTTGCGAAACTCAAATCCTTTGCGAATCGGCCGCGGTGCCGGTAGCGCATTCGGCTTGGACTTGATGGTCGGCTCCATTCGAAAAAAGGCCAGCAGATCCGTGAGAAACAATGCCTGGTCGGCGATACTGGATAAGCTGGAGAAAATCTGCTGGATGTTGCTGCTGGCTTGCAGAATCGCGCCTGCCAGGAATTGCATGGTGCCGATCGTTAATGCGCCGATCGCCGTCCGCCAGACGACGTAAGCGTAAGCAGAGTAATACCCTACTGTCCCCAGCAGCGATAAAAGCGAGCCCGCAACCAACCTGCGTCGAGCCAGGCTGACGTTTTCCCGGTAGATCTGATCGGAGAGCTTGGTAAACCTTCCTACCAGGAATTTTCTCAAACCAAACAGTTTGAGTTCTTTAGCAGCTTCTTTGCTTCCTCCCAGCACGCGCAGATAGTCCAACTCTCGGCGAACCGGCGTTTGCCGAAAGTTCAGCGCATACCCCAGAAAAGCAAAGTGGCTTTCTCCCACAAACGCGGGCAGAATCCCCGCAACCAGCAACAACAATAACCAGGGCGAATAGGCCAGGATGCCCAACGATAGGGTGGCCGCCGTACTCATCTGCTGGACAAGGCGACCGAGAGATTGAATCATCCCGAGGCGATCGGTTGCCTGTACCCGGGCTCTCTCCAGCCGATCATAAAACACCGGATCTTCATAGGCGGTAAGGTCGAGGTCAGCCGCGTGCTTCATGACCTCGATGCTGACATGCCGGGTGTATTTGTCAGCAAGCAGAGCGTCGAGATAGTCAATCCCCCGGCTGATGATGCTGGCCAGGATGGCCAGGCCAAATTCGGCCGCTACGAGCCACCAAAGGGATTTCGGAGCCGGAAGGTGAGCCGAGTGCAGGTGGACAATCGTGTCGATAATGAGCTTACCGACCCAAAGGATCCCGATGGGAATTATCGAAGCCACCAAGCGGAAGACAAGCCCGAAAGTGACCACGCCGGGGCCGGCCTGCCACACGATCCTAAGGACCGGGGGAACATTGCGCAAGGCGGCAACGCGCTCCCTCCAACTGCCCCAGAAGTTTTCCCGCTCAGCCATTTGAATTCCGGACGCCCGCCCCAAAGCTCGCTGTAAAGATGCTCAATGACCCCCAAGAGTTTTCAACGGCTTACCAGACTCATCGCGACCACGAGAGGGGAGCCGGTTCGTGGCCACACCACCGCTCTTTTTCTACTTCACTTTTCGTACCATATCGAGGTCGCTAGCTGAGGTATGAGGCAATTTCGGGAAAAGCTATGTCTTTCACTCGAAGTTTGCCTCGTAGCTCCTTTAAGGTCTTTACCTTAGTTCGAAGATAACTTATTGGAAAGCCGGTTGTTCCTGGATTTCAAAAAAGGAGTCATCCACAAGGTCAATTTGGACCACCAAGCAAAATTTTCATGATTGGGACGAAAATCACGGCTGGGCCCGAGTCTATTAAATCCAATACGAAAATCAGCTCTTTATTTATGAGTCGCCATCCCAAAGGGCGGGAACGTTCGGCTGGAAAAAACCGTATCATGATTAGAGAGAGTGAAATTGGGAAAGTGGAGGTGAATCGCATGGCTCCTTCCGCCGCTGTTTTCCTGCCATTTTTCGGTTTTTTCCCGTTCTTTGGGCTTGGATCGTTCCTCTACTTCCTGCCCTTTATTATCGGTGTGGCGCGGGGAAAGCGTGACCTCCTGGGAATCTTCCTTCTGAATTTCTTCCTGGGCTGGACGCTGATCGGCTGGATTGTGGCCCTGATTTGGGCTGTCAAACAGGACGTCGTTTATGTGGTCCGGCAGTGATCAAGGCTTGATCTCAATCGGGGTGCCGTCCGGGACGGCCTGCCAGATTTCGTCCATTTCTTCATCCGTTACCGCGATACAGCCATCGGTCCAGTCTCGTTCAAGATGAATCCTGCCCAGCCAGCCGAATCCGTTGGGAAGCCCGTGGATAAATACATCTCCTCCCGGTGAAACACCGAGTTTAGCGGCATGGGCGCGATCTTTCTCGTCAGGATAGGAGATATGGATGGAACGGTAGAATCGGCTCTTTGCATTTCTCCGGTCGAGGACGTAATTGCCTTCGGGGGTCTTGTGATCGCCCCGCTCGACTTTGGGGCCGATTGGATTCCCTCCCAGCGCAACTTTGTAGCTTTTCAGCGCCTTCCCTTGCCTCATCAACGTAAGAATTCGCTGGCTCTTGATCACAACAACGCGATCTGCCTTTGCATTCGCCGGGATCTCGCTTGACGAAACAGCCGCGGCCATACCAAGCATCATCACCATGAACGCGTTGGTTCGCACGTTGCGGATTATAGCCTTACGGCCTCGGCATGGTGCTAGGCTGTTCTGGTGGAGAACCAGTTAAATCGAAGTATCTCAAGTGTGTTTCTCAGGATTGTTTGCCTCTTATTTCTGGCGTTGGTTTCGCTTTCGCCCCTGAGTCGAACGGCCGAATCGCAAACCAGGAGCTCGTGGTCGGTTCGATGGCAACCGGCAAAGCTGGTGAATGGAACACCTATCGTTTTGCGCGTAAAGCCGCCGGCGCGCCTTTCCTCACTGTCAGGAAGTTGGCTGGGACACGATGTATTCTTCTCCTTCGACCCGGCCACTAAGACGTGGTACGGAATCGCCGGCGTCAGTCTCGCAACCAAGCCGGGGATTTACAAGTTGCAACTTAAGGGAACGTCAGCGGCTGGGAAAGAGTGGGTATTTGAACGAAAGATCGCGGTCGGCAAGGCGAAATATCCAGTTATCTCCGTGACAGTCGCCAAACGCTTTACGGAGCCCAACACGCAGGAATTGAAAGAAATCCACCAGGAAAAGACGCTGAAGCAGGATGTGTTTCGGCATGTCGAGCCGGAACGGGAGTGGTCTGGCCCGTTCTTGCCGCCGGTGAAAGCGCGCATCTCGGATGTATTTGGGACGCGCCGCGTATTCAATGGCGAAACGAGGAGTGTGCATGAAGGCTTGGATTACGCGGTTCCGTCGGGAACGCCGGTCTCCGCCCTGAATTCCGGAACGGTCGTGCTGGCGCAACCGCTATATTTTGAGGGCAATTGTGTCGTACTCGACCATGGGCAAGGCCTGATGACACTTTACCTTCACTTATCGAAATTTGAGGTAAAAGAGGGGGAACAGGTAAAGCGTGGGCAGGAAATCGGCCTCAGCGGCGGGACGGGCCGGGCAACCGGACCGCATCTGCACGTCGCCGTTCGCTGGCAGGGAGTGTATTTGAACCCGGCGACATTGCTGCAGTTGCAACTGCCTCGCCGCCCTTCGGCCGCCGCCAAGCCCTAGCCGTTTTGGTTCTTAACGAACTCACTACTACGCGGTCTGATAATCTTTCCTCTTCACCGGAATCAAGGCTTGAAAAAGTTATTCTTCATCGTCCTACTGTCCGGCATGCTCGGTTTCGGTTTCTGGTGGTACTTTCGGGAGCCGGAATTCCGCGACTTTGGCCCGCTTTACCGCGAGTACGCCTACGTCACCAACGGTAAGAGTAATAGTGTGACAGTGATTGATCTGCGAACCTTTGAGCCAGCCAAAACTATTGCCGTTGGGCTCGACCCCGATGCCATTGCGGCCAACAGCAAGAAGAATGAAATCTATGTGGCGAATACCGGCTCGAATAATATCAGCGTAATTGACGCCGAAACCAACCGTGTGGTGGCCACTATAGGAGTGCATGCCCTTCCCTATTCCATTGACGTCTCCGAAGACGGCAAGTGGGCGTACGTAGCCAACTCTGCTTCCAATAATGTCTCGGTCATCGACCTGGAAAAGCGGGTGGTGGCGGGGAATGTTCGCGTGGGTGTGTCTCCCGGCTTGGCGCGGGTTTCGCCCGATGGCACAACCGTGGTTGTAAGCAATCATGGCGATGGCACGGTGTCGTTAATCGACGCCAGCCATTTAAAAGTACGCAGCACGATTGCCGCCTGCGAGCAGCCCGGGGATATCGCCATTCTTCCCGACAGCAGTAAAGCCTTCGTCGCCTGCAGCGGCTCGGCCCAGGTTGCCTCCGTTGACCTGAAGAGCGACAAACTGCTCGCCTTGCTGGACGTGGGCAAAACGCCCGGCAATCTGGCGCTCAAGCCGGACGGCGGCGAGTTGATTGTGTGTAACTTCGATTCCGACAGCATTTCGATTATTGAGACTTCCACCGACGACGTAGGCGAGAGTCATCTGATCGGAGCCAATCCCGCACGGGGATTGGTCACAGCGGACAATTCGCGGCTGTACGTGACTGACTCCGGCGCAAACACGGTCGCCATCTATGACATCGACGCAGGCAAGACACTGCCCGAGTCGCCCATCCCGGTTGGCAACAAGCCGGAAGGGCTAGCGCTTTCGCAGAGCCAGAAGTACTTATTGGTATTGGATTCAGAATCGGCCGACGTAACGGTGATTCAGAAGCGCGTGCCCAGGAAGAAATTCGAGCCGGGGGAGTATTCCCTGCTGACCATGATTCCCGTAGGACTGCAGCCCAACAACATTGTGGTGAAATCGTTCATGTTGCCCAAGCCACGACGGCAGTGAAACCTCCCTAAAGAGACACGTGGGCTTTGGAATGCCTTTCTACCGGAACCTGTTGTTCTTCTATGTATTGTTCGTACCCATTGGCCGCATAGCAGAGCGCACTGTCGAAGAAGTGATCCAGGAATTGCAGCAATTCCATTTCGCCGTAAAGCTCAACCGGTCCACGCAGAAAACCCTGCCGCTGAAGAAAGGCCCACACGTGCCGCTTGGTCAGCACAATCGCCCAGCAGTAGTCGCTTAGGGGAACACCCTGGGCTGCCCGTCTCTCCCCAATCTGCAGATAACGGTCTTTGATATCCGCTTCCGACTTGGTGAGCAACCATTCGCTGAGGTGATGCAGGATCTCATACGCTCTCTCCTGCAATTCCTCGGAAGGAACTTTGCGCATACCTCTCGTCCGCGACGAGCTCTGTATTTTTTCGATCAGCTCGGTTGCCAGCTCGTGCGAATGACTTTCAATCAGACGAACTAAACGAAGGCCAACCATACCATCCTCATCTCTCCGGCGTGATCTCGGGGAAACCCCGTTGAAGCCACCTAATATTTTGATGCAAGAAATGGCCACAAGTAGCAACTTGGCTTGGCCTGCTGAGGAAGGTTGCTCAACAAATGGAAGGTTTTAGCCCTTGGCGCCGCAGCACTTCTTGTATTTCTTCCCCGAGCCGCAGGGGCAGGGATCGTTGCGGCCAATCTTTTCGCCGCGGACTACTTGCGTAACCTGCTGGCGCTCGCCCGAACCGGCCATACGGGCCTGTTCCAATTCTCTATTCTTTTTGCGCTTGAAAGCTTCTTCTAGCTCATCAACGGAAGTGGCCACGGCACGTGGGCGGCGGCCATCGCCATCTCCACGGGAGATGAGCGCTGCCGCGCTCGGTTGTTCCATATCCTCGGGAGGCGCTTCTATCACCTGCGGAGCCCTAGGCTGCTCCAGAATCTGCATAAGGTAGAGATAGCGAGTGGTCTCTTCCTGGAAGCGCTGCATCATGGCTTCGAACATGTCGAAGGATTCGCGCTTGTACTCGACCAGAGGATCATGCTGGCCATAGCCGCGCAACCCAATGCCTTCCTTCAGGTGGTCCATGTCGCGCAGGTGGTCTTTCCACTGCGCGTCGAGCACGCTGAGCATGATCATGCGCTCGTGGTAGCGCATAGCGTCGGGACCGATTAGCTTCTCTTTGGCATCGTAGCGGGACTTGAGTTTGTCAAAGATCGCATCACCGAGTTCCTGCCGATTCAGGGTTTGCGGCTGAATGCCTTCCGCGAGAATATCCACGCCGAAGCGGGTAAAGATCGCGTCCTTCAACCCCTTGATGTTCCAGTCGTCGGGATGAACCTTGACGGCGCAGAACTCGTCCATCAACTCGCTCAGAATGCCGGCAACGTAATCCTCGAGGATGAGTTCCTTTTGCTCCACACCTTCCAGCAACTGGTGGCGCAGGCCATACACCGCCTCGCGCTGCTTGTTCATTACGTCGTCGTATTCGAGGAGGTGTTTGCGGGATTCGAAGTTTTGCGCCTCGACGGTCTCCTGCGCGGACTCAATGCGGCGGCTGATCAACTTGGACTCGATCGGAATGCCTTCTTCCATCCCCAGGCGCTGCAACAGCTTCGAAACCCACTCCTTGGCGAAGATGCGCATCAGGTCATCTTCGAGAGAGAGATAAAAACGGGAGGAGCCGGGATCGCCCTGGCGTCCCGCGCGGCCACGCAGCTGATTGTCGATGCGGCGCGACTCGTGACGCTCGGTGCCGAGAATATGCAAGCCGCCCACGGCGATCACTTCGTCGTGCTCTTTGTCGGTTTCCTTCTTGAAGCGGTTCAGGAGTTCGATCCAATGGTCGGTGGGAACGCGGTACTCCTTGCCCTCGTAGTACCAGACCGTGCTCTTGCTTTCGTCAACGTCAATCTGAATTTTTCCCTGAGCGGCTCGCAGCGGCTGGGCCAGGCCTTTCTTCAGGCATTCGCGTTTGGCCATGAATTCAGGGTTGCCGCCGAGCAGGATATCCGTCCCGCGGCCGGCCATGTTGGTGGCAATCGTGACCATGCTTTTGCGGCCGGCTTGCGCGACGATCTCAGCCTCGCGTTCATGCTGCTTGGCATTCAGAACCCAATGTTTGACACCCTTCTTCTTCAGCAGCTCAGAAATGCGCTCGGATTTCTCGATCGAGGTGGTTCCCACCAATACCGGCTGCCCCGACTGATTCAGCTTCTGAATCTCATCGGAGACGGCGAAGTATTTTTCTTTTTCTGTCCGGTAAACGACATCGGAATTTTCCAACCGTAGCAGCGGCCGGTTGGTCGGAATGACCATCACATCGAGGTTATAAATCTTGCTGAACTCGGTGGCCTCGGTCTCGGCGGTTCCCGTCATGCCCGCCAGCTTTTTGTACATTCGAAAGTAGTTCTGGAAAGTGATAGTGGCGAGGGTCTGGTTCTCGCGCTCAATCTTGACGTTCTCTTTGGCTTCGACGGCCTGGTGCAGACCATCGGACCAGCGGCGACCGGGCATGAGGCGGCCGGTGAACTCATCGACGATGATGACTTCACCTTCTTTCACCACATATTCCACATCGCGGTGATAGAGGGCGTGGGCTTTGATGGCGACTTCGACGTGGTGCTTGAGGTCCCAGTTCTCGGGGTCGGCG
>Ga0335085_10012233_pt1 | contig 12656 bp, 14 predicted proteins | sample Lox_Sample_45_FD_206712 | JGI IMG/M metagenome (GOLD analysis project Ga0335085, IMG submission 206712) | Soil microbial communities from Loxahatchee National Wildlife Refuge, Florida, United States - Lox_Sample_4.5 | ecosystem: Environmental > Terrestrial > Soil > Wetlands | place: USA...
TTCCCGACCGACCCCGAGCGCAACTACGCGATCCCGCCCGACAACCCCTTCGTCGGCCAGACGGGCGACGACGAGATCTGGGCGTACGGGCTGCGCAACCCGTGGCGCGACAGCTTCGACCGCGCCACCGGCGACCTCTACATCGGCGACGTGGGGCAGACGGCCTGCGAGGAGGTCGATGTCCAGCCGGCGTCGAGCGCAGGCGGGGAGAACTACGGCTGGCGCCTGCGCGAAGGCGTGATCGCGACACCGACCGGCGGGGTCGGCGGCGCGAAGCCGGTCGGCGCGATCGATCCGATCTTCGACTACCCCCACACCGACGCGACGTGCTCGGATCCGGGCGCCGGCTTCACGGGCATCGCGATCACGGGCGGCTACGTCTACCGCGGCCCCGTCGCCTCGCTCCAGGGCCTCTACTTCTTCGCGGACTACGGCACCGCGCGGCTCTGGTCGCTGCGCTACGACGGCTCGGCCCCCGCGAGCTTCGACGGCCACAACTACACCGAGCTGACCGACCACACGGGCGAGCCCGCGTTCACGCCCGACGCGGGCACGATCGACAGCGTGTCGTCCTTCGGCGAGGACAACGCCGGGAATCTCTACGTCGTCGACCTCGACGGCGACGTCTTCTTCGTGCCGGAGCCGGGCATGATCGAGATGCAGCTCGCTGGCGTCGCTCTCACTTTCGCGCTGGCCCGCCGGCGACGGTGGCATCGCCGGCCGGCTGCGTGATCCGGAGCGGCACGCCCGAGCGGCGCAGCCCCGCGCGCTCGATGCGCGGCCAGTCGAGTCGGCTCGCCTGCTCGCCGGCGGCACGCAGGACCCGCGCACGCAGATCCTTCGGCGGGCGGTCGCGCTCGAGCTTCCCGGTCTCGTCGAGCTCGAGCGACTGGTCCGGGTCGGGATTCACCTCGAGATAAAGCTCGTCACCGATCCATCCGAGCTTCACCGGCTCGTTCACCACGCGCACCTTCGTGCCGGCCGCGACGAGCGGATAGAGCTCCGCGATGTCCTCGGCGTAGAGGCGGATGCAGCCGCGGCTCGAGTGTCGGCCCACGCCGCGCGGCTCGTTGGTGCCGTGGATCAGATACGAGGGCCAGCCGAGGTAGAGCGCGTACTCGCCGAGCGGATTGTCGGGTCCGGGCTCGACGCGCGCGGGATAGCCGTCGCGGCGGGCGGAGGCTCCCGGCACCCAGACCGGCTTCTCGCGCTTGTCCTTCACCTCGGTGACGCCGATCGGCGTCGCGTAGCCGTCCTTCGCGATCCCGATCGGATACGAGCGCACCGGCTCTCCCGGCGCGAAGTAGTAGAGGTGCAGATCGCCGAGATTCACGACGATCCCGTCGCGCTTCCCGCTCGGCAGCAGCCGCACCGACGGCACCACGAGCCGCGTGCCCTCCCGCGGCAGCCAGGGGTCGACGCCGGGGTTCGCCGCCAGCAGCTCGACGTATCCGACGTGGAGCGCGGGCGCGAGGTCGATCAAGGTGTCTTCGGCGTGGGCTTCGTGGAAGCTCAGCTTGCCGACCAGGTCGGGCGAGGGCGGCGGGTTCTCGAGGAAGTGTCGGGTCGTGTGCGGCGGCTGGGCGTGGCTGCACGCGAGCGCCGCGAGCGCGAGGAGCAGCGCGCTACGGACGGATCTCGATTGGCGTCCCGTCATCGACGAGCTCCCAGATCTCGTTCATCTCGTCGTCGGTGACGGCGATGCATCCGTTGGTCCAGTCGTAGGTGCGGTGCGAGTCGGCGATCCAGCCCTCGCCATCCGGCAGGCCATGGATCATGACGTCTCCACCCGGATCGACGCCCGCCCTGCGAGCGAAGGCGAGGTCGTCCGCGTTCGGATAGGAGATGTGGAGCGCGCGGTGGAAGCGGCTGTCGACCACGCGCGCATCCAGCAGGTACCGACCCTCGGGCGTACGTCCATCGCGGTGGTGCCGCTTCGGGCCCACCGGCTGATTTCCGAGCGCGATCTCGTAGTCGCGCAGGACGCGCGCCCCGCGCAGGAGTAGCAGGCGACGCGGCCCCTTCAGCACGAGCACGAAGTCCGCCTTGAGGGGCGGGTCCAGCCGTGCTGTCGAGACGAGCTCGATCGCCGCCGCGGGCCCGGCGCTACTTGTGGAGGGATCGCTGAAAGATGCGGTCGGCCTTCTCGTTCGCCTCCCGCGCATCCGCCGCCGCGCGCTCCGCCGCCGCGCGCGCCGCCGCGGCATCGGCCGCGGCCGCGCTGGCCTTGGCGTTCGCGTCCTCGGCGATCCGCCGCGCCTGCTCGGCCTCGGCGCGCGCTCCGCTCACGTCGCCATTCGTCGCACAGCCGACACCCAGGAGCAGCGTCGTCAGCGCCACCGCAACCACTCGCTTCTCACCCCACCGGCTCATGGCCAACCCTCTCTTGTTCTGGAGATCGTCTCGAGCCCGCGATCCTACGGCGCCAGAGCGACTCCGTTCCGTGACCGCGCGCACAGCGCTCCCGGATAGCATGGCTCGGCCGCACGCGCGACCGGTCCGGAGAGGAGAGGGGGAGGTCGCAGCGCCGAGCGACGGGTTCGGTTGTACCGTCGCAGTTCCATGGAGCCCGTCCTCAGCCCGCTCGTGCTCGCGCTCGCGCTGATCGGCGCCGTGATCGTGATCGCGTCGCTCCTCTCGGGTCTGGTGGAGCGCAGCGGCATCCCGCAGGTCGTGATCTTCCTGGCGCTCGGCGCGGTGGCGGGGCCGGCGGGTCTCGGCGCGCTCGACGTGCCGCTCGGATCGCCGCTCCTCCAGGCGGTCGCGACGCTCTCGCTCGCGCTGATCCTCTTCACGGACGCGCTCGGCATCGACCGCCGCGAGCTGCGGGCGCACGGCCGACTCGCGCTCGTGTTGCTCGGTCCGGGCACGCTGCTCTCGGCGGGGCTGTTCGCGTGGCTCGCGAGCTGGCTGCTCCACCTTCCCGCGGCCGCGGCCGCGATCCTCGGCGCGGCGCTCGCCTCCACGGACCCGGTGCTGCTGCGCGGCTTCCTGCGGCGACCCGACCTCGGCCCCGCGCGCCCGGGGCTCCGCCTCGAGAGCGGGCTGAACGACGTCGTGCTGCTCCCGATCGTGCTGGTCGCGATGACGCTCTTGCCGCACTCGGCGACCCCGTTCGACGGGCGCGTGCTCGCGAGCCTCGGGCTCGACCTCTTCCTGCTCGGCCCGGCCGCGGGCGTGGCGGTCGGGCTGGTCGGGATCGCGACGCTGGACCTCGTGCGCCGCCGGCTCGGTGTCCGCCGCGACTACGAGTCGCTCTACTCGCTGGGAGTCTGCTTCGCGGCCTATGCGGCGGCGGAATCCTTCCACGGGAGCGGCTTCCTGGCCGCCTTCGCGGCAGGCCTCACGATCTCCGCCTTCGACGTCGAGCTCTGCGACTGCTTCCGCGAGTACGGCGAGACCACCGCGGAGCTGGCGCTGCTCCTGACCTTCGTCCTGCTCGGTAGCTCGCTGATCTGGACCGGTGTCGCGAGCGCCGACCTGCGCTCGCTCGCGTTCGCCGTGCTGGTGCTGATGGGACGCCCGTTGGTGTACTCGGTCGCGCTCCTCGGCTCGCACCTCGATCGCCGCAGCCGCTGGCGCATCGCCTGGTTCGGGCCGCGCGGCCTCTCGACCCTGCTGCTCGTGCTGCTGCCGGTCTTCGCCGGCGCGCCGGAGGGCGAAGCGCTCTTCCGCGTCGCGTGCCTGGTGGTGCTGCTCTCGGTCGCAGTCCACGGCGGCGGTCTCGTGTGGATGGGCGGCGCGGCAACGCCGGCCGCGCAGCCGGCGCCGCTCCCGCTGGCGCCGCTCCAGGCGATGGCGGCCACGACCGCGACCGCCGCGCCGGCGCCGGCGACCGCGCATCTCGAGTTCAACAACGGCTCGGAAGAGATCCGCATCGACGAGGTGAAGGCGCTACGCGAAGTCGGCGCGCCCGTCGTGCTGGCCGACGTGCGCCGCGAGGCGGTCTGGCTCGAGAGCCCCGAGATCGTCGCGGGCGCGGTGCGGATCGACCCGCAGCAGCCGGCCGACTCCGCCCGCCGCCTCGGGCTCCCGCAGGACGCCTGGATCGTCCTCTACTGCACCTGCCCGAACGAGGAGACGAGCGGGCGCGCAGCGCGCGACCTGAAGCGCCGCGGCTACACCCGTGCGCGCGCGCTGGTCGGCGGCATGGATGCCTGGCGCGATGCCGGCCTCCCGATGGCGGCGAAGGCGGCGAGCTAGGCGGGTTCGTCCTACTGCTTCTGGAGGCGCAGACCACCCACTCGACGCCGGTCAGATCGCAGTCCGATGCATTCCCGGGTTCCACGTGGAAGGCCCCCGTGCAGCGTTCGCGTGGGAGCGGAAGCCGGTCGCGAAGGTCTAGAGTGCGCCGCTCCAATCGGCCGAAGCACGGGAGCGCATGGCGACACACAAGGACAGTGGCTGGGCGCCGTACTGGCTCCCGATGCTCGCCTTCCTGCTGCTGATCGAAGTCGGGCGCCGCGCGCCGGACTCGGCGGCGGGCCTCTTCCTGGTGCTGCGGGTGGTGGTGCCGGGCGCGCTCGTCGCATGGTATGGCGCACGCGGCCGCTACCCGGAGCTGCGCGGCTTCCGGCCCGACGCGCGCGTGGCGCTCGACGTGGCAGTCGGCCTCCTCGGCGCGGCGCTCTGGATCGCACCGTTCCTTTACTTCCCCGAGCTACGGCCGCAGTCGCCGGGCTTCGACCCCGCCCACCCGTTCGGCCCGGACGGTCGCGCGCTGGCCCTCGCACTGCGCGGTGTCGGCTACACGGCCGTCACGCCCTTCGTCGAGGAGCTCTTCGTGCGGAGCTGGCTGCTCCGCTACGCGCAGGTCTGGAGGTCGCAACGCGACTTCCGCAGCGTGCCGATGGCGCACTTCACGGGGCCGAGCTTCGCGGTGACGACCGCCTATTTCGTCTTCACGCACCAGCCGTGGGAGTGGGGCGTGATGCTCGCGTGGACCTTGCTGACGATGGCCTGGTTCTACCATCGGCGTCACATCGTGTCGCTGATCCTCGTCCACGCGGTCACGAACGGCGCGATCTTCGCGTTGGTGTGGCTCGGCGACGGGCGCGTGCACGACGCGACCGGCGCGGTCGTGCCGCTGTGGTTTCTGCTGTGAGGCGCGAGGGCTAGACCGCGCCCCGGTGGCCGAGGCGGACGCGGTACGCGACCTCCGTCAGCTCGAGCAGCGCCTTGCGCGCGTCCTGGGCGTTTCGGTCCGCGCCGGCGCGGCGCACGGCCTCCGCCCACTCGGCGAGCGGGCCGTAGCCGACGCGCGTCGCCTCCTCCGCGAGCGCGGCTGCGCGCGTTGCGAGCTGCGCGAGCGTGCCCTGCGCCTCGCAGTCCTGGAGCTCGTCGATGCGCTCCGCGAGTGCGACGACGAACGTCTCGATCGCGGCGAGCTGCGCGGGGTCCTCGCCGAGCGACGAGTGGATCGGGCGCGGCCGATCGTCCATGCCGCGCGTATCGGCGCCGCTCCGGTCGAACTGAACGCGGGCCGGGTCGGCGCGCGGCCGGAGGCTACGTTCGCCGCAGGCATTCAGGACAGCGAGGCGAAACGCCGATGGATCGAGGTGGAGCGGCGAGCGTGCAGGACCGACACGCCAAGGACACCTGGACGGTGTTCAAGATCATGGGCGAGTTCGTGGAGGGCTTCGAGACCCTCCGCCCGTTCTGGCCCTCCGTCTCGATCTTCGGCAGCGCGCGGCTACGCGCCAACCACCCGTACTACCAGGCTGGCATGAAGGTGGCCGAGGCGCTGGCCCACGCCGGCTACTCGATCATTACCGGCGGCGGCGGCGGGCTGATGGAGGCGGCCAACCGCGGCGCGCGACTCGGCAAGGGCCGGTCGATCGGGTTGAACATCCGGCTGCCGCACGAGCAGCGGCCGAACCCGTTCGCCGACACCGCGCTGCACTTCAACTACTTCTTCGCGCGCAAGGTGATGTTCGTGAAGTACGCCTGCGCGTTCGTCGCACTGCCGGGCGGGTTCGGCACGCTCGACGAGATCTTCGAGGCGCTGACTCTGAAGCAGACGCGCAAGATCCACGACTTCCCGGTGATCCTGTTCGGCAGCAGCTTCTGGGGCGGGCTGGTGGACTGGCTGGCCGACCAGCCGCTCACCGAGCGCATGATTTCGCGCCGCGACCTGGCGCTCTTCCGCGTCACCGACGACGTGGCCGAGGTGGTCGAGATCGTCGGACGCCATTGGGCGCAGCGGAAGCGCACGCGCGGGCCGCGCGGCGGCAACGGCCGCGACACGCCCTGAGCTCGCGCAGCGCCGGCGCTAGCGCGCGATCAAGGTTCCGGCGGTCGCTTGGCCCACGCCGATGATCGGCTGGAACGGGAAGAAGATCTGCTGCACGACGTAGCCGATCTTCGCGAGCAGGGTGGGCGGCACGTACACGATGTCGCCGCCCTGGAGCGCAAAGTTCGTGGTCATGTCGCCGTCGCGGATCGCGCCGAAGTCCACCGGCTGGACCACGGTGCCGAGCGGCCCGGGCCGCAGCACGCGGATCCCGGAGACCTGCGCGAACGTGGTCGGTCCGCCGACGTAGCCGAGCGCCTCGGTCACGCGCGTCAGCTTCACCAGCGCGAAGCGGCCGGGCAGCCGCACCTCGCCGAGCACGGTCACCGCCGAGCTCTCGGCCTTCTGGACGGCCACGGTCGCGCGCGCGCCGCGCTTGTAGCGGCCGATGCGCTCCTCGATCTCGCCGGCGATCTCGTTCGGCGTGCGGCCCGCCGCCTGCACGTCGCCGATCAGCTGGATGGTGATCAGTCCGTCCGGCCGCACCACCACGGTCTCGGTCACGATCGGATCCGGCAGGATCGTGACCACCAGGGTGTCGGGCGCGCCGACCTTGTAGACGGCCAGCTCGGGAGAGGGCTCGGGCTCGGGCCTCGGCGTCGACGCGCATCCCACGCCGAGCAGCAGCCCCACGAGCGCCGGGATCGCGATCGCCGTTCGAGCCGCGAAAGTGTGGGAGTGAAGCCCCATGATCATTCCCCGCAGTGCGCAGCGCGATGTTGCGCGTGTTCGTGCATGTAGCAAACCCGCGCGGGCGGCAACGCGAGCGAGCGTCAGCCCTTGCATTCGAAGCGGAAGACGGTGTGGCCGATCTGGATCTCGTCGCCGTGCTCGAGCGCGTGCGAGCGCACGCCCTTGCCGTTCACCTTCGTGCCGTTGGTCGACTGGAGATCCTCGATGGTGTAGGCACCCGTGTCCGGGTCGAGCAGGATCAGCGCGTGCTCGCGGCTGATGTTCTCGTCGAGCAAGGTGACGTCGGTTGTCGGGTTGCGCCCGATCAGCGTCTCCTCGGCGCCGAGCGGGTAGCGCATCCCCTCGAACTCGCCGTTCAGGATGACGAGTGCAGCAGCCATGGCCCCTCCCGGCCGGATCGGCCCACGTCTTCGGCCGGGCTCCGCGCCGTCTTGAGGCAGAGTGGCGAGCCAGCGCCCTACAGGCGACGGTGCTCGAGCGACGGCAGCCGCCGCCGCATGCGTGCCTGCTCCTCGAGGTCGCAGTCCGCGACGGCCACGCCGGGGCGGTCGCCGAGCTGTGCGAGCACGAGCCCCCACGGATCCACGATCAGCGAGCGGCCGTGGCTGGCCCGCTCCGGGCTGTGGCGGCCGCACTGTGCCGGCGCGACCACGAAGGCGAGGTTCTCGATCGCGCGCGCCCGCAGCAGCACCTCCCAGTGGTCCTTCCCGGTGTGGGGCGTGAAGGCGCTCGGCACGCACAGGAAGCTCGCGCCGCGCGCCGACATCGCGCGGTAGAGCTCGGGGAAGCGGAGGTCGTAGCAGATGGAGAGGCCGACGCCGCCGTGCTCGGTTCCGGCGACCACCACCTCCTTCCCGGGCGCGACGCGCGCGGACTCGCGGAAGCTGCCGCCTCCGTCCGCGCCGAGCTCGACGTCGAAGAGGTGGATCTTCCGGTAGACCGCTTCGATCTCGCCGCGCGGCGAGATCAGCGCGCTCGTGGTGTAGATCCGCTCTTCGCCGGCCGCGCGCTCGGCGATCGAGCCGGCCAGGATGCGCAGCTCGAGCTCGCGCGCCCAGGCGCGCACGCGGCCGAGGATCTCGCCGTCGACGGACTGCGCGTGCGGGTGGGCGCCCCCCTCGCGCCGCAGATAGGGCCACATCTCGGGCAGCGCGACGAAGCGCGCGCCGGCCAAGGCCGCCTGTCGCACGCCGTGCTCGGCTGCGCGCAGGTTCGCCGCCAGGTCGTCCGTCGAGCAGAGCTGGACGACGGCGACCCGCACGTCAGCGGAAGTCGCCCGGGTCGACTCCGGTGCGGCGGATCACGTCGTAGAAGTCCTTGCGGTCCTTCTTCGCGAGCCGCGCCGCGTGGCTGATGTTGCCCTCGCAGCGTCGCAGCAGCCCGCTCACGTAGCGGCGCTCGAAGGCGCGCTTGGCCTCCTTGAAGGAGGGCACGGCCTCGAGCTCCGCGGAGAGCATCAGGGCCTCGGCGGAGATCGCCCCGTTGCCGGTGAGCCGCAGCGCCTGGCGCACGCGCTCGGCGAGCTCGCGCACGTTCCCCGGCCACGACTCGGCGAGTAGCGCATTGCGCGCCTCGGCCGTGAAGCCAACCGGAGACAGACCCTCCTCGTCCGCGAAGAGGCGGAGGAAGTGCGCTGCAAGCGGCAGGACGTCCTCCCCGCGCGCGGACAGCGGCGGCACCTCGATTGTCAGCTGCGGCAGATCGCCGAAGGGCGAGCGTTGCAGAGGCTCGTGCGAGATCGCGATCAGGCGCGCCCGCAGCGGGCGCGGAGCCGCGTCGCCCTCGCGCAGGTAGCGACCCTCGGCCATCGCTTTGGAGAGCGTCTCGCGGGCGGCGCCGGGCAGCCGATCCGCGTGGTCGATCACGAGCGTGCCGCCCGAGGCGCGCGCGAGGCCGCCGTCGTATTCGTCCGGCAAGGTCGGATAGACGGAGGCGGTGCAGCCGAAGAGCTCGCGGCCGAGCAGCGGCGCCGCGACGCCGACGCACGACACGACCACATAGGCGCCGCTCGCGCGGCGGCTCCAGGCGTGGATGCAGCGGGCGAGGTGATCCTTGCCCGAGCCCGGCGGACCGGCGATGCGCACCGGCTGCTCCGTCGAGGCCGCGGCCATTGCCTGCTCGAGCGCCTCCTGCATCGCACGCGATGCGCCGACCACTCTGTCACCTCGCCGTCGCCCGAGCGTCCGAGGGTCGGCACCTCCGCCGTCCCCTTGCACCTCGCGGCGCGCTCCCAGGTCCGTCATTCGCTCCCCCAACCCACAGTCTTGCCGGGGCAAACCCTATGGGCGAGGTGGGGTGGATGTCAAACGGAATTGCGGGAGATTCGACCCCACCTCCGCGGGGTTCCGGGCTCTTCTGCGGTTGACGTGCGAAGTCGTGTCGTGGTAAGGCGACTGCGGGGGGATCGATGGCCAGCGGACGACCGCCCGGATCGGGCGCCGGCGGCCGCGTGCGGCGGCTCCCCGACACGCTCGTCGATCAGATCGCCGCGGGCGAGGTGGTCGAGCGGCCGGCCTCGGTCGTGAAGGAGCTCGTGGAGAACGCGCTCGACGCCGGCGCGCAGCGCGTGCGGGTCGAGGTGCGCGACGGCGGCCGCGCCTTCATCGCGGTGACCGACGACGGCTCCGGCATGACGCCCGAGGACGCCCGCGCGGCGCTCGAGCGCCACGCGACCAGCAAGCTGCGCGACGCCTCGGATCTCGCGGCGATCGCGACCTATGGCTTTCGCGGCGAGGCGCTGCCGGCGATCGCTTCCGTCTCGAGCCTGCGCCTGCGGACGCGCCCGCACGAGGCGCGCGAGGGCACCGAGATCCGGGTTCGCGCGGGCGCGCTCGAGAGCGTGCAGCCGGCCGGTGCGGCGGCCGGCACCCGCATCGAGGTCGCCGATCTGTTCGCGAGCGTGCCGGCGCGGCGGAAGTTCCTCAAGTCGGCGGTGACCGAGTGGGGCCACATCGCCGACTGGCTCTCGCGCGCCGCGCTCGCGCTGCCCGAGGTGCACTTCGATCTCGCGCGCGACGATCGGCCGGGTGTCGCGTGGCCGGCTGCCGCGCCGCTCGACCGGCTCGCCGCCGTGCTCGGCGAATCCGAGGCGGTCGGACTCGTGCCGCTCGACCACCGCGAGGGCGCGCTGCGCGTGCACGGCTTCACCTCGCGCCCGGACCATCACCGCGCCACGGCCGCCGGCATCCACGTCTTCGTGCAGGGCAGGCCGGTGCGCGACCGCATCGTGCAGCATGCACTCCAGGAGCTCTACCGCGACGTGCTGCCGCGCGGCCGGCATCCCGCGGCGGTGCTCTTCCTCGAGCTGCCGCCCGGCGCGGTCGACGTGAACGTCCACCCCGCGAAGTGGGAGGTGCGCTTCGCCGATCCGCGCGGCGTCCATCAGCTGGTGCGCCACGCGCTCCAGGCCGCGCTCGCGAGCCGGAGCTGGCTCAGCGCGTCGGCGCCCGGCGGGTTGCGCGGCTCGGTAAAGGGCGAGGGCGTCGGCGCCACGCGCGGGATCACGGACTGGATCTTCGCGGCGCCGCGGAGCGAGTCGCCGCTCGCGGAGGGCGAAACCGCGGGTGCCGCTCGAGCCGCTGCGGCCGCGCCATTCCGCCTCGGCGACTGCGCGCTCCTCGGTCAGCTGGCCGCGACCTATCTGCTGCTCGAGGGCAAGGACGAGCTGCTGCTCGTGGATCAGCACGCCGCACACGAGCGCGTGCTCTACGAGCGGCTGCGCGCGAGCGCGCTCTCGGAGGGCGCGGCGCGCCAGGCGCTGCTCGTGCCGCTCGTGGTCGAGCTCGCGCCGCGACCGCTCGCGGCACTCGCGAGCCAGTCGGCGCTCGCCGAGTCGCTCGGCTTCGAGACGGCGCCCTTCGGCGAGAGCGCCGTCGCGCTCCGCACGGTGCCCGCGCTGCTCGGAGAGCGCGATCCCGCCGGGCTGCTCCGGACGCTCGCGGAGGAGCTCGCGACGGCGCCGGCGAGCGAGGCGGCGTCCGCGCTGCGCGCGCTCGCGCCCGCCGACCGCGTGCTCGCGACGCTCGCCTGCCACGCTGCGCGGCGAAAGGGCGATGTGCTCGACCCGCGCGAGCAGGGCGCTCTGCTCGAGGCGCTCGACGCGATCCCGTGGGCGCCGACGTGTCCGCACGGACGGCCGGTGGTGGTGCCCGTGTCGCTCGCGGAGATCGAGCGTCGCTTCGGCCGCCGCTGACCGCGGCGATCCGCGGCGCTGCTCGCCGTCTGCCGTGAGGCGCATCACGCGCCGACCGCGAGCGCGCGTCGCTAAGTCCGGCGAGGAGACCACTCGCCATGGACCTTCGCTCTCTCGGGCTCCGGACTGCGACCCTCGCCGCGATCGCCTTCGCGCCCGGCGCCGTGCTCGCCATCGGCCACGGGACGCCCGACCAGAAGCCTCCCGCGCAGGAGGACGTGTGCGATGCAGCGGGGCTGCGCGGCGCGGCGTACGGCCTGTGCGTCGCCTACTGCGAGGCCAACGACTGCGACGAGTTCCCGGACTCGCAGGCCTGCGACCGACTCTTCGAGAACTACACGAAGCTCACGGGTGAAGACGCCTTCCCCTGCGACGAGGCGACGCCGCCGCCCGTGCCGGAGCCGCGCTCGCCGATCGCGCCGTGACGCGCCAGAGACTCGCGCGCGATCGCTAGTCTTGCGCTCGCATGTCGAGCTCCGATCCGCGGCCGCCGGTCGTCGTCGTCACCGGACCCACCGCCACCGGCAAGACGCCGCTCGCAATCGAGATCGCGCGGCGCTTCGGCGGCGAGATCCTGAACGCCGACTCCATGCAGGTCTACCGCTACATGGACATCGGCACGGCCAAGCCGACCGCGGAGCAGCGCGCGCAGGCCGCGCACCACCTGCTCGACGTCGTCACTCCGGACGTTCCCTACAGCGCCGGTCGCTATGCGGAGGCTGCGCACCGGGTGGCCACCGCGATCCGCGCGCGCGGCAAGCTTCCGATCCTGGCCGGTGGCACCGGTCTCTACATTCGCGCGTTTCTCGAAGGCTTGATCCCGACCGGTCCGCCCGATCAGGAGATCCGCGCGCAGCTCGAGGCCGAGCAGGCGGCGGCCGAGACCGCGGGCGACCCGCACCGGCTCCACCGTCGCCTCGAGGAGCTCGATCCCGAGTCCGCAGCACGCATCCATCCGAACGACGCGCGCCGCATCACGCGCGCGCTCGAGATCGTGCGCGCCTCCCAGTCGGCGAGTCGCGTGCGCGCGGAGCACGCGTTCCGCGATCGCCCGTACCGCGTGCTGCACCTCGCGCTGATGCTCGAGCGCCCGACGCTCGACGCCCGCATCGACGCGCGCTGCAAGGCGATGATCGACGCGGGACTCCTCCACGAGATGCGCGAGCTCGTCGAGCGGGGCTACGGCCCCGAGCTGCGGCCGATGCAGGCGATCGGATACCGCCACATGGTCCCGGTGCTCCAGGGCTCCGACATCCTGCCGAACGCGCTCGCGGCGATGCAGCGCGACACGCGCCGCTTCGCGCGCCGCCAGCTCACCTGGCTGCGCGGCTTGCCCGAGCGCGTCGACGTCGACCCGCGACGCCCCGACGCGATCTTCGCTCGCGTCGAGGAGTTCCTGTCTTCCAACGAGTCCGCGTAAAGCGACCCGTTCTGAAACGCGGAACGGAGCTTTGGGAATATGGCGCGAGCGAAGATCGC